>Ga0233435_1000157_pt1 | contig 93688 bp, 100 predicted proteins | sample SI_122_August201_3_FD_182735 | JGI IMG/M metagenome (GOLD analysis project Ga0233435, IMG submission 182735) | Seawater microbial communities from Saanich Inlet, British Columbia, Canada - SI_122_August2016_135_MG | ecosystem: Environmental > Aquatic > Marine > Inlet | place: Canada: British...
TTAAAGAAAATTAAAAAATAAAATAAAAAAAAAAAAAATAAAAAATCCAGAAAAATCGAAACAATAAAAAAGGCAAATAGCTTTAATTAAATTGATGGTAGCAATTACAACTCAAACATTTGTAGATATATTTACTCATCCTATCTTTCTTGCAGCATTTTTTTCCTTTCTTCTAAGTCAGACAGTAAAAATAATCTTATTGCTTTACAACAAAAAAGAATATGCTCTAAAAGCAATTTATCAAAACTATGGTGGAATGCCAAGTACACACACAGCAGTTGTTTCTGCAATAACATTTAGTATATTATTTTCAGAAGGTGTTAGTAATTTGTTTATATTAAGCTTTTTTTGGGCGACTTTCATTATCTCAGACGTGCTTAGTGTTAAATGGTTTTTTGGGCCACGTAATATTATTCTTCATGAAGTTGTTGAAGTTTTAGATAATAGGTACAAAAAGAAACTAAAAGATCCACCAATGGCAGTTGGACATAGTCCAAAAGAGGTCATTGTAGGACTTGTAATAGCTTTCGCAGTAAGTTACCTAATTTATTTTGTAGTAATGTAGAAAAAAATTACTCAGAAAAAAAATCACTATTGTACTTCTCTTTAAAGCGAGCTACCAGATCTTCAGTATTATCATCAAGGAGACCAAATCTTTCTTGGTAAACATTCAATTCAACTAATCCCATAACCCAGTTAGTGTACATACTATTAGTATGTGCTACCTTAGAATTAAACAAATTTTGCAAAATATCTTTATTACTACCATTTGAATAATCACCAGTTCTTTCTTCAGCTACTTGTTCAAGATCAAAAAATATTCCTTCATCAATTTCGATAGGTCCGTGTGCATTCTCATATCTTAAGATTGCATCAGTTGCATCTATGTATCCTTCCAAAGACTCTTGATATAATGAATCAAGTTCAGTCATATCCTTCAAAATAACACCAGTTTCAGAATTGTTATATTTTTGTTCCAAATTAACCCCTAGTTGACCTGCAAGTGATACCAGCAATTCAAACTCACGGCCTCTTTGATATTTTAACTCAGAATCCAGCTGTTCAATTCTCGATTTGAGACCATCAACTTCATTCTGACTAGGCCTATTATCATGCAAACTTTTCATCCTTGATAATTGAGAGTACAGTTCATCATTCTCATCATCGAGTTCGTCTAATTTATCCTCTAAAAATGAAATTACCAGAGCATCTTTGGCATTTTTAACAGCCTGCATCACAACATTGGTTTTATCATTTAAAGAGCTAAGATACATACTAAAAACATCATCATAGATATCCAACTTATCAGGAACGCCTTCACCAAGCAATTTCCCAACCAATTTTAATGCTTCATAACATCTCTTCTCGATGAAATCTGAATGATCATACGCTTCTTCAAGGTCTTGATCGTGAATATTTACCACAACAGCATTTTGTTTACTTCGTTCCATATCACGTAGAAATAATCGACCATAGCTACTATCTACAACTTCCTTAATAGCAACTTTACCAACATCTCTAAAGCGACTTCCAAATTCACTTTTAAGTTCTCTAAGGTGACTTTGCAATCCGTAAACTAATAAATTAAAACCTTCATCTTTTTTATCTGGAGCTATTAATTCAACATTCCTTAAAGGACCACTAGTTCCATTCATCAATTTTGAGTAATACGCACTAACTTTAGCAACTAAACTTGGGTCGGCTGCAGCATTAAAACCAATTCTAAATATTCTAGCTTTTCTGGAGTCAGGTTTCCTTTTTGAAGACATTGTAGGTCATTTTCCACGACACTTTTTAAATCTTTCTGAAAGTTGTTACTTTGTAGGAGTATCTGGCCGAAAGATTTATAAGCTAATTAAATCAAAATTCAAGCATGGCAAATAACCCAAACTTCGCAAATCAACTATACATTCAAGATTTAACAGCAGATCAAATTGCCCAAATACAAAGTGGCATGTTACCAAATGGATTATCTGAAGAAGGATTCTTAGGTCCAAGCGACGATCTTGCAACAGTAATTCAAGCAGATACTTCCGTTTTAAGAGACTTAGGGATCACTCACAAACAAGTTGGAGACCGACTAGATTCATTGATGGGTCAAGCAATGTGGCAGTGGGAACTTGCAACAAAAAAAGGAATAGGTTATTTTGATGCACGGGAGAGTGGAGCAATAGTTGACGCCAAACTACGCATTACAGCTCAAGGTTGGGCCGGCTCACAGTCTTGTCCATTCCCAAAAAAAGATGCCAAAAACATATTTGAAACATGTGGTTCTGGTTCTATGGATTATACAATCACTAATCAACAGCTAGACACGCGGATAAAATTCCCATCATTAATAGCACATTTAGTCCGTGACCATCACTTCTTTGAAGGATCAACTCCTTATCGTTTAGATCCAAGAGAAGCAGTAGCTGTTCTAGATTTAAAACCAGGTGTAGACTATACTCCAATAACAGAATCAGAAAGTATCTGGACAAATAGAGGCTCAACAAGTGATCCAAAAGGAAAAATTAGAGGGTCACAATCCATTATAGAAAACGCGACTGAGATCATAGAAATCAATCCGAACACCCAAATGTATTTTGGACAAGGAAAAGCTGTAATTGTTGCAACAGAAACTTTCGAACTCGCAAATCCACTCAGAGCTGACGGATCCACAGTAGATGCTTACAGAAATGAAATCTGGAGAGGAGTTTCAATTTGGGAAAAAACTGTGAAAACATATACTATTGGTTAAACGCTAACTGTTAAACCAAAAATTTAAAACATTAAATCACCTTCTTTCTTTTTATGGTAGCAGCAGCAATTCAGGATTCACAAATTCGTTTGTATCGAATGCAACAGCATTATCAAACTTTAGAAAAGCTAACAGTACAAGGCTCCAAAATTCCTGACCATACTGATATGAACAAATCCACAGCTGCTCTTAGTAAATCTGGAATTGATCGTTTATTTGAAGATCATAATATTGTTCCTATCTATGTTATAGACCTAGAGGATGGGCAAGCTAGCATTATGTATTGTATAGGAGATAATCCAGAAGGAATTTGGCTGACAACGAACCCAAAAGGTAGCTATAATTTATTACTTGATTTAAGCGAAGAAGCAATGGGTACCGAAGATCAAGTATATGAACATGAGAATATTAATTTAGAACAATTAACAGAACTTATAGAGCCTTATGTTAGTAAGACTGTGTTTTATATTCCGCCAGAGTAATCACAGAACAAAAAAGAAATAAAACTAAGAAATTAAACAAAAAAAGAATTACTCTCTACAAAAATTAGCAATTGATTCTAAAGTATAATTTGCACGCATGTAGCCAATAGTACATTCAGGATCAGCTCCTTCTCTAACAAAATATGCAGCAGTACTTGGATAACTTTCATAAGCCAAAACGGTTTTCCTTGTTATTCCATGCGTCCAAAAAACTGCTGTTTCCTGAACCACTAAAGAATCATTGTGTGCAATAACTCCCTTGTATGTTTTTGCAATTTTGGCCACTTCGTCTAAAGGAACATTAGCTTCAGACAGATAATCAATTGCTACAACATCTCCTGGTTTAACCATATCTTTGATTGAAGTTAAATATTTAACATCAGCTTTAACGTCAGCTAAAATTAATAATTTATTAACATAGTTTGGATCAAAAGAACCATGCTCAGATTTACCAGCTGTGATCCAATTCTTTCCAAGCGCATCAACTGTTACTTTTAATTCATCAATATCAACAACACCTGGATACGTTCCATTTTTAAGTTTGAAATTTGGGCTACTAGTTCTCTTTACTAAATCAAAAAAATCAGACTTCGAATAATTCACTCCTTCAACAAGTCCAGTTAATTCATGCGCTGTTTCAGGCCTAACCTTCCAAACGATCAAATCATTCCGATTTTGGTCACTAAGAAGTTCAGGATATCTGTCCATGATGTTTGCGAATTGATCGTAAGACATTCTCTCATTCCCAGCTGTTTGATTAGCCACATGAGCAATTGTATTCAGTGATTCATGACCATAATTTTCAACCAACATAATTTCCGCGGCCTTTTCGTGTCCCCTTGAAACAGTCTGTTCAGCTGCTCCAACAATTATCGGAGTCCCTACACCACATACCATCAAAGCAGCAGATGCCTTAAGAATAGTTTCTTTATGATCATTCAATGTTTCAGTCTTACCACAATACCATTCCAATGCTCGATTAAATCCAGCAACTGCTAGATCCAATTTTGATTCTTTAGCTACTTCCTTTGGTGCAACTATCTTACTAGCCAGTCCATAACCAGCTAAAGTATCATTAATATCTAAAATATCTTGAACCACAGCATCTCTTTTAGCTGATTTAGTTCCTTTCCGCAAATCCCTAACTCTTTGTCTTAATCCCATAGTAGTCTTAATACAGACACAGTTTATAAATCTTTCTCAAGAATAACTACTCTTTAGGGACAAACAACACAAATACAGATTAAAATAAATAAATTATAAAAGCTAAACAACCCGCCCATCTTTGAGCACAATATGTTTAGAGCCAAACTTCACCAAATGTTCATCATGAGTTATCAGAATAATAGTACTGCCTTCTTTATGTAATTGACGAATAATGCCCATAACTTCAGAACTTGTCTTTGAATCCAAATTCCCAGTTGGTTCATCAGCTAAAATTACTTCAGGATCATTTACTAGTGCCCTTGCAATTGCAACCCTTTGCTGCTGTCCACCAGAAAGTTCATTGGGTTTGTGATGCATCCGATCACCCAATCCAACTTTTGTCAAAACTTTCTTTGCACGAGCCCATCTTTTTTCTTCGTGTACTCCTTGAAACATCAAAGGTAAGGCAACATTTTCAAGTGCTGTCAATGTACCCAAAAGATGAAATTGCTGAAAAATAAATCCAATTTTTTTCCCTCTGATATCAGAGAGTTCATCATCAGATAATCCAACTACATTCACATTATCAAATTCTAATACACCACTGCTTGCAACATCAAGCATTCCAAGTAGATTCATTAAGGTAGATTTACCAGATCCACTTTCCCCTGTGATCACTACAAACTCACCACTTTTAATCTTTAAACTAATACCTTGAAGAACTTTAATAGTCATCTCTCCAAGTTCAAAATTACGTCGAATATCTGTTAAGTCATATACAATAGATTTTGCTGCCATAGTTCCCTCATAAATATTATTTTTTTACTCATACCTCAAACTAGTTACTGCGTCTGCCTTTGCTGCCCGTTGTGCTGGAACAAATCCGCATAGTCCACCATAAATTGCAGAACCAATTAAAACAATTAATACAAAACTGTAATCTACTTGAACAATAAAAAGGTTCGGTCCAACAAAATTCTCAAAACTCCATTCTACAAATTTTGCAAATCCAATTCCAATCCCTGCTCCAATTAATCCACCAACAAAACCGTAGAGTGAACTTTCCAATAAAAATAATAATAATATCTGTTTTCGACGAGCACCCAGTGCTTTTAATAAACCAATTTCTCGTGTTCGTTGCAATACTGCAGTAAACATAGTATTCAAAATTCCAATACCACCAACAATTAAAGAAATTGCTGCAATTCCAACTAAAACCGCAGCCACAATTCCAAGGACAGCCGCAAAGCTTGCTGCAAGTTGTTCAGGTGTTTGAATATTAAAATCTTCTTTACCTTCCTCAACTCCTCGATAATCACGAAGTGCATCTTCAACTCGCTCCTTTGCAACCACTACATCAACGCCAGGTTCAACCTCAGCCATGATAATTCCAAGTTCACCTTCGTTACCAAAGACCTCAAAATACGTCTCAAGTGGGATGTAAATACTTCTATCATCAGGACTACTACCAATTCGCTCCCATATACCAACAATCTTAAACTCATTATCTTGGATCAAAATTTTATCACCAATCTCAGCCACTTGTTCGAACAGATTAAAATCAGTGTAATCAATTCCAACAACTGCTTTTTTCTGATCACCCTTTTCCATAGCTCGACCTTCACCAATGTTCAAATTATTTCCTTCACCAATTAGTTTACGAGCTTCAGGATCATCAGTTAAACCGACCACAAAAAAATATCTAACAATGTCATTAAATTCAATTCTTGCAGTGGTGTACACCATCCCAGCAGTCTGCTCAATTCCACGGACCTTATCAACTTCTTCTTGATCATCTTCGGTGAGTGGCACTCCTTCAGCCAGAACTCCAACTGTCAATGCATTTCCTTTTGGTGAAATAAATAACACATCCCCACCAAGTGAATCCAATTGACCATTAATAGCATTTTCTAGACCACCACCGATTAACATCAAACTAATGATTGCTGTAATTCCAATTACTATTCCAAGTAGTGTCAACCAACTACGCCTGCGACGTGCAACTATTTGTTTCCAAACAAGTGACAGATAATCAAAAAACGTTGCAAGCTTCATGAATTCACCTCATTCTGAGTTAGTTCAGGAAAGGGCGAACACAGGGTCAAAATGCCAGGGCAGACATTATCCATAGAGCCAGCACAAACGACCTGAGTGAGTGTAACGAATGAAGTTGAGAAGCGCAAACCCCCGCCAGACCGTGTTCCAAGGAGCACAAAGTGCGACGCTGCCTTAACAGAACTAACTAACATAGTTAAAAAATTAGCAAGCTTCATGACCTAAGTGCCTCCAAAGGTGTAATGTTGCTAGCCTCACGTGCAGGAAAATATCCAGATACAGCTCCAACCACAGTTGACAAAATCAATAATACAATCAGTAATGTATAAGAAAAATGAACTTGCAAAAGAGCAGAACCAACAATTGGCGCCAAAACAATTTCTAATAATTTCGCAGCACTCATTCCAATAATTAAACCAACAAGTCCACCAGCAAGTCCTAAAACTCCAGACTCAATTAAAAATAACAATCTAACAGTATGACGTCTAACTCCAAAACTTCTAAGAATTCCAATCTCTCGGCGACGTTCAACAACGCTAGTAAACATTGTATTCATGATTCCAACAGACCCTACAACTAAAGCAATTGATGCAATTCCAACAAGTACTCCCTGAACTACCAATAAAATACTAGATAAAGTTTCCAAAAGTGCCTGTGGTGATTCCACACTGAAATCTTCTTGTCCTTCTTTCACCCCGCGGTCATCGCGCAAAACTTCCTCAATTCTAGCCTCAACTGCAGGCAAATCATCTTCAGAAACTGATTGAGCAATGATGATATCTAATTCATCATCCAGATCAAACAAATCTCGCATTGATTTTTCTGACATCATTAATGAATCATCTTTTTCTGGGTTACCAGTAGATTCAATTATCCCAGAAACTTCAAATTCTTCTTTATTGATAAACACAGTATCGCCAACAAAAACTTCATTTTCAAACATATCTTCAGCAGAACCTGATCCAAATACAACTTCATGTGAGCCTTTGTTAGCCCATCTTCCAGTTCCAATTTCTATTTGCATAGCTTCTTTAACTAATTCAAATTCATCTGTTGTATCAGGCATTGTAACCACAAATGCAGTTTCTAAAGATTCATCATCTTCAATATTAACCGTTCGAATTAATCTTCCAAGCGACAACTTAACTCCGATTAAATCATCAATACTCTCTTTATTGCTTGTTGTTAATGGAACAACTACTGCAGTTCCAGGCGGACCAAAAGCAGAACCTGTTGCTCGAATAATTAATTTATCAGAACCAAGTGATTCAAATTCACCTTTGATGCCTTCTTGCATTCCACTACTAAGTGCAATTAAAGCGACCACAGCTGCAATACCAATAGAAATTCCAAGTACTGTTAAAACACTTCGAAGGCCACGACGAAATAATGACAAAAAAATAAACTTAACTAAGTCACCATTCATTTTACACCATTCTTCCGTTCACATTACTCATGTTGTTCATTTATTTAGATAATTCTTTATTTTTTCCGTTTAAATCTTTTAAGGTTACCAGATACAAAAGCTTTCAACGAAAATTTAGGATGCTTTCTTTTGTACCAATAATATCCACCAAAGATTACAATCAATAAAAAGATAACAGAACTACCATAACTTTTCGCTTCAGTAATTCCAAGCTCAACTGCATCACCTTTAGAATAAACAGGAACTTTTACAACAAATTCTTCATAAAATTCAGTGTTAACAGAATCCAAATATCTAAGGCCAACATTAACTAAGATTTCTTTGTTGCCACGTTTAGTAGAGATTACAACTTCCTCTGTTTCAGTGTCATCACTATCAATATTTCCAACATAGTAACTATCTTGAGTTGATATCACTGAATAACCTTCGCCTTCAAGTACATTCATTTGCATAGATTTTAATTCACCAAGACCACGATTAGCAATTTCAAAAACAACTTTTCCATCCCGATCTCCTCTCCAAATTTCTGATGAACGTAATTGCACATCCAAGTCAGCTTCTTCGGATACAATTAATGACAAATATTCAACAGTAGAATAACTATTTCCACTTCGATCTTCATAATTTAATTCAAATGGCATTCTGTACAGTCCAGTTTCAATAGATGGATCAACAATTAATTTGTAATGTAGGCTAATAGCTTCACCACTAGAAAGACTGCTGATTACTTTTTCAGCAGATGATAGATAAGCTGCAACTGGTTGCCCTTCACTTGTGTTAATTGTAGCGTAAATACTTTGAAGTAAACTGTCTGCTTCATTCATTAAAGTTACAACTAGATCAAATTGGTCACCAGGTGATACTTGTTTAGGATCCAATTCAACAGCAGTAATATCTAAAACTGCATCGCGGGTTTCAATATCCACTGTTAGAGTATGCCGAATACTAGCACTTGATCCAACTTCAGAAATGAATAACTCAACTTCAGCATCTCCTTGTGCTGCACTATCATCAATTAATAATCGGAATTCAACACTACTAACAACTTCTCCATTTTTCATTTCACCAAGATTAACTGAAGCTTCACTTTCATATAATGAGAATGGATGTTTGGGATCAATAGAAACAATTACATCACCAGTAGATTCTGTTCCGGTATTTTTTACTTTAAATTCTAAAGTCACAACCTCTCCTGGTTCCACTGGGTCTGGCGACTGTTCTTCAAGTGTTAAAGTAAAATCTGAATTAGTAACAGCAGCTGCCATAACTAAACTCATTGAAAATAATAAAACCATTACACCAATTAAAACCACACGCTTAAATCCCATCAAATCACCTACAAATTAGAAATGATTAGGCCTTTATATAGTTTATGACTAAAAGCAAGAAAACAAACAAACAAATAAATAAAAAAATAAAAAAATAAAAAAATAATTATTTATCAAAATCAAGTGTTGCAAAACCTCCTGGTAAAACACCAGTATCAAAATAATGATTAATTGCACCAGGCATTGAAGTATTTCTATAAGCAATTGGCCCAAAATCAGGTATTTGATTTTCTAAATTTAATTCAACATATCTTCCCATCATTTGCATATCTAAAATCTCTGCCATCGAAAAATGGGGATGTTCTTCAACTAACTCATCAACTGACTTACCAATAGCTCTTGTTCCAAAACGTTTCCAATCACCACATTGCTTTAAATCAAGATTATATTTTAAATGAGTTAAGGCAATTTTTGTTCCAAGCCAAATTTCTCTCGGGTCAATTTGAGTTATAGGTTTAAAATCAGTTAATTCCCTCGGAGACAAACAAAAATCACTTCTATTCACCCTTGCAATATATACATAGCAATGATTCATTACTGGATCTTCATTAGAAGATTTATCATCAAAAGTACCAAGTTTTTTCAGATCACTAATGTCTTCTCGTCTAAAATCACTAGGATAAACTAACCTACTAGAACCTATTTTTTTAGATAATTCATTTCCTGGATACAAAACTTGTGCATTAAAAGTTTCTTCACAAAATTCACGAAGAGTAGTTTCTCCTGGCAGCTCTTTATTTGATGACAAAGCAGCCCTATCAGCAACTGAAAGTGTAGAATGTCCACCCATTTTTATAATGTTAGATAATGCATCAAACGGACAAACTATCCCTTCATATGCATCTGTTTTGCCCCCAATTGCACCATACATCTTTTCATGCGGTGGTGTTCCACGTTGACCAAGCCAAATTTCTCCATTTACAATTGGGATTAAAAAACCAACATCTCGGTTTGTTTCTTTAATTTTTTGTAATGTCCATTCATCAACTTCATGAAACAAATTACTAGAATACTTATTTGACACTATCTAAGACCTCTCTTGCGATTATAGCTAAAAAACTCAAACACAGTTCCATTTGATGAATGTAATTTTAACAATCTTCTTTTTTCAAAATCACTTTCATTAAAATCTGGAAATTTAATTCCTTTTGCACCATAGTCTCGATTAATCACAGTCAAATTAATTTCATCCACCAAAGCTTCTCTCTCAAGACATTGTTGATAAATACTAGCACCGCCCAAGATACAAATTTTTTGAGATACCGCTTGATCTAAAGCCTCATCTAAACTTTTAACTGATCTTGCCAACCTATGCCTATACAATGGCAAATATTTTGGATTACGACTCATAACCAGAACTTGTGTACCCCAAATATTTTTAATTGGATCACAAGCTACATTACAAATACTCTCATAAGTTTTACGACCCAGTATAACTGATCCACCTTGAATTGAAGTTCGCAGACGTTTGATATCCTCCCTGACAAACCTAGTGCATCTAGAATCCCTTTTCCAAGGAATAGCTCCTCTTCTTTCAATCAATCGATGTTTTGCAAATGCCGCGTAAAGTTTAACTGTTGAATTAAATTGACCTCTCCTGTTCTTATACATTACCTTTAGCCCCTGTTAAGTTCAATCCATCACTAGCTATTTTTTTATTACAAGATTTCAACACATCCCCTACTACATATAATGATCCGCTCACCAGAATAAATCCACTTTCAGCAACTTTGCTTTTAGCCAAATCCATAGCAACAGATATTTCACAAGTTTCAACTGAAGCAAAATACTTCTTTGCAACAACTGCTAATTCATTCACAGGAATTGCCCGATGGCTAGCTTCAGTTACAATAATCGATGAAAAATATTTTGACAGTTTCTCTAACATTAATTTAGCATCTTTGCCAAATGAAATTCCAACAATGCAAATAGATTCTTCAGCAGCAAATAATTCATCCTGATGTTTTGATAAGAAAGAATCCAACTCTTGCATTCCAGCTGCATTATGCGCTCCCTCAAACAATACTACAGGTTGCTTCGAATAAAATTGCAAACGACCTGGCCACTTCGCATCCAATAAACCTTGCTTCAAGGATCTGTCTGTAACTTTAATTCCATAGTCAAGTTGATTCAAAACTTCAACAGCTTTAATCACAGTCATAGCATTTTTGATTTGATGTTCACCCAGCATTGATAAGCAATACTCTTCATTTTCAAAAATAAATTTCTGTTTTTCTAAGTTAGATTCAACTAATTGATAATCTACAGACACTTGAAACATACTAGAAGCATTCGAATCACAAAATTCTTTAAAGATATTAATCAACTCCAAATTTTGCTCACATGTCACAAGCGGGACAGCATTCTTGATAATTCCAGCCTTCTCCTTTGCAATACTAATCCGGTTATCACCCAAAACTTTGGTGTGATCCAGATCTATGTTGGTAATCACAGAAACAAGCGGCTTAACAACGTTTGTTGCATCAAGTCTTCCGCCAAGACCAACTTCAATTATTGCAATATCAACTTCTTGCCCTGCAAAATACAAAAAAGCTACAGCAGTTGTAACCTCAAAGAATGTTGCCTCATTTTCCCCAGCAGCATCAAGTTTCTCTTTAATCTCAAGTGTCAGATCCAATAACTCTTTTTTAGAAATATTTTTTCCATTGATTTGAATTCTCTCACAAAAGTTAACTAGGTGTGGAGATGTATAAAGTCCAACCTTTAATCCTTGCTTTTTGAAAACAGAACTGAGCATCGCAGATGTTGATCCTTTCCCATTGGTTCCAGCAACATGAATAGAAGGAAACTTAGTTTCAGGATGTCCAAGTAACTCCACTAAACGTTGCATTCTATCAAGGCCTAATTTAACACCAAAATGTTGCAAATTAAATAGATATTCCTCAGGGTTAAAGCTCATATCAGCAAGAAAAGCCGTTATTTTAAAACAATATCTGTTAAAAACACTAGAAAACAATCAATATATGTAATTAGAAGGTAAGGCATCTTTTGGAACTAAGCTTAGGTAATCTCTTAATTTCATTTTTGGATTTGACAAATAATGCGCATGTTCCCCTGCAAGCCCTAATACTTCAAGATCACTTACTGTTTCATCATTTGCTCTAGCATAAGAAGCCAAGTTAGTATGAATAACACCAAAGTTACGAGCTCCCCACCGACGTGAGAAAATATCCACAGCAAAAGACAACTCAACATTTGTGAACAAATTGGATATTCCTGCAAGTTCATAAATAATAGACTCTTGACGACCAGTTAAATCTCCCATAAAATGTTAAGCATCATTGAATATATAAAGATTACTCCAAATGGACAAAACAGATCCTAACCTACCGTACGCAGCACAATAATCTTTTTTAATGCCAAATTCTAATTTAACCCAAACAAGAATAGATTACAATCAAATTTAATTAAAATTACAATTAAAAAAAAGAAACTCCAGGGGTGGAACTAATGGTAAAACAATATTTAGATCTTCTTACACATATCTTAGAGAATGGTACACGAAAAGATGACAGAACTGGTACCGGAACAGTAGGTGTCTTTGGATACCAAATGCGCTTCGACTTACAAAAAGGATTCCCACTTCTAACAACCAAAAAAGTATTCATGCGAGCAATTACTCATGAGCTACTGTGGTTTATCAATGGAGACACAAATATCAAGTATTTAGTTGAAAACAAAGTAAATATTTGGAATGAATGGCCATATCAGAATTTTATTGAAAAAAACAATTTAAACGAAATCTATCCAAAATACAGTATAGAATGGAAAGCTCGGATGAAGGAATATGTTGAACAAATTAAATCAGACCCAATTTTCGCTGAACGTTTTGGTGATGTAGGACCAGTTTATGGGAAACAATGGCGAGACTTTAATGGAATTGATCAACTAAAAAATGTTGTAGAACAAATCAAAAATGATCCAAACAGCCGCCGAATGATAGTTTGTGCTTGGAACCCAAGTCAAATTTCCAGTATGTTACTCCCACCATGTCACTGTTTGTTTCAGTTTAATGTTGCAAATGGAAAACTTAGCTGTCAACTTTACCAAAGAAGTTGTGACGTATTCTTAGGAGTTCCATTTAACATCGCATCATACGCGCTCCTCACAATGATGGTAGCACGTGCAACTGGCCTTGAACCAGGAGATTTTGTTTGGACAGGTGGAGATGTACATCTATACCTGAATCATTTAGATCAGGTTCAAGAACAGCTGGGCCGCCATCCAAGGCAGTTACCTAAGCTTTTAATGAATCCGAGTAAAACAGATCTGTTCAACTTCACTTTTGATGACATCAAACTTGAGGACTACGAACCACATCCAGCAATTAAGGCACCGATATCTGTATAGGAGTTTTGAAGATGAATATATCAATCATCGCAGCTATGACAAAAGAACATCATGTTATAGGTAAAGATGGCAAACTTCCCTGGAACATTCCAGCGGACTTGAAAAACTTCAAACGCTTAACCAGTAACAGTACTGTGATTATGGGACGTAAGACTTACGAGTCTATTCCTGAAAAGTATCGTCCACTACCGAACAGAGTAAATATTGTAATTACTAGAAACCAAAATCTAAAATATCAAGGTGCAATAGTAAGTAACAGTGTCCCTGATGCTTTAGAGATTGCAAGATCACATCAAAAAGATAGCTTTGTAATTGGTGGAGCGCAAATATATCAGGAATTTTTACCTTTAGCAAATCAGATGCATTTATCATTCATCAAACATGAATATGAGGGTGACACAAAATTTCCAGATATCAATTGGGAAAAATGGGAACAAACAAATATTGAAGATTTTGAAGAATTCGAATTTTTAACTTACACAAAAAAAGAGGAAGAAACAATGGATAGCTATCTAAATTCTAATACATACAATCAAGAAAAACAAAATAATGAACAAGGTCAACAAGGGCAAAGTCAGCAAGAGCAAAATCATACAGAACAATTAATTCAAACTACAGCGGTGATTCAAGAAACTTTTGACTCAACAGAAGAACCAGGATCAAAGCCTTCAGCATTAGAAAAACAAGACCCTGAAGTTTACAATTTGATTCAAAAAGAAACAAACAGACAACAAACAAAACTTTCTATGATTCCATCAGAAAATTTCTTCAGCCGAGCAGTCCGTGAAGCAACCGGTAGTGTCCTTGCTCACAAATACGCTGAAGGAAATATTGGAAGACGTTACTATGAAGGAAACAAATACATTGACCAAATTGAACAACTAACAATCAATAGAGCAAAGAAAGCTTTCAACTTACCAGAAAACTGGTCTGTGAATGTGCAAACGCTCTCAGGTTCAACTGCGAACCTCTCAGTCTACTTAGCACTTCTAAACATCGGTGATTACATCATGGGGATGTATCTTCCAGATGGTGGTCATCTTTCACATGGTTGGTCATATACACCAAAAGTTCCAGCTGACCCAACTAAGACAGTTTACTATGGTGGAAAAAATAAGGTTAACATTTCATCAAAGATTTTTAACACAGTTTCCTACAAAACAAATCCAAAGAATCAACTTTTTGACTATGAAGAAATTGAGAGGATCGCGTTATTACAAAAACCGAAATTAATTATTACTGGTGGAACTGCGTATCCAAGAGAAATTGATTATCATCGAATGAAAAAAATTGCAGAAAAAGTTGGCGCATTTTATTTAGCAGACATTGCACATGAAGCAGGACTTGTTGCAGCAGGTGCAGTTCCTTCGCCAGTTGGAATAGCTGACGTTGTTACCATGACAACCCATAAAACGCTAAAAAGTGGCCGTGGAGCACTGATATTTGCGCATGAAGATATGATCAAGAAAATTAACAAAGCTGTATTGCCTGGACTATTGGGCGGACCGTTTAATCATGCAATTGCTGGAATTTGTGTTGGTCTAAAGGAAACTATGACTCAAGAATTCAAAGATTATGCAACCCAAACAATAACAAACGCCCGTAATTTATGTACAGAACTTGCAAAATACAATTTTAAAATTGTAAGCGGTGGAACTGACAAACATTTGGTCTTAATCGATCTAACAAATAAGGCTTTACTTGGAAAGAAGTTTGCAAGAGCCTTAGATCACGCTGGGATTGTTAGTAATTCCAACACCATCCCTCAAGAAACTAAATCACCATTAAACCCAAGTGGTTTAAGGCTTGGAACTCCTTGGATAACTATGCGTGGAATGAAAGAATCTGAAATAGCAAAAATCGCAAGTTGGATTAATCAAGTTATGAATATTTCAGAACAGTATAAAGATCTAAAATTCAAAGAGTTCAAAGAAGCAATAGCAGCTGATACCAAAATTGCACAAATAGCTGAAGATGTGAAACAACTTTGTTTACAATTTCCACTTGATGTTTAACATTAAAAAAAAGGAAAAAAGAAAAAATTCAATAAAAACCAAACAAGAAATAACAATGGTACACAAATACAAAGGAACGTTCACAGTTATTGATGGACTAGATGGGATTGGAAAAGGTACTGTTCAGCAAGCTATCATTGATAATTTAGCAAATCAAGGTTTAAGAATTTTTGATATGCATCAGTTTTGGGATAAGCATCATCAGCACCCAGAGTTTGAACACAAATTTGTGAAAGGGATCAAAAATCCATTATACATAGATCTCAATTCTTTTGATGTACTTGTATCTTCAGAACCAACCAAAGTTGGTGTTGGTAAAACAATTCGTGAAGAGTTCATAGCAGACAATGGCAGAAAATATTCTGCTCATATGACAGCTAGAATGTATGCAGCTGATAGAATGACTCTTTACAAACGAGTAATTCTACCTGCCTTAAGATCTCGTAAACATGTAATTCAAAGCAGATCAGTTTCAACTAGTATTGTTTATCAACCTATGCAAGAGTTACTTCCACATGAACCAGAACTTACAATTCGTGAAGTTATAAAAATTGAAGGAAATGATTTTGCTCTGCATCATTCACCGAATTTGTTAATAATTCCTACAATCAAAAATGTTGAAGATGTAATGGCCCGCCTTAATTCTAGAGAGAAAGAAGATAACTGCGAATTCGAAACAATCAATTTTCAAGCTAAAATTAAACCATTGTATGAAAGCAAAATAATTAGAAGAATCTTTGGCTCTCGTAAAACGAAAGTTCGATACTTAGATGCTGGAATTTCTGTAAAGAGTAGTAAAAAACAAGCTGTTAGAATTTTCGAAGATACTTTTCCTCATCTGTTTGAATAGATTATAAAAAATTAAAAAAATAAAAAATAAATCAAATTAGAAAAATAATTATATTCTAATCACAAAATGAATAGCCTGACCATCCTGCACTAACACATTCTAGTCCTAAATCAGCACAATCATATTCAGCTAAAACAGCAGCATCATTGATACAATCATACTCAATCAACAATCCTGTATCAAAATCACAACTTTCAACATTGTTACCAGTTGTCCCATTAGATAAACGCCAAACAACTTCTCCTGGCCATTCAGGGTAAAATCCACCATCAACATCGTAGCAGTATGGGTTCATTTCTTCTACTTCCTCTTCATCAACCAAATCTAGTCCATTAGCTATAATCCCTTCACCAAAAATTCCAGTAAAACTTCGATCGTCACTATTTCTAAAAGCAGGATTAAGCTCCACTTTATTTTTATCAAATTTATCAAAAGAATATATCGCCTCACCAGTTGAAAATCCTGTATCAGCCAAATTCAAAGAAGTGTAAGCACTAACTCCAAATAAAATCAACATTGTAAAAGTTGCAATTAATAAAAAATTTCTAATAGTTTTCATTTTCCACCTCTTTACAACAATAACAGTTCTACAAGTTTTAAATCTATGCAATTCAATATATAAAAATAAAATTAAAAAAACCAATTACTTATTTATCAGCAAGGCCCCAAAGCAGATCAAAATATCCTTTAAACGCTTTAGCAACATCAGGTTGTTTGATTAAAATCGCAACTGGATCATGTGGCAACCAAATAATAATCACACATCTGTTTCCATAGATATTTGTAGATACTATTGAATCATATTTCTTTGGCAAATATCTAACTTTTGATAATTTGATAGTATCTTCTGCTTTTCTTTCACCATAGTACAGCAGATGTAAATTCATTTTAGCTGCAATTCTTTTTTTTGTATAGTGAGGTAGATAATATTTGATAATTTCCCGAGCAACTGGGGATGCACCCATAATATACACATCCTTAGCAACTCTAATTTGATCTTCAAAAATACTTTTAATTCCCTGCTTACCTCTGAAAAATAAAGTTTCTTGTTTCCCTTTATCATGAGAAAACTTTGCATGTAGTTGTGGCAAGATTGAGTAGATCTCATCTCGTTTCTCATCAATTAAATCTTGTAAACGTTTAGGATCTTCTGCGATATAATAACGCAGCCCGTTTTCCACCATGTAAGCAACTAATCCTTTTTCAATTAATCTATCAAGCGCATCATATACAGAACGCCTATGAATTCCAGTTTTACGAGCAAGAACTCCTGCCTGTGATTTTGTGATGTCAAGTAGCATTAAGTAGATTTTTGCTTCAGTTCCAGTTAGTCCAACATGAATTAATTTTTCATACATAAGAAGAATAAAACAAATAGAGAATAAAAAGCTTGTGGTGAGAAAATACACCTCATTTCCAAAAGTTTATCTCATTTCACTAAGTTTCACAGATTCAGCAGGCCGCAACTTTCCACGCATCATACATTTTTGTGCAACATCAATACCAACAGCTGTTAACGCAAATTTATTTCTTTGATTATTAATTGCAGTTCCTGCCCAAAGACTTCCCGTACTATTCGACATCATTTCATTTCTTGCCCAATCTGGATTCAAAACCGAAATACTAGTGTAATTAATTCCAAATTCCCTTTTCATTTTACCTAATATTCTTTGAGTATATCCAAACGCTGCCAATAATTTTCTTTCTTCAGCATTGCTTGTGACATAAACTCCATCAGGCAATTCCTTGGATAGAATATTTCCATCAGCGCAGCGAACTTCCAAATGAGAAAACTTTCCTCTGCCCATTGCAAACCGAACGGCATCCAACTGAACTACAGCAGTATAACTATCATCATTAAATTGTGCCAAATCTTCGAAATCAGAGCATGAATAAAAGCCTCTTTTTTTTAATTGATCAAAAACCTCAACATCCCCATCATGCATATGCTGCAATAAAATATTTTTATTAAATCGAGTAATTTGCAGTTCAACTTCATCCTCTCTACCAAGAAAGTATCCTTGACCATCAGCAGTATAAAAGCAATCTCTAGCTAGATTCTCGTTCTGAATTCTCTCTATGAGTAATTCATCCGCGTGAAGCATTGTATAATCTTCAAATCTATTACTATCCCTTAAATCGCCAAATACATTATCTAAAGCCATACACACAAAATAACAAGCTCAGTTATAATAGTTACTATATTAACCACCATAAAGTTACATAAACAATTATTTTCGTAATTTATCGACGACAAAATAAAAATAAAAAGGCTCAAAACAACAAAGAAATAAATATGTCAAGTACATTCCTTAAAATATGACGCACATCAAACTTGCAGATTGCCAGGACGGATTTTTATACAGACTGAATTCTCGTAATCTAACAATTGGTATCTACCACCACGACAGCAAATCATTTGTAGGTCTTCGAACAAAATTCAAACATCAATTTATCGACACTGAAAATCACTATGATACTGGTGCACCATACGGTACAGCAAAACCAATTGAAGAATTAGAAAACGGTTCAAACAATCTAACAATTGATGATTATGTCAGAGGCACAAGTGATGAGAATCTTCTCGCATGGTTAAAAGAAAAACAAACACAATACCAAGTAAAAGGACAAGGGTTTTGTCGTGCACAAAATACAACAAAAACCAACAAACAATAAAATACTACTTGTCAATGATAAATTATTTAAATGGAACTAACAAAATTGGTTTATGACTCATCAAGTAGAAATTGACAGTAGGCTTCGAGAGATAATTTATGATGCTTATCATCATAAATGTCAATACTGTACTGATGGTGAGGAGATCTCTTTAGATGATGCCCAAATAGATCATATAATTCCAAAAGCCATATCTGATTCTGATTTAGAAACTGCAATAACTTTAATGGATTGGACAAAATCAAAAACTGCAGATAAATTTGATACTGATGAATTAAACAATGTTCTGAATTACACCTTAGCTTGTGCTTTTCATAATAGCAAAAAATCAAATGATTTAGTTGCACCTGGCGCACTTGGGTACTTATTACTTAGAGCAAAGAAAAAAGCCCCTGAAATTCTTAAGGTGTATAATAAAAAACCAAAACTTAAAAGGAAAAAAAGAACAGCACAGAAACGCGGACCAAGTGCAGCAACAGTTTCAAAAAGAAAGTTTCAAGCTAGAGAAAAATTAATTGTACAATCTATTCTTGACTATGTGAATAAAGGCAAAGAAAATAAAACTGAACTTTTTAGAAGTAGATGGAAAAAAAGTCAATTCAATGGAATCACAAGAAATGTAGTTGAACTTCCATCAATTAATGGCAGATTCTACAGTTTACTTTTCAATGCATCAGCTGATTATGGAAAAGAAAAAGTTAATTTAAAATTCAACCCATCCGAAGTAGTAGATTTTACAGAAGATCACATTATAAATTTCAGTCAGAGTATCCCGTTCTTAATTTTCAACGCGTACGGGTCAAGTTTATGTTGCCCAGCAAATGATGCACAAAGTATAACACTAGAAGAATTTTGTTTAGAGAATGGTTATTATCCCTCAAGAGTTCGTGCTCCAACAGCAGAAGAAATTACAGAGTATTCTAAAAAACATGATTTATCCAACACTGAAATCTTTCTAGATGGATTATCATCTTATGTTCAACATACAGTCAAAGAACAATTTCCAAATCATCAATCTATGGCCCAATATACTACAACCAGTGATGACATAAGAAGAGTCGAATTAAAAGTGTTTAAAGGAACAGACGAAGAATTCTTTACCGGCCATGGCGGCTTTCATCAGATAGATATTGACTATATAGCTCTACCAACTTCAATACTAGAAGGGATTAATTTAGAATTATAAGAAAAAAAAAGAAAAAAATTACTCAGTTAATTCAGAATCCTCATCAGTAACTTCTTCAGTATCAACTTCTCCTTCGGAATCATCATCGTCAGATTCATCTTCCACTTCTTCAAGCTTCTCAGCATCAGTTTCTTCTACTGAATCTTCGTCCTCAGTTTCTTCATCAACTTCAGACTCCTCTTCTTCTAATTCTTCAGATTCTTCCACTACCTCAACTTCTACATCACTATAAAATAAACTATACCATGGAGCATGCTCAGAAACAGCACCTTCAGCATTCACATTAAATCTTTTAGTAGCTTTTCCATTAACAAAGCCAAAGAATTTCACATTTTCCTTTGCTTTAATTGTTATTTCACCAGTTTCTTCATCGACTTCTTCAACTTCAACATCTTCCATCCCAGATAATCTTGATTCATACTTCTCTTCAAATTTATCAAGATTAGACTGCAATTTTGCAAGCGCATTTTCGTTAGTCACATGTGTTAAAGCATTAGCAAGACCCTTCTGTACAGGCGCACCTTTACTTCCATCATCAACTTCCATAGCTTCATCTTCAACATCATCTGCTGCATTTCCAGCATCCGCTGATTTACCAGCATTTTCTGGCGCATTGCCAGCTGCCATTACTAAAGAACCTAACAATAACAAAGTACATAACATTACACTAAAATATATTAAGAATTTTCTATTCATTATAAATCACCTAAGACCTAAAAAGAGATAATCATATAAAAAACTAACTTAATAAAGAAAAAAATATTACTCACTCTCACCAACAATCTTCTCAACCAGCTCCAAACTACTTAGCCTCTTTCGAATCAAAGTATCAACAGCCCCATCAACTAAAACTTCCGAAGGCATCGCTCGCATATTATACACAGAACCCATTGAATAACAATAAGCACCAGCAGTTTCTATTACTAAAATATCACCTTCACGAATTTCAGGCAACTCTCTATTCGATGCAAAACAATCACCACTCTCACAAATATTTCCAACAATATCGTAAGTCATTAGTTTCCCATCAGGGTTGGACAAATTTCGAATATGATGATACGCTGAATAAAACATCGGACGAATTAATTGTGCAAATCCAGAATTCACACCAGCTATTAATTTAGATCGATTTTGTTTAACTGTAGTCACTTCAACAAGCAACTTTCCTGATTCTGCTACCAAATATTTTCCAGGTTCAAAGTACATCTCTAACTCCCTACCAAATTTGGAACAAAAGTCAGTAAATAATTCAACAACTTCTTTTCCAAATGTCTCATAATCTACTTGATTTTCATCAGGGTGATACACAACTTTAAATCCACCACCAAAGTCAACGAAATTCAAATGAGGAAATCGAGCAGGCGTAATTATTCCCAAAATATTTTTCATTCCTTTTTGCATCTGCACAGTTTCTGGAATTCCAGAACCTGTATGCTCATGAATTCCGACTATCTTCAGTCCATGTTCATTTGCAATTGCAACTACTTTCTCAACATTAGACAAAAGAATTCCAAATTTGGTAGCTTCTCCACCAGTTTTGATAAATTCATGACCACCAGCAACTACATCCGGATTAAATCGAATACAAACTTCAGATCCAGGATACGCCTTAGCATATTTTTCAAGTCTTGATAGTGAACCAATATTAAACAAAACACCCAAACTTTGCACTTCGTGCATCTCAGCATCTGAAATTTTGTTTGCAGTAAATAAAATTCTTTCAGTACTAAACCCAGCTTTCAAAGCCATGTATACATCGCCTGGAGAAACTGCATCTATTCTTGCAGCTTCTTTTTCAAGTAGTTTTAGAATATGCAAGTTATAATTAGCTTTCATTGCGTAATAAATTCTCAGTTTAGAATAAGGAATAAATGAGTATAATTCATGATACCTTTTTTTGATCAATTCAGCTTCATAGCAATAAAGCGGTGTTTGGTATTTTTCTGTTAAGGAGATCAACTGTTTATCTGGTATTGTCATCAATTATTCAAAATCCAGCTAATATAAAAGCCTTATTCCTACATTCTCTAAAATAGGAGATTTAAGCACAAATCTTTAAAAATAACTAACAAAAAAAGTAAACCATGACACAACAAGTTCCACCTTGCATGCTCAAAATCGAAAACTATAGAAGAGGATTCGCTCATAAATATGGTGGAACTTCGGTTGTGACTAAAGACCAAGATTTAGAAATTATAGCAAGAACTGTTGAGCACTTCAAAAGAACACCTAGCGATGGCTACAGTTTTTTAATCACCAGTGGCCTAGGTAGTCTAGGTAATGGAAAAGCAATCTGGGAAAAAAAAATAACTGATCTAATGGTCCAAAGTGCTAGCACCAGATCATTTGACTTAGCTTGGGCAATTGCCAAAGGACGTGCCCAGAAAAACCTGTATGATCATGGCATCCCACAGATCCTTCTAAAAGATCAAATAGATGGCATCGAAAGCGACTTACGATCTGGAAATACAGACGAGCGAACTTTAGCTCATATGATGGGATTTGGTGAAATAGCTAAAGAAAATACCTTCATCACACTTGGCAAACATCTTCATCCTGAAATTAATTGGCATCGAATGCGGGTTCCATTACTTATTGCAAAAGAATTAGAATCAGGTCAAAGAACTAATCTTCCTATTTCACATCGAGAAACTTTAGAACACATCCGAAAATACGCTAGAATAGAAGAACTACAGGGAAAAATCACAGTCGGAGCTGGATTTACCGCAAACCTTTCAGATCAAAAAATAGGCAAACTAGCCACCACATTTAGAGGCGGATCCGATGCCAGTTTAGCATATGCACTCGCAGCCCTTGACCTAGATGAAGGTGTAATCTTTAGTGACAGAGAAGGTATATACCCGGTTGATCCCAGACTAATTCCTCGAAGTGTTCCATTAAAAGAATTAACTTATCGAGAAGCAAAATTATTTGCAGGACTTGGTGCGAGCATCATTCAGCAAGTCGCGATCGAACCTGCCAGAGAAAGAAAAAGTAGATTATTTGTTGGAATGAGTAACGGCAATGGAGCAAGTGGAACCCTAATTGGAGGACAACCAAGTTTTGAAAATTATGGAGTAAAAGCAATTGCAGTTGATAAGGGACACACATTTGTTTATGTTACTAACATGAATGAACAACCAGGTGAAGCTGCTAGAGTTCAAGCGATTTTCGCAAGTAATGGCTACAACATCGCCCACGAGATTGATGGTGATGATTTTAGAGCATACGCAGTTAAACGAAAAGAAAATTTTCACCTCTTGCTAAAAGAACTTTCAGATCCAGGATACACAATTGTTACCAGAACTCCAATTGATCGGGTTGTTCTAGTTGGAGAAGGCATGGAACTTGTTGAACAACATCGAACTGGAGCTTCAGCTCGGCAAATATTATCTTCAACTTTAGATGATTTAGGTATCAGACCAATTGCTTACCTTGATGCTAGATACTCATGTAGTAAATCAGTTTTTGTTGAGGGAAAAGATCGGCAAATCTTGTTAGAACGTTTAGCTGATAATTTTGGCTTTTATGATAGAAATTAAAATCAAGATAAAACAAAATAAATAAAAAAGAAAAAATTCTACTCAACACTACAAGTTTCATCATAACTTTCAACAGTCATTTGAAAAGAAACACTTGCTAAATCTGGATGTTTAATTGTGCCGGACTCATCGCCAACATTCAAAATAACAACCTTCTCTTCTTTAACTACACCCAAGTTTTTCATAATCAATTCAATTGCAACTGGTGTAGCATCATCGCCAAGACAATAATCAGCGCTTGATAATAATTTCCACTCCAATGCTCCAGCTGAAGTATAACTTCCTTGACCACGAGATAAAGTAAGTTCTTCACCATCACTAGTTGATATTAGTACATTGTTAAAATTACATTTCTTTTCACAATCTCCAGTAGTATCATAAATATCAGTAACTTTTCCACATTCACTTTCAATGCAATGTTCGTTCCATTCACATTCATCCGAAGATTTACAGGTATTTGCTAAAACCCCCACAATTTCTTCTTCAAGTTCCTCTTCCAACTCAGTTTGCTCAGAGTCAACATCTACTTGATCATCATCCAAACTAGCACCAGAATCCACATTCTTTGAAAGTAATCCTTCAATGAAACCAGGTTCATCTTCAGTTCCGCATGAAACTAGAAATAAAAGCATTAAACTTGAAATTAAAATAAATCCAATAAATTTTTTGTATTCTACCATCCTGGTAAAAAAAGAATAATTAATGTATATAAATTTTACTTTAAATCCAAACTACAACTCAACCATATAACGAAAACCCTCATATCTAGAACCAAGCGAACTACCAAGTGCAGCTGCAGTAAACCTTTCATCTTCACCAATACTTTCATCTTTTAGAATTTCCAAAATGTAAACATCCACTCCCTCATATTTATCAACATACCCCTTAACATTTGCATCAATAAACATCAGCGGATTAACAGACATAGGCAGCAAAACAGATTCACAAAGTTTTTGATATTGCGCTTCTTGATTTCTCCTATCATCCAGACTTATTAAGATGTTACGACTTCTTACTGGAACTTCAACACCCATTGGAAAATAATGCACAACAGAATAGGGCATTCTATAATCATCGCTCTTAGATAGTATTTCTCCAGTAATGTTTACCACTTGCCCTTCAAATATTGGAAATAATCCATTATGATATCTAACTCCAGATTTTTCTCTTAATTTATCAACAAGTGATTTCTTTTTTCCCATCTTTTTTCCTCTGAAAATTTCTAATCAGTTTATAATTTAACAAATATTTTTTTTAATCAAGATATTGTTAATATTATAATTTATTAAATTAATGCAACCCAAACATTCAAAAAGCTAAAAGAACTTCTTTTCAATATGAAATATGCAAAACAAATTCTCCTAATTATAATCATCACCCTCAGTATCTTAACAATTAGTTGTTCAACTGAACTAATCGAATCAATTACAACAGACAACAGTGAATATAATCAAGACAACTCAGAAAAATTTCATTTTTTAGATGAAAAAGAACGTGATGACGAAACAAAAGCTTGGCATGCAAACATTAACATCGCAATCAGTAATGATGGAGTCAGCTTCACTGAACAAGGTTTATTCGTTGAACACGCAGGCGTTGCTAACCTAATTAAAACAAATGATAACAAATTAATTGCCTTCTACCAATATTTTGATCCATACAATGTTGATATCTTCGATAAAATGGCCTATCAAATTTCCTCAGATAATGGCGCAACATGGACTGACAAAGAGATTGTTATTTTGGAAGGTTTCCCAACTAAACCAAAACTTGGCGGCGCAAATCCTGTTGATCCAACTTTAGTTCAACTAGAAGATGACAGTTTTCGCTTATATTTTACCTATCATGCAAAAGGATATGACTATGCATTTTTCACTGGAGCAAGTTCAGAAACTATTGATGGAACATTTGTATACGAAGGTCCTTTCTTAGTTAACGAAGACGCGATGATGCTTGACCCTGCTGTAGTATTGTTTCAAGATATTTGGCATCACTACACTTGGTCTGAAGAAACCGATGATGATGGCAACAATATCAACATTCATTCAACTTCAGTTGATGGAATAACTTTCACCAGGCAAGATGACATTCATTTAGCAATGAATTTTTTAGGTCAAGCAATAGAAATAGAAGAGAAACTTTATTTTTATGGAACTGGTATGCAAAGTCCAATTGCGGTTTCAAGTGATGGATTTGAATGGGAAATCTTTGAAGAGATTGGAATTCCAGCTGCCGACCCTGGTATCGTAGAACTTGATGACGGAACATTTCTAATGGTTTATACTAGTATGAATATCCAAACAAATCAAAACAATGATAATTTGGATCCATTGAATCAAGGAATTGAACGTATGGAACCTGGCAGAAACAAAGACGGTAGTTTGAAACCACCATTAGAATAAACTCAAATATCATTCTTTTTTCTTCTCCAACACTGTGGTGAACAACTAGCCCACACTTTCTTTTATACCATTTAGTCTCCAAGTAGAATAAGAAAAACATTACGGAGAATAAAAATGGTAAAAATATTAACAAAAGTTCCTTTCAAATCTGGAGTAAATTTTAGAGTGATTGGAGACGTATTTGAAGCAGGAGCAAATTATAAAATTGGAGATTTAACTATTCCAAAAAGATGGGTATCTACTTTACAAGATCGTCTTAAAACTGAAGATGTCAAAGATCTTCCATTAAAAGAAGCATTAGAATCAAAGGAGTTATACCTTAGAGGTAAACTTCAAGGCGATACTGGTATAGATTGGTTTGGCTTAGTTACCAAAGAATTTCAAGAATTACCTTTAGGAGTTTTAGAAGATGCAGCGAGTAAGTTTGCAAGTGGTCCTGCGTCAGTTAGATATTTGGCAAGCAGAGAAAGGTTTGTTTTAGAACATAAAGTTGCTGAATCAAAAACTGGCGCTGGAATTTACTTAAGTATCGATTCCGGGGACTTTGGTGTTTACGGTGGAAATGGTCAAATGGCTGTCCGAACTGCTCTTACAAGTTACGATTCATTTACCGGTCCAATTTTGTCTACACATTCATTAAATGGAAACAATCAAAGAACAATTCACAAGTTTACTGCAGATTCAATTGATTCTGCAATCGAAGCAACTCTTGAAGGGATCGATTCTTTTAGTGAAGGAATTGAAATAGCTAAAGCAACTAGTTATCATCCAACTGCGGTTCAAGATTATGTCCAGAATTTAATCTCAGTGAATCGGGTTCCAAAAGGCATCAGAAAACATTTAGCTCCAATTGATAAAGTAATTTCAGCCTACGATTTAGCAACTACTATTGCAAGTGTTGGAAATGCCTACGCTGAATCAACTAGTCTTAGAATGCAGCAACTTGGTGGAGAGATTATTGCGAATGCGAGAGTTATTCCTTATAGTTAATCATTTACCTAAACAGCATTGTAAAAACCATTTCTGGGGCGTGTGTGCAGGAGCCAAAATATATTCGAAAGAGCTAAATAATTCGACCTGAACTTCACGAAGTAAAGTGAACGCAAAGAAGCGCTAACCCGTTGCTTCGCCCCGAGCCGAAGGCAGGTTTTTACAATTTACAAAAATTTTAATTTTTTTTTAATTATTATTTTTTTCTTCCAACTCATCCAGCGGATTCACAACTTCATCCAATTTCTTAGAAGAGACATGTGTATAGATTTCAGTTGTCGCAAGATTCGAATGCCCCAAAAGTTCTTGAATAACCCTAATAGAAGTTCCACCATCATGCAAATGCGTTGCAAAAGAATGCCTTAGTTTATGTGGTGTCACTTGTTTTTGAATTCCAGCTCGCGATGCTGCACCCTTAACCAGCTTTTGAATATTTCTTTCAGTTAACGTATCACCCTTAGAGTTCGAAAACAACCAACCACTTTGTTGATGATCCACATACTCCGCAAGTTCATAAGCCAAAGCTTTTCCCATAAAAAATAATCGATCTTTTCCACCTTTACCTAAACGAACGTATCCCTTTCCACTTTTGAAATCAATTTCCTCAATTCGAAGTTTACATAGCTCTGAAACCCGAAGACCTGCGCTGTAAAGCAGTTTAATAATTAATCTACTCTTACGGCTGCCTGCAGAATTAATTAAACTAGCCATCTCAGGTTTAGTGAGGTAGATTGGCAGTGATCTTGCAATTTTTGGAACTTTAATATTTGCAATCCCTTTATTCAAAACTTCATTGTAGTGAAATAATAATGCTGAACGAATTAAATTCACTGATCTTGGTGCAACGCCTGCTCCTATTTTTGTTGCAAGGAACTTTTTCATATCACTTCGATCAACTTGTGAAGCATCCTTTCCAACAAAAGATAAGAATTCCGAATTAAATTTACAGTATGCAAGTTTGGTACTACCACTCATTCCTCGAAGTATCATTTCAGTTTCAAGTTCAGATAAATCATGTGATTGTTTTGAAATATTAGAATCAGTATCCACCATCAAAATAAAAAAGAATTACAAGTTAATAAAAGTTCGGGTAAAACGCTCTACACTCCAATTGCTTCACGCAATTTTACAATGTTTCCATATTTCACATGATTATAAGCGTCCACCAAATTCTCAAAACAATTTGGACTAAAGTTGTGGTACAAATCATTCAAATTTACATCCTTAAAATAATCCCTTCCATTAACGGAATCAATAATCTTGTTAATTAACACATGCAAAACTTGACCAGCAACATCAACGCCTAAGAAACTTTTTGTCATTCCATCAAGACCATGATTTTTATTCAAGTTAGCTCCTTCAAGTAGTGCTGCTAAATCATTCTCATTCTCCCTCAAATCATAAACAACTCCATAAATGCCCTGACCAGCTGCATAAGCTAGCAATTGATTTTGAATTTCCTTGCTTGGCATACCTGGATTCCTATCAATTCCGCTAACTCTGCCCCGTAAATCAATTAGTCCACAGTTTCGGTCTTCTTTAAATCTATACAATCCAATATCAAGATCGTTAGGAATAACTACAATTGGAATTTTTTTTAAATGATCAATGTATTCAGGATCTATACTCATAAAAATTACTAATTAAAAAAACTATATAAATATTGTTGTTGTTTAAAAGACAAAAAGAAAAAATATAAATAATTAACTACGTTCTCTCAGACTAGCTAAAATTTGACTAAGACTAAAACTTTCTCCACTTGGGGTTACAAATTCATAATCCTTTCTAGCTTGCATTTTGACATAATCCAACATCTGATCACGCAGGATATCAACTTGGATATCAGGTAAGGAAATATAGCCAGATCTCATTACCTCACTAATTTTATCAGCATCAAGTAAATCAACATCATCTGTGGTAACGCATCCCACATCAATAAAATGTTCAACATTCGCTAATTCCCCAATTGCCAGGTATACTGGATTTTCAAAAGACCAACAAGTTAAATCTAATTCACGAAATACACGTTGTTCCAAATATCCCTCACCAAAAGGTAGCAAACGGCTCACAACAGTTGACCCTTGTTCCAAAGTTCCAGTCATTACTCTCAAATCTCCTCTAACATATCCTAACACTCCTGATGGGTTTTTTTGACTGGGATCACTTCCCCATGTAACTCTTGTTGCCAAAGAACCAGGCATTGCTTCAAGCACCTGTCCTGGTTTAACTTCACTCACAAGTCTTGCTTGGTCATATAAATTCAATTTTACTGTCATAATTATTCACTCCAATTTTTATAGTATAGCAACCAATTAATATTGGTACATACTCCTAAAAACGATAGTACTTTATAAATTTTCGCAGAAAATACTACTATGAGGTGGCACCAATATCAAGTAAACAATCTACCTAAGATCATTAGCTCTCAAATGACACAAGCCATCTTCTAAACTGTCATAACAATGTGGTTTGAAATTTTGATAGATATCCAAAACATTAATCACTCCAAGATATGCCCCACCCCTAATTGATTCAATTAATTGACACAATAACTGAGGCATAGTTTCTTGTTTCATTTCAATTCCCAAAAAAGCTTTTCCCATATTAGAAATAAGATGATTATTGTTTATCTCAATAGCTGCAACTAAACTTTGTAAGGCATGTTCATTTTCTCGAAAATCGTAAACAATTCCTTGAATTCCATTCCCAGCAGCATAAGATAGCAATTGATTCTGAGCATCTTCAGTTGGAATTCTTAAACAATCATCCGCACCCACAAACCCATCAACTTTCCCTCGAAAATCAATCAAACCATAACTTGGTTCATCAGTAAAGCGATATAACTCAACTTCAAATTTATTTTCTATAACCTTCAGTGGAATTCTAGTCAATTTTTGCTGGTATTCAGAATCTATATTCATAAAGATAAAAAAAATAAAATCTCTTTTTAAGCATTGTTATAGTAAAAAAAGAAAAAGAATAATAAAAAAATCAATTAAGCAATTCAATTGCAGTTGCTTTCTCCAAAGCAGTTGTACTATCAACAAAAGGAATACCATCAGTATCACAATTAACAATTGTTCTCAAATCAGTACATGCCAGCAAAATTCCCTCAGCTCCTTGTAACTTCAATGAAGCAGCGATCACATCCAAGCTAAGAGCATCTTCACTTCTAACTGTGTTTGTCACAATCCGAACAATAATTTCTGAAATTTCCTCTTGTTCACATGCAGAAGGAAGAACAACTTCGATTCCTCTAGCTTCAAGTGCATTAATGTGCAACCTCTGTTCAATGGAAGTAGTAGACGCCATAACTCCAATAGATCTAAAACCCAACTTTTGACATTCAATAGCAGACTCTTCAATGATACTCATAATTGGGATATCACACAATTCTCTCAATTGATCAATAAAAACATGTACAGTGTTGCATGGAATTACAATAAATTCCGCTCCACTATTTTGAAGTCTAAGGACAGTCTTAGAAAGCAAATTCAAAACTTCATTTGGCGTTTCCCCAGAAGCTAGGCGCTGCAAAACTGCTTCTGGCATTGCAACATTTTCCATTAACATATTTGGCTGAACTTGCGTCTTAGCTATCACTGCATTATTCACATTCACAAAAAACTGCGAACTTGTTTGCGGTCCAAGGCCTCCAACTATTCCTAATCGTTTCATAAGAATATCAGATACGTCTACGTTAATAAAAGATTTCGTAGAATATTCGAAAAACAAGCAAAAAATATATAAATACTTGAATAATCTACAACTTATGAAGAATATAAGACAAAAATTAGTGACTTTGTTCAGGAAAGGTTACTGCACTCCACAAATTTCCAGAATTGCAAAACAGTGTAAAGAAGCCAGCACAACTATTCATTATAATATCAAAAAATTAGAAGAGTTAAAAATTATCAAAGCCTACAAAGCAGTGTTTGACTACAAAAAAATTGATATGGGATATTGTGCCTATGTACTTTGCCAAATCTCACCAGATGAGTATACAAATCCATCCAAAATTGCTAAAAGCCTAGTAAAACATGACAGAATTGAAAGCGTTGACATTTGTACTGGTGACTGGGAATTGATTCTTAAAGTTAGAGCCAAAGACCAGGACGAATATTATGAATTTCTACAGAAGTCAATTTCACAGAAAGGAATTGTCAAAATCAAAACAGTGAGTTCGTTAAAGCAGTTGAAAACAGAGTTTATTCCAGTATAGAAAAACTAAAACTAATCATAACAAGGGAGGTATCCTGGTTTCATTTCCTTAACAACAACTTCCACATAACCTTCTTTACACAAAAAAATATCCAAAAATGGAGCACACGCTGGGAGATAATTTTCATCTGAAGGACCTAGTTCATACCTAGAGTTCATCCCATCTTCTAAATTACCCATGACTTTCAAGATATTAGCTGCAGATCCTGATTGACATGACACAATTAATTCCTCCAAATGTTCCATTCTATAATCCATTACTCCTGGAAAATCTCCATAAACAGAAACAGCAGCATAATTATCTAAGATAACATCTAGTTCACTAGCATTATGGATGTAATTATTCTCTCCAACAATAACAGTTTTAAGATCCAAGACATCTTGATCCTTAGCAACAGAAGCAATATTGTAATCACCTGAATCTGCAACTTCTGGATCAGCTGAGTCCATACTGCCTGAATCTATACTTTCAGCATCGCCTGAGTATGTATCTTCTGCACTAATAATACTGACTTCTTTAAAAACATTAGCATCAGAACTATTAAGGCAAGAATAAACTCCAAACCCAGCACTTGCAAACCCAAGCAGAGAAATAAGATATTTATTAACCATTTAGTGACAAAAACAAAGCACATTTATAAAACTTTCAATAGAAAATAAGAGTTTAAAAGAAAAAAGATAAAAAAAAGAAAAATAATAATTAAAGGTTAATAATTACTTTGACATGTAATTATTGATTCCCCATACATTGTTGGAACGCCCTTTCACATTGATCATATGCTTCATCTGCTTCTTTCTCACAGTCTTCATACTCTTCTGCAAGCCCAACAGAGATAGCTTCCAATTGATTAGGATATAAGTCCCTTAATACTTGTGCCAATGCTTCAGCTTTATCCTCACAAGCCTCTTGTCCTTGATTAGCTAGTTCAAAACAATTATTGCTTTCATCAAGACATACTTCTTCATCGCCTAAGACTACTCCACCCCATCTTTCAACAACTTCAGGATCAACTTCTAAATTATCTATAAAACTATTACCAACATCAATTAATCCTCTTCCATCAGCTACACTAATTCCACCATTACTACCAGTTTGAATTGCTTCACCTGCAATCGCTTCATCACTACCACCAGTGTTAAAAATAAAAAAACCGATCACTAAAACAGCAATTAATCCAATTGCCACCATTTTTTTTTCACTATTCATCATTTATACCTCTTTTAAAATTATAAATTAACATTAATAAGAAAGATTTAACATTTATAAATTTTATCATAAACACTGTCAACATAAATAAGCAATATCCAAACATTAAAAAAGGCAAATTCATTCTTAATCATCGATGGCTCTAGAAGATTTGAATTGGTTAACTTCACACCATATTCTAAAAGTTGCAAAACTCCAAGGATTTGGCTTATTGAGTAAACTTGCCATCTCCGAAACCGAACGCAGATTAGCAAGAAGATTAAAAATAGACACAAAAAATTTAGATGACAAAAATATTGTCAAAAACCAAAAAAATAGAAGCAGAAAAATTTACACCATAAGAAAACAATTACAAAAAACCACTTCACACAGAATTAATCTTAAAGCAGTATCTGATTTAGAGAAAAAAAGCATTACCCAAATGCGTAAACATAATTCCCAATTAATTAAAGAAATAAAAAATATTGCAAAAACAATTACCGACTCACATAATTTAATTATTTATGAACAACAACAGGTAACACATGATGTTGCAACCGTGATAACATTTTTAGCCCACTTTGTACACATTCTAGAATTAGATCTAAAACACAGTGATGTCATCAGATACATTCCCATGCAATATCAACGAAGATTAATGTTACTAGTTGAAGCTGCTAGAAACGAATTGATAAACATAGAATTAGCTGCTGAAGAAAGCATAGTTAGTGAATTTGATATCCAACACTTTCTAAAAATAAAAGCAGAGTCAAAAATGTTCAAATCCAAAGATATAGCCTCGTTAATTTATTCCAGAACTGTTTCAAATAAAAGATTACATGGAAAATTAAACTCATTAAAACAAGTAGTAAAACAAATTCATGCAATATTTCTTGAAATCCAAAAATTTGGAGAAAAAGATATACATGGAACTTTCCTACCAGAGATTAGTACAATGGCAACTCATGCATCAGTTGAATTCGAATTATTAGAACAACACATGAAACAAGCTATAAAAACATGGCCGATAAAAGCTAATAAAAAAAGTGACATTATTCATGCATCAAAACTGGTAATGAAACAATTAAACTCAATAAAACAAAAACTCAAAGTAGAAACTGAGCAAAAAAAATTGAATTTCAAAAAATCTTACCATGATATGGTTGAATTATCTTATCAATCAGTTGTTCAGGGAATTGACAAACAGATAAATGACTTGAATGATGTAAGAAATGAATTATTAAAAAATATCAGCACAACTGAAGAAAGAGCAGAACGCTTTAGATTAATAAACAAATTCCTATCTGAGTACTATAAAAAAAATAAAAATATGTTAGTATATTTGTCCCAGTTTACAATTAGTCAAAAATTCAGTCCAAAAGACGCAAAACACAAAGACCAAACATTTGCAAAATTTACTAGTTGTTTAGAATCATTTGAAAAACATATGGGTGTATTTTATGATCAGATGAAAGCAAGATTACATAACACAACTGACATAATCAAAAACAGTTTATTACTTCAACAACATCTAGCAATAGAATTAAATTATTTGCAACAACATACAAAAAAACTGTACGCAGATTTGATAAAAAGTCACAGTCAAATTTCAAAAGATGAAACTTCTAAATATAAAACAAAAACGCATGCCAAATTTGCAAAACAGATGCAACAGAAAGAACATGAGCTAAAATTACTCTTAGATAATTTGAAAAATTCAATTGGAAAACAGATCAGTCATTTAATCAAAGAAATTCCTGATGATGAAGCATTGGAACTTACTTTTGGGAAAGCTAATGTGAGAGAATTAAAAAATAGTGGAGCAATTGTTGCAAATACATTAGGTGAAATGGCAGAAATGATTGGCGTTCATAGAAGGATTAGTGCGAAGTAAATTATTGGTTTTGATCAAATATTTTGGGCTAATAGATTTTAATCAAAAGTAAAAAATTCTATCTGAGCGTTACTGGTAACATTTAGTCATTGATTGAACTCTTTAAACCTAGAAAGTGTAATCAAAAATAAAAAGAATGGTTTATCGTATATAGTGCAAATAATTGCTTAAACAAAGTATTAAAAACTCCAAAGAAACCATTCATTTTTATGTCAATTGAAGATATTCCAGAAATAAAAAATTTTAATCCACACATCCCCTTACAGCCTCATTCAATAGGGATAGTGACCACTAGTTTTGGAAGAAAACATATTGGTACAATCTATTGTAAGGTAAAAGAGACTAATTCTAAAGAAGGACAATGGATCATCTATATGGGATCAAAACTTGGCAAAGATGGCATGTCTGACCCAAATAATATGGATGCCTACAAATTAGTTAAATTTAATGAGAGTAATTGTCAGTACGAACGAGTCCCCTATCAATTTGAATAAATTAAGTCCATACTTTCTAGCCACAACACCAAATTAAGTGAAACTAGTTAAATTTATAAACTCAAAACAGTTCATTGTACTTATGACAGAATTGACTTGGGAACAGATACTAGCTCACTTAAAGTATGAAGAATCAGTAGTGATTAAGATAATAAATGCTCATCACGCCACTAAAAATGAGCAGTTAACTAGTCCTGAAAAAAGGAAGTTCAGAGCAATAAATAGGGATGCTAGAACTGCAATCTGGCGCCATCTCAATGAGAAGAAACATGTCTTACATGAACCAATTGCTGCAATAGAATTAGCAGACAAGTATGTCTTAGAGAGGAAGGAGTTCAATACAGCTACAGTTGCATGGCTACTACGAACTATTCTCAATGCAAAAGAATTAGTGCAACGCCAAATAAATTATCAATCAATTTATCGATTAGAAACAATTGTATTTACTGACAATACAATTACAGATATTGGGCCTGGATTTACTATACAAAAAGTTTTCCCCGAGCCAATCTATGCATCTAAACCTAAGGCAATAGCAGCAGCTCGAGCAAAAAACACACCAAATGCATTAACTAAATTTATGAGAGTGACTTATTTAACTGATGAACCACATGGCACGTGGTTTATTACTTTCTTAAACAAAACAGATTTAAGACCTATACTCAGAAAGCAGTACCTCCAAGACCATTTCTTTGAAGTATACTTACAGAAAGCAATTGATCAATCAATAGGTGTAATTAAGGGTGCTGTAAAAGATATTAAAACAATGGACATCGAAGTTATTAAACTGAACAAATATCATATTTTAATTACTTACTGCAGAAAGATATACAAATAATCGTTGCTGCACATTAAAATTGCCCATTGCATTTGTACCTTAATTTGCTCCAAAAAACAAAATTTCTTCTGAACCATAACTTCTAATCAAAAAGCAAACTTTCAAGAACAGGCACCAGTCATCCACAAACTATTAAAAACAAAATATTTTCACTAATAAAATGGCAAGTTACGAAACTATGGTGAAATATGTTGCAATTGCATCAATTGTTGTTGGATTGGGTAAATGTGTTACAATTGCATTGGAAAGTGATTTAGAACAACAACTAAATCAATCAGAGATGAATCCACTTAGAAAACTAAATACTGCAATTGGTTCGGACTGCATTCGTAGGGACCAGGTAACTATCGATAATTTTGATACATATATTGATCAATCAGATGATTGTCCTGAAGATAGAACCTATTTTGGAAAAAAGTAAGTAATTAGCTTATTTCTGTGAAATTGATTGAGTTATTAGTTGGATTTAGCTGTGTTTGTGCAGAAATTGGTTCGTATAATGTATATTACGAGCCGTCTAGTACATATATTATATACCGAACTTTTATAAACTTCAACAAATTCATAGATATATGCCAGATCATCCAAAATCAAACCCAAATCAAGGAAGAATTGTAAAGTGCACTAATTGTAAGGAACTTCAAGAACATCATGCAAAAGGTATGTGTGCCAAATGTTACAAAAAACAATGGGTTTCTAAACAAATCATTACATGTGAAGAATGCAAAAGAACGAAACCACATCATTCAAAAGGGCTCTGTGATAGTTGTTATGGTAGAATCCACAAATATGATACTATTAAACGATATAATATAAGAAAATACTACAACATTTCCCTAGAACTTTATCGCCAAATAACAATTAAATGCGTTAGCTGCTTATTCGCCAAAATTGTTGAACTACATCACTTAGATGGAGACAAAAAAAACAATAATACTAACAATTTAGTGGGGTTATGCCCGAACTGCCACAAAATGATCCATACATTCAAATATTATGAAGAAATCAAATCAATATTAGGCAAAAAAGGGTTTCCAACAGAAAAAATACATCCCTCAAGCTATGTAAAAGCTAGAAAAAAGAAAAATATTGCCAAAACAGAAATTCCAATCGAATCCTAAAACTTCAAAACCTAAAACTTTCAATCATTTTTTGCCATGAATTCGAATCAAAGTTAGAAATTTTGTCGAAACTACTAAAATATTCTACATTTATCAAAATAAGTCATTAATCTTTGATTTTATGCGAACCTTTGCTGCACTCACTTACAGGAAACTAGCAAAAACACTCTAAAAAACCCTGATTTGATAAAAATAATAGGCATATCAGTTACAAAAATACCTCAAAAAAGATAGAAATTACAAATTTAAAAAATTACACACTAAAAAATTTACCAACATGGCTTCCATTTACCAGGATTATCTTTTTCCATCCTAACACATGTATCCCATCCATATTTATCAAACAAAACACCTGTCCAAAGAGAAACATGTGCATTAGCTGCAAGTCCCTTAATTCCATCATCACTGAAGTAAGCTGTTAAAGGAAATCTTCCTTGTAATTCAGATGCATCATCACATCTAGTACCAGCTAATAAATTATTAAAGTCACTTGAAGAAACAACTAATTCAATTCCTCCATGACGTGCAGTTGCAAGTAATAATTTTCTAGAATTTGACTCGTCTGCCTGGCCCACATAAGCCACCTTCGCAACGTCTACATCAGCTGATCCTGCTGTATTTTGCAGAGTTAAGTTATTTGTATAAACATTTCTGTCCGGATAAGGCATTGAAGTGCATGCTTGCATAACTAAAAAACTACAAAAATTTATTTATAAATATTTCTATTCAACAGTGTTGAATTAAACTTACAATCAACAATTAGAAGTTCTCTGCCTAAAACCTTTGATCTTTTTTGCCATTTGACCTGAAATAGTGAGGAGAAATCCAAAAACAGCCCGTATTTATTTTATCCGAACTTTTGTTGCGTTAAGTCATCAAAAAGATGTTGAAAATACAAGAAAACTCGAGAAAGAAAATATTGTCAATGATTAAAAGTTTTATTTTTTAGCTGTACTGAACTTAATATCAAAAACAAAAAGATCCTAAACTAAAACTTCTTATCAAAAAATACAACTTTTCGAATCACTGTCACCACTTACCAAAATGAAGAAAGCTTATTAAGCGAAACAAATTACATTATAACATTAAGTCAAAATCAATTATATCAAGTTGATTCTGCTAAGTACTACTTTAAGGGACTAACAAAAACATAAGCTTTATATACTAGTATCTATTACAAAACATTACCATCCATCACCTCTTTTCCCCAGCCAGAGTGTGTTTACATACTTTGCCTGGGGTTTTATTTTCTTCAACATTTAAACAAAGAAAATTCTAATTTTTATCATGAACTGTACTGATTCAACAAAGTTTTCCCCTGTAAACCCTTATAAAATTCTCGTAGATATTTCAACAAATACACGATATCCTGGGTCCTATTACGACGCAAAATCAAGTCACACAATTTTTCTAACTCAACTAAATTAGACTTGTAAGCTACCCCAATTGAAGTATAACGATACAACATCTCAGCTTCCTTCTTCACCTGTTCAATTTTTTCTTCAGGTCCATTCGCACCTGGTTGCAAAAAATTAACTACATTTGAACTCTTCTGAATTTCTAACACGTTCTCAGTTTTATTCGAAAACAATAAAATATAATTCATAAAATCTTCTCTCGACATATCTTTATTCATAATAATCTACCCTACATAACTTAGTACACTTTTTTTATTTTGAATTTTACGTGCTTTATCGTGCTTCTTAACAACTTCCTTCAACTTCCCTTCAAACATTTGCGCTTGTTCATTTAAGGGTGCTGGATCTAACTTAAATCCAATATACTTGTCAAGTGAAGTAATAATCCCAGCTGCAGCATGACTGTCTGGTCCATTTCCTTGCGCCTCAGCGAACAAAGAAAGAATAGGTATCTTAGAACGCTTTGCAAGCATTGCACCAGTTACACCAACAATAACCCCTTCTTGAAGTGGTTCACAACAACCACTTAAAACTTTTAAAGATTTTTTTGGCATATTTCTACCATGAAAGAATACTCTCTCCTTAGAGCTTGGGCTTCCAACACCTTCTAAACAAATAATCTCTTTTGCTGAAAGTTGTTTTGCAAGATCAAACATTACATCCGCAAGTTTCCACTCATATCCTTTTCCAGGATTGATAGCATGAACAATAATTAAATTATATTTTTTATTATAATGAAGTGAGATTGGTTCAATAACTTCGCCACCGTGAATTGCAATCATTGCAGGAACTTCATCCATTTCAATTGATCCAATTTGTTCTGTTTCCAAATGATCTAGTAAAAACTCACTTACAATAGTTCCAATTAAACCGAAACCTGGAAACCCTTCAATTATTCTAACACCTTTTGGTTTTTTATCAAGAATCAAACGCATCTAACATCACCTATCCAAAAAGTAATATTAAAACTATTTATAGCTTTCTGTTTTGAACAACATAACAGCAAAAGAAAAAACAAATTCAAACTCTTTGTCGATAAGGAATATCACAACGTTCCAAAAATCTTTTTGGATTACAAAACATTCCGTGTGATCCAAAATACGAATCAATTTTTCCGAGAGCTTCAACAATAGAAACATGATCCAAATCATTAAATGACAAACTCCCATCACTTTCCAAAATTTCATCAAAAGATTTTTTTGCAACTGCAAATAAGTTTCTAGAATCTCGATTCAAAGAAACAGCATTTTCATGACTGTAAAACACATCCATAAACTCACGATAAGCAATTGGTCGAATCATAGAAGATGCACCTTTTTTCAGCATCAAAGATGTTCCAGTTGATGCAAGAGATATTTGTCCAACATGAGCATCATCCACTTCACATTTAAACCAATTATTATACTCATCCATTCGATCCTCAAGAAAAGAATGATAAGTCCTTTTTGTGAGAATATTTGTTATGAACTGATTGGCATTCAAACCAGTTTTCTCCAAACCAAGCCGATTGTAAATACTATAAACTGACCCAATACCTGCAACCATCCCCTGGTAATCAGTGATTAAACCAGTCTTCATATCATAATGTAAATTCCCAGTAAAACTTGCAGGCAATCTTTTAAGTTTCTTCCATTGATTTTGCGCATCAAACATATAAAAATTAAAAAAAGACAATCACTTTTAAGTATTATGAATTACATGACACAATTGAGATTACTAAAGTAGATTATTTCAACAAAGTATTACAAACTTCAAACAATGATTCAAACACCTTAGGAATTTCTTCAACAGTCAAACATGAAAACGCAATTCTGAGTAAATTCTCCTCCTTAAAATAAATCAAACCAATACCATATTCCAAAGATAACATAGACCAAACTTTTTTACAATCTAATCCATCAATTAATTTCACACAGATAAAATAACCAGAATTAAATGGCAATACAGTAAATACTTTTTGATATTCTAAGTGAGAATCCAAAGTTTTCCTAACAACAGCATACCTTGATTCCAATAACTCAAATGCCACTTTTTTCTCAGAATCATAAGTATCAGATTGATAAGCTTTCAACAATAAAGATTGAGACAAATGTGAAACATTTGAAATTGAACTTCTAACTAATCCTGCAACTTTTTCCTGAATTGCAGACGCAGTTTCCAAAGTGATAGATTTACCACCTACAACTAATGAACCAACCCTTAAACCCCAGACATAATCTTCTTTTGTTGGACCATCAACTTTAACTGCAAAAATGTTTTCATGTAACGAAGAAAGTCTTGAAAACAAAGATTCCTTCGCAATATTTTCTTCAAAAAATAATCCAAAGTAAGCATCATCGCAGATCACTAACAATTCATTCCCATCTTTAGCATACTTTTCCAGAATTACAACCAGCTCATCTTGTTCTGTTTGAGTTAAACAATATCCACTAGGATTATTTGGGAAGTTAACTAATAAAATTGTCTTCTTTCTTTGTACTAATATTTCCTGCAAACCAGACAGATTAAATTTACTATTCTTAAAAAAAGGAAAAGTGTTCAACTTAGCTCCAGCATTTACTTCAAAAATAAGTTTATAATTTCCCCAAAACAAGTCTGCAACTAATACTTCTTGTCCTTCATCACAGAACAAATCTGCACAAATTTTAATCCCATGTGTAAGGCCACTTGTGATTATTGGCGTTGTGATATTACTTGCATTAATTGAAGGATTTTTTTTTAAAATTTTATCCAACCAAAGTTCACGAAAATTTTTTACACCAAAACTTGGAGCATAAGGAAAAACATTATCGACATGCAAAGACAAATGACTAGAAACTGAATCCAAATTAAAAGCCCATTTTTTATCATCTAAAGCAATTCCGATACTAGCATTGATTTTTGAATTTTTGATCTGTTTTATTTGAGCCATAATACCAGAACTTGGAAAGTAAATTCGCTTTCCACGTTTAGAAAGAAAAGAATAAAACACCGACAACTTTTGATTCAACAAATCATTAATTTTTTCTGCAGCCATCTTAGGTATTTCTGATAAAATCAAAATTCAATAGTATAAAAAACTGACTGATTTACAACTAAAATTGAGTGGTTGTCACCATTTTCAATTTATTTCTTTTTTTTATTTTTACCCAAATTCAATTAAGTCATTCTATTGAAAATTAAATTTAATAAAATTAACTACTCTTTAGGGACAGATTGGTCGATAAGTTTATAAAGTACTCCTCTAATCTAAACACAGCAGATTAAAACACACTAAAAACGAGGAACAAAATGACAAGTTTAACAGAAATATTACATGGTAAAGGAACATCTGAGCATTTCACATCAGCATTTACAATAAAATATGAACCTGAAGGTGCCACAATTGCAGATATAAGTCACAATGGGCTAAAACCTTTTGTACTTGGAGTATCACATGTTGGTCCAGAGATAATTAAAGTCTTACCACACCTTCTAGGTCCAGATTCAATTTTTGGAAAAAAACTAGCTGAAGGAAGACATGAAGATAGAGATCTTTCTCATATTCAATATGGATCAGTTGGTAATACAGCAACACTTACAGCAGTAAGGATTGGATATGATTGTGAAGACCTCTTAATCCAAGTTCAAGGAAGTCCATTTCTTTTAAGACCATTTTATGACCAATGGAATGCAAACCCTTCAGGAATAGGTCCAGTCCCTTTTGATAACGAGAGTTTAGCAGGTCACAGCTACAAAGTTGACACTGACAAATTACTTAGTAACCAAACAAGCATATTAGACGCGTTATCAGCAGGAACAAGAGAAATAGACCATCGAAGATTCTTAAACACAGCATCTAATAATGCAGTTTACAGAGGAGCACTGGCAGCCATGGCTCTTCCATTCACAACCCAAGATGCAGATGTTGCTTACTTTATTCGTAAATAAATTATTTAATATTTTTTTATTATTTTTTATTTTTTATTACTCCCTTTACTTCTTAACACAAACTTTCTCCAATACACTAACTTTAAATAGTCCTTCTCTCCAAAGAATTCACATGGATGAACAAAACAAAACTACAAAAGATTACAATCAACTTTCTTTAGAAATGCACGAAAAACACACTGGAAAATTAGAGATTAAAAGTAAAATTCCAATTAACTCAAAAGACGATTTATCAACAGCTTATACTCCAGGCGTTGCCGAACCATGCAGAAAAATTGCAGAAAACAAAGAGTTAGCTTACAAATATACTATTAAAAAAAATGCAGTAGCAGTTGTTTCTGATGGGTCAGCTGTCCTTGGTCTTGGAAATATTGGTCCAGAAGCAGGACTACCTGTAATGGAAGGTAAAGCAATTTTATTCAAAGAGTTTGGCAATGTTGATGCTTATCCAATTGTTTTAGACACCCAAGACACTGAAGAAATTATCAAAACTATCAAACATATTGCACCTGGTTTTGGTGGGATTAATTTAGAAGACATTTCAGCTCCACGTTGTTTTGAAATCGAAGAACGCCTAATTAAAGAGTTAGATATTCCTGTTTTTCACGATGATCAACATGGAACTGCAATTGTTGTTTTAGCTGGATTAATTAACGCCCTCAAACTTGCAGGCAAAGATTCAGATGAAACAAAAAAGAATTTAAAAATTGTTTTAAGTGGAGCTGGTGCTGCGGGTATTGCAATCACCAAATTATTAATGCAGTTTGGCTGTGAAAATTTAATTTTATGTGATAGAAAAGGCACCATTTACACTGGACGTGATGGAATGAATCAAACCAAAATTGATATTGCCAAAGTTACAAATCAGCAAATGATTCAAGGAACAATTGCTGAAGCTTTGAAACAAGCAGATATTTTTATTGGAATTTCAGCTCCAAATTTAGTTACAAAAGAAATGGTTGAATCAATGAATGATAAGCCAATTATCTTTGCAATGGCAAATCCTACACCTGAGATTATGCCAGATGTAGCACATGCAGCGGGCGCATTTATTGTAGCAACAGGTAGATCAGACTTTCCAAATCAGGTTAATAATGTTTTAGCGTTTCCTGGAATTTTCCGTGGAGTTCTTGATGCTAGAATCAAAAAAATTACTGATGAAATGAAAATCGCAGCCGCGCATGCTATTGCAAATCATATAGAAAATCCAACTGTTGAGATGATAATCCCGTCAGCATTGGATAAAGAAGTTGCAGTGAAAGTTGCTGAGGCAGTGAAGAGTTGTAAGTAAGTAATTACAGTACCAACAGAAAAATGAATAAGATAGTTAAAAAAAATTTGCATTTAATGAACTCTTTTAGTGATGGAGGAATGCTCGATTTACTTAGTGGAGAAAGTATGGGAGGCAATGCTGGCAGATGGCACAAATATCCTTGCGTTGGAGCAAATTTTACATTTGACCCTCAAACAGGTGAGATAAAATATTTTGGAAATTATCAACATGTACCAAATAAATTCAGAATAAACACAAAATCGCACATCTTTAGGTTAGCATTAATTCTATCTCCAGAGATTAGAGACATAAAATATCGAATTATTAACTATATAGATCCAAAAGAAGTAGAAAAAAAAGCTTTAATTAACCTAAAACTTTCAGTTAAAAAATATAATCAAATGTATGGGTTCAGAGAACCAGGCATTTGGAATAGAATCAAAGACCTTTTCTAACAGAATTTCTAGAACACTATAGGTAAAATCAGAGCAAAAGACTTATATATACTCTTAACTAGTAGTGAATGTACGCTGATTTTACTGAATATAAGATAATTACCAACATAAGAAAATGACTATACCAGAAAATACTTCCATAGGTTCAAACCTAGAAGATAGAATCCAATCTTCAGACAAGTCATTTGAAGAAATTCCCATCTGGCTTCCATCTTCTTATGGAGGTTTTGGCGATATTATGGTCACTTTAAAACTTGCAGAAGGACTAAAACAAGAATTTCCTGATAAAAAAGTAACCGTTTATTTTGGTAAAGAAAGTGATTATCAAAAAGTGAAAAGAATCCACCCTGATTTTAACCCAGATGTATTAGAAACAGATTTAAATGGAATTTCTGTAGCACAAGTTACTAGTTCTGAGATACAAGAAATAATGAGTAAAAATTTAGTCGGAATCTATTCACCAATACCTGCAGCTAAAAGGTCACCAGACGAACAATTTTTTATGGATGCAAAATTTAATTTTTACATAGAAGAATATGATGCAAGCGATAGGATTGATTTGCCTATACAAGTGATAAGAAACCAAGTTTATCAAGACGATCTTGGCAGAGAACATTTAGTGTTGCCAACTGGTTTTCAAGAAGATTCAATTGGAGTCCATATTGATTCATCGCTTTTAGATTCACCAAAAGAAGTAACTGTTGATACAAAAATAAAAATGTTAAGTAGATCTGGTTTTAACTGGGTTAGAGAACATATTCCAAACCTGTTAGAATCAGAATGGACAATGGCCTATTATGGTTGTGAACAAGAGTTTAGAGATGGTAGAAATTCATATCTAAGTTCATTAGATAAATCACTTGAAGAAAAAAACAATAAAGAAAGACCAATAGTAGTATTTGATTTTTCACCTCATGATTCAACCGTAATCAAAAGAGCATATAGAAACCGACAATTTAATGAAATATTTCTAGAAGAAGATGGGAACATCACAAAGTTAGAAGGAGAAGATGATAGATATCATCAATTAGCACCAAATGTTTACATCGTTCATGTTGGTCCACAAGAACATGCAACATTTCTTGATTTTTTACAATACAGTGAACTTCCAGCCCAGATCACAGGTGATTGTTCTTTAGCCGAAGCAATATCAATGAACAAGGCATTTATTTATAACGCCCCTGCTTGGAAAGGAAGAGTTCTTTCAGCATTTGTAGATTTAGCTGAAAACTATTTAGATAACTGGAGGGATGCTAACATGATCAGATCACTTCTTGGTAGAGATGAAGTGAAAGAAGAGAACATAAACAATTATCCAGAAGTTGAAAATTTTTATTTAAGCTATAGAACAGAAATTCATAAAGCAAAAGATTTAGAATCCGAAAACTATGATAAAGGAAACTATTCCAGAAAAGCCCAACAATTATTTGGTGAGATATTAAAAAAAGAAGGAAATAAAGAAAGTTATAAATTAACAAGATATTTTGAAAAACATCATTATTCTTTTTCGATGGCTTATCACAAAAGAGCAAAAGGAATAGATAAAGAGTTAGAAATTCTTAAAAGAAAACATGTATTTGGGATTGGTGCAGGATATGCAAGTCGTGCAAAAACTCAAAGAATGTTTGATGATCCAAACTACCACGAAGCACTCCATAAACTTAATCAAGTAGTAATTGACAAGTTAAATATTTCTAGAAATTTAGCGAATCTGATCAGAAAAACAATACAAGAATAATAATAATAACAATAATCTACATCACGCCTTTCTCTAAATTAGCAACAGTCACACCACGCTTAAAATTCTGCACCTGCGGAACTCTACCTTGCGCAAACTGTTTATACAAATTAACTAGATGAATTACATCGCTTCCCTTTTCCAAATCTAAAAATAAACCAGCAACCCCAAGTTTCAAAATATCTGGAGTATGTTGTAGCATTCCAATTGTTTTAGAATAAAGCATCTGACAACTACCGGTTGGACCTTTACGAAGAGGAAAAGAGTAATCTCTTTGATCACGAAGTTGACCATTTGCAACACGCTCATTAAAAGTCATCACAATTGGTCTTCCATGCACATAGTACAATAATCTATTCTTGTTCGCAAATTCACCAATCTCCTTTGAAGTGAGTTCAATTGATGCCACAGCTTTTACAACTGACGAATCTTGCTTTTTGATATATGAAGATAATTGATGATCATTAAACACATTCATTTGATAACCAAGAATCATTGGGATATCAATGTTCAAATTTAATACACCAACATTTTGTACCATTAATGAATCAGGTTTTAAAGTTTTAACCAACTCAGGAATTCTTTGTAAATCTTTATCTACAAGCACCATTGGAGTAAACGCACACACTTTTTGATTATCTCCAATATCAATTGCCCTATTTTTTAGATCCTTAAAAATTTCTTCAGCATTTTGAGTAAATAAATTGTAGTAAATGTAATCAGCGCCAGCATCAAGTGCATCAATTCCACCTTGTTTGGTATAAACTTGTGCATGCACACTTGGGTTTGTTTTAGAATTATTAAATTTATTTTCAGCAAAACTTGGAGCCTGTGCTTCAATTAATTTATTTGAATCAACTGGAACCAATAAATTAAGTAATTTAGAATCCAATTCAGTTCGAAGTTTTGTAATTTCACTTTTAGGTACAAATGAACCATCAGTTACAATGTTCAAATTAGCAACATCAATTGAAAAAATTTGACTAGAATATTTCAAAAGTTCAGTTTGCCAGTTTTCAGTTGTGAATTCATGTTTCTTTGGTGCCTGAGCAACAAAATCTAATTCAAAACTTAATTCCTTATCCATTAAAGAAAACTTTACAGTCGGCTTTAATCCAACTTTTACATCAACATTCACAGTTACAGGCAAAACTCTAGATTTACCAAGCAAAATTCTTCCACCATGGCGACTTAATAAAAAAACAGATGAACCACTTGAAAAGCCAGGTACATGTAATTTAACAATATCGCCTCGCCGAGAATTATTAATACTCACACCATCAACATCAGTAATTTTTTTAACAAAATCCCCTTGACGTTCACCGTGACTTACACATACCACACCATCAAATAAATCCAGATCTTCTTCTAATTTTAAAAATCCACTATTAATTCTTCCAAGATATAATCCTCTCTTAGATGATAATACAGGATCCACTATTTTTGATTCATCATTGAAGTAGCCTTTAGTAAAATTTCGATTAAACGCCATTTTCAGATCATCATAATCTTCTTTAGTTACAGTGATTTCTTTATTTTCTAAAACTGAATCTAATTGTTTTCGATATTCACGAGTCACAGTTGCAACGTATTCTGCGCTTTTCATCCTTCCTTCCATTTTAATGGTGGACGCACCTGACTCAACAACATCTTTAACGTTTTCAATCATACACAGATCTTTTGCGGAAAGCAGATAATCATCACCGTTGTATTGTTTACGGCAACTACTTGCACACATTCCGCGGTTACCACTTCGGCTTCCAATTAATGAAGAGATTAAACATTGTCCTGAATATGAGATACATAAATGACCATGAACAAATACTTCAAGTTTAGCACCAGTGTTGTCAAAAATTGCCTTTACTTGACTTTTAGTTAATTCACGTGCTAAAACAAACACATCAACATATTGCATCCAGTATTTTATAGCTTCAGTATTCATCAAGGTTGCTTGAGTTGAAGCATGCACTTCCATTTTTGGAAAATGTTTTTTGATAATCGGAGCAAAACTTAGATCTTGTAAAATTACAGCAGACACACCTAGTTGACTAGCTACGCTTACTTGTTTTAGAAACGCTTTAATCTCAGAATTTTTAACTAAAGTGTTTAAAGTCATGTAAACTTTCACTTTGTGTAACCTTGCATATTGCACAGCTGTGATTAATTCCTTAGGATTAAAGTTACCTGCAAGACGTCTTGCATTAAATAATTTTGATCCTAAATAGACAGCATCAGCTCCATTTGATACAGCTGCAACTAGTGCATCAAAGGATCCAACTGGTGAAAGTAGATCTACTTGTTTTTTAGCTGTATTTTGTTCTGAATTCATCTATACTACAGAATTGATAACCACTTTTAAAGCTTCGCTGTGATACTGGAATAATAGTAAATAGACAAGACATATTCTAAGACATAATTATTATAAACCATCATCTAAATCTTTATTAATAAAGCTTATACTTTAGAATTTATGCAATTAAATGATAAATATACTTCTGTGTTTAACAAAGTTCCAATTTTTGGAATGATCCATTTAGGTGGAGGAGATAACAATGTTAGGAGAGCATTAGAAGAGATTGCTATTTTTGAAGAATTAGGTGTTGATGGAGCCATTGTTGAAAATTACCATGGCAGTGTTAAAGATGTAGTTGATACATTAGATACAATTTCAGGGATTAATACCAAAGTAAAAATTGGAATAAACATATTACCAAATGGATATAATTTATCCTTTTCATTAGCTTCAGAATATCAAGCAGATTTCATTCAGATGGATTATGTAGCAGGCAAATATGGACAAGATGAGATAATTCTTGGACATTATAAAAAAGCAAAAGATCAACATCCAAACATTATTGTTTTAGGTGGAGTATGGCCAAAATATTACAGCCCAGATCAAGGATCAAATTTAGAAGCAGATATCAAAACCGGGATGCAAAGAGCTGAAGCAATTGTTGTAACAGGTTCAGGTACGGGTAAAGAGACCCCGTTTGACAAAATAAAACAGTTTAGAGAATATCTTGGAAATCACCCATTAGTTATTGGAGCTGGATTAAACCACGAAAATGCCTATAATCAATTGTTGATAGCTGACGGTGCAATTGTTGGCAGTTGTTTTAAACCAGGTAGTAAAACAGACCAAAAAATTGATAGAGTTAAAGTCCGAGACTTCATGGATATTGTAAGAAAAGTTAGAGAGAGTAAAAGATAAATTTCTGAAAGTCACAAATTCTTAAATCAAATTTATTCTAAGTAAAATAGTCTCAATTAGTGTTTCAAAATTTCCAAACTTATTTTTGAATCTTTTGCAAACAATTTTGCAGTCCCACCAATTGGAAAAGTAATTAATGGGTTAGTATGACCAAAATCAACATTAGCAATCACCGGAATATTATCCAATTCTTTTTTACTTTTAATTAGTTGAGTTAATAAATTTTTAGTCACATTACTTGCAGATTGAAACCTACCAATTACAATCCCTTTAACCTCAGAAAAATTTGGCAGGTGAATTAAAGATTGTAAATCTCGATCAAAGGTTGCCACATGTGCTTCATAGTCATCTTCTAAAAATAAAATACTTCCTTTAATTTCAGGCATAAATTCCGTGCCTTGCAACAAATTCAAAGTACATTGGTTCCCACCAATTATAATCCCCTCAGCTTCCCCTTCGTTAATTACCCAAAACCCATCGTTCTTGACAAAGTTACGATTTTGCTGATCTTTAGTCCAAAGATCTTCGCTCCATTTTTTTGAAGCTACAATTTCAAAAGATTTCTCTGACATCAAACATTTTTGAAAATACTCCAGACTATAATCAAATCCTTTTTTCTCACCAAACGAAAAAAATTGAGGTCCAGAATATGTGATTAATCCAGTTTTAGCATAAATTGCGTTTCCTAGTGCAGTGATATCAGAAAAACCACAAAATATTTTGGGATTTTTTTTAATTAAGTCATAATCCAAATATTTCAATAACTGATTAGAATTAAAACCACCAATCACAGTTAAGATCAGTTTAACAGATGGATCAGAAAATGCCGCATGCAAATCATCAACCCGCTCTTGTATCGATGAAGAACTAAAATCATCCTTCACATTAACATTTTTTCCAAAACTCACAACCAGCCCTAGTGATTCTAATTTTCGAATAACTTCATCTTGCAATTCTTGATTAATCCAGTGAAGTTTAAGGCTTCTTGCAGGAGTAAGTATTCTTACACCGTCACCAGGTTTTAGTTTTCTTGGAATCATCAAACTAACTAATTTAATATGTTATATAAAAACATCGTGTGACGAAGACCGGCCAACAGATCCATTTTAATACAAAGTAAGGAAAGGACTTTTAAAGTGTCGTCATTTTTAAGTGTTAAATGAAACAATGTAATCTTTTACAATTATCTGAAGCAGATCAAGCCCTTATAGCAATAGCATCTAAAGCTATGAAAACTGCTTACAATCCGTATTCAAAATTCCATGTTGGAGCAGCGCTTTTATCTACGCAAGGTGAACATGTTGTAGGTTCTAACGTTGAAAATGCCGCCTATGGATCATCTATTTGCGCTGAGAGGTCTGCCATTGTAAGTGCAAACGCTTTAGGAAAACGTTCTTTTGAAAAAATTGCTTTAATTGGCCGTCACGAAGATTTCTCTGCAACTGAGGTCACAGCACCTTGTGGTAGTTGTCGACAAATGCTTTATGAGTCATGTCAAATTTCTGGAATTGATTTAACAGTGATTATGTCTAATACTGATGGGTCAAAAGTAATAGTAGCTAAGATGAGCGAATTATTACCATTAGCTTTTGGTCCAAGAGATTTAGGTATCGACCTTTCAAAATATGGAGGCCAGTAAATGTCAACAATAGATACAATTCTAAAACCGTTTAAGTTTGTGGAGAATGAAGTTGAATCAGTTGTCGCTAAAGTTTATGAGGTCTATCATGACAAAACCGGTGATGACCAGTATGGTCTTTCTGGTCACTATCTCACTGGAGCTTTTATTTACAGCAGCGCTTCAGTAATATTAGACCTTGGAATTAGTTCAGAGTCTGCATTAGCCACAGTGTTTTTTGGGGCTGTAAATTATGGTACAGACAGAAACAACAAGTCAAATAGAAAATTAGATCAAGAAACTTCTAATTCTCCTGAATTAGTCAAAAACAGAATTAGAGAAATAAATAGAACTATACAAAAATTTACGGGCAGAGCACTTCTTTTAGCATCCTTAGACGTTATCAGCTATGAAACAACAAATTATTCAATACTATGCAACTATATACAAAGCCTACCTAACAATGTAGGCAACAATCAAAGTCTTGCTTTCGCTACTCTAGCACTTCCATTAATGACCCTTGCCGCATACACATCTTGCATTGATTCAAACAGGCCTGTAAAAAGTAAACTGGCTGCAAAAATCAAAGGATTATTCCACCAGTCAAAATTAGCAACAGCAGGAGTTAAAGAGTAAAATGTCAACAATAGATACAATTCTAAAACCGTTTAAGTTTGTAGAAAACGAACTACTAACTGCTGTTACTAAAGTGTATAATGTTTATCATGATAAAACTGGCAATGATCAGTATGATCTTTCTAATGCATATTTAGGAGGTGCATTTGGTGCATTCGCATCAGTTCAACTTGCTGAAGGACATCCTGTCATTGGAACAATTGGATCCATTGCAGTCCTTGGATCATCGACTGCAATTGCTTGTATAAAAAATATCAAAATGAGAAAATTAGATCAAACAAATGTTGGTCAATCAGAATCTATTAAAAACTATAAAAGAGAAATGTACAGAAATGTAGACTCCATGATTGGAAGGGCAGGCCTAGCAATAACTACAGCTTACTTGACTAAATACGCAATTAAATATTCATTAAACGATATTGTCACCGGTGTGGGAATGGGAAGTGATCCCAACAATATACAAGACATTACAGTTGCAGCTGGACTATCATTATTAACACTTTATGCATACACAGCAGCAATTGATAATGACAAACCGGCTAAAAGTAAACTAGCATCAATTGTTAAAGGAATGACCAGTCAACCAGAATTAGTTCCAATTAAAATAAGAAGTCAGTAAGCATTAAAAACAATTTGAGCAAATCCAAAAATGACGACCATCGATACCATTCTAAAACCGTTTAAATTTGTAGAGAATGAACTACTATCTGCTGTCACTAAAGTCTACGAAGTGTATCATAAAAAAACTGGTGGCGACCAATATGCCCTTGCTAATTTATATATAACTGCGGCATTAATCTCCGCGGTATCACAAGAGATCATAGCAGGAGATAACCCAATATCATCCACCACTATCATATTCTCTGCAGCAAGTTATAATGTTCACCAAAAAAATAAGAGAATGAGAATGTTAGATCAGTTGGTATCTGAATCAAACGAATCAAAAAAAAACTATGAAAGAGAAAGCTTCAGACATATAGACAAAAATGTTGCTAGATTCACAATGTTGCTCACAGCTGGAGTCTATGGAATAATTGCAACCCACCCGTTTACTTATCCAGATGAGATTCTTAAAATATACTCACATTTCATGGGAGCGTTGACATTAGGTTTTGCTTCTTTATCAGAATACACAGCATCAATTGACACTAACAATCTTTCCAAGAGTAAATTAGCATCAAAGGTCAAGCAAATGAAATATTCATCAGAGTCAACTACAGTTGGAGTTGAAAATTAACATGTCAACAATAGACGCTTTTCTAAAACCATTTAAGTTCGTAGAGAATGAAGTTGAATCAGTTGTTGCTAAAGTGTATAATATTTATCATGATAAAACTGGTGATGACCAGTATGGTCTTTCCAATCAATATGTAAATGGTGCATTCATTTTTTACGCAGCAAAAAAAATTGTTAATGAAGGGATTTCAGTTGAAAATGGTGTAGAGATTGCATTTGGTGGATTATTAGCGGCATCTTGCCATTATATGAACAACAAACATAGAAAAGTAGATCAAAAAAATAGAACCAGTTCAACACCAATTAAGAACTATGAAAGAGAGATAGACAGAATGGTAGATAAGTCAATTGGAAGAATAGCTCTATTAATGACTGCAGATTGCATTCTAGAACAAACAACTGGATACTCAACAAGAGATTTTCATGGTCTTGAACCAGATCAAACTAATTTAACTAACATGTTGGAGATAACACAATTATCATTAGTGGCATTTTATGCTTACACAGCATCAATCGACACCCACAATCTTGCTAAAAGTAAACTAGCATCTAAAGTAAAACAGATGCTGCACACACCAGAACTAACTACAGCTGGAGTTGAAAATTAAAATGACGACCATCGATACCATTCTAAAACCGTTTAAGTTCGTAGAGAATGAAGTTGAATCAGTTGTCGCTAAAGTTTATGATGTCTATCATGATAAAACTGGTGGAGACCAGTATGGTCTTTCAAATTTTTATATACTAAACGCCACAATATTTGGAGCAGCAGCAAGATATTCTGAAAGTGCTTCTGCAATAGAAACAGTTGAGGAAGCCGCAATAATCACTGCAGTATCTGCTATCCATTACTTCAATAACAATCAAAATAGAAAATATGACAAAGAACTTTCCAATTTGGAACAGTTGGCAAAACATCCACAAAGAGAAGCCAGTAGAGTGATCAACAAGATGATAGGTAGATCAATAATCTCAATAATTTCTGGATCAATGATCTACAAGGCACTGGAATATTCAAATATAATACAAGCAAATGTCGAAGCACCAGTTACAATGCCAGAACTCCTCACCGTTATATTCAGCAGCCTATTGACATTCTCAATGTACACATCAGCAATAGATTTAAACAAACCACCAAAAAGCAAACTAGCATCAAAAGTAAAAGAGATGATGCATATTCCAAATCTAACTACAGCTGGGATTAAAAACTAAAATATCAACACTCGAAAATATTCTAAAACAGTTCTAGTAATTTGATTTTCTACTCAAATAAACTTGATTTATTCATGAACGTCGAACAAATACTCTTCTGAAGTGATAACATTTAAATAGATTCTACTTTTCCAAATATTTAATGGTAAACGAATCAGGAGAATTAGTTGGAGTCACAGAATGTAGATTAGAACCACTTCAAAAAGGTCATGTCTACATGATGCATATGTCAAGGGGACTACTCCAAGAAAAAGCAAGACAACAAGGAGCAGCAGGTTATAAATTACATTTGATAGTTACTTCCCACGATGGCGAAATTATTCCAGGAAAGCTCAGATATCAATGGGCCCAAAAGACTTTTGGTGGCGATCCAAACATTGTAGTTCACTCAGGTCACAATTCTTTAGAAGTTTTAGGTTATGGTAATGATTATTCAGGTGATAGATACACCAAAGATTGGGATTTTTGGGGAGAAGTTGCTACTAAAATGTGTGGCCTTGGAGATACTGTAGACTATTTCTTTGGATCCGAAGGATATGTTGATGGAATTGCTAGAGCATGTGGTGCAGAACCAATAGAAATTGATGAAGACCGAGAAGCAATGAGAGTATCAGGTACCATCATGCGAGAACATCCTCATTTCAAATGGGAATACTTTCCAGATGCTGTTAAACCATACTTTGCAAAAAAGGTTTGTATCACAGGGGCTCCATTCACAGGTAAAGCAGACCTAGTTAGAAATTTAGCAGAAGATTTTAGTACAGTAAAAGTTGTTGATCAATCATCAAAAGTTTACAATCCACTTGAACGTACATGCACCAGAGCTGACCTTGAAAAAATTGCAATGTTACATCAAGTTACTGCAGATGCTTTGTTAGAACAAGCAAATAAAGTGATTATTTGTGATTCAGATGCACTACTTACCAGGCTTTGGTATGAAAAAATATTTACAGATGCACCGGAAAGAATCAAAGAATTATCTAACATTCAAAGATTTGATTTGTATGTTTTAACTGATAGTGCCAACATGAACTTTCGTGAATCTAACACGTTTAAATCTGCAGATGAATGGCATGCATTCACTCAAACAATTAAAGGAGCACTAGAAGAAAGGGGCTGGCCATATGTTACACTAGATAGCCACCAAAAAGCTAAAAGACATACCAATGCAGTAAACGCAATTAATGATTTACGATGGATTACTGAAGGCAAAAATAAAATGCGATGGATGCAACGATAAGAATAATCACAAAAACATGAGACAATAAAAATGACACACACACAACCAGAACAAGAATTAAGTCGATATAACAGCAGAAGTATTAAACGCTCAGAAGAAATGTACGGCACTGGCTGGCAAAGTCCAGGTGGCGAAGAAATTGTAGCTTCATTTGCTTCACGTTTACAAGTTGGGCCAGGAAAATCTGTAATGGATATTGGCAGTGGTCTTGGTGGTGCTTTATTTTATTTAGCTAAAGAACATCAGATGAATTGTTTAGGTGTTGATTATTCACAAGTAATGGTAGATCTAAGTACTAAAAAATCAATTGAAAATGGGTTATCAGACAAAGTAAAATTTCGTCAAGGTGACATCACTGAAGTAAATTTAGAACGAAATGCAGTTGATTTAGTTTGGAGTCGTGATGCAATTCTTTATATTCAAGACAAGGAAGCTGTCTTTGCTAATGCTTACAAGACAATCAAATCAGGTGGAGAATTATTTGTCACTGATTTTTTACGAGGAGATAGAGAATTATCTCCAGAATTCAAAGGCTATCTAAAAGACTGTGCTTATCATTTAGATACCTTCTCTGATTATCAAAGAACTTTAGCGGATGCAGGTTTCACAAATATTCGAAGAGAGAATGTAACTCCCGATTTTATTCGCACATTAAGAAATGACAGAGTTCGACTTGAAGCAAAAAAAGATGACTTCTTAACCAGATTTAATATTGATGACTTCAGTTATCTAATGGATCGATGGCAAGGTAAAATTGATATGTGTGAGGCAGGAGAATTACAATGGGGACTTTTTGTTGCAGATAAAAAGTAATCTAAGATGTCAACAATAGATTCCATCCTAAAACCGTTTAAATTTGTAGAGAACGAGCTACTAGCTGCTGTTACTAAAGTGTATAATGTTTATCATGATAAAACTGGTGATGACCAATATTCTCTTTCTAATTACTACTTAACTGCCGCAGTTACTGCTTTAGGTGTTATGAAAATTATTAGAGATGGTATTTCACCAGGAACCATAGGTTATATTGGGGTTGGAGCAGGAGTTGGAGCTATTGCTCACCAGTTAAACAAAAAGAAAAGAAGCTTAGATCAACAAATCAGTGACTCATCAGAGTCCATCAAAAACTATCAACGAGAAGCTATAAGGAATGGTGAAATAATGATGGGAAGAGGTTACCTATTTCTAACAGTAGATTCCATTCTTGAACAAACAACAGGGTATTCTATAATCATAAACACTGGAAATCATCCAAACGAGATAGCTAACTTAATAGAAACTGTAGGACTATCATTTATGACACTATTTGCATACACAGCAGCAATTGATAATGACAAACCTGCTAAAAGTAAACTGGCATCAATTGTTAAAGAGATGATCCATCAACCAGAGTTAGTTCCGATGAGTGTAAAAAGTCAGTAATTATCAAAAAATATAAATTAATTAAATTTACCTGAAATCCTACTTCTTAAGGTATCGCATCTTACTCAAAAACTTCTCACTGATATCTTCAAAAAAGATTACTTCTTGTTTACTACTAACTTCACGCAATTCAATTATATGAACTTTCTTTTCATCATGCAAAACGTACCCATAACTTTTCATCTTAGGTAAAAATGCATCAATCTCAGGGTTATATAAATACTCATCTCGCCAAGTACCAGTATTAATAATCCGACGACCACGAAATGTATGAATAGTACCAGTGTGGTTATGTCCGATTGCAAAAATCTGAATTGAACTCTTACGCAATTTCGCCCTAACCTTATGTAAAAAATCTAAATGAAAATTACGCTTCATAAATTTAGTTACATATCTTGTAAAAACTGATGGATGAAAACGCCGAAGTGGATCATGCCATTCCACAAATTGAGTATAAAAAAATGATTTTAAGACATACCAAATAGTTCCAAACATTAATTCAAAACGTAATTTACGTGGAAGTCCAGCAACTGAGAACTCTCTTGGGAGCAAACGTTCTAAAACAGGATATCTCTCTTTATATTCCATATAAAACTCATACAAAGCATTATGTCCCCAAGGAATCATCAAAAAAGGTTCAGGAAAATGAATGTTTCCTGGATGTACAAATTTTTCTGGATGTACTTTGAAATAATAATCCATTTGTGATCCATGTTCTACAAACAGCAAATTATCTCTAAATTCAAATCCTGGATATAAAATTCTAGTTTGAAGTGATAAATCATTACCTGCAATTGCCTTTGTGATTGCTTTTTGAACTAAAGGAAAAAACAGATCATAATCATGATTACCATAAATAAAAATCACTCGGTTATCAGGACGGAGTTTTAGGAAAAGAGTAATTATCTTAAAAAATTTAGGATGTGCTTTTTTAATTAATCCAAATTTTTCAACAGATCTCTTCTCTGTAAAGTGTCTTGGATAACTACCATCCTTTAAAGGACATTTAATGAAATCAAAAGTGTCGCCATTAAAAATCAGATCACAAGGATTTTTTTTAGCATCATCAAATATTCCCTTTAATGTATCACAGAATAAACCTTCTTCAAGAAAGTCATCACTACGATTCCCCCCTCCAAGTTCAGTATCTGAAAACAATAAACTAAGTCTCATAATAAGAAGAACATTTTAGTGCTTTTTAATAATTTTGATTTTTTACTAAGATTAAATCATAAGACCCATTAATAAATAATTCAAATTTTCACAAGAAAGCTTTTTAAAGTACTTCTAACGATGAGTACTTTAGAATGGTTAAACGAAGAGCGAAATTTGTAAAAGGTTGGGGAGTTATCCCAGAAAATGGTGGAAAATTTGTCAAAGACACTGAAGCCATCAGAAAACAAAAAGAAAAATATACTCAAAATGCTGCAGCAGCAACTGAGTAAATTCTTTAAAATAAAATAAATAAAAAAATGCCTAGAAATTATCAATAATTTCTGGCACCACTTATGTGGAAATAATTTTTTTCCTTCTTTTTTTTACACACAGATTAACATTAGCCCATAAGCTGTAGAGCAATTGCCATTACAGCTAGAGCAACCAAACTATGTAATGTGTTCAAGAAGAATAGTTCAAATGATTTCCCTTCCCAAAGTACAGAGCCAATTTGTGTTGTTGCGATCATTCCAAGCCATAGTAAAAACACCACAACCAATGCTGCAGGGATACTAGCTGCACCAGAATATGCTAAAAAAATACTCAAAACACATGCCATAACTAATTGTGACACAAAGCCTGTGACCATTTGTTTTGCCATTCCCTTCTCTTTGGATTCTTTCATCTTCTTCTTACTAATTCCAGCAAGCGCCATCCATTTATTTCCAAAGACATTTGGTGAATACCAAATCATTCCAACAAGCATTGCAGCAATTGCAGCAACCAATACTCCCAAAAAATTTATTCCATAAAATCCCATATATATCACCTCAATGAATATTTATAATATTAGAAAATAGAATGAGGATATAAATTCTTTGAATTTCATAATATACTCAAAGTAAATTTTATATACTAAAAGTAATATGTAATCCAAAGTACCTGAACAAATAAAAACTATCAAAAAAATCAAAAGAGTTAGGTAAGAGAAAAAATTTTTGGAGATGAGAAAAACATGGAAGGAACAATTAAGTGGTATAACCCAAAGAATGGCTATGGTTTCATAGCAGGTGAAGATGGAGAAGATTATTTTGTCCATTTTACAGCAGTCCCACAAGGGATTAAAATTTATCCTGATGATCAAGTATCATTTGAAGCTGTTGAAACTGATAAAGGTAAACAGGCTCAAAATGTCCAAAAAATTGGCGAAGCAGTACCTAAAACAGATTCTGAAGAAAGCACTGAACCTGTACAGGCAGCGGAAAATACTGAAGCTGAACCAGCAACAGAAAATAATTCTGAATCAAGTTCTGAAGAACCAGTAACTGAGGAAACTACAACAGAAGAACCAGAAACTGAGGAAGCTACAACAGAAGAACCAGAAACTGAGGAAGCTACAACAGAAGAACCAGAAACTGAGGAAGCTACAACAGAAGAACCAGTAACTGAGGAAACTACAACAGAAGAACCAGAAACTGAAGAAACTACAACAGAAGAACCAGAAACTGAGGAAGCTACAACAGAAGAACCAGTAACTGAAGAAACTACAACAGAAGAACCAGTAACCGAGGAACCTGCAGCAGAACCAGAATCTCCAGAAGAGGAAAAGCAAATTGAAGAAGACGTGGATGCCGCAACTGAAGAAGCAATCAATGCCGAAGAAAAAACTGAAGATCCTGCTCCAGTTGAAACTCCAGCGCCTTCAGACACAGATAATTCAACAACTGAAGAAAAACAGGAATGAAATTTTTTTTATTTTCCTTTTTTTTATCAAAAAACAATCATTTTAAACATAAGATATATAATAAAAACAGATTCTAAAGAATTTAATCATAATAAACTAATAAAAATATTGGGGAACAAAAAATGGCAATAGAAAACGGAAAGAGAGTAAAAGTAGAATACACAGGAACTTTAGACGATGGAACAGTATTTGATTCATCTGAAGGAAAAGCACCATTAGAATTTACTGTTGGTGAAGGAAAAGTTATCAAAGGTTTTGATGACGCTGTAAAAGAGATGTCTCTTGATGAAGAAAAAGAAATCAAGATTCCAAGCGCTGAAGCTTATGGAGATATCAAAGCAGAACTTGTTAAAAAAGTTCCACGTGATCAACTTCCAAAAGAACAAGAACCACAAGTTGGAATGATTCTTGGTGTTGGTATGCCAAATGGTCAACAAATTCCAGCAAGAATTACTGAAGTAGCTGACAACGAAGTTACAATTGACTTGAACCACCCATTAGCTGGTAAAAATTTAAATTTCAAGTTAAAAGTAGTTGGTGTTGAATAAATTTCACAAACCAAAATACTAACGCGTAGGTCCACTTGCCGGACTCTATAAAAAATCAGACAACTTCAACTAGCATTTTTGTTTTCACCAGAAAATAAAAATACCCGCGTAGTTGAATGAAGTAGCCCGGCCTGACCACCGCCACAGTATTTGAGATTAATTTTTTTCTTTTACTTTTTTAACTTTCTAAATAATCAAAAATCACAGTGTATACAACACCGCTAGTTTCGCTGCTCCAATCTCCATAATACAATCTCAAAGTTCCATCCTCATTTTCGATAGCTTCAACATCAGCACCATGAATTCCAATGTATCCTTCTTTTTCCCAACTTACACCATCAGAACTTGTTGCCAAAAAGATTTCTGAATGAGAATTATAAAACATCACATATTGCCCTTGTGCTTCCCAATACAAAACTTTTGGTTTTAAAATTTGAAAAATATCCTCAACCTTAGTTGCCTTAGCTTCCAAATCACTATAAACAATTGTAGCAGTAGATTCACGCTCCCAAACTAATCCATCTTCAGAATAAGCTGACCAAATTTCTCCGCTACCAACTTCTTCATTAGCACTTGACTCTTCATCAAAATACATTTGATACCCAGTATCAATTTCAATAACTGAAGCTGAGATAATACTGTAACCATCTCGTGCACTAACAGCCAAGCCTTCATAGTCTGCATCAACTCCGTTAACAATTAACGAACTGTCTAAATCTCCAAACTCACTTTCACTATTCTGGTCAGCATCATTTGGATGCCATCCATGAAATACTCTCACAACATCTCCAAAGTTAAATGCTCTTGGCGCACCAACCCCAAACGCTTTGCTCTCTGACATTAATTCCCAGTTCAATGCATCAGTTGAACTATATGCATAACTTCCTCTTGTAACATCTAACATAGAATCAATTGAATCATCAAAATGATGCAAATACATTAGCCAAGTTCCATCTTCCAATTTCACAATAGTAGGGTCTGCGAATCCGCCAGTGTAAAGTAACTCAGCTTCAGAAATAGAATATTTTTGTTCTGAACTTTCTTCAAATTGAATTTGATTATATTCGTCTGGGTTGTTATTACTAGAATCAACCATTACTCCCATACCTTGAATGTCAGCGTTCGGGTCAAATGCATCAAGTGGTTCTTCGCCAATATTTGGATTATTATATTCAGGGACTTCTTGCATATCCTCGTTAACAATTTCAGCTTTCTCTTCAATTATTTCTACTTCAGAACAAGCAGTTAACATTAATAATAATGACAATAATACCAGTATAATTTTCCATCCCATAAAATGAGTAAATATTTTTGCTATAAAAAACTACTGGAATAATCATTTAAAGAAAAAAGAAAAAAATTACAACCTAAAACAAAGCATTAAATAGCCCAAAACTTTCTTTTCTTTTTATGACAAAAGGAAACATTCATCACCACCTTCGAAAAAGGATTCTAAAAAACAAAGAAACTTTTCCGCACAAGAATAAATACAAACGTTTTCTTGATCACATTATTTACGCAATTGGTGTCGCTGGACCAATTTTTACTTTACCCCAACTTTACAAAGTTTGGATTGAACAAAATGTTGCTGGTGTTTCTTTACTCTCATGGGGAGGATTTCTAATAATCGCAATAGTTTGGTTACTGTATGGAATCGCACACAAAGAATGGCCAATTATTGTAACTTATTCAGCTTGGATTGCAGTCGAATTCCCATTAGTTGTTGGGATATTAGTGTTTGGTTAAATTCTATTAATGGTAAACAAGCTCACCACTAATCATTAAATTACTAAGAACTGATCAATAAATTCAATGACTAAAATCAAAAAAGAAGATGTATACATCAACTTATTCATGGGTACTTCATATCAACTCCAAGATCCACAAACTGTTGGTGAGTTACGAAGTCAATTGGAGCAAATTATTCAAGACCTTCCACATGATAACAAAGCAAAAATTTCTGAAGTTTATCTAAAAGACAACAAGTTAGTGTACACTCTAAAAGATGGAATTATCGAATAGAACAGATATCTTATTAAATGGGCCCCTGCATTTTAAGATACGTGACACAAGAACTATTAGAAACATTATGTGCTGAAGTTGATTACCAAATTTTCAAAGAGAATGAGTATTCAACTAATAAAATTCTAAACAAACATCAAATTCCTAAATCAGATCCAGATAGAAACAATCTTGAGACATTTGTAAACGAATATGCTGCCCTCATTCAACAGTATAATAGTCAAAAGAAAAAACTTAACAGGCCACAAGATTTAGATTTAAACCTTGGTCGTATTGCTTGGAATAGTGTGTTTGGTTCTATGTTAGGTGGAATGTTAGTTAAAGATGCTTATGCAGCAGCAGTAGGCGCATTAGCTGCTTTTGCAATCACAACATACAATGAAGCAAGTTCAACAAATATGAATTTAACACCAGTTTTCTGGGGTGCACTTGTAGGTGGCACAGTTGGAGGAATATTTGATTACAACAACACAGAAATGGATATAGGAACTTATGTTGGGGCAGGTATTGGCACTGCCTTAGTACTAGCAGATCAGTTTAAGAAAAGATCAAACAAAAAACCACAGCTAAGCCTTACTGAAGTAAGTCAAAATTACAATACTCAAAAAGAAAATCTAATCAAATTAACAGCAGGCATTATGAATCAATGATTATTTTGAGCATTTTCTGTTTAAAGCCCACAATTTCTCAATAAAAAAGTTATTGTGACCAGAAGGACCATCAAAAGCTAAGAGTTTTTGTTACCGGAAGGTTCTTAAATGGGCCCCCACATTTCTATATACATGGTAGTCCTCTTAAAAAAAAAGTGTAATCGATGTCGAAAAAATTATGTCAAATGCAGCAAACGCCAAGGTTACATCCTATGTTATCCTTGTCAAAAACCACAATTAGATGTGGAAATTGAAGACAAAACAATGAAAAAACTTTTTGATATCCCAGAGGAATTTTACAAAGAAAATAGCTTTTTATGTGAATTGAAGAGCAAATATATCAGGTTCGGTTCCCTTTCAGAAAAGCAAATTGCAGTTTTTGAAAAAATCGTTGGTGAACTCAAAGAAGAGATGGGCGAAGAAACAGAAAAGAAAGAAATCAATGTCCAAGATATTGAATTAAGTGACCGAGCTTACTAAAAAATTTTATTATTATTATTATTATTATCAGCTAAACTATCAAATTCAAAAATAAAAATATCAACAACAGATCACAAGACCGTTGAGATAACAGGTTAAACAAATATGGAAAATAAAATATATAAAAGTAAAAGTAGTTCTAGTAACAAAAAAACAAGCAGCAAAAACAAAACCCAAGTTAGGGTTCATAAAATTATTGCAGATTCTGGTCTATGTTCAAGGCGTAATGCTGAAACACTAATCACATCAGGCCGAGTAAAAGTTAATGGTGAATACGTTGAGATTGGTCAAAGTGCAAATCCAAAAACTGATAAAATCACAGTTGACGATCAACCACTAGAACAACAAAAAAAGCGTTATATTATGATGCATAAACCATTTTCATATCACACAACTACTAAAGATCCTTACACTCAAAACACAGTTATTTCAATTCTAGAAAAAGCAGGCATTAAAGAGCGACTCTACCCGGTTGGACGTTTAGATAAAAATGCTAGTGGGTTATTACTTTTAACAAACGATGGTGATTGGGCAAATAATGTCATTCATCCAAGTGTCGGTTTTGAGAAAGAATATCATGCTAAAACTAACAAAGCTTTAAGCACTGATCAAATGAATAAAATCAAAAAAGGGATTATGCTTGATGACGGTCCAGTACAAGCTAGAATAAAACCAGTATCTAGAGGATTTTATTCTTTAACATTAAAGGCTGGACGACATAAAATTGTAAAACGTATTTTCAAATATTTTGATGTACATGTTACTGGATTAAAACGAGTAAGAATTGGTCCATACAAACTTGGTACATTAAAAATTGGTGATATTAAAGAGATTAAACCCGCAACAATTAACCAAACAGTTGATGGAACAAAACACAATCATAAAACTCACTTCTCAGACATTAAAAACAGATTCAAAAGAGAAAAAGACAGATTAAAGACCAGAGAAATGGATCGAATTGTTAAAAAACCAAAAAGAGCACATCTGAATAAAGTTTCTCCAAAAATCGATCGTGACTATACCAAAAGAAGACGTGACCGTGAACGGGGAGTTACAACTGCAAGAGAACCAAGAGCACCTAGACATTCAAGAGGAGCAAGGTTCGAAAGTGAAAACAAAGAGTATACAACCAGAGATAAACGTTACAGTGTTGAACCTACAAGAGCACCAAGAGAAAGAAGACCTGCAAGAGGGTTCAAAGCTTTCAATAAGGACAGCCACAGTTCTACAAGCCCAAGACGTGCAGCAGGTTCAGTTAGAGACCAATTAAATGATTTTAAGAAAAGTTTTGGTAGATCCGATAGATCTCCAACTAGAAGAAACAGTCCATCTCATGGTTTCAACCGTTCAGATGATCGTCCAGCATATAGTAGAGATCGTCAATCAAGGGGTTTCAGCAGAGATTCTCCTGCAAGATCTTCAAGAAGAAGTAATGATTCGCCAAGAAAATCATATTCCAATAGAGGATCAAGTTCTAGTGGATTCACTCCATTCGATAAAAATAAACCAATTAAGAGTGCTGACTTTCGTGAATCTAAAAGAGACAATAGTGACAGGGTTCCAAGGAAAAAACGTGCTCCAGTTGATCGTGTTTATGACCAAGAACCTTCAGGGCATTCTAAAGATCCAAAAAGACTTCATGTAGCAAAAGCTTCCAAACCATTTGATTTGAAGAAAATGCTAAGAAAAGTTGGTAAGAAGAAAGATCCGATGAAGGCTAAAAAAGGCGCGAAGAAGCGTTGGGCTTGATTCAATTATCTGAATCAACATTGCCCCAATCAAACGAGTCCCAATAAAAATCAGGCATTTTATCTACAAATTCCCTGACCATTTCAATCTTATTTGGTCCAGATTCATTTGCAATCTCTAAGATATGTTCATATCTTTTTTGATTCATTCGTAGACCATCCTTCTGCATTTCATCACTTGAAGCAACAGACCTAGGTAATCTTCGTTCTTCAAAATACCTTAGCATAGTTTGCAAAGTTTCCTCTTTACTTGAAACAAAATAATCAACTGTCCCATCAGGCATATCAAGTCGCTGCTGACTTTCATACAAATTTGTAGCAATTGTAAAAACTTCACTTTGCAAATCTACTAGAAAAACATAAACTGGATCATTAAGTGGTATTGCTTGCAAAGGCCTATGTTTATGGCCTATATTATCCAAAATCCTACAATATGCTGGAACTTTCTCGCCCCTATCTTTCATTCCCTCATACTTACGTTGTCCATCTAAAGGAAAAAAATCCCCAAGTCCAATATCAGTTAAATCCAAAACATCAGGACAATCATCTGAAAGTCTCATAATATATTCTGTTCTTTTATCATCGAATTTGTTATAAAGTTCTTCCTTTCTTCTAGTAGTTGGTGTTACATCATCCATCTAAAAATAAGCAGAATTGTTTTATATAAGTATTTCTAAGCTTAAAAATAAGATTAAGTGAATAATCCTCCTAAAAGTTTATAACTAGGGGTTTCGTCAAGATACTGACACACAGCTTAACTAACATGAAAGAAAACAAACAAACCCAAAATTTATACAACGTTCTTGGCATTCAAAAAAACGCTAATCATGATGAGATTAAAAAAGCGTATAGAAATCTTGCATTAAAATATCATCCTGATAGAAATCTAAACAACCCCTCTTCTGAAGCAAAGTTCCGACAGGTAACAAAGGCTTATGAAACGTTAGGTGATTCAGACAGCAGACAAAAATATGACAAAAGTCTAAGATCATATACTTATATTGACGATACTGTAAATCAAACTTGGACGCCAAGACCAGAACCTACCAGGTCAAGAGACAGACCAAATTTTTTTGATAAACAACCAGGGTCTGTAACAGCAGAATATAGCTTCCAAATTACTGAAAAACATTTAGCATTTCTAGGTGTAACAGTCTGTACTTATTTAGGCCATGCTTTAGCAATTAGAAAAGGCTTTGACTCCGCTGTCTTTAATTTAATCAATCCAGACTTTATAATGAACACTTACCGCGAAATACAAACTAGCAAACCTGAACTTGCAAATTCACTAACAGGAATACTGGGTGCTGGTACTTTTTTGGTAGCTTCAACAATAGCTTTGAGTGCAGTTATGTATGGAGAAGAACTTTATGATTATTTAGATTCTAAATTATAAAATAATAAACAATAGAATTAGCTTACTTAAACAAACAAAAAAACAAAAAATAAATTTAATTCTCTCCTAAATAACCTTCATAAGGATGAGCTTTACTTTGCATATCAAAATATTTCTTAACCATAGATTGAAGATTAATCACCCGGTAATGCAGGCCATCAAAATAAGTAGATTCAATATTTGGTCCCATAATTTGGGCATACCAAGTAGACATTTTTTTAATCAGCCAGCCATCACCCTTAAATTTTCTTTGCCAATCAACATCCACGATATAATCAATTTTAACTTCAATCCTAGCATTGGTTAATTGTTTTTTACGACCATCAACATCAACTTTAACTTCAGTCATATCCCAAACATGGATGTGAATTAAAATAGTATACTTAACAAAGTCAGTTACATTTTTTAGAAAATCAATTTTAATCTCTTGCTCAGCACCTTTGGGAGATGGAATTTTATGTTTATATTGTTTTTCATGAACTTTATACCCATAATTTTTTCCCCAATCAATTAAAGCAGCATACAAAGTGTCAAAATCAAATAGTCCGTTATAACGAACCCTCATTGAAGGACCACTCTGGTTACTGTAGGGAAAATTAGCCATACTAAACATGAATAATTCAACGTATTTAAAGTAAACGATTTTTAAGAATAAAAAATAAAATATCTAATCAACAACATTTTATATTAAACATGTAAATTTGATTAAACATCACACCCACACCACAATAAAACATTTAAAGACATAAATCTAAAATTTCTGAACAACTATTAAAAATTAAAAAAATAAAAATCATATTAAGAGGCATTATGGTAAGAGCAAGGTGGAGTTCCAGAACAATTTTTCTATTCGCAGCAATTGGTTCAGCTGTGGGTCTTGGTAACTTATGGAGATTCCCATACCTAACACACAAATTCGGTGGTGGAGCATTTCTAATTCCATACCTAATTGCGCTTTTAGTTCTTGGTACACCATTATTAATTTTAGAATTTGCTGTTGGTCAAAAACTTCAAAAAGGTGCTGTTGACGCATTTAAAACAGTTCACCACAAACTTTCAGGAATAGGTTATGGAGCATTAGTTGCAGCATTCATTGTAGTTACCTATTACTCGGCAATTATGGCTTGGGCCTTAGTATATTTTATCAACAGTTTTCAATCAAAATTACCTTGGGCAGTTGACCCTAGTGGATTTTTCTTCAACGGAGTTCTTCAAATATCAGAAGGAGTTGGAACATTTGGCGGAATTAACTGGCTTCTTTTCTCTGCATTAGCTGCAGTTTGGATTACAATATATTTCTGTGTTCGTCGTGGAGTAAAAAGTGTTGGCAAAATTGTTGCAATTACAATGCCACTCCCAATAATCTTACTTGTAGTACTTCTCTTAAGAGGGATTACTTTAAATGGAGCAGCTTCAGGGATCTGGTATTATTTAGCTCCAAATTTTGCAGCTTTACTTTCAACAGATATTTGGATTGCAGCAGCTTCACAAATATTTTTCACACTCAGTTTAGCTTTTGGAATCATGCTTGCTTATGCAAGTTACAACAAAGAAACTCAAGACATCTTAGGAGACGCATATATTACCGGCATTGCAAATTCAGCAATTAGTTTATTAGCAGGTTTTGTAGTTTTTAGTGTTCTGGGGTATATGTCAACCACAACTAGCTTGCCAATTGAAGAAGTTGTAGCAGCTGGCCCAGGTTTAGCATTTATAGTTTTTCCTCAAGCCCTCTCACTTATGCCATGGGGAAATTTTTTCTCTGCATTGTTTTTCTTAACATTGCTTACTCTTGGAATTGATAGTGCTTTCTCCCTTGTTGAGGGTATTAACACTGCGATAATGGATAGAAGAACAAAAGATAATAAAAGAAAAGATCAAAAAACTTTGAAACGAATTGCTGCAATTGTTTGTACATTAGCATTTTTGATGGGGATTTTATTCACAAGTAGAGCAGGATTATACTATTTAGATATCATTGATCATTTTATCACCAATTTTGGATTAATCATGTTTGGAATTTTAGAATGTTTAGCAATAGGTTGGGTTTATGGTGCTGAAAAAATGCGAAACTACATCAATTCCACAAGTACAATGAAGCTTGGAAAATGGTGGAATTACGCAATCAAATACTTTATCCCTTTAGTTCTTGGGGTTCTAATTTTGGCTCAATTATACAAAGAAACCCAGGCACCATATGAAGGTTACCCTGCTTGGGCAATTTTAATTGGTTGGTTAAGTGTTGCAATTCCGATATTAGTTGTTGCAGGTCCGTTGCTACTGTCTAAAAAGGATGTTAAAAATGATTCCAAGAAGGATACTAAAGAAGATCCAAAAAATGACACTCAAGAAAACACTAAAGGTTCAACTGAAACCAGCAAAAATGTAGTTGAGAGTCCAAAAATAGAGACTGCAAAATTACAAGAATCAAATAAAATATTGAATGATACAAATCCAAAATCAGCTAAGCTTGAAGAAAAAATTGAAGAAAAAAAGGAAGACAAGGAAGAAAAGGAAAACAAAGAAGCTGAAGATAAATTAGCTGAAGAGTTATTGAATAATCCTGATAATTTAGAAAAGTTAGAATTCGACGAAACAATTGAAGCTTCAATAGCAGCTGAATTAAATGATGAAAAATTCTATGAGTTCAAAAGAAATAACAAATTAAAGAGAACTGAAAAAAAGAAAGCTCAAGAAGTTTCTAAAGAATCAGAAGCAAAAAAAAAAGTAGCAAAAAAAGAGAATATTAAGGTTAAACCTAAAACTAAATCGAAAAAAGCAAAAACTACAGAATCCAAGAAAAAAGTCCCAAAAAAGAAAGCTGTTAAAAAGAAAAAAAGCACTACAAAGAAAAAATCTACAGTTAAAGATAAAAAATAAAACTAATGATTACTTTTGTAAACCAATTTCTAAACTATTCGCTCTGCTTTTAACCTTTGATGCCAAGAGTAACAATCTTCTCTCAGCGATATTAAAACTTTCACCACAATCCCAAGAACAAGGAAAATGACTGAGTAAACAAATATCTTCATCTCTTTTTGAAATATCTAATAAGCGTAAATCAATCTTATTTTTCAGACTGTTTTCTTCATGATCAATTGATTCTAATTCAGGGTTAGAATTTTCAGGGCCAAATCGGTGTAAAAAATATTCAATACAACATTTTGGATATCCAAGCAGTTCCCCTAGTAATTGATCATTTCTTTGATGTTCAGATAACGCAGCTAATAAAGAACTTTTTTCATCTTTTGCGATATAACAAATGATTGCACCACTACGTTTGTCAGATAAGTCTACTCTTTCCCCTTTGTTAGAAAAAGTCTCTCCTGTTTCTAAATCACTAAATATTATTTTAAATTTGGATTTCACTAAAAAAAGATTATTTCCAGAACAATAATTTTCAACAGCAGAGATTTCATTTGAAAAAAATAATTGCCTCACAACATTCTTTTCATCACTTTGTAAATAGACAATTTCATCAGCTTTCAATTTAGAACCAAATACACTCACCAGTTGATGATAGTGTTTATCATTTAGCGACATGTTAGGATAGTATCATTAATCATTTAATAAGTTTTATATCATTTAAGCTTAGAAAGAGTTTACTAAGTAAGGTTTAAGATTAGATTAAGATTAAGAAAAGAAAATAAAAAAAGAAAATGATTAAAAAATAAACCAGCAATAAACCAACGATAGATCAGCAAATATTCACTCAACTAACAATCAAATCCCGATAGATTGAAAATGGATTTTGCCCATCAACAATCAATTTTTTCACCAGATTATACCCTTTATCATGAATCCCATTAGCAGCAGGTAGTGTGGATACAAAAGCGCCAGCAAGCCCTGCGATATCATTATCTCGAATTACATCCATCCAAGCAAAACTAAATGAGTATGCTTTAGCTTCTTCTAACGCAGGGTCATCAAGGGTTTTGCTAAGAACGTGACCAATCTCGTGTCCAACAGTTAACATAACTGAAGCCAAAGATCCTTCAATTACAAATATCTCTGACATTAATCCGAGTTGCCGCCTATTGTAGGAAACTCCAACAACGCCTGGCATTGGACAAATCTTTCTAAACGCTGCAACTGATAATACTGAAACTTTAATGTCATCTGGGAAAGTCTCACCCATTAATTTTTCAAAGGTTTCTTTGATTTCACCCTCTATAACTGTTGCTTCTCCAACAAAAGTTCCACCAAATTTAGGATTAATGAACTCAATTGGATTAAAATCCATTTCAATATGTGTTAAAGAGGAATTACTACCAACACTCATTAAATCCAATGAAGATTCTTTGCCTCTTACAGCATTTGGATTTGCCCCATAACTTAACATGATATTCGATGCATATCCTGGATTCATTCCAATCATATTAGCTCCAGCAGATAATCCTAAATCAGAATGTGAATAAGCCATACTTAAACTTGACTTTGAACTAAAATAAGAAGAACTAAATGATGAAATCGATCGCGCTAAAGACGGTGCCTCAGCAGTTGATATTGAAGGACTGTAGAATGAAGAATCCGAAGACGAACGAACTGAACTTGCACTATAGGTTACAACAGTGGATTTATGCACTGAAATTTCTAACTTAGACTCACTCATGTACATTCTAGTAGATTCTTGCGACCTGTATGTACTAGAGGAACTTTGTGACAAATATTTCATTATTTAACTAAGAAGAAGAATACAGCTAAAAAACCTTGGGATAAAGTGAGACAAATAAGTCAAGAATACTCGCGCATCCATAAATCACCAAGATTCAAAAAAATCCCAATATTTTTAGAATTCCTAATATAATCCCAACAACTCCTAAAATAATTCCGGTAAATCCAAGAACATTTACAATTTTATTCCAATTATTCTTATTCACCATAAACACAAATATCACCACTATATACATTTGTTATTAAAATATCTGATAAAATAAACTATTTAATAATTTCATATATACCAAATATATCGTTATATACATTGCACAGCAGAAAAAATAACTCAAGAGATAAACTAAAAAAAGAAAAAAGAAAATTACTCAACTACAATTTCCAGCAGATAAGTTGTCAAAATCGCATCAACAAACAGATATGTATCTGCTTCTGTAAATGTGTAGCTATAACTTTCACCAGATTCTAACATACTACTTTTAATTGCTGTATGACTTTGTGTACCAATTAACATAGCTTGAGAAAAAGTTCCTTCCCTAGCATTGGCAAATTCCACTGTATCACCAACTGAGATACTTAATTCATCTGGCTCAAATCCACCGCTTACAAATTCAATTACATGATCAGCGGAGCTTGAATCTTCCACTACTGCTTCTTCAAGTTCAGAACTTTCTTCTTCAACAACTTCTTCAGTTTCAGATTCTTCTTCTTCAGCAACTTCCAATTCTTCTTCAACTTCTTCACTATCTTCTTGAACAACTTCTAACTCTTCTTCAGCTTCAACTGTTTCACCAGCATCTTCCCAGATAGATTCTTCAATTTCAGGAGAATCAACTGGAGTACAAGACCCAAGTAACAAAGCTATTGTCAACATTAAAAAAACACTACTAATTAATTTTACTTTCATATGGCACCTCAATTTGTTAATATAAATAAAAAATAATAATCAATAAATCTATTGAAACAATGCTGCAATGTCAACAGCAGCAAGCATCATAGAAAGTTTCATTTTTCTCCAAAATCCATCTGCTTCGTAATCAACTTCTCCAGTTGTGAGTCCATCACGAAGGGATTTTCCAAATGCTTCACCTGCATTTTCTTCTATAAAGGATTGTGAAACCTGAATTGTATAACCAGGCTCTTCTATAGCCCCACTACCAGCAGTTGTGATTATTCCAGATTCAACAATGATATGATAAACTAAAGAATCACCATCTGCAAGAACAATTTGAATTTGTAATGTCTCATCACTGATAAAAGGCTGAAGCATGTTTGGAACTTCCTTGCCTTCAAATGTTGCAAGTTCTGACTCAAACTCATCAGTAAAACTTTCAAATCCACTGTTATCATCTACAACGGCAAAAGCAAAACTGAAGATTAAGCAAAACATTAAACCAAAGATAATTACTTTATTTTTCATATTATACCTCACTAAATACATGTACATTTTTCACTAGCATCAGCTTCGCAAGTATTTCTCCCAGCATCAGCAAACAAACATGTTTGAGAATAACTTTCACAAATATCATTACAAACACCTTCTTCATGATAAACAGTCGCTGAGTTTAACCAATCAAGTAAATCTGAATAACTCCAAAGAAATCCAGTGTATGCTTCTTGAACAACAACTGTTGCAAGTTCAGCGTCTGGTAGTACAATTTTAACACATTCATTTTCAAAGCAACCATAACTGTCATCAGCTGGGTTACATTTTAAGTTATTACAATCATTATCAGCGCAATCAATTAGACCGTCTAAATCGTTGTCAACTGAGTCTCGGCATCCGTTTGCTGAAGATTCAGAGCAAGAGTATGTGTTTTGTAAAATATCATCTGGGAAATAACTTACGTCAGTACATTGGTAGTATGTTGTATAAATAGCATCACTTTCACAATAGGATTCAGACAAATATTCAGCATCAATACAGGAATCTTCTAATGTCACATCCCTATTTCCACAATAACCATCTATTAAAGGATCATCACCATCTGTATCACCCCCTATATCACCAGCCACAGTTCCAGCTGAAGAAGGCTCACCAGATAAATCAACACAATATGGTTCACCCATGTCACCACCGCAACCTTTACCACATTCGTAAACTATTCCCTTTGGTATATTACCATCACAATAAGTTTCCAATAAATGAGTTCCATCAAGACACTCATCCCTTGCAATAACGTTCCCATCAATATCTTCAAGTCTTCCATCATCTTCCAGTACTAAGCCCCCATCAGTATCTTCAAAACAAGTTGGAACAATATATTCTCCTGTACAAACATCAGAACTACAAACCGATTCAGATTCCAAAGCACAAGAATAAATTGAATCCATAAAGTTACCAGATCCACTATTGCCATCTCCCATCATATCACAGTAAAAATCATAATCAGTTGAAGAGCAAAAACGATTTGATGTGAAAGTTAAATCCTCTTCTTCAGACGATCCAGTGTAAAATCCATTAGTAGAGTTAATTACTACATTGGAATCAAAATCAATCTCACTTGAAACAGAAGTACCTAAAAAATAAAACCCGTTCTCTGCCCCTACGATGTAGTTATTTGAAACTGTAGTATCTGCATTCCAACCAGTAAACTGGATACCAATACCAGCGTCCTCATCAACCCAAAAAAACTCATTTGAATCAATAGCAAACTCAGCACCAGAATCTGCAGTTTGCAAAGAGATCCCATAGTTTTCCATATCTAAGAAATAGTTACCAGAGATTTCATGACTACCAACAGGATCATAATAATTTATCCCTGAACCATCATCCTCAAAATGATTTCCTTTTACCTCAGTTCCAGAAACACCAGAATTAAAATCGATAGCAATACCAGCAAGGCTGATATCTTGTCCAGAATTGTAAAAATAATTATTCTCAATTAAGATATTACTAGAATCATCAACAATAAAGATTTGATATACGGGATCAGTAGATGAAAATACTGAATCTGTTATGGTTAAGTCTGACACTGCATGCAAAGTATAAATATCATTATTTTGATTATCTGAAAAATCATCTACACCAGAAACAGTTACACCATCTCCAGATGAGATATACATCCCCTTATTATTCTGTGATATACTGCCACCACTAACTTGCAGATAATTTCCTTCATACACGTAAATTCCCCATAAAAAATTCTCAATGTGACAGTTTACTATATTCACATTTTCAACACTAGAAACAGTTATCCCAATATCACTACCTGAACCAGATATACTGTAACCTTGACAATCCAAAGTTACTCCATCAGTTACAATACTCAAACCAGAAGATGAACAAACCATATTACCATCCAGAGTAGTATCTTCACTAATTGGTTCACTACACTCAACTGTTGTTTCTGAAGCTCCAGATTCAGCAGCACCACTAGTTGGTTCTGACGCATCATCGGCTGTAGGATCATCACCTGACGTATCTTCTGCTGCTAACACAGTCCCACTAAGCACTAAAGAAAATAACACTAACAACACCACAAAATATCTTAACCTTACCATCATAAAGAAACAAGCATTATTGATATATAAAGATTACTTTAATTCACCAAACTAAACATAATTTGTATTCAAACATCACACTCAAGATCTATGCTTACGAAACCTATGCATATAAAGCCACATTATCAAAACACCAAACAACAACCCTTGTAAAAATCCATTAATAAAATTCTTTGAATCCAAAGAGATTCCTAAATTTGAAAATACTTTCTCAACAAGTCCAGAACTTGCCTCTGGAAAATACATATTTAATTCACTCATCTCCAAAGCATATTCATAGTAGAGTAAAGCAGAATATGGACTTTCACTTTTCAAATTTTCTGCAAATAAATAATATGAATAACCCAAAATTGGAAACTGCCCTTCCTTAGTATTTCGCAGTAATGTTCTAAGAGCAGCCTCTTCTTTACCAACCAAATATTCCTCAGGCACCACTGTACCAAGACCAATACTACTAACAATAGACGAGCTTTCAGCTTTAGCTTGAGCTGCCTGAACCAAACAAAGTTCAAAGTCACCAGCTTCCCATGCATCTTGAGCTACATTAATTTTCTCCCCGATATAACCAATATCATAACCTGAAAAAAATAAAGTAGCATATCGATACCTCTCTTCAGCTTCCAAAATTTTTGCATGACAAGCTAACTGCAATGCATCTAAACTAATATCCAACTCCTTACCATCCATCTCAAAAAATTCCATCCAAGTAATTGCTGACATTAACCTCTCATTTGCATAACTCAAAGCATAACTACTATTTTCAGATAAAGCAATCTCCATATATTCGCCAGCTTCCCGAAGCCGCTCTTTAACGACCATCTTAGTTTGCAAATCTGAAATTGTCAATAACTCTTCAGACTCTACTACTTGCTGCAAATAAGAAACATTTTGTGCCAATTTTTCAACAAGCAAGGATCTTTCTACAGGAGTAAGATTATAATTTTCATAGATTTGATAATTCAAATAAACATTTAATCCAAAACAAGCACTAGCAGAAGCATAAAAATTTTCATCCAACCTAGCTAACACAGACACATTTTCCCGACTTTCAATTTCCATCAACACTTCTTCAGGAATATCCAAAAGATTTTCACTATAGCTTTTTTCCAATTGCTTCAACAAAGATTCACTTCGAAAACATAAGTTATCATCCAAGCCTTTCATAATCTCAATATAACTTTCATCAACTTTGAGTTCACCAAGTTCAATTGTATAATTCTCACCAGTTAATTCAAATAACATATCAGATAAATCAACAACTTCAGTTGAAGAAATCCCCAGAACATACTCAGAATAATCACGCAAATTTAGTTCAGGTGAACTAGTTAATTTTGGAAAATACTCTGGATAGATAGAACTCCAACTAGCAACATTACTTTCTTCAGAAGTAGAACTTATAGAGTCAGATTCAATTATTTCACTAAGCGCTCCAAGTGGAACTAATACTCCATCTAAATTCTCATCAGCTGCAGCTTCAATTTTACTTTTCACTCCCCCAACTGGACCTACAGTTCCCCCAGAGTTAATAGTACCAGTTACTGCAATAGCCTCATTATGTTCTAAGTCCATTACTGCAATTGCGGTTAAAGCAGCTGTTGCGGATCCTGCACTAGGTCCTCCGATAATTGCAGTATCACTACGAATCGTATAAAAAAAATCATAACGGTCGCAATTTAAAGAAAAATAATCACAAGCAATATCTTTTGCATATCTAGTAGATGCTTGAGTATCAATTTTAGTGAGAGGAGTTGTATCTAAAAATACCCGACCACTACCTTCGCGCAGTTCCAAAAATAAATCAGCAGATTTTCCAACAGTAGTGCCGTCCTCTAAAGTTTGAACTGCTAATAATTCAATATGCCTTTCATCATATGGACTAGCTAAAATTAATGAAGAACAAAGTGTTAAAACCAAACATAAAAAGATTAAACAAACTACAAATTTTTGAAACTTAGAAACCATACTAACAATTGGCAATCAATGGTATTTAAACATTATTCTTCTACTGACTATCCAGAAAGAATTTTGCCAATGATTATGCACTAGCAACAAGCATCAAAATTAAAAAAACGCAGTAACAACAAAGATACATCAAAATATTTAATAGATAAATTCTACTTTCTTTATTTGACGCATATCACGATATTTTAAATGTAATTTCTTAGTATTTTTTCCAATACCAATCAACACAATATCTTTACCCATTGCTTTAACTCTAAAAATATCCCCACCATAATTAACAGTGTCTCCTTTGGAAAATCCAGGTAAACGAAACAATGCAGTTAATCGATAAGCATCTTTACCTTTAACCTGAGTATGTAAACTAGAACTATATATTAATTGACCACCAAACTTCTGTTGTAGACGCTTACCAATCGCCCGAGTATAATCATTATCACTGATGAAATAATCCTTTCCATTTTTAACCTTTCTAACATCACTTACTGCGATATGCCCTTCACCCAAATCCTTTTCTACAAATGCTACAACAGCATCATTAATATTACGAATCTGTAATATGCCCTCAAAATACCTTGAATGTTTTCCTTCTAACGATCTAACCATTTTATTCTTCAATCCCCAATTTTTCTAAGATTAAATCAACTGAAAAAGGCAATAAATCTTGATATTCTTGACCCATACCCAAATACAAAATTGGTTTACCAGTCACATAACAGATACTAAGTGGCGCACCACCCATTTCATCAATATCTGCCTTTGTTAAAATAACTCCATCGATTCCAAGTGTAGATTCATATTTCTCAGCTTGTTCAACACAATCATTCCCAGTAATACTTTCACCAATAAAAATTTTACAATCAGGTTTTGCAACCCTCATCATTTTTTCAAGCTCTGCCATTAAGTTAGTATTTGAATGTAAACGTCCAGCAGTATCAATTAAAACTACATCAATATTATTTTTTTCAGCATATTTTTTAGCATCAAATGCCACCGCTGCAGCATCGCTCCCATAATCATGTTTAATTAATTTTGTTTCTAATTTATCAGCATGATCTTGTAATTGATCAATTGCAGCTGCTCTAAATGTATCGCCTGCTGCCAAGACAACGCTAAGCCCTTTGGATTTTAATAAATGAGTTAACTTTGCAATAGTTGTGGTTTTACCACTCCCATTAATTCCAAAAAAGATAATAGTGTACGGTTTTTCCTCTTTTTTAAATTCAGCAATTTCAGCAAGTAAATCCTTTGTATCAATTGACAATATATCTCGCAGAGTAGTAGCCAAAACTTCTTGAATTTTTTTAGCAACATCTCTTGGGAGTGGTTTATCAACCAGTTCCAAAGAAAGATCAGATTTAATTCTATCAATAACTTTCACAGACACATTACTCTCCAGCAAAACAATTTCTAAATCCCAAAATAACTCTTCAAATTTTTCTAAATTAATAGTTTTAGTAGTTAATTTTTCTTTAATCTTAGAGAAAAAAGATTTTTTTTCAGCTACTGGTTCTTCAAGAATTTTCTTCTCTTCAGCTTTAATTACAGATTCAGACTCAATTGCTTCAATTGTTTCAGCTGATTCAATCTCTTCTTTAGTCTCTGGAACTACTTCTTTCACAGTTTCTAAGATCAATTCTACATTCTCTTCTACTGCCTCTTTATGTTCTTCAGAATCAATTTCTTCATCAGCATCCAAATCCAAAAGTTCAGCTTTGCTTGGTTCCGGAGCAATTTCATCAGCAACCTCAACTTCACTAGCATCTTTTGTTTCTTCTTTTGACTCATCTAAATCCAAAGAAAGTAACTCATCTGCTGTGGGTAAAGATTCCCCAGATTCGTCAACCAAATCAGCAACTTTTTCTTCGACCAATTCTTCAACTTCAGATTCAACTTCAACAGCATCAACTTCTTGTAAAACTACTTCTTTATCATTTTCTTTTTCTTCAAGAACAACTTTATCATCTTCAGAAACAATGGATTCATCTGATACTTCATCCAAAATTTCAGCTTTACTTAGTTCAAGTGCATTTTCATCAGAAACTTCTACAGGCTGCTCTGTTTCTTTTGCTTCAACTGATTCAACTTCAGCTTCAATCTCCTCTTCAACCTTTTTAGAAAAAATAGAAAATGTTTTCTTTAATTTATCCTTTAATTTTCCAAACATCTTCAGTCTCTCCTAGTTAGTTTTCAGTGTGAATTTTCAATATAAACATGTAACAATTTTTTATTTTAATTAACCCTAGCATTAGATTCTTCCATCTCAAGTTTAGTGATAGTTTCCAAAATAGTATTAGAGATTGTTTGCATTTCTGTCTCAATTAATTTGCTCTGATGCATCATCTTAACATCATGACCTTTAACCATCTCGATAACATCAGCAATTGGTTTTTCAACAGTAATCCCATTTCCGATATTAACAATAGCAACACTTGAGTCATTTAACTTTGTTTTAACAAAAATCCCATCAGCAATTGGTGACAATATCTCTGTCCCATTTTCGGTTATTCTTAACTCATCAAGAGCATTCACAGTAATTGCAATAGTTTCTTGTTTTTCTTGAATTTCTTCAAGTTGTTTAGAAAGATCCTCTAATTGTTCTTGCATCTGCTGAAGTTGCATTATTTGCTGCATATTATCCATATTAAATGACTGATCCATACTAGTATTTTAACATAGATCATTTATAAAGACTTGCTTTCTTTTTTAAATGAGCCTCAGATTTAACTCCTAGAAAGTAACTATCAGGGAAATATTTTTAAAAGATGTTCTAAATCCGACATTTTATGTCAATTATTCCATTCACAGAGAGATATATATTTGAAATTAGTTATGGTATAGCTGAAACTCCAAATCTTTCCTGGGCTGCAAACAAAGAAGCAAAATCAGATAAGGTAAATATCCCTGATCTTCATAATGGTGGAACAATAGATGGCCTACTAACTGCACTTAATCAGATTGACGAATCAAGATTGGCTGGAAAGTTACTTCTAAAAATTCACAACAATGGAAATTTAAGAGATTTGAGTGACGTAATGGATGGCACAACTTGTGGAATCCAAGAATATTTGACTAGTTTAGATTCTTTTAATGGGGCAGATGGCACAGCAAATTTCGATTGGGAAAAGAGAATGAGATTTGAAGTCCAAGATGCCATTGCAATAGTTGAACAGCTTAAAAAAGGCGGAATAGATCCAAACGTTACTGAAAGATTAGCATATAATCTTCTTAGAAAAAATGAAATTGACCCATTGACAGGATTAAACACCAAATTTGGTTACATGCTTAAAAAAATAAAACGTGAAAAAAAATTATTAAGAGATAACTTACCTGAAGGAACCAAACATTATTTCTTAACCGCAGATGTCTGTTCTATGAAAATTGGTAATCAAAACATTGGAGAAGGAAATGTTGATTTGTATTTAACTGCTGCAGCAACTGCATTTAGAGATTCTCTTCGAACTAGTTCATATGAAGATTTAAGTTGGGATGAAGATTCAATTAGAGATAAAAATCCAAAAGGTTATCGTAGAGGCGAAGATAAAAGTAGCGAAAAAGAGAGAAACCATAAGCTAAGCAATATATCTGACATCATTTTACCTGGCCTAAAGGAAAGAGCAATTAATTTAAGACCGAATGGATCAGGTGGAGATGAATTAGTTGCAAGCATATATACCTCAAACGATCCAAGGTCAATTGAAGTTATGGTTGAAAGAATTAATAGAAATATGTACAAAGCAATGTGAAGTTCAGTTAGGAGTTTCTAACAGATAATCTATTTGAGAAATTTAAATAAAAATTAAAAAAAACAAAAAAACAAAAAAAATATTAAAACATAAAATACCAAAAATCAAATTTTCTTCAATAAAGATTCTAATTTACTTTTATATTGAGCTTCTACTTTAAGAAAACTCAAATCTTCGGAAACTGCCGCTGACTTAGTTAAATACTCAGCATTCACTAACATTAATTTTTTAATATCTTTCTTGAAATGAGCAATTTCCTTTGCCACTAGAATCTTAATTATTTCCTTTTCCTCTTTTGTAAAAACCATAAAATTAAACAGCCATTTAGACTTTATAAAAACATCGAATATCTCTTGTAACGAATCACCTTAGAATAGTTTTTAAATGAGCCCAAAATCAACAATATATGCTAAGCAAAGTCCAAATCGCAGAACTTGAAAAACAACAATACCGGATGGTAGGAGACCACAGTGCAGTTAAAGTATGTGGATGGACCAAAAATATGTTAACTGGCAAAGGTGGATGTTACAAGTATAAATTCTATGGGATTCGTAGTCACCAATGTATGCAAATGACAAGCTCCATGCACTGTGCTAATAGATGTACATTTTGTTGGAGAGGAGAAAAAGCGCCAGTTCAAAAAAAATGGAATGGAGTGGTTGATTCACCTGATGAGATTATTGAATTATCTAAAAAAGAACATACAAAACTATTATTGGGTTATGGTGGAAATGATAAAACAAACTCAATGATGTACAAACAATCAAAGGAAGTACGTCACGTTGCACTATCACTTACAGGAGAACCAATTGCGTATCCTAAGATAAATGAATTACTTGAAAAATTTCATCAACAAAAAATTTCCACATTTTTAGTAACCAACGCTCAGTACCCAGAACAGATTGAAAAAATCAAAAATATCACTCAATTTTATATCTCAGTTGATGCACCAAACAAAGTAAAATTAAAAGAAATTGACAGGCCTTTATTTCCTGACTTTTATGAGAGGCTTCTAAAATCCCTTGACTTAATGAAACAAGCAACTTACCGGACTTGTATCAGGTTAACATTAATTAAAGGTCAAAACGATTTAGATATGGCAGGATATAAACAATTAATTGAGAGAGGTAGTCCAGACTTTATTGAAGTTAAAGGATACATGCATGTAGGAGCATCTAGAAAATATTTAGAAAGAGAGAATATGCCTATGCATTCTGAAGTAGATGATTTTACCAAGGAATTAATTGAATCATTAGACGATTATGAGATAGTTAGCGAACATACTGCAAGTAGAGTTCTTTGTTTAATACACAAACGTATGAACAAACAACAGTATATTGATTTTCCAAAATTCTTTGAAATAGTAAACAATGATGGGATTGCCAAAACATTGGATTATAGCAGTGATAAGATGACCCCAAATTGCTAAAACAAAAAATAAAAAAAATCCAAACACAATGACTAACACAAATATACCAAAACATATTGCAATCATTCCAGATGGCAACCGTAGATGGGCAAAAGAAAAAGGCCTAGCTGCAAGTTTGGGGCATAAAAAAGCATCTGAAGCTGAAAAATTAAAAAAATTATACTTAGCTGCAAAAAAACTAAAAGTAGAATGTATCACTCTTTGGGGATTTTCAACAGAAAATTGGAAACGTAGTGAAACCGAAAAAAAATTTCTATTCGACTTGTTTACAAAACTGATAGATTCACTTAGTTCAGAATTACTTGAAGACCAGATCAGATTCATCCATATTGGACGACGGGACAGATTACCAAAAGAATTAATGTCCAAAATAAGTACACTTGAAAATCAAACCTCATCTTTCACAGAGTTTACTTTATGTTTAGCCCTTGATTATGGTGGACGCGATGAAATAGTGAGGGCAACAAATAAACTTTTAGCAGCAGGCAATCAAGTTACAGAAGAATCATTGACATCTGTCCTTGATACCAAAGACCTCCCAGATTTAGATTTAATTATTAGAACCAGTGGAGAACAACGTCTATCTGGTTTTATGCCATATCAAAGTGTATATGCAGAATTACTCTTTATCGACAAATATTTCCCTGACTTTTCAGTTGAAGATTTAGAAAATGCAATTAACAATTTTGGGTCACGTGCCAGACGCTTTGGAAAATAAAGAGATTAAAGAGAAAAAAAAGGAAGAATACTTAGAAATTTAAAAAATTCCAAGAGAAATAAAAAATAATTAGCAAATCACTTCTTAACAGTATTTTTCAAATACTCATTTAAAACCTTAATTGTATCCAGGCGGTTATGAACTTTAGTAATTTTCCGAGCAGCCTTTTTCATTTTAAATGCGTCTTTAATCCAAAGTGAAAACTCATTATCTTTACCAACACCATAGAGTAAGAATTCTTCATTACTCATATTTTTCAAAGATGAAACTAAACCTTCTAAATCTTCTATGATAGTTCCATCTTCAAGCTTAAAGGTGTTATATCGAGTAATGTGTGGTCTTTTCAGCATATTTTTTGTAGAGATATTTAATGAGAACATTGAAAGTGATACTTTTTGCATGATTAAAACAGCAAGGATCACAATTACTACATAAGCAACTAATGTCCAAAGGTCAGTCCCAAGTTCTACAAATCCACTTTCAAAAATTAATGATTTCTTAAGTAACTCACTTGATAACATATAAGGATTAAACATCAACAGATCCCTGATTGATTGAGAAAATGTTTCAATTGGTAAAATCAAGTTTGATAAAAAAGCTGAGATTGAACCAACTGAGATAAACCCAATAGTAAGTCCTTCTTGGGTCTTAAAAATATATCCAAGTAAATATCCAAAGAAGATGAAAAACGTGATTGTGAGTAATAAGATAGTAAATGTTACAGCATAATTATTCATCACCGGAATCTCCAAATAAAATATTGCAGCAACCAAAACAACCGCAACTTGAAAAAATAGAATTGAAAAATTAGTTCCAAATCTTGCCAAAAGATGCATTAAATTACTTGTTGGGCTTGTATTGTTTCTAAAAAATGCTAAAGATTGTTTTTCAATATTAACCAAATTACTTGAAAGCATCATTCCAACAAACACAATTAATAACATTAGATAATATGGAAACATAAATAATGACTTATCAGAACTTGATACAATCTCATTGAATTGAATTTCATATTCATTTTCTACATTTTGACCAGCAAGTGCACTGATAGTATTAGCTGATGTTTTAATGTTAGCTAAGCCAGCAGAAATCTCATCAATTTTTGATTCAATATCTGATATACTAGAAGCAATATTATCACTATTTGAAATCAACACATCACCACTTGCAATAGCCTCATTCAATTTTAAATTTAAAGATGACAATGAAGCCTGAAGAACTTCAATATTTGCTGTAATGTTATCAGAATCAATAATTGCCTCCATCGCATCATACTCGGTTTCTAATGCAGTTTCAGAAACGACATAACTATCAACTTCACTCATTAAATCTTCCAACTGATCATACAAAACTTCATAATCAGTTTCAACTAAATCAGAATTAACTTCAGATACTGACATTTCAAATTCAGCATCAGTTAGATCCAATCCCAATTCCCCTGCAGCTGAAACAGATTCACTTGATGCAGATTTGATTGTGTCAATACTTGGATCAATAGTGTTATCAATAAAATCTCCTGCAGTATTAGCAATGGATTGAACAGAACCAATTTCAAGTCCTATTTCTTCAATAATTTGTTTTATCTTTTCCTCAGTCATCTCCTCTGACTTCCCTTCAATTTTTTGTCCAACTGAAAGCATGATCGACTCCACAATGTTTATCCGAGATTGGTCTACATAAAATACTACTTGCTTTTTATCAGAACCACTATCATCAACAATTTCTACACCAACATCATCTGCAACATCAACTAAATCAGATAGATCATCATCCAACTCTAACTCATCAGCAGAACCAGGGAAATGTAAACACAAATTAACTTTCGAAGATTTCATATCTTCAATACAATCATAAATCATAGTGTAATCAACTAAGCTATAACCCTCAGCAACCAAACTTTCTGTAAATTCATCAGCTGTTCCTTCAAGATCACTTGTATCCACAACTCCAACTGAGAAAGATATTTCCTCACTAGAAGAAAATGTGAACAAGATCAGAGCAATGATAATCATAGGCCCAATGAAAACTGTAAAAGCAGAAGATTTAGATCTAAGTAATAATTTGAAATTTTTGTATAAAATTGTAAATAACTTCATTTTGGACCTGCTCCATTTTCTTTATCATCCACATTTTTAGTTTCTGATTTACTAGTTGATTTGCTAGCTGATTTTTTATGCCGTCTTGATTTTCGATGTTTTGTCTTTTTAACTTTAGCTTTATGTTTATTCTTAAATTTTTTTGGATTACGGATCTTATTTTCATCCACATTGATTACAAGTTTAGAATTCTCTATCTCTACAAAAATCTTATCCAAACTAGGTTTACTAATTTCAATCTCCAAAATTTGCTCATTTTGGATATCCAAAATTTTCATTAGTTCACGAATCACAGAGCTAGTATTTGAAGTATCAATTGTAAGTTTTTTATTTTTTGAATTCCAATCTTTTATTGATTTATCAGAAGTTTTCTTAAGTGCAGTCATAATCTTTTTGTAATTTCCAGGTTTTGATTGTAAGAAAATACTTTCTTCTAAAGAATGACAAGCCTTAATCTCACTTGGAGAACCATTAGCTGCAACATTCCCATCTTTGAATATGATCAACCTGTCACAAAGATCTTCCAACTCACTAATGTTATGACTTACAATAATGATTGTAGTACCTTTATCATTAACCTCTTGTAATATTTCCCATATTTTTCCACTCAAAATTGGATCCAGATCTGAAGTTGGTTCGTCAAGAATCAAAATTTTAGGGTCATGTATTAATGAACATGCAATATTTAGTCTTTTTTGCATTCCACCAGACATACATTTTGCAATCACATTTTTTGAGTAATCTAAATCAACTAATTTCAACAAACTTTTTGCATTTAATTCCAAAGATTTTTTTGGAATATCATAAAGAGATCCAAAATACATCAAATTTTCCATTGCAGTTAAATTAGGATAAAAGCTAGGTTTTTGTGAAGCAAACCCATACATTTTTTTAAGAATTTTATTATTTTTAAACACCGAAACCATAGCAGTATCATCAATACTGTTTATCAAATGTTTATCCCTAAATAAGATATCTCCTACTTCAGGTTTAACAAAACCAATAAGCATATTCAAAAATGTTGTTTTTCCTGAACCACTTTTCCCAATTATTCCTAAAATTTCAGAAGATTTAATCGTAAAACTCACATTATTAAAAATGAATTGTCGACCATAGATTTTAGTCACCCCTTCAATTCTAAACAAATCTTTTCTTTTATCAATTACCAAGATAATAATTAATGTTTTACCCTTTTTAAATCTAGCTAACTATTGAGAAGTAACTACTCATTTATGCAAAAAATATAATTAAAAAGAACAGCTGATTAAGAGATAGATCATGGCAATGCGAGGAGTGAAACTTAAACAAAAATAAAAATAGATAAAAAAAATAAAAAATGTAATCAACAATAAACAATAAACAATTTTATGATGTTATGATTTTAAAAAATAAAAAACACAGATTACTCCAAACAAGAATAGTATAAGTAAAATCCATCATCAAGGGAACTCACTCGAAGGTGCGCTTCAACCATGTTTTCCTCAGGCAGAATAATGATCTCATCCTGATTAGGTAGATCTTCATAAATTCCATCGCCTTGAGCTTCTAACGCATGATCAGGATCATCAACAATAACTTCAACCAAAGCATTTTCAAAATAAATGTCAAAATCAACAATTTCTATATCATCACCTGACTGTGAACCTTCAAGAATAAAGTGCACATAATGATTACCTTGTTCCATGATAACCCCAGAGTAATCAGACAAAAATAAATTGTTCAACAAAAATTCATCATTATATGAAGGCTCAAATAATAATCCAATTTTTTCATTATTATAATACTCAACCCCTGAAGGTAATAAAGTAACTACTTCTTCAGCATTGCCAGCACCAAAATTCTCAATTCTGGTAAATTCTATAGTGATATAAGCATCATCGCATTGCTCTGACTCAAAAGTAAATGAATCCTTCAGTTGAATTGTAGTCACATAATAGTTTGACAGAAACAACACTAAAATAAAAGAGAACAACATTACAAGACCCAGTATCATAAAAATTGTAATTTGCCCTTTTTTCATATAATCAGAATTATTTAACAGTTATTAAATGTATCAATTAACTTTATATAAAGATATAACTGAATCACAACATGGAATTTTCCAAGCTATCAAAACTATATGAAAAATTAGAATCCACCAGTTCAGGTAATGAACTTCGTCAAATTCTTTCAGATTTCTTTAAAGAAACATCTAAAAACAATGTAAAAGAACTTCCAACAATTACTCTTTTATCTCTTGGAAAAATAGCTGCAGATTATGAGGAGACTGTACTTGGAATTGCCGAAAAACTGATTTTAAAAGCTATTGCAAAAGCTAGTAATAAAGGTCAAAAAGAGATCACCAAATTAATGCAAACTATGGGCGATGCAGGACTAGTTGCTGCCCAGGTTCTAAAAACAAAAGCTATGACTTTGGTTCCAACAGGATCACTATCAACTGAAGAATTATTCAAAAACTTACACAAAATAAAAAAAATTCAAGGTTCAGGTGCACAAGACAGCAAGGAGAAAATATTAATTTCTATGCTCCAAAAAACAACTGGCAACGAAGCAAAGTATCTAACTAGAATCATCCTTGGTAACATGCGCCTTGGAGTTGCTGACATGACAGTCCTAGATGCATTATCAATTTGTTTTACAGGTGACAAATCCAATAAAAAAAGATTAGAACGAGCATACAATGTTTGCCCTGATATTGCCAAAATTGCAGAGCAACTAGCTGAATATGGAATAGACAAAATAGATGATATCCCAATTAAAGTTGGTAGACCAATTAGAGTAATGCTTGCACAGAGGGTCCACCAAATAAGTGATATGAAAGAAAAATTTTCCAGTGATATAATCCAAGTTGATGCCAAATATGATGGAGAAAGAGTGCAGGTCCACAAAGCAAGAGATGGAGAGATAACTCTCTTTTCAAGGCGAATGGAAAATATTACCAATCAATTTCCTGATTTAGTTGAACATTTACAAAAAGAGATAAATGTCATTGCAACTGAATACATATTGGAAGGAGAGATAATGGCTTTAAGTGAAGATGGGAAAGAACATCGACATTTTCAAACCTTAATGCAACGAAAACGTAAAACTGAAATTGAAAAATATATCAAAAAAGTACCAGTTTGTCTTTACACATTTGATATTTTATACTTAAATGGGAAATCATTAATGAATGAAAGTATTCTAGTCAGAAATAAAGAGCTAGATAAAATTCTTTACAAAAAAAATCGTATTAGAAGAATAGAGATGCTTCAAACTTCAAACATAGATGAGGTTGAATCTTTCTTTCAAAAAATGTTAAAAGATGGTAATGAAGGAATTATCGCAAAATCCACTGCAGAAAACTCACATTATAAGGCAGGTGCCAGAGATTGGAATTGGATTAAATGGAAAAAAGATTACATGCAAGACATGGTTGACAATTTTGATTTAGTTGTGATTGGAGCATTTTATGGTAAAGGAAAACGTAGTGGAAATTATGGATCACTGTTATGTGCTACTTACAATCATGACAATGACACCTTTGAATCAATATCCAAACTTGGAACAGGATTAAATGACAAAACATTAGAAGAACTTCCTTTCATCCTCCGTAAACATAAATTGGAGAAAAAACCAGCAAGAGTAGTTGTGAATAAAGAGATGACACCTGATGTTTGGTTTGAACCATATTTGGTTGTAGAAGTTATCGCAGCTGAGATTAGTCAAGGTAAAATGCACTGTGCAGCAAAACAAAAAGGTAGCGATCGCGGACTAGCATTAAGATTCCCAAGATTTATTCAAATCCGTGCTGATAAAGGACCTGAAGACGCAACAACAAGTGAAGAATTACTTGATATGTATCAAGGTAGTCAGTAATCATAATACCACAAATATTCCTACATTAAAACCAAATTTCTTAAAGTTTTTTCAACATCTGCTCGAAGTGAAGTGACATTAGTTACAACACTTTTCTGCCTAAAAAATTCCCCTGTTTCCAAAACATCAAAATACCAACCAGGAACCGAGAACCAAATCTTACTCATTGGAAATTTATTTGTTCCTGAAACTCCATCAACAAAACCATCAATTAATTCCAATGACATGTTAAGCTGTTTAACTAAATCAGAAGAAGGTCCAGCGGATCTTAAATCCTTTCTAATTGATTCAAACACTTGATCATTTGAATCATCGGTTGTGTAAGGTAAATCATTAAAACGAACTATTGGAAGTATAGGCATGTATGTTGGACTTGCCAAAGAGAATAACTTTCGCATTTGAGATCCAATGGAATATTCGTCTGTAATTATGGGGCGGTCACTTTTAAATTGACTATAAATCCGATTAAATTTTCTAAATCTTGCCTCTATGCCCTTAAACTCCTTCGATGCAACCATATCTGTGCTCTTCAAAGCAACCAACAATTGTCTAGTCACATCGCTATAAAAATCCCGCAATGATCCTGGTCTTCTTGAAAGCTGCCCACTACCCCACATCTGAGCTTGACGACTGCCAAGAGAGATGATCACTACCTTGGAAATTCCTGCATCTCCTAATTTCACCAACTTTTGATATTCGTTGTGCACGGCCAGTTCATCATCAGTAAACTCTGAGATCATGGCAGAGTAAGTTTCTTCAGAAAATTTTTCATAAACTTTAGCGATATCTAAAGCATTGCCAACATCTCCATAGTCACACCATTGAACTAGATCATCATTTGCCACATCAAAAACAACCCATGATTTACATTTAAAGACTGTTATAGTTGAGAACATAATACAGAATAAACAATAACAAATCAACAATAAAGTCCCTCAAAGAGATTAAATGAAATTAAAATAAATTAAAAATAAAAGAAACAAAAAAGAATAACTAATGTATCCCAATCTCTTATAACAGATCAATCATCAATCAATCAAAATTCAAATCACCATCAGAAGAACCGCTTGCACCTTCATTTACCAAAAAGGAACTAACTGACACAGCATTATTACTAAGATCAGTTTCATAATTTGACAAAACTCCATCAGGATCAATTACAATTTCTATTGTAACCAAAATATCAGAAATAGTTGAACTTGAAGTTTCTTCCATTGCCCAATCATACCATTCAGAATCAACTTCCAAATCAACATGGAAATTTGCATTGTCATAGAGACTATTATCTGGATTTGCATAAGGGATTTCTCCATCCTCATCAAAGCTTACAAAAGTTTGAGCATAATAGTGCTCAACTTCCCCATCTGGTCCTTCAGGAATACGTACTCCAACTTCAGCTGCAGGTAAAACTGAGTCTGCACCAAATGAAGTAACTGGAAAATATACTGTCACAATATCTTCTTTATCCCCACTAATTTTTGCATTAATAAATCCAGTACCAAACATAGCAAGCCCAATTTCCAAATCAAGTTCAATATCTTCTTCAGCAGCTAATGCCTGCCCATCACAATCTTTGATTGTCATAACAGAACCAGAATATTCTGACTGAACTGAAGTCTCCTGCATTACTAAATTTGTACCATCACAATAATACTCAACTAATTCGACGCCAAATCCATCAGATTGTCTTGAACAAACATCTGTAAATATTAATTCATTATTTCTAATTGTTCGAACAGAAGTTTCCCCATATTGAGTTAAATCTAACCCAGTATCAGTTTCCACACAAGAATAAAATCGGACTTGTGAAAGCAATAATGAATCCGAAGTTTGACTAGCACCGATAATAAGGCTGTACGATTCCCCTGCGATGTTTAGATCGCCTTCAGAAAATAATGAAATTCCAAATAACAAACCCATTACTAAGACTGAAACTGTTAAGAAACCAACTAATTTAGATACCATCTGAACTACCTCAATTAATAGAATTAAAACGACTATATAAATCATACTGAAAAAGCTTATTGAAAAATAAATAGATTAAAGAAAAAAGATAAAGAATGTTTAGAAATAAAAAATAAAAAAATCAAGCACCGCTCTGTGGAAATTAAAAAAAAAGAAAAAGAAAAAAATCAATAAATTCTAAACGCTTCTACATATGAACCAAATTCATTAACATAATCTCCACTTGCAGCTTCAACTTTGATAACTTCATATTTTTGCCCATCATAAAGCAGATGATAAAGATATTCATCAGCATATTCTAAATTACCATCATAACTTAGATCTGCATAATCATCGCCATCACCATATGTCCAAGCAATTGACCCGTCAGTTAAATCCATTGCAAACAAAGGCCACTCAGAGTATAGATATTCCCCATCAGTTTCAAAAAGATCACCAATACCAGCAAAAGGCAAGTCACTGATTTCAGCAAGGTTAACTTCAAAAATTAACTCGCTAGTACCTGTTGATATATCGTACGCTTGAATAAATGCTTCACAGTAAGCAGTTCCATCAAAGCCAAGGTACAAAACCCCATCAACTTCTAATGCAGCTTTAGCATACATTTCCTGGTTAGTAGAAATGCTACAAGCGTCACTTACACTAACACTCGCCAAACTGCTCCTACTTTCATCATTCCAGTGATTATTTTCTGGGATAAGCATTGTAACAATATCACCAAGGACAAAATCACCAACACTTAAATCCAAACTAATTGCATTAAAATAACTTCCAGAACCAAGCGATGAATCATAGTGTTTCATACTTCCAGATTCTGTTAAAACATAAATTAAATCATTTTCATCATCAGCAAAAAATGTTTGATGATAATTATTTCCAACAACTGGGCTGTATAAATAAACATCATCTACTTCTACACCAGTTTGCAAGTTATAAGCAAAAATGTAATATCCAGAAGCTTCATACAAGTAACCAGTAGAGGACAAATAATCCATAGAACCATGCTGATTCCGATCACAATTTTTCCAAATTTGTGAACCATCGTGAATACTTAATCCATAAACACATCGGTTTGTTGCAACGTTTGCGCTACTTGATCCAAAAGCTACAACACCATCTGCTACAACTAAGCTCTCAGGCAAGATACTGTTCAAATTACTCATAGTTGTACTCCAATACTCACTACCATCTTCAAGATATGCAACAACATCATTATTAGATTCAATTGTAACAAGCAATTTAATATGATCATTATTGTCTAAAGGATTAGTCCCTTCAACCTCAACTTCATTATAATCAGAAAAACCATCAAAATCAGTATCAACTAAATTAATGTCAGTTCCAAGTTCTGTCTCTAAACTGTCCAACAAACCGTCACCATCAGTGTCCGGGTTAACATTAATAGTTGCTACATACCTACTTGATTGTTTAGCATTAGCAAAACGACCGATTGCATCTCCTGCAACGTTTGAATCATTATCAGAGAACAATGAAACACCAATAAATACACTCATAACTAAAACTGAAATCATTAAGAAACCAACTACCTTAGACACCATTTGAAATACCTCAAATTAATTAATAAAAAAGACTATATAAATTATTCTAAAATTAAGCTGGTTTTAATCACCATAAATGGGAAAATATAAATATCTAAAGAAATATTTTGATCATATGGCAATGAAAGAACTAGAGAATAAATCAACGATGGAAATTATCAAAATATGGATGCCGAAGAGCCTTCTTCATTGGTGGGGATTTATCTTAATGATAGTTGGATTACTAAGTGGTGGATTAATTGGAGTTACAATTGGAATAATTTTTGGATCACTGATTATTAAATTAAGCAAAAAATCAGAATCAGAAATGTCAAAAAGAAAAAAATACTTATTAAGTATAACATACAGTGTAATTACAATATTTTTGATTGTAGTTGCAATGACTATAGTTTCAATTCTTCTCGGAAACGTTACAGCTTAAAACTTTTTTTTATTTTTTTAAATTAATTTAGTATTTAACCAAAATAACTAGCCTTTTCTTTCTTAATTTCCTTAGCTCTTGCTGAATTGAAATAGTCTTGAATTTGATCATACACTTTTTTAGTATCATTATCTACTGAAGCTTTGATAATCTCTAATGCCTCATTCAAATTATCCATCGTAACTTTGTTTGCTTTAGGATCATGACGCAAAGCAATCATTCCAGCTTCACGGCATACCGCCTGAATATCAGCACCAACGTAACCATCAGTTTTTTTAGATAATTTTTCTAAATCAAAATCATCTGAAACTGGCATTCCTTTAGTATATATTTCAAACAATTCCAATCTTCCAACTTGATCAGGTGCTGGTGTTAAAATTATACTATCAAACCTACCTGGGCGAAGTAATGCAGTATCCAAAACATCAGGACGATTAGTAGCTGCAATTACCACAACATCACACAAATCTTCCAAACCATCCATCTCAATTAACATTTGATTAAGCAAACTTTCATTAGAATCTGAAAATGCACTGGATCCTGTACCGCGACGTTTAGCAAAGGAATCAATTTCATCAAAAAACACTATACTTGGTGAAGTCTGCCTTGCTCGTGAAAACACCTTTCTGAGTTGCTCAGCCTCTTTTCCAACTAATCCTTCTTGCTGTAAACTACTACTATTAACTAAGATAAAGTTAGCTTCACTTTCTTTGGCAACAGCCTTTGCAAGCAGAGTTTTACCTGTTCCAGGAGGGCCATAAAGTAACACACCTTTTGGTGGTCTAATACCTAAACGAGAAAATCGCTCTTTATACTTCATCGGCCACTCAACTGCTTCCTTTAATCGATCTTTAACTTCATCAAGTCCACCTACATCAGACCAAGACACTTTTGGTGTTTCAACCAATACTTCACGCATAGCACTTGGGCGGACTGTTTTAAGTGCATCCAAGAAATCTTGCTGACCGATCCGTAATTTTTCCAATATCTCAGTTGGAATTTCTTGACCCTCTTCTACACCTTCTAATTTTAAATCAGGTAAAAGACGACGAAGTACAATCATAGCAGCTTCCTTAGAAAGTGCAGAAACATCCGCTCCTACAAAACCATGTGTAATTTCTGAAATTCTTTCTAAATTAACATCTTCAGAAAGTGGCATGTTTCTGGTGTGTATTTGTAATATTTCCAATCTACCTCTTGCATCAGGAACTCCAATTTCAATTTCACGATCAAATCTTCCTGGACGGCGAAGTGCAGGATCAAGTGAATTTGGTCGATTAGTTGCAGCAATTATCACAACTTTCCCACGAACAGTTAATCCATCCAAATTTTTCAGAAGTTCTGAAACTGGTGTATTCAAAAATTCATTTGTTCCTCGGTCTTGACGTTTAAACGCAATAGAATCTAATTCATCAATAAATAAAATAGTTGGAGCATTTTCTTTTGCTTCTTCGAATATTTTTTGCATGGTTTTTTCAGTTTCACCTGGAATCCCACTAATAACATCGCTTGCTTTAAGCTCCATAAAATGTACACCACTCTCACTTGCAACAGCTTTTGCAAGCAAAGTTTTTCCAGTCCCTGGTGGCCCATACAAAAGCACCCCACGTGGTGGATCAATTCCTAAAGTATCAAAAATTTGTGGATGTCTAAGAGGAAGTTCAATCATCTCTCTAACTTTTTTAATC
>Ga0233435_1000184_pt1 | contig 85817 bp, 74 predicted proteins | sample SI_122_August201_3_FD_182735 | JGI IMG/M metagenome (GOLD analysis project Ga0233435, IMG submission 182735) | Seawater microbial communities from Saanich Inlet, British Columbia, Canada - SI_122_August2016_135_MG | ecosystem: Environmental > Aquatic > Marine > Inlet | place: Canada: British...
GATTTTATTTCCAGAATCAACTTAGTGACTTCATTTAACTGATCCATATCTTTATTCATATTCGCTTTAGTCAATGTCATTATCATGTATTCATATAATTGAGCTAAATTAGTCGATAAATCACCACCTTTCTCATGATCCAGACATGCATCCAGGCTGGCAATAATCTGAATTGATTTAGAGATTAACTCTCCCTGTAATGAGAGGTCATTTCTATCCATTGCACCTTTGGCCTGAGCTATACGCCTCAAAGCACCATCAAACATCTGTGTAATTAAAGAATGAGGGTCAGCATACATAACACCAGAGTAAGTCCCCGTTGACTGATATTCACTTGCTGGATTCTGTTTCATATTCATAAAAAATGTCCTCTTTTAATTATTGTTAAGGAGTTGTCCTGACCCTGGTAAGTTAGCAAGAGACTGCGCCAGGTAATCTCCAGTAGTTTGAAATTGAGCAATCAGTTGATCTAATGCAGTAAATTCTCTTATGAGACGTACCTCTAAAGCTTCCATCCTTAACTCAAGAGTCTCTCTTTCTTCCCGAACTGTTTCTAACGACTCACTAATATTAGTTTCTTTAGCCGTCAATACGCCATCAGTATCCAGATAACTTTCTAGCAAATTATCCAGACTATCAACAAAACCCCGTACAAATTTTATCGAACCTCTATCGCCAACAGTATTTCCTTGAACATCAATACTGATACCAGCAGGGTCTCCAGTATCGATAGAGAGAGTACTACCCTCTCCAGTTCCAGCTATTCCACCTATTGTGCCAACGACATCTAAACCCTGTACACCACTCGCTGCAGTAAGCCCTAATTGCAAGGCGGTATTAGTATCGACACTACTAATTACTATATTAGACTCTGAGCCATAAGTAGTAGAATTTAGCACTAAGCGGTTATTAGTACTATCAAATGTAACGGCTACCGTTTTTCCTGCATCCTGTAATAAAATACTGGAATTTATTTGTAACTGTATTTCAGCAGCTAAAGCATCGCCAGTCGCATAATCACCTTGAGTAAAAGAAATCGTTCCTGTGGATATACCATCAACAGTAATTGCCAGTTCATCATTATCAGCATCAATTGTTAACGGAAAACCTAACACAGAGTTTCCTGTGAATTCAGCACGTGTAGCAAGCTGGGTAATATTAACCTGGTATTCACCGACTACAGTGTCATCTGTACTTCCACTAAAATTAATCAGACTGTCACTAGATTGTCCAACAGGAGCAAAAAGAGCGAGTGCATCTAATGGATTTTCCTTCACAGCAGCATCAAACTTAGAGCTATCGATATTTAATGTACCATCAGCCTGGGTTGATATACCTAAATCAATCAAAGCACGAATATCACCCGTCAGACCATCAACGGGACTCGTCAGAACATTTCTTAACTGGAAAGTAAAACTTCTCAAAGCTGCATTACCTGCAAGTATACCTACCTCACCTGACTCAGGATTTGAACTGCTTAAATCATTCAATGTTGTTATCATCGAATTAAAACCATTCACAAGATCCTTGATTGCGAGAGAAATCTGACCACTTTCCTCGGCAATTACCAAGTTAGAAGGACTCCCTACTTCAGTGGCAGCATTTAAATTTAAAGTTACTCCTTCTATCGCTTCATCCAGAGTATTAGTCGATGAAATAACCGGTAAACCATTAATTGTTAAGTTCGCATCTACTGCAGTTTGTGTCTCGATTACATTTTGAACCGTTGCATTATAGGCAAGGTTAGACAGGCCATTAGTATCCGTATCAATACCATCTCCTGTATCGGTTACAGTGAGCTCCATCGCCGAGTTCGCACCTGTAGAGTCTGATAACAACGTCAATCGGTAACCAGTACCATCATTGATAATTGATGCCGTCACACCAAAATCATTTTCATTGATATAATCTTTTAAACCCGTCAGAGTATTATTTGAAGCATCGACGGTTATCGTCTCTATCGCACTATTAGCATCGGCCGTGAAGGAAGTAAAACCTGGTCCGGTGATAGTGCCAAATTTTATTTGAAGAGTGCCCGTACCAATCTCAGAATCCAGCGAAGTATAAGCAGTGGAAGCAAGTGATTGAGCAGAGGCCAGATTTGCAACCTCGATACTATATGAACCTAATGAAGCGTCATTACTAACTGATGCTGTGATAGCATCGGTATTTGAATTTGTAATATTTCGATTGGTAAAATTTTCAGCATTAGATAAAGAGCTTAAGCTACCTTGGAAGCCAGACAAGGCACCACGCATTAAACCCACACCAGAGAGATCAGTGGTTAAAGTTGATTCCTGACGATTAAGCCGAGAATCAACCGGTGACCTTTCTGCATTGATCAGGTTTGTTACCAAACCACTTAAATCTAAACCTGAACCAATACCTAAAGAAGAGATACTTGCCATGCTAATTCACCTAAAATAATATTTAAAATAAGAAGCAAAAAGTAGGCCAGTAAAAATTATACTCTAGCAGAGAATAAGATACCTTTTAGATTCTCAATATTTTCAGAGATAGCCAATACATGTTCGGCAGGAATTTGCCGTATGACTTCTTCAGTTTTTGAATCCAGAACGGTAACTATAACTTTCCCACTTTCTTCTTCTACTCTAAAGTTTAAATCTCTTTGAATATTTTGCACAATATTATTCAAGTTATTAACAGCTGTATCAATATTTTCAGCATTGACTGCCGTCATTTCCTGAATCACTTCTTTATCAGGTTTGTCTACACTAACCACATTTTCGTCAGATACGACTTCTGATTTTACAGACTCTAGTTTTACCGGTTCCAGCTTTGCAGCTTCGACAGGTAAACTCTGCGATGATGAAATTAGCTTATTTGATATATCATTAATCATCTTAAAGTCCCTCATTCAAGATCTGGTCATTCCGGGGCTTTAAACCCCGGAACACCAACTTATTGAATAAAAGTATTAGTCATTTAACCTCTTCTATTACTGAAGTAATGATAATACATTTTGTGGGGCAGCATTTGCCTGAGATAACATCGCGATTCCAGCTTGTTGTAAAATCTGGTTACGAGATAACTCGGCTGTTTCAGCAGCAAAGTCTGTATCCTGAATTCGACTTCTGGCAGCCGTGGTATTTTCAGAGATATTACCCAGGTTAGAAATAGTAGATGACAATCTGTTTTGAATTGCACCTAACTGAGCACGGGTGTCTGAAATACTCTGTAACGCCTGGTCGATAACATCTAATGAAGTTAAAGATTCAGCAACTGTATCAATTTCTACACTACTGACAGCGGTTAATGTTGAAGATACCGCTGTATCGGCAACTGCCTCATTCAAAATACTTCCAAGAGCGGCAGTAACAGAAGATGAAATAGTAAACCCATTAGGAGATTGAAAACTAACTTCACCTGAAACAGTTGTTGAGTCAACTGCCGCTCCCGCATCACCTGCTATGTCCACAGATGCTGCATCCTGTGATCCCATCACACTTAACACTCCACCAGCACCAGCACTGTTTGAATAATCTACCAGAGACACATCATCACCGGTACCTTCGGTTAATGTCATTCCAAGTCCATCACTAGTTACAGATGCAGAAACGTTAGTAGAGCCCGTTGTTTTATTGACTTCTGCTGCAAGCAGTGTCATATCACCTGCTGCAACGGCTGCAGTGATCGTTTTTGAACCTGTAGAGGTGGCCAGAGTAAATTGTGCAGTTCCGGTACCGGCAACCGCAACAGATACAGTGGTTTCTCCCTTAGCATTTACCCCGGTAGAGGATGCGTTAGCATTTATTTGACCTGCAATATCTGCAGCGCTAGAATCAACAGCTACGGTAAATGTAGCTGAACCAACACTACTTCCTATTGTAATATCTTGAGCAAGTATTGAGTTAGGGCCTGCTGCAGTACCTAAAGAAAGAGCCGCTGTATTCGCAGAGCCAGTACCTACACTTTGATTCGCATTGTTAGCGATATTTCCATTATTACCGATAGCAGCATTTCGTGTATCACCAATAGAAACAGAAATACGATTTGAAGATCCACTTTCAGCACCAACCTGATAACCCTGATTCTGGTAAGAACCGTCTAACAGATTTAATCCGTTGAAAGCTGTAGTATTTGAAATTCTGTTTAATTCTGTTTTCAACTGTTGTACTTCACTATCCAGTGCTTTACGATCACTGGCAGAGTTCGTGGCGTTTGCTGACTGAACAGATAGTTCACGCATACGTTGTAAAATATTCTGTGACTCCTGTAACGCGCCTTCAGCAGTTTGGGCAACCGAAATACCATCATTAGCATTACGAACCGCCTGATTTAAACCACGAATTTGTGAAGTCATTCGATCCGCGATCGCAAGACCCGCAGCATCGTCGGCAGCTGAGTTAATCCTCATTCCTGAAGATAAACGTTGAAGAGAAGTACCCAAAGCATTCTGAGAACTATTCAGATTTCTCTGCGCATTCAACGAAAGTAAATTTGTGTTGATAAATTGTGGCATTTTAATATCTCCTGATCTTGAATACGCTTTTCAGCGTCATTTTCAAAGTTAATTTTAAAACAATTTGGTTAATTATCGTTTCTAATTAACCTTCTCAGAAGTGTTAACGGCTAAGACAGGAAAACCTTTAGTTATTTTTGAAAATAATTTTTAAAAACTCTAAATTAACAGAGAGCTTTCTTTTTCTTCAAAGAGGATACCTGCGATAAACATGCAGAAGAAGTGCTGGTATATGCTCCGTCTATGAAGACAAGCGTTGAAGAGAAGCGCCCAAAGCATTCAAAGAACTATTCAAATTTCTCTGTGCATTTAACGACGGCAGCGAATAAAACCCGAGAGATTTAAAACATTATTAGTTAAATAATACAAAAGTTCCCGCCTTATATTTTTTATACGGAAACAATCAAGCTACCCCGAAAGCACTTAATTTAGCAACTTCATCAGTTTCAATGACTCCATACTTCATTAATTTTAGTCTTAAGGGTAAGAGCTCTTTGTCAAAGTGTTTATAAGCACCAACAGCATTTGTATTTATGGGATTCCTAACCTGGTTATACGAAGCAGTATTTATTACTTTGTTATTTTTATAAAATAACCGGACATTTTCAGACCACTCAAGATCAAGAAAATCATAAATATTTTCACTCTCAGTATCAAACTGAGTCACCAATTTCTCATAATTAATGGTATATATTGAGGCCGGATAGCTGTCTAACCAGCGTTTCATCATACTTCTTTCCAATGCTATAAAATGAGCAATATCTTGAAGGTTACTGGCATAACCATGAGAGTTATTAAAATTTTGTTTAAAGATAGAAAATCCATTGTCCAGTGGATTCCTTTTACAATAAAGAAACTTAGCCTCCGGTATCATTTCTTTGATAAAACCAAGATATGCAAAATTAGTTGGCATTTTATCACTCACCCAATTAATACTTTGAATATTCGCACCCGTATCACTGATAATGAATTCACATTTATCCTGGTACCACTCTGATAACTCAACTAAAGATCTATGCCCTTTCACATATTCATTAAATGCAGACTCAATAAAGTTCAATTCACCCGCAGCCACCACCGACTTATCAACATTTAAAATTTGTTCGAGTAAAGATGTACCTGATCGTGGCAACCCAACAATAAACACATGTTTATAAGATTTGCTGAAGCCATGAACAGACATTTTTTCTGTAATCTGAATATTACTTGATACACCGATAGATTTATTAAAATGAGCTTCTGCTTCTTTGCTGGAATAAAGCGTGTGAGATCGAATATTCTGTTCCTGGTATTTTTCAAATGCCTGTGAATAAAGCCCCTTTTTTTCGTAAGCCTGGGCTAACAGGTTATTATAGGCACGCAACCAGCTGTCAGGTTTATTATCAGTCCTCATTCCCTTGAGATAAAAAATTGTCCTCTCGAATTCTTTTAATGATAGATAAGCATTCGCCAGGGATAAATTTTCTTTTTCTCTATTAAACAGTTCCTGATGTTCGACTATAAAATATTTAAGTTTTTGTTTCTCACCCTGCTTTTCATATAAATCCAGTAAATCAAAGATTACTGATTCACAACCAGCAAGCAAAGCTTTGGATAATAAAAGTTCTGCTTCATCTAAATAACCCGCATCGATTAAAAAACTACCTGTTTTGTGTAAAACTTCCGGAGTTTCAGGGTTTAGTTCCATTCCTTTCAGGTAACAGCCAAAGGCTTCACTCTTTTTCCCCTGCATCGACAGAATTTCGCCCACCACCATATGTACATTGACCTGGTTATTGTCCATTAACAATGATAACTGGTAGCATTTTAAGGCTGCTTCCAGTTGATTGCAGAGCTTAAGGGCATGTGCCAACATATTATATACATTGGCATCATCTGGACATAAGCCACTTAATTTATTAGCTGTCAGCACAGCTTTTTCATATTCACTCTGGTCAACTTGACTATGATATATTTTTCTTAGTTGTTTGATAGTGCTCACTTTGTCCCTTCCACTGTTCTACCGTAGGAAATTAAATAATGATGAGCTGCTAATTTTTGCAAATGACGATAAAGCAGCATCCAGAGTTGTTTGTTCAAGTGTTAACTGACTGATAGCTTCAGCAAGGTCTGTATCACGTAAGGTACCGAGGGTTTTCTGTGTGGTTAGAATAAACGCACTGTTATCATCCATTTGAGTTGTAACCGCATTGAGACGACCACCAATAGATGTCCTGGTATTAAGAATATTTTGAAAAAAGGCATCCATATCTGCCTGTATACTGTCTAAATTATCACTTCGAGTAGGAGATGTATTACTTAAAGCAACCTTAAAAACTTCCATTGTTTGAAAGATATCCCGATATTGCCCGGGACTCACTGTAAAGGTATCACCCATTGCCGGAGTACCTGTAATAGACGCTCTAATACCTGCAAATTCAATATTAGCACTATCGGTATATGCGGCACCCGAGACAATAGCTGGAACAGGTGCTGCTAAATCGACAACATCATAAGTATTAGCTCCAGTGAATCTAATCTCATAATTAATACCTGCAGTGAAAGCAGTAGTTTCTATAACCAGAGCTGGTGATATGCTGCCACCCGCACTATTAGCATCCGTTATAAGACCATGGCCACTCGGTATTTCCATAAAAATTTCACTACCGGAGTCATCTGCTCTTATTTGCCGAGTCTGACTTATCTGAAAAGAGCGTTGCCCCTGATCACCATTAAAAACTACATGACTGATCGAACCCGTAGTGTTTTTAGTGAACGATTCATTCTGATTCTGCATGCCTGCAAACAGATATTCACCACTGCTATCCTGCGTATTAGCTAAACTAAAAAGTTCATCAAAGCGTTCATTTATTTCAGATTTTATCGCATTTAATGAAACACTATCATTAACGGATGAATTTGCTTGAATTGATAGCTCCTTAATTCGGTAATAACTATTTTCCAACGCAGACAATGTAGTCTCTTCAAGTCTCAGTCTATTTTCAGCCAGACTGGCATTTGAGTTATATTGCTCCAGCAGGCTCACAGTCTGTTCTAGTTCAAGAATTCGGGAAGATGCCACCGGATCATCTGATGGCCTGGTAATACGCATACCACTGGAAATTTGCTTTTGTAGAACAGCTAACTTGTCTTGCTGGGTTGTGAAAGACTCAATACCCTGTTGATGCAATTGTATGGATGAGATTCTCATAAATCACCTACCGTGTTGCGGCAATTAAAGTATCAAACAATGTCTGCACCGTACTGATAATTCTGGAGGCAGCTTCATAAGCTTGTTGATAACGGATAAGGTCTGCAGCTTCTTCATCCAGATTTACTGCTGACACTGAGTTTCTACGGTCTCGTGCCTGTATTAAAATAGACTCTGCGGCATCACGCTGTAAGTTAGCTGAAGCTGTTTGCGAACCAACTCTGCCAACCATTGCACTATAGGCTTCCTGATAATTACTACTGGAACCATCAAGAATTCCTGAAATCTGTAAATTTGCTAAATCCAGGGCATTTCGATTATCCCCCTGCCCTCCTATATTGGGTTCAATATTGAGAGTATCTCCTGTCTGAGGTATGCCAGAAATATCGGCCGTCCAGCCATTAGATTCGATGGTCATGCCATTGGTAAATGCGATGGGGTTACCAGCAACTATCGCAGGGAGATTTCCATTAACAATAACATCAGAGTCAGAAATAAACGTTGTTGCTGTAGTAAATGTCAGTTGAACAGGTGTGGACAGAGCCACAGGGTTTGAAGAATCTATTACAGATCCCGCAGTTATGGCTGTTGTTCCCAAATTATTCAGTGAAGAACTGGTTCGAATGGGTGATGCCGCGGCAATAAGCAAGGGGTCTGAAATTAAAACATCAATCGAACCAGCACCATTTATAGTAGGTTTAATACGAAATTTATCTCCTGCAACTGCTGTATTGACCGATCCATCTATCAACAGAGTGACACCCTCAAAAGTAACGTTTGTAGTTCCACCTGGCACGTTGGCAACAGGAGCAGCTAATGATGTACCTGAATCTGAGCTCATGTACCAGAAAGCACCATCAAATTCTAAGGTATAGTCATATCGGGTGAGAGCACCTACATCTGAAATTGAACTATTGATATCGGAACCTGTAATCGTGCCAGAATTTCCAGTAAAATCGAGTATCTGCGGATCTGCAAATGAAAAGAAATTTGTACCCAGATCATTATTTAAATCCATACCTTCACTGTGCTGATCATTAAAGCTATCTGCCAGGGCAATCGCAACACGCCCCAGATCATTACGAGTTTCTACCAATACTGAATCACGAAATTCTAATAAAGCACCTAATTCTCCGCCACCGTGTAGAGCTGAACTCAAATCAGTTATCTGCGTAAATCCGTTATAAACAATAATATCCTGTGACGGATCTCCTGTATTAGGAATAGCATCGAGAGTAAAGGCTTCGGTACCGTTTAAAACAGTTTGACCATTACCAATAAATATTGACATATTACTGGATGATTCATTAATAACAGTAATATCTATTTTTTCCGCTAGCTGTTGTAATAACTTGTCACGACTATCGAGTAAATCAGAGGATTGCTGACTAGATTCTCCACTTGGACTTATTTTATTAAAGTCTAAATTCAGCTTACGGATACTCTCAACCAGGTTATTGACTTCATCAACTACATTACGAATATCTTTACTAGTATTTTCCTGCAATTGTTGAAATCGGCTGTCTATACTTTGAAAACGTGAGGCCAAAGTATTACCAACATTAATCATATTATATCGGGCAGTGGACGATGATGGATCATCAGACACATCCTGCACAGCCGCAAAGAAATCATGCAAAATCGGAGATATCCCACCCACTGGATCAGCAAGTACATCATCAATATGACTTGATAGTTCAGTCAGCAAATCCATTTTGCTATGGGTAGAGGTAGTACCTCTAACTTCAGCTGTTAAAAATTGATCATATATCCTGGCAACTGAGTTAATTTGTGCACCATTACCAAAATTAAAACCACCAATTTGCGATGGTGCCTGAGTTGTAATATCTACACGCTGACGGCTATAACCTTCGGTGCTGACATTGGCAATATTATGACTGGTGGTACCTAGTGCTCGCTGAAAACTGAGTAATCCCGAGACAGCGGTATTTAACATATCAGGCATGATTTTCTCCCTGACCTAATGTTTGGCTTCTGTTCAACGATTGCGTTTCAGAAAGGTTATTCAGTGCCTGTCTAAAAGTATGACCTTTCAATATATTATTAATTTTGTCAGCATAGGCTGGATCAGTTGCATAACCGGCCTGCTGTAAACCCTTTACATAATGAGAATCACTACCACCATGATTCAGTGCCTGAGCATAACGAGGTCGTGTTGTTACAAATGAAACATAATCATCCAGCGCATCTGCCACAGAATCATAAGCACGAAAACTCGCTGATTCCTTTTGCATTGCTCCTTGACGAAATTCCAGTGTATTGTGCGTTACTGACTGTCCAGCCCAGCCACTACTGGCTTTAATACCGAACAGGTTAAAAGCAATACTTCCATCAGAATTTTTCATCGTATGCTTACCCCAACCCGTTTCAAGAGCAGATTGAGCAACCAGGACATCAGTGGAAACACCCAGTTTTGAAGCTGCTTTTTGAGCATGGGGCCATAAATCTTTGACGAAAGAGTCAGCTTGCTGCCAACCATAAAAAGGTTCTATGGTTTCAGAAACTAAAGTAGGTATTTTTGCATCATCAACTGTTGTAACAGCGGCACTAGTAACCGGAATCTGTTGTAACTGAAAAGCTTTAACTTCAGGGTTAGCCGCGACATAATCCATTACCGGCATGGGTAAAGCACTTTTTTGATCAATAGCTTGTGTGTCAGGTAGATGGTAAACAGGCAATTCATTGCCAGTTCCTGTGGCAATGCCGGCAGGCTCCTGCCCTTCCGGTAAAAATTTAGCCATCTGCTTTTCCAGCATATCCGCAATGCCTATGCCACCTTGCTGTGACAACATCAGAGATATCTGTTTGTCATACATATCAGTATAAAAATCCATATAACTGCTATGCTGAGATTCATCCATAACCGCTGCAGAGCGCATTCCCTTTAGCATCATTTGAATAAATAGACCTTCAAACTGCTGAGCCACCGCTTTACTGGCCTGAGCCGAATCACGGCGAGCCTCCAGCTTTAGATCAGAGAACTGCTGCATATTCATAAACAGTTCAGGTTGAGTGGCCTGCATCATTTGTTGCTCCAGTTATGCATTTATAAAAAAGATTACAAATACATGAGCAGGAAGCGTGCCAACTAGCTTTATAGATTTAATCCAGGGATTTGGATAACACCATAGTATTTATGGTCTGAACCACACTGGTTTTATTACTGAATAATTTGATTTACATGACTATGTAATTAACTCGACCTATAGATAGAAAGTCGTGTCCTGAAGATAGTGCCGTTAGTTAGTTTTTCAGTACTAATCTTTCAGAGCATCAAGAACCTCAGCGTAATCAGGCTCTTGAACAATATCAGGTACCTGTTGCTTGAAGATTATTTTTCCAACTTCATCAACAACAATTATAGATCGAGCCATCAACCCTTTTAAAGGACCATCTTCAATAAGGACACCATAATCTCTGGCAAACTTTCTATTTTTCATCATCGATAAGGTGATCACATGATCACAAACATCAGCACAACATAAGTGCCTGTGAGCGAAAGGCAGATCATTAGTAATCACCAGGACAATGGCATCTTTGCGGTATTCAAAAGCTTTATGGAATTTTTGTTCAAAGTCCGGGCATAAAGGAATATCCAGAGTATGAAAGATATTTAATAACACCTTTTTACCAGCATAATCACTTAATCTGGCATTAGACAGGTCACTATGTGTTAATACAAATTTTGGTGCTTGAGTTCCAATTGCTGGAAGCTCTCCATTAGTGTTGTACTGATTACCGTTAAAAGTAAATATTGCCATTATATTTTCCCCTCATAGTTAAATTAAAGAAATTGAAATCTATTTAATTCAAGTACGTTCCATCCATTCCAATTCTATGTAATAGAGATCAAAACTATTTCCTTTTTATCTTACACCTTAGGAGATAAAGTCAAATGCCTAATCCCCTTTTTCCTTCTGTAAGTCAATTTTTTAGTCACAAAAAATTTAAATTCCTGCGAGATGATTGAGCAAACCTGCAACATTAATATAAGGCCCCTTCTTCAGTATTCTTGATCTGAGTGCATAGTAGTAACTGCGATGAGTTTAAAACAGAAGTTGAATGGCTCTTTTCAGACACCAACGATTTATTATGCAGCTTCGTTAGGCAAATCCATGTCACAATGGAGTCATTGCTGCTCAAAGTAGCTTATGAGAGAATTTAGCAGCATCTCATTATTGTTTTTATTACATAATTACCTGATAGCAAACCTAACCTATATTTAATCAATTAACACTGGAGTAATAAATGAAATTTAGTCCCTGTACTGGAAAATGCACTGAAGAAGGAACTCACTGTAATGGCTGTAACCGTAGCCATAATGAAATTGCAGAAATGAAAACTCATATAGCAAGCCTGATAACATTTGCAGAAAAGATGGAATATGAAAATATTGAAGATTTTGCAAATGGCGTAGCTGGAAGTATTAAATACAAAATGGGCTTAGAGCATTGATTCTTTGACTACTATAAAGCTCTATCTTCTGAGTTACTTATAAATATGATTTTCCTTTTTCCGTGTCGCTAACAGCTGAAAAAGGTCAATCTTTTTGGATTAGACCTGAAAATAAATGCAAAATTCAGGATGAAGTCATGATCAAAGGGAGCTGTTTAGACACTGTAAATAACCCGGTATTTTTCTATAGAACCTGAGAATTGATACTTTAGGCTATTTCGAGTCGATACATGTGTAAGTATTAAATCTGAATGACTTCTTTCCTGAAAGCTGCTGTACAGAATTAGAGAGCATAGGTCATCTTCATGCCATTGAGATACTCAGAGAGAGGTTGGATTCCTTTCGGGAAATGTTCAAAGCAGATATAGCGCTTATACTCTGAACAAACTTAGTGCTTCGATTTCTTTTTCCATTTTGCCCATGGGTCTATATCACTCACAACAGAGGCATCTTGAGAATTCGACGATTCCTGGTCACCTTTCTGAAAGCGATCTTCATCTCTATTGTCAGAATGCCAGTCTTGTTGAGAGCCAAAATCCTTACCTGAGCCCGAGTAATGTCCTGCACCAGAATCTCTTGATGCCCATTTTTTTGCACGTTTTTCACTCAACCGCTCAGCATCTTCAAAACTCAGTTCAGCAGGCTCACCTGGCGATTGACCATCCGGAACAATTCGATCCCTGGGAGGTAATAAAAACTGTTCGGAAGACGCTCGAGGCATGCTTTTAAATTGATACATATAGAAAGCTTCAACTTTTTCACGCGCCCAATTCGTTTTTTTAAGAAACTTTATACTGGATTCAATGCTCGGATTGGTCTTAAAGCAATTAATATTTAAATAGGCAAAGAGGATTTCAAAACCATAGTGATCTACTATTTCAATCAACAAATTTTTTAAACCAACTCCATTCAGAGGGTTATTCTTATAATTGATCTCATTGTTCATGCTAATGTCCAACCAGGGGTGTAAATTTCGTCATTATACCTGTCATTTTAGATTACAAGTGGTATGTCTTCCAATAAAAAACTAATCACTGCACATATTTTTGTTGGCATAATTCGATTCAAACATCACGTTATGACCCATCCCGAATGACACGACAATTTTCAATATCAAATGTGACCTTGCCCAGATTGAGGTTTGTTTTATCACGTAATGTCCGCACAAACTGGATGAACTTTTCAATGTCTGCAAAGTTTGTAGCAATACCCACAGAGATACGGACCGCACCTGCACTTTTATTACTACCTTTGTGTTGAATGAGCTGCACGAAGCGAGGAAGCGTCATGTCTGCAGCTTCATCAAGGCCCGTACGCATATCATCGGCCGTTAAGCCTTCGGCAAGTTCGCCTGCTCCAGGATTGCAAAAACAACCCGTCCGAATGGAAATACCTTCGTAGTTGGCGAGTTCTTCGATACGGCGATAATCGAGAAATGCTTCGTCAGGATCGTAGAAATTAAGAGTAATGGTGCCGCCTCGGTTATCGGTGTTTAGCGGCCCGTAAAGTCGGATCATGGGACGCCCGTTGCTGTGTTTCATTTCAAATAGCTGTGAAAGTAGCCACCCTGTAAGACAGCGCACACGTTCAGCAATAACATCCAACCCAATATTTTCCAGATGTTGTAAGCCAATTTTGACTGCAGGAATACCCAGATAATCAATCGTGCCATCTTCAAAGGCCGCTTCATCTTTAGCTAAATAAAACCCATTGCCTTGCACACTGGCAAAGTTAACAGTGCCACCTGCAAACCAGGGGCGTTGCAATTTATCGAATACCCTTTTGTTAATCAGCAATAATCCAATTCCGGTAGGATAGCCAAACATCTTGTAGAAAGACAAAGCCACAAAATCTGGTTTAACAACACTTAAATCAAGATGGTTGGTGGGTGCAAAAGCAGCGGCATCGAGCAATACATCCCACCCCTTACTGTGTGCCAGTTCAATCAGTTCTAATGAATGTTTGACCCCTGAAAAATTGGATTGAGCAGGAAAGGCGAAGAGATTGTTATATTGAGGATCGGCTGTTTCTAAGAGTTCTTCTAACTTATCCTGATCCATGCGTAAATCAGGAACCGTTAAGGGAGCGTATGTATATTTGGCCCCTTTGCTTTTAGCAAATTCACGAATGCCATTCACTGAGTTATGATTATCATAGGTGAGTAGACAGCGCCCGCCTGTTGCAAAAGGGTAAGATTCGCCGACATGTTTGAGAGCACCACTGGCATTGGGTGTAAAAACAGCAACGTACTCTTCTGCGGAGGCGTTGAAGTAGCGCATCACATAAGCACGTGCTTCTTCAACTAAATCCGTCATCGCCAATGAGGTGGGATTGGCAGAATGAGGATTGCCATAGACATTTTCTCGGAGCATGGCGAAATGTTTATCTAACTGGCTTTCTGCATAAAGACCACCACCGGTGTAATCAAGATAACATTGTTGTTGCTCGTCTAAACGCTGATACTCAGTTTTTCGTAGATCATCTAAGATACCGGTTTGGGCGTATGTAGGATATTCTTTGAGAAATTGTTGGTATGCAGATACAGTCGTTTGGGGTGTGGTTATCATATTGATCCTCGTGATACACCTGTTAATTGGGTTCTATTTTGTAAAAGCTAACAGTCGCTAGCACAAATATTGACATATGATTCACGTGTAAATATTGTGATCTGCCGCATTATTTTCTTAATATGCTCTCATTCATCACTTAATTAATCAATGGCTGAAATTTGTACTTGTACTCATTCCTGATTGGTCCGACAAACAACCGGTAATCTGGATTAGAGGTGGATGATACCCAGGGAAAATCTGAGTGAGTCAATCTTTTGTAAAGTTAGTCAGGAAGTGTCAGGTTTTAAAATTTCTGGTTTTCCATACCTGTCATAGGTTATAGCTTGGGAATAAAATATTTGCTCAAGCAGAATCATTAACATTTTCAACAACAACTTTATTACGCCCAGCATTTTTTGCTTTATATAGTGCATCATCTACTCGTTTAAAAGTATCAGGACTATTATCATTTTGATCATGTTGGGTGACACCAAAACTACTGGTGACTTTATCCGCTTTGGGAAACTCAAATTGTTCTATTTTTTTCCTAATGTTATTGGCGAGGATTTCTGCATTACCGGCATTAGATTCTGGACAAATAATCATAAATCCCTCACCTCCCCAGCGCCCAACAGTATCCGTAATTCGAATATATTTATTTCGAGCACTTTATCCAGTAATCAGCTGGTTCTGGCTTTCCATACAAATAGCCTTGATGAATAACATCAGCCCTGCTATTCAAAAAGTCTGCTTGCTCCTGTGTTTCTACGCCTTCTGCGACAATGTTCAGCCCCATATGTTTTGCTACAGAAAGAATGGTTTCAACCAGCACGGCATCATCTGGGTCATTCGGTGCATCCTGCACAAACATCTTGTCAATCTTAACTTCACTAATTGGTAATCGTTTTAAATAGGCCAGGCCAGAGTAACCAGTACCAAAATCATCAACTGAAAAATGTATGCCCATTTCTACCAGTTTATTCATCTTTGAAATAACATCACTCACATCAGAAATCATCAAACCTTCTGTTACTTCCATCGTTATCAATGTTGGATCAACACCCGTATTTTTTACGACCTGATGTGCCCATTCAACAAAGTTGCTTTGAGCAAAATGCCTCGGACTGATATTGACAGATAGTCGTAATGATTTACCTTGCATGCTCTGGTTGACTATCAGCTTGCAGGCTTCAGTGAATATCCAGTCACTCAATTCAATAATTAAATCAGATTCTTCCGCAATCGGAATAAAAAGACCAGGCGGAACCAGCCCTCTTTTCGGATGGTTCCAGCGTACCAGTACCTCTGCAGACAAGAGTTTTCCACTTTTATTAACCTGTGGTTGTAAATACAGTAAAAGCTGCTTCTCTTTAATCGATTCACGTAATTCACGTTCTATCTGAAAACGTTCTTTTGCCTTCTCACCCATTTCATGTTCATAGAAAAAGGTAGTGTTCCCTCCAACTTCCTTTGCTTTGTGCAACGCTGTATCTGCTAACTGAAGAACATCATCAGTCGACTCATTAAACTCAAGAGGAAATAACTTAACTCCAATACTTACCGTAATGGAAATAGATTCATCACCAATATCAAGCGGTCTTGACAGGGCAGAATGGATTTTTTCTGTGATCACTAATAATTGCCGGTTTGCTTTTTCATAATCCCGCCCTATTTCAGAGATAACAATTGCAAATTCATCACCTGATAAATGCGCAAGAACATCTTCATGCCTTATCAAGTCACCCAGACACACAGCAATTTTCTTTAAAAGAATATCTCCGGCAATAAGTCCTCTGGCATTATTTATATTTTTAAACCGATCAATATTCAGTAGTATCAGTGCGTTAATTTTTTTTGTTCTATTTGATTTGAATGCCAACTGTTCCAGTCTGTTAGTTAAATTAAGTCGATTAGGTAAATCTGTTAACTCATCAAAGTATGAAAGCCGATGAATGCGCTCTTCTACCTGCTGCTTCTCAGTCATATCCTGTTGTGTGGCGACATAGTGAGTAATATCACCATGAACATCCCGGATAGGTGAGATAGTACTGTAATTCGAAAATAAACTGCCATCCTTCCTGCGGTTAATAAACTCACCTGTCCATACTTCACCCCTGTTCAGTGCTGACCATAATGATTTATATAAGTTTTTTTCGGTTAATCCAGACTGAAGAAATTTAGGTGTATTACCCAATATTTCCTCAGAACTGTATCCCGTTGTTTCTGTAAATGAATAGTTTACATACTCTATTCTGGCTTCACGATCCGTGATAAAAACACTCTCAGGACTCTGTTCCACTGCAGATGATAATTTCACAAGATCAAAACTTCGTTTTTCAATTTCACTTGCCATGTGATTAAAGCACTCTCCCAACTGGCAGATTTCATCCTTGCCTTTATTCTCAATCCTGATGGAATAATCTCCTGAAGCTAACTCATCTGCACTTCCTTTTAATCTTGAAAGTCGTTTGGTCACCAGCCGGTCAAATAAATAACCTAAAACCAAAAGCAACAACAGGTAACCGATAAGGCTTTGTACCATACTACCAATCCAAATATTGATTATCTGATTCTGTAAGCGCGAGGTTGGAATTCTGATACTGATTAGACCCCGTAAGTCTCCCACCTGATACCCATAGGCCGGGTCATCAGGGTATAATTCGACCATACCAGGTGGGCTAGACTCTTTGGAAGAATGACATTTCAGGCAAAAAGGCTCAATCCAGATAGGTGATGTATATTGAGTCACTTGTTGCCCATCAGCCAGCGTTAGCTTACGCATACGTTTGGTTTCTTTTGAGTTTTGTCGATACCACTCCATATCATCCAGTTCAAAACGATCTACCAGATTATCAGGGTTTCTGGGCTTGTCAGACACATTATTGAAAGTCATGCCGCTATTATTCCAGTTGGCAAAATCCTTCGATATCCGGTTCATGGAATGTGCTGGCAGGAAACCAATTGTTTTTCTATTTATTGGCAGTCCACTTTCAATAAACTGTTCCTGATATATCCGCCGAGTTGACATCATATAGCTATAAACTACTTTAGCGTCCTCCCTTGCTTCTTTATCCATTTCTTCTGCCAGTTTTTTATAGGCTAGAATGGCATCAATGGTAAGTACAATAGCGACAACTACAGATAGAATTAACCATATTTTAAGTTTAAGGTTCATAAAAATAGCCTGGATATTCTAAAAACACCTTATTCATAGTTTTTTATAAAAGAATCATAGTAAATATAGTTGATTTAATAGGTTTTTATAGTATTTTTTAACTTTGATACTCGTGCTTATATCACCCTTCTGAATCACTGATATTTAGTACTAATAATAAAAGCCAAAGGACAACAAATAGAATTGTCTAAAATGGAAAGGGATATTAATGGAAGTTCTGGTATGGTGCTGCCAGTATTGGTTTAGAGAGATACGGGTTAAGCCAGACAAAATTTATTCCTGCCAGTTTCTTTTGCACGGTAAAGTGCTAAATCAGCATTTTCAATAAAGTTAGTTATATCTGACTTATTATCTGGAATAATAGTATTCACTCCAATACTGATCGTAACAAACTCAGAAACCTTAGAATCTTTATGGGGTATTTTCAGCTGTTCAATATTTTTTCTACATTTTTCGGTTAGAGTCGCTATGTCTTTAGTACGACTAAGAATAACTACAAATTCCTCCCCACCATAACGAGCACAAAAATCACTTCCCCTGTTAAAAGTTTGCCTGATTACCCCTGAGCTTCAGCCATCAAAGCTCTTAAAACCTTTTCACCACAGAGGACACGGAGCACACAGAGGTAAAAAGTTTTTTTAAGCTTAAGAAAGCATCTCATGCTCTAAATATATTGGAATTTAGAAATAACTAATCCCATTCTCTTCCTCTGTGGTGAATAATATTTTCAATGAGATAGGATAGCTGAGCCTCAGGGGTAATCAGGAAAGTTTGACTTATTGAAGCACTCACTTTCTGCAAACACTCATCACCGGCAATATGTCCGTAACAATCATTGAACTGTTTAAAATAATCAATATCAATAATTAGTAGGGACACATGCTCAGATGTCCTTTTTGCCCTGCTCCACTCAACTTTTATTCTGTCATTAAAACTACGACGGTTTGGTATATTAGTAAGAGGGTCTGTAAGCGATAACATTTCAACTTGTTTGTTGGCGTCCTTTAATGAAATGATGTATTGCTGGATTCTTTCTTCGCCCTGTTTCTTCGCTTTAAAAATATACACAAGGAAAACACCTGAAATTAGATACAAAAGTAACGCATTTATTGCACCATCAAACTTAATCTGTGATTTCTTAGCATCCAGATAATCACTAACCGGTAATAAAACAAGAGTCCAACTGGTATTAAGAATTTTTTCCTGGATAACTGCACTCGCCAGTTCTTTTTCAGATAAGCGAGTCTCCCTTGTTAGCTGTTTTCTATGTCCCTCGGAGCTGATTTCAATTAATCCGGGGTAATCATTATGAATCAGGTAAAGCTGTGCTGAGCCATCTTCACCCTGTTTTAATATTTCTCTAATAGCATCTGTTTTAAATGATGTAAAAAAAATACCCCTGAACGAGCTAGAAGGATCCTTATAATGAGTCATAATATCAAAATGGAACTGATTGTTATTAGGGTGAATACGAATTGGATTTTCATCATTATTAGCAAAATCAATCAGGTTATTTTTACAGGCTTCCCCAACATATCCTTCAAAGTCAGGCAAAATTGCATGTCCTTTAATATCAGCAATTGTGCTTTTGTTGACATTAGACAGCTTGCTATTGATTTCTTCCTGAATTTCTTCAAGTAGCTCATATTCATCATCTGAATTAACAATTATCCGTAGATCTTTAGCTTTTTGCAGAGAAACAATAGATACCTTGTCCTGTAAATTATTTAAATAAGTTTCAATTTTTAGCTGGGTTAAACTAAAAATCTCATGCTGGTTATTACGTAGATTTCTTCCAAGTGTATGTACATCTTCATTAATTTTGCTGTAGAAAAGAAAGCTACTGAGAAGTAGTAAGGAAACAATTAATAAAATGATATAGCTGTCAATCCGATTCATAATATTATAATAACTTATGTTAATTTATTAATTATAGGATATCACTTGATTAAAACATGATGCTTTTGATTAGCGGTCTTATTTTTGTTGGTTTCATAGCTTATCTTCATCATTTCTTTTTTGATCAATGGTTCATTACAACTCTCTCTTAGGGTCAGGTAAATTGATTAATCAGGCTGGTAACTTAAAAAAAGTTGGTATTGAAGATAATTAACCTACAATCTGGTAAAAGCTAATGTGTTCCGATTATTTTTATACCATTGAACAATTTTGTAGGTAAATTTAATACCTACAAAATTGAAAAAAGCACGTTTTAGTTCGAAAGAGAAACCATCCACAGTTCCACTTTGATTAACAATTAACTGAAATGAGAAAAGACACTTAACGGGGTTATCTTAAAATGGTTGACCAGATCATATTATGGAATTTTATAAAAATAATTTTAAATTCCCAGATAAGCTTTCTGTACAGCAGGGTTTTGCATTAAATCAGCAGCATTTTGTGTTAATGTGATTTTACCATTTTCTATCACGTAACCCCGGTCTGAAATCTGTAATGCCTGGTTGGCATTTTGTTCAACCAGAAAGATGGTGGTGTTTTGTTCCTTATTTATTTTTTTAATTATTTCGAAGATTTGGGTAATAATCAGCGGAGCCAGCCCCATCGAGGGTTCATCCAGAAGCAGTAATTTTGGACGGGCCATTAATGCACGAGACATGGCCAGCATTTGCTGCTCACCACCACTCAGATTTCCACCTGCCTGAGTGGCTCGTTCTTCTAAAATCGGAAACAACGAGAATACATAATCAAGATCTCGTTTAATATCTTCTTTGTCCGTTCTCAGAAAAGCACCCATATCAAGATTTTCACGAACTGATAAATGCGGGAATATATGTCTTCCTTCTGGAACCTGACTGATGCCTAGTGTGACAATTTGATCAGCAGGTAAATGATGAATAGATTGACCTTCAAAAGTAATTTTTCCTGAACGTGGTTTAACGATTCCACAGATAGACATCAGTGTAGTGCTCTTACCTGCCCCGTTGGCCCCGATTAATGAAATAATTTCTCCTTCATTAATATTCAAGCTAACGCCTTTTAGTGCCTGAATATTTCCGTAGAAACTATGGATATGTTGCAATTCAAGCATCAGCCGACTCCCCAAGGTAAGCTTTAATAACCATAGGGTTATTTCGAATTTCTTCAGGTGTTCCCATTGCTATACGACGACCATAATCCATCACAAATATACGGTGAGATAACTCCATGACCAGTTTCATGTCATGTTCAATCAACAATATCGATTGTCCTTCTTGCTGCAGTCTATTGATCAGTTTGATCAATTCCTGAGTTTCCTGAGGATTCATTCCGGCAGCCGGTTCATCCAGTAGTAATAAAAAGGGTTCAGTTGCCAGAGCCCGACCAATTTCTAGTCGTCTTTGTGCACCATAAGATAGATTACTGGCTAGATCATTGGCCTGTTTTTCAAGCCCCATTTTTTGCAGTATCTGATAACTTTTCTCAATCGTTTCCTGTTCTTCCAGACGTGTCGATTTATTTCGAAGGATAGCGCCAAAAATAAAGGAATGGGTACGGCAGTGACGCCCGATCATGACATTTTCAAGAACTGTCATTTTTTGAAACAGGCGAATATTTTGAAATGTACGAGCCATGCCTTTTTCAGCAACCTGATTTGGTTTCAGACCATTCAAACGAATCACCGGACTCTCAGGAGGAGATAACGTCACATCACCCTGAGTCGGATTATAAATACCAGTTACACAGTTAAAAAAAGTAGTCTTGCCAGCACCATTTGGCCCAATTAACGCAACGATCTCTCCACTGTTAACGTCCAGATCAAGCTCATCCAGCGCTTTGATACCACCAAAACGCATGCCCAGGTTTTTAACCTGTAAAATAGGCTCACTCATTCCTGTTCGCCTTTTTGAGGTCGATATTGATAATGTCGCCTGACATTAGAAATAATTCCCTGAGGCCTGAACACCATCATCGAAACCATGATGGCACCAAAAGCCAGCATTCGATAATCAGACAATGCCCGTAGATATTCTGGCAGAAGGATTAAAATAATAGCGCCAATAATAACGCCTAAAATGGAACCCATTCCACCCAGCACCACAATTGCAAGAATGATGGCTGATTCCAGAAAGGTAAAACTGGCAGGATTGATAAATGTAGTTTTAGCCGCAAAGATAACGCCTACCAATCCAGCCCAGGTCGCACCCAATGCAAACGCGGTCAGCTTGGTTTTAGTTTTATCTATACCCATTGCCTGACAGGCTATTTCATCTTCACGTAAAGCAACCCAGGCTCTTCCAAGACGTGAATTTTGTAAGCGATTAACGACAAATATTGTGATCAACACCATCAAAATCATCAGGTAATACAGATAGGTAATGGCTTGATCAAGAGTCAGGTCAAAACCGAATAAACCGGGTCTTGGAATATTTGAAATACCACTTGGTCCCTGTGAAAACGCATTCCAGTTTTCCATCACCAGACGTATAATTTCTCCAAAGGCCAGGGTCACTATCGCCAGATAATCCCCCCGCAGTCTTAACACAGGAAAACCCAATAAAACACCGAACAAAGCGGCTAGCAAAGCACCCAGTGGCAAAACCATCCAGAAGGTCATTCCAAAATGAAAATTAAGCAGTGCGTAACTGTAAGCACCCACCGCGTAAAATGCGACGTAACCGAGATCCAGTAAACCAGCAACACCCACCACGATATTGAGTCCCAGACCTAATACGACATACATCAGAGCCGTCGTCATTACATTGATTTGGTAAGTTGAAAACAGGTGGGGAAACGTAACTGCAAACAGAAAAAATGCTGTTGCCAAAGGATATAGATATTTTGGTTCACGTAAGACAATCTGAATCAAATTATGCTTATTAATCTTTTCCGCCAGCTTACGTTCACGGCGATGTTTCTGCCGTTCAAAAAATATACGACCAAATATCGATAAAATAAAGCTGCCAAAGCCGACATAAAACATATTATCCCAACGCCAGATAACGGTTTTTTCTATCGCATCAACCTTTATCACCATAATTGGAAAGGTCAGAAACATAAACCATAATGAAACCAGAGCAGAGCGTTTGCTTTCTTTTAATGAAATCATGTCTACACCTTCTGAATATCAGCTCTGCCCAGCAGGCCAGAGGGTTTAAACAACAAAATCAATACCAGTAAACCAAATGCAAATACATCTTCGTAGTCACTAGATACATAACCTGTGGCAAAACTTTCGGTCAAACCAAGCACGAAACCACCAAGAACAGCACCCGGAATAGATCCAATACCTCCAAGTACCGCAGCGGTAAACGCTTTTATTCCTGCAATAAAACCAATGTAAAAATTAATTTGCCCGATGTGAGAGGCAATCAGGATGCCGCCAATGGCAGCTAACGCCGAACCGATGATAAACGTCATGGATATGACCCTGTCGACATTGATACCAACCAGCATCGCCATGGTGCGATCCTGTGATGTTGCTCGCATCGCTTTTCCGATACGCGTAAATTTAATTAATAGTGTCAAACCAAACATAGCTGCTGCAGTGGTTAACAAAATTACCAGGTCGGTCGTGCCGACTATATGAGCTACCGGTTCCATAAAATCAAAATCCTGAATCAACTCTGGAAATGCCAGGAAATCTGAAGTTTGTGCAAGCAGCACATAATTTTGTAAAAAGATGGACATACCGATAGCACTGATTAACGGTGATAATCGGGGAGCATGACGTAAAGGTTTATATGCCAGTTTTTCAACAGTGAAACCATAAGCACTCGACCAGATTGCTGCAGCAAAGCCCGCAAGAACCACAATAGACAGCACAGGAAATCCATATATGGATAATACTGTTGCAATTATGTAAGAGGTAAATGCACCGATCATATAAATTTCACCGTGGGCAAAATTGATCAGACCGATAATGCCATACACCATGGTATAACCTAATGCGATTAACGCATAAATTGAACCACGAGTAAGACCGCTAAAAAAGAGTTCTATAAAATATTCCATACCACCAGACCATAAAAAAAACCCGGAGCAATAATGCCCCGGGTTTTTACTTGAAGTTTATTTTACTTCGACGTATTGACCATTTTTAACCTGGTACATAGAAAAACCAACACCAACAGCATCGCCTTTACTGTCAAAATTAATGTTTCCAACCGGAGTCTTAGTTTTATTATCTCTCAGCGCTTTACGAATTGCCTGATAATCAGTAGAACCCGCATTATCTATAGCATTTAACAGTGCCAGTGCAGCGGAATATGCATTTTCATAAAAAGCACCCGGATCAGAATTGTAAGCTTTTTTATGAGCTTCGTTAGCAGCAGATGAAAGTGGATTTTTAGAGTTATCTTGCGGGCCAGAGGCATATACACCTTCGGCATGTTTACCGGCTACTTTAATGAACGTATCATCCTTTACACCATCATCAGAGATAAATGGAATCTTCATACGCTTCTTACGCATTTGAGTGATGATTTTAGACGCTTCCGGATGGTAACCGCCAAAAATAACACCCTCAGCACCTGAACGTCTGATTTTTTGAACCACGGCAGAGTAATCAACCGCACCCGGTGTTACACCTTCGTACAGAACCACTTCAGCTTTAGGTGAATTTTCAAGAAATGTTTTAGCAAACTCGGCCAGGCCTTTACCATAATCACCTTTATCATGAATAACAGCAATTTTCTTCAGACCTAACACATCGACAGCAAAATCAACTTCAGTACGCGCCTGAGCATCATCAGAAGCTATAGTACGAAAGAAGTTAGGATAGTCACCGCTTTGAGTCAGCCCGGGGTTTGTGGCAGAAGGAGAAACCACGACAATGCCTGAACTCTTATAGATAGGTAATGCTGCTTTGGTTGCCCCTGAACAAATATGACCAAGCACCGCATCAACACCATCAGAAACCAGTTTAGTCGCAGTATTGGTTGCGATCTCCGGCTTACAGACATCATCTTCAATTAATAGCTCAACCTGTTTACCATTAATACCGCCTCTGGCGTTCACTTCTTTTACCACCAGTTCAGCAGCTTTGATCGTGGGTATTCCGTAAGATGCCAGATCACCACTGTGAGGACCAGCCACGCCTAGTTTGATCGTGTCTCCAGCTATCAAAGGAGCTGTAAATAGCAGGCTAATAGAAGCCGCAAGAATTGATTGTTTTATGCCTGTTTTCATAGTTTCTCTCGATTGGTTCAGATGAAACATGCAGCATAAAAAAAAATTAAAAAATAATCTACCAAAGTTACTGAAGAAAATGACTTAAATTGGTTTCAATTGCCGGATCGTATTAATTATTACTGAAATAGCCATAATAACTAATCAATCAGTAATAAGCTTAGAAACTTCATGCTTTAAAAATCAAATTTAACACCCTGAGCTAAAGGTAGTTCAGATGAATAATTCACCGTACTGGTTTGTCGACGCATATAGGATTTCCAGGCATCTGAACCAGACTCACGCCCTCCCCCGGTTTCTTTCTCACCTCCAAAGGCACCCCCTATTTCTGCTCCTGATGGACCAATATTGACATTTGCAATACCACAATCAGAGCCAGTCACGGATAAAAAGGTTTCAGCTTCTCGGACATCATTGGTAAAAATGCAGGAAGACAAACCCTGCGGGACATCATTGTGCATAGCAATAGCTTCATTTAATTCTTTGTAAGGCAGGACATACAGGATTGGAGCAAATGTTTCCTGTTTCACAATTGCAGTTTGGGATGGCATTTCCACCAGGGCAGGTCTCACATAACACCCACCTTCAGGAATACCTTCGGTGATCGTTTCACCTCCATGAATGACTCCACCCTGTTTTTTAGCTGATGATAATGCAGTCTGCATATTTTCACGTGCAGGGCTATCAATAAGAGGCCCGACCAGAATACCTTCTTCTAAAGGATTACCCACTGGGGCTGATTTGTATGCCTGAATCAGGCGGGGTAACAAATCATCGACTATAGATTCATGCACAATTAATCGACGTAAACTGGTACAACGCTGCCCAGTAGTGCCAATGGCCGAAAAAGTAATGGCGCGTACCGCCAGGTCTAAATCAGCGGTGGGTGCTACCACCATTGCATTATTACCCCCCAGCTCCAGCAAGCAACGACCAAAACGTTCTGCTACTTTAGGGGCAACAGCTCTGCCCATTCGGGTTGAGCCAGTACTCGAAATTAGCGCTACCGATTTTGACTCAACAAGCTTTTCACCGATAAGCCGATCCCCGATTACTACTTGTAGAAGATTATCAGGAGCATCTTTAAACTTTGCCAGAGCACGTTCAAAGATTACTTTGCAAGCTAACGCAGTAAGAGGTGTTTTTTCAGAAGGTTTCCAAACCAGGCTGTTACCACACACCAAAGCCAATGTCGCATTCCACGACCACACTGCTACAGGGAAATTAAACGCAGAAATAATTCCGACCACTCCCAGTGGTAACCAGCTTTCAGCCATGCGATGACCAGGCCTTTCAGAAGCGATAGTCAAGCCATATAACTGGCGTGATTGCCCAACCGCCAAATCACAGATATCTATCATTTCCTGAACTTCGCCTAAACCTTCAGACAGTATCTTCCCCACCTCCAATGACACCAGTTTGCCTAAATCATCTTTAGCAGCACGTAGTTCTTCACCGAGTAAACGAACCAGCTCACCACGTTTGGGTGCTGGTACATTTCGCCAGTGGTTAAAAGCTATTTGAGAATTAGTAATTATTTCAGGTATTTGATCAACACTTGTCTGCTTTACAGAAGCAATCAAAGACCCATCAATCGGAGTGTAAACCGGTAAACCTGCATCCTCAGTAATCATTTTATCAATGCCTAATGATTTGAATAGCTGTTGATAATTAGCCATGTTATTTCTCCTCTTTTTTATAATAAGAACCGCTACTGGTATTCATCAGAGTTTGCAAAGAAATATCTTCCTGTTTAATGAATCCCCGTTCTGGCAATAATCCCTGACTCACCAGTTCAATGACTGCACAGGCTGAAGCTGATGTTGTCCATGCTATGGCAGTGCGCATTTTGCCACCAATTTCTTTCGGGTAATACGCTTCTACAAATTCCTGACGCTTCAAACGGTCATCAACCAAACCTTCAGCTGCAGCATGCACGTACACCACATCATCATTCACCGGTGGTTTGGCATGAGTCAAAATTTTGCCGGCTAGCTCTCTATTTTCTCGTAATAGTAACTCATGAAAAAAGAAGTTCATCAACTTAACATGGCCGGGATAACGCATCGTCTTGTAGTCTAGATTATCAATTTTACTCAGATAAGTCTGACACATAGTTCCTAGTCCACCTGAAGTTGTAAATGCCTCCAGCTGAACACCATTGATATAGATAGTTTCCAGCCACTCCATTGCAGACACCCATTTGTGCTGCCCCTCTTCGATCACTTCACAGTCGTTTAAGTATTCATTCACCACACCTTCAGGAGACCAGTTGAACGCATAGGCCAGCAAACCCGTTGGATTCTGCGGAAGTGCCCCTACTCTTAATTTCAATGATCGAACTGTTTCAAACTGACTAACAAGATGAGAGCCAACAATGCCGATAAAACCTGGAGCAAGACCACATTGTGGGACCATAACCGCCGTAGATGTTTCACTGAGTGAAATAATTTCTTTTGTGGTGGGCACATCCTCAGTCAGATCAAAGTAATGCAAGCCCTTTAAATGACAGAGTTTAGCTAGATCAAGATTAAGGTGATAAGGAAGGCAGGATAGAACCGCATCACAATCTTGCAGATGTTTGTCCAGTGCAGAAATATCAGAGACATCCAGAACAAATACAGGGAAAGGCGATGTAGATTTTCCTGGATGAACATCTAAACCAATAACGTCAAAGCCACTTTGCTTTAACAGTTGTGCGGCCAGTGCTCCTACTTTACCTAATCCAATAACTGCAATTTTTTTAATTTTCATGTCAAACCTCAACAAATGTGTAAGTTAATTTGATCATGCTTGTAGTTCATTTTAAATACTGAAACTGGTTATATTATTGATAATATTAGTTAAATCTACTATGTTATGAAACATTATGACTAATACCAACCAGGATCAAACATTAATATCCCTATTACGTAACAATGCACGACTTCCAATCAGTGAGTTGGCACGTTTGTTAGGCGTATCAAGAACCGCCGCTCAGGCAAGGCTGCAAAGACTTGAACGTACAGGCATTATTAAGGGCTACACCATCAAGCTTTCCGATGATTTTTTAAAAGGCTGCATTAAAGCCATGGTGATGATCAAAGCGCCACCCGGTAAACGAGTCAGCATTGAAAGAGCTCTGTCAAAAATTCCCCAATTAATAACGCTTTATTCCATCAGCGGTAGTTTTGATATTACTGCCGTGGTCATAGCTCCATCCGTATCAGAACTGGATGAAGTTATTGATCAAATAGGCGTGCTTGAAGGTGTCGAAGAAACCCAGTCATCGGTTATTCTATCCACAAAATTTGAGCGATAAAATGAAAACGTCTTTATATTTTGTTGGATGAGTATTTAAAATATGCAACTCAATAGAAAAGCCTACTTCTTTACTCTGCTAACCATCCTGTTCTGGGGAGGTGCTGCAACTGCTTTCAAAACAGCATTATCACAAATTTCCCCCATTACCTTGTTAAGTTTAAGCTCAGTAATATCTCTTCTGGTTATAACTATTTTATTAATAAGCAATCATAAGTTCAGGCTATTAACCCAGCTTCCAACAAAGCAATGGTTTTACCTGTTGATACTCGGCGCTATCAATCCCTTTCTGTATTACATAATTTTATTTGAAGCTTATGACCGTTTACCCGGTCAGGTAGCCATGTCACTGAATTACCTGTGGCCGGTCATGTTAGCTTTATTATCTGTGCCAATATTAAAACATACACTCAATCGACGAAGTTTATTTTCAATATTACTCAGTTTTCTTGGTGCCGTTATCATTGCCACAGCGGGTGATTTTTCTAACTGGGGAAAACTGGATACTTTTGGTTTAATTTTAGTTTTAACCAGTACAGTCGTGTGGGCAAGTTACTGGCTATTAAGTACTCGACTGAAAGTCGATGCTACCATCAAACTATTCATTGGTTTTTTAAGCGGAAGTCTTCTCTCAGTGATTTATGCCTTGTGGAATAACCAGCTTTTAATCAATCTGGATAATATTCCCTGGTTATCGGTAATGTATGTGGGTATTTTTGAAATGGGATTTACTTTTTTCATCTGGCTAACAGCATTACATCTCACCAGCAATGCCGCAAAACTAGCCAACCTAATCTACCTGACACCCTTTGTTTCTCTTATGTTGCTAGCCATATTTCGCCATGAAGAAATTTACTTTACAACTATCACCGGGTTAATGGTCATTATCATGGTTATATTGGCACAAAAATACTGGCAGAAGGGTTTTTCAAAAAAAACACTAAACTAAATGAAAGATAGCTTTCTACGGTATTTACCTAAAAGCTGTAAAAAACATCAAATCTTCTTAGATTTCATGCAACAGTATTTGTATAATCCCGACCTCACAAAATGCCCCCGTAGCTCAGCTGGATAGAGCGCACCCCTCCTAAGGGTGAAGTCGGACGTTCGAATCGTCTCGGGGGCGCCATTTTTTTAGATATATTTATGGGCAAATGCCATCAATACTCCCGTTACTGGTAAGCTCGAAACAATAATAGTTGCTATCAGTCGCCTGCTTACAAACCTCACCTTTTGAACAAGTTCCCTGTAGCTGTACATTGTCATTACAATTACTAGTGCAATAATTGCCTACAGTACATAGTCCGCAATAAGTCTTTGATCCCTCATCAACATCAACACATCCACTCAAAACCAAAATCGATATTGTAAATATAAGTTTCATACCGTTCTCGCATAATATGAAGGCACTATGAATTTATCGAACATAATGAGGTACATTACTCGCTTGATATTTTTAAGGTCTGATCTGAATCAATTTATTAAATGAAAACCCGCTTCTCAGGGGAAGAAGCGAGAAGCGGGTCAAGGTTAAAATGCTTAAATTTCAACTTAGAATGCACATTACTCCCGAATATCCACAGCGTAATTGATATTAGTCAAAGTTCCTGAGCGTGGGGTATTTGTGACAATGCATTTCCAATATCATTAACTTCATATGTGAGGGAGTTCACAATAATATACAAAAATACTATTTACAGTGGTTACAACAGTTATTAAAAGGTTTGCAGCCATGACAAATATTGATGAAACAACTTCACTAGATGTAACTGATTTAAAACTTAATAATTTTCAAATTTCTGATGGCGCTCAGCGGTTTAAAGATTTCGATGAATCGGCAGACTCAGTAGATGACGAGGACATGGTATCTTTATTCAGATCCTCTGAAGGTAGCTATTGAAGTCATTCAACAACTTGCATCAGTCTAATATATCCTAAATAGTGAACTCAATCACACACCAAACGGTAATCTGTCACAGTTATTCCTGAAGCTATGCTGTATAAATAATACATAGCAATACTGATGTTTTAATATCAAATATTGGTTATCCCAAAGTTAAATAAATTAGGTTGATAAATTATGTTTGGAATATTTCAGGATCACTTAGAAAAGAAACGTAAAGAAGCTCATGAGCTTGAATTAAAGAAGGCGTTGTCCTTAAAGTTCTCTAACTACGATAAAAAGCACTTTAGCTCCATCAATAAAAACCCTGATAACACCGATTACACTGAAATTACAATTCATGGAAGTCGGATGCGGGTAAAAAAGGAACATATTACGATTGTTGATATTTCTCCTGAAAGACTCGCAATGAATCATTAAGTGAAATTTCTACCCGGTTTGCAATATTTTCAACCTACAGACAACAAAAAGCCACCTCAAATGAGGTGGCTTCAGCAAACTAAACAGAAAGTAATGAATAGATTAAAAATACTGGTTTTTAGATAGCATCCATTGAGTTATAGCTTCATCCTGATGCGGTTCAGCATTATACCTTTCATTGTCACCTCGAATGGCATGTATCAGATTGAACACAATGGCTCCTCCATTATCTCTATCTTCAGGAACAATAGTTTCATCAATATTCAATTTTATCCATTCAATAAATTTTTCTTTTTCTTGGTCAGTAAAGCTCATTTGATAGTTCCATAGAGGTAGGAAACAGTACTATAAACTATTCATTCTTAGATTACTAAAAGTCATCACGGCAGAAAATTTCTCATAATTTGTAGTCCATATCTTACAAATGCTGTTGCTTTATGCCATATCGCTCATGCAGATAAAGCACCATAATTATGGTTCTTCCATTCTGAGGATAACCTCATGGGCCAACTAGAAACCTATATTGATCCAACAACCACCAATCAACTGCTGAATAACTTGAGTCTTGCTATTGATGAAACAAAGCTTGTTCTCAGGCTCAATGAGTTAAATAACCTGGCTTACAGTCTTAAATCATCAGATAAACCCACTGATCGCTCAGAATATTTGAGAAAAGAGATAACAATGCTAGAAGTTCAGCTGAATTATATTAGGGAAAAAGCATACTAAGTGACTATCCAGAAAATTAATTCAGTTTTTAATCCCAAGCTTAATATTAAAATCGATCATATTATTCAAGATATTAAAGAGAAAACCTGTGAGCTAAGCAGTTCGACCAATAGCTCGCATCAGTTTGAAATAGTTGGAGAACTAAAACAGCTAAACTGTAAATCATCTAATTAATCATCGCGATAGAGCCTTTTTCTATACATTTTCGGCTGAAAAATTAAACTTACTGTTGCCACTAGATAACTAATTTTTTCCTGCACGCAACTTCTTCAAACCAGATATATCAACATCAATTTCAGCCCAGGAAGAGCAATTCTCATAATCAGGATTGTCCAGATGTTCCTCAATAGGTAAAAGCTCAGGGAACGTTCTACCGCAAAATATAATTTCTTCCATCCTTAAAAGAGCAGCTTCTTTTGCATTTTCTAAAGCTCTTTCTAATGTTTCCCCTGATGTTGAGCAATTAGGGAGATCGGGAATTGTGACATCGTATTCCGAATTTAAATCGGCCCCACGATACAAAGCGATTGGTAGTCTCACGTAATTTGTCATATATTAAAATTGTTATTTTTATTAGTTTTGTTATTAATGTAGTCAAAATATAGTACTTTTCAATGAAAACTTAGATTAATCAGATTCGTAACGGTTTGAGTAAATCAATAAATTAAGGAACCTCGGAACAATTACGGAAAAGATTTCTCTGATCCTATATGATGATGTCATCAATATCTTACAGGCGCTTGAAACTATTGATAGCATTATGTTTATCCAACCTGTTTCGAAGTATCATTAACTAATTATTAAACTGAAGCTTAACCCCTTCGAGGTAAATTTATGAACGCAGTTCTTGAAGCATTACAATTTAGACATGCCTGTAAAAAATTTGACCCGGAACGTAAAATACCTAGCCAAGATTTGGAAATGATATTGGAATGTGGTCACATTTCACCTTCATCTTTCGGGATGGAACCGTGGAAGTTTCTGGTCATTCAAAATTCAGAACTACGATCTAGCCTCAGAGAAGTCTGCTGGAACCAGCCTCAGATTACCGATGCAAGTGATATTGTGGTTATTCTGGTCAAACCAGATTTGCTAAAACCCGACACAGACTACATCAAGGCTATGTTTCATCGTCGTAACATGCCAGAAGACGCAGAGAAAGCTTATCTCGATCGATACAGAAGCCACATGCAAGAAGAGGTTGAGCCAGTAATGAGCTATTACTCCTGGGGTTCAAAACAATGCTATATCGCTTTAGCCAACATGATGACGGCAGCAGCAGCCAATGGCATTGACTCCTGCCCTATCGAAGGTTTTGAAAAAGCAGGGGCAGAGAAAGTACTCGGAATAGATACCGATCAGTTCCAGGTGGCAGTTATCTTTGCTTTGGGATTTAGAGCAGGTGAGCAATCAAAAAGGCTTAGAGCCGATAGCTCAGAAATAATTGAATATATGTAACCAGTTAAAATAATCATTTCCTGACGACTTGTCAAAACAACAATGACGAAGTCATTCGGGAATTGACTTATGCCCTGTTTTTAACTATCGCAATAAAATTCAATATACATTTATGCAATTTTGAACTATAAATTTAATCAAGAGGTTTTCCTCTTAACAAGACTTAGCCGGAGCTGAATTAGAATCTAATTTTGTGTCCTTGCTAAGTCTTTTTTATGCCTTCTATCTTAAGAAACTGGATACAAACAGTCTCCCTGTTTCCTATTTTTAAAAACAATAGCAACTCACTATTCAGTAAATCCTATTGTGATACCATCATATTTTTATTTAAATCTTACTGTTACTCATGTCGAAGTATTCCAGAAAAAGTAAAATTTCAGCAGAAACTAAAGATGATGCTCTAAAAATTGCACGCGGGTCTCAGCGACCAGGACAAACCAAAGAGCAAACAAGGTTGATTGCTCAAGGCATTCAAAAAGGTATCGATTTATATAAAAAACAACAAAAGAGTAAATCCAGAGAACTCGATAGAAAACTCAGGAAAGTAACATCAAAGTCAGAGTCTAACGATACCAATGATGAATCTCCCGCTCTGAAACAATCCGTTAAAAACAGTTCATTGCCCTGGATTTTATTAATTATTTCCTGGCTTGGATTTGCAGCCTATTTACTTATGTTAAGGTAAACTATTGACTTTGAAAGGAATCACAAAGATATAACATGAAAAAGAAATGGAAAAATAATTACTGGAAACTGGCCACTTTTGTCGTGGTTATCAGCCTCATTCTGAACCCCGAACTAGTATCTTTAGGGCTATTCATTGATGCGCTTGGTCTGGATATTTTTTTACTTCTGTTAGAGGTTCAGGCGATTGCTATTGCAGGCTTCACATTTCAAACATATTTGAAACCGATCTTTTTATCAGTAAATAGTATTCTAATGAAATGGGATTCTAATTACTTTATTCCTGCAAAAGAGCTTATATCACAGTACCCTTCTATCATTTTCCATGCCATTCCCGGGCTGGTTAGCTTTTACTGGATTTTCATCATAATGGTTTGATAAATCTCTTTCATTTATCAACAACAACTACCACCACCTTCTCCAGTATTAACCTCACTGCTAGAAAAAGCTATTAAGGTACCACAGCCATCAAATATTCCTTAATGAGTATCGGTGTTTCCAAATAAATCAAAATACTGACTAAATCGGCTTTCATTTAACATGCGGTAAGTATTTTCGCAAACAGGAAACATTTTACCTTTTAGAATATGGTGATGAGCATCCAGAGAAAACATCATTTCATGGTGATTGATACCACCTTTGTAAATAACAGCCTGCCCATAATCCTCACAATGAGACTCCAGTCCGGGTAATTTGAAAAGTCGATAGGTTGCTGAAAAGAAATTGATGTGGCCAATTTTCAATACAATTTCTTCACTGAGATAGATTAATTTTGGGGGTTATTCATTAATAACTGAATAATTTGTTTAACGGTAAGTACTTTATTAATACCGGCCACACTTTTACCTGCTTGCCAATAATCAGATTTATCAGCACCAGGATTGATGACACTCTTCAAGTTCATAATGGATTTAATACTTAAAAACAGTCGAGTAATATGCTTGAAACGTCTCGATTTTAACATCCAGGCTAATATGCCATGGGCTTTAAATTCCTGCTCATCTTTACTTGCCGGTTTAATAATAGACACCGGCACACCCGTCATTTTTTCAGTCAGAGTAATATCTTTATCACTAGCATCAACGATGGCCTGTTTGTAACTGTCACTTACCTTGCACTCTTCAGTTGCAATAAATCGAGTGCCTAATTGACAGGCCTGATATCCAATTTCCAACATCTCAGATAATCCTTGATGATCAGAAATACCACCCGCACTAACCATAGGTTTCTGTAAAGATTGGCAATCATCAAACAACTGCTGGGCCGATAAGGTTCCACAATGTCCTCCTGCCCTGTTATTCACACAAATTAATCCATCTGCTCCGCAATCAACGCCAATCTCAGCCCATTTCCGCTCCGTAACATCGTGATAAACCAGACCTCCATAAGCATGTACACGTTTAACAACCCAGTCAGGCTTTCCCAGCGAGGTTATAAAGAAGAGCACTCCCTGATCCAGAGCAATATCTATCCAGTTAGACATTCTTTGTTCATACTTGCGAGAAGACTTTTCGATTAAGGCATTAAAACCAACAGGTTTATCAGTTAAAGAACGAATGTATTGCATGCCTTCCAGAAAATCATAACCATGCACATAAGTTAGTGATAGAGGCTGAACGATACCCAGGGCACCGGCTTCTGACATAGCTGCCACCAGTTCTGGATTACTGCACGGATACATCGGTCCACCAATGATGGGGAACTCCACTCCGCTGGTCTGGATGAATTGATTCATATCAGATTTTAATTTAGTTTTGAACGAATTAACTGTTTTAGTTAGTTATACCGGACTATATTATTAATAACTACAAAATAATCACCAGGAGACTGTTATGACTGATCCAAAAGATAAATTATTACAGGCTTACAACAAAATGGTCGACGATCTTCATGCTGCGGTAGAGAAAGCTGAAGAAACCCTTTCTCCCACCATTGATGAAATGTTACAAAATGCTGAGAAATTAAGTAAAAAAGCTTACGCATTGACTCAAGATGAAGCTAAAAATATATCAGACCATTTAAAACGAGACATTGCCTCTGCCAGAAAATATATGCATGTCGATGGAAAAGAGTTTAAAGAATGGCTAAATTTCGATATCCAGCAGGTAGAAGACAGGTTTGCAGACTTTCTCTCCAAAGCGGCAGATAAAACCTGGATTGACTTCCGTGCCCTCGAAATACTGGGTAAAAAGAATAGCATTTATAAAACAGGTGAAATATGCAGTGCTGGAACTTTACGTTGTTTAGATTGTGGACAACAGATGAAATTTACTAAAAATAGTCATATTCCACCATGCCCTAAATGCCATCATACAAAGTTTGAAAGGGTTGTAAAATAGTACAGATTGTTATGTAAGGCGGAGCTTAATCCCGCTTTATATCAACATCAATTATAAAAGTCTCTTGCTGGAAATTTCAGTTTCTTACAGTGCGTTCAAATCATATCTTTGAAATTTTGATCGATAAAAAATCAACCTTTCATTCGCAATTTTATCGATACGACATGGCATAAAAATTTATCTGATTTTTTTTTAAAACTATAGAGTATTTAAAAAACTTATATGATAGAATAAGCGCCCATTTTTTTAGTCGAGATAACCGGTGAGTCAAGCAGATATTGATATTCAGCTTAAAGTCTGGAAAGACCTTGCTCTAAGCAAACAGATATTAATGGGTGCTGCGACAGAAGCACTCGGTCTACATGCTGAATGTAGTACAACAGAATTAAAAGATGCTTTGGATAGTGTTGTTAAAACATCTAAAGCGACAGAAATTGAAATTACTCAGACCAGAGAAAAGGCTGAAAAAGAAGTTTCTGAAATGCAGCAACAGGTTGCTACTAGCGATAAAGCTCGTACAGAAGCAGAAGAACATATTGCTGTTGCTGAAAAAGCTCGTGAAACTGCTGAGCGTCAAATGACCATTGGTCGTGCTGAAAACAGCGAAGCCATTAAAAAAGCTCGCGCAGATGTTGCTGATAAACAAAATAAGCTTAAGGCTATTTCAAAAGCCCTTGCAGACACACCTGAAAATGTTGTCAAAAAGCTTAAGAATCTTAAAAAGCAGAAATTTGATGAGTCTAAATTACGTACTCAGGCAGAGACTAAGCTAAAAGAAACTCGCAAGGAAAAATCTACGCTTGAAACTGAGCTGGAAGAACAGAAAGCTCTGGTCGAAAAAGCAGCTACTCTAGTAGCACAAGTTCGAGAATTTCATGCTCTGTGCCAGGATCAAAATGCCAAAATAAAGTCACTGAGTGAAAAAGAAGAAGACCTTTTCACAATTCCTGAAATGGATGAAGAACTACTCGAATCTCTTCAGGCAAAAGAAGATGAAGCTGAAAAAGACAATTCAGAAAAGTAGTTAGATACAAAAATTATAATCTCCATCGGTGTAATAACCGATGGAGTAAAACACCCCACTTCACAGATTACTTCTTCACTTCATTTTTCAGCAATAGTCCAATTTTTTCGATCCACCAAAAATATAAGTTGATAAATCGCTCATTGATATAAGGTAAACAAATAATTACCACATAAATATTTACCTTCATGTTCTTCGTGGTGAAAATCCTTAGAATTTTTAACTATGCTAAATAGTTACTTTATTTTAAGCAAAAAAAACCAGCAATAAAAGCTGGTTTTTTTTGTTTTAGTTTTACAAAGTTACAGGTTATATCCCTGTTCCTCGTGCAGCACTAAATCAAGACCTTCAGTCTCTTCTTCATCACTGACTCTTAAACTAACCACTAAACCGACCACTTTAAGAATGATATAGGTCAAACCTCCAGTCCAGATAGCAGTAGCCAGAATACCTGTTACCTGCACACCCATTTGAGAGGCTGTAGTCATTCCTTCTTCCAGTCCTGCTCCACCGAACTGGGCTGCCACAAAGAAACCGGCAAAAAGCGTTCCTAATATGCCACCAACACCGTGCACAGGAAATACATCCAGTGAATCATCGATTCTTAGTTTTTGTTTAATGGTTGTCGTCGCCACAAAACACACACCGCCAGCAGTAAAACCAATCAATAGCGCTGCCATAGGTCCAACAAAACCAGACGCAGGAGTTATGGTGCCCAGGCCAGCCACCATTCCGGTTACTATACCCAGAGCAGATGGTTTACCAAATTTAATCCATTCTATCGCCATCCAGGTCAAAGCACCGGTAGCTGCACTGATATGCGTAACCAGCATGGCCATACCTGCACTTCCATTTGCAGCAACCGCACTGCCAGCATTAAAACCAAACCAGCCGACCCATAACATGCCCGCACCGGTAACTGTCATGGTCAAATTATGAGGCATCATTTGTGTGGTTGAAAAGCCTTTGCGATTACCCAGCATCATAGCCGTAACAATTGCTGCTACACCCGCTGTAATATGAACAACTGTACCACCAGCAAAATCCAGTAGACCCATTTGAGCCAACCAGCCTCCGCCCCAAACCCAGTGACAAATTGGTAAGTACACCAAAATAAACCACAGTACGCTAAACATTAACATTGCAGAAAATCGCATACGTTCAGCGAATCCACCCACAATCAGCGCTGGCGTGATAATAGCAAAAGTCATTTGAAACATGCTAAAGGTAGACTCGGGTATGCTGCCAACTAAACTATCTCTACTCATATTGGCCAGAAAGAAATTTGACGTTCCCCCAATCCAGTCATTAAATGCACCACCATTAGAAAAAGCCAGACTATATCCACCAATTACCCAGATAACAGTGACTACACAGGTAATGGCAAAACATTGCATTAATACAGAGAGAACATTTTTAGCCCGTACCAGGCCACCGTAGAACAATGCCAGACCGGGCAGCGTCATGAACAGCACAAGTGCTGTTGAAGTTAAGATCCAGGCTGTATCACCGGTATCCAGTGTGCCTTCAGCAAAAACACTGAAGGGTGTTAAAAGTAGAACTACAAAAATAAGAATTCTTGAAAACGACATGCATTTCTCCATCTATAATGCAGTTGGACCAGATTCACTAGTGCGAATGCGTATTACATTTTCAAGTGGTGTTACAAAGATTTTACCATCACCAATTTTGCCGGTGTTGGCGGCTCCGATTATAGCTTCTACTACCTGGTCAACCCGGCTTTCTTCGGTTGCTATTTCCAGTTTAACTTTTGGAATGTATTCAACCTGATATTCAGCTCCACGGTACAGCTCAGTATGGCCTTTTTGTCTTCCAAAGCCTTTCACCTCACTGACTGTCATGCCCTGTATTCCAATGTCTGCCAACGCTGCTCGAACGTCATCCAGCTTAAAAGGTTTGATAATTGCAGTAACTATTTTCATAAAGACCTCCAAAATTTTAAGGTTGGTATTATAGAGAGGAACGATAAAAGTTGTAAGTTAAAAGTTAAAAGTTAAAAGTCGTAAGTCGTAAGTCGTAAGTCAAAACTTTACTTGACATTGTAAACTCACAACAAAAAATAAACTGCCAACTGCCAACTGCCAACTGCCAACTGCCAACTTCTTACTTTCTAAAAACAGCCATTGATTCAACATGGGCCGTTTGAGGAAACATATCCATCAATCCAAAATGTGTCATTTTATAACCAGCATCACAAAGCACTTTTGAATCTCTAACCAGGCTCGACGGCTGGCAGGAGACATACACAATCGTTGAAGCTTTCATCGGCTTTACCTGTTCTACTATTTCTAAAGCCCCCGAACGAGGTGGATCCAGTAAAATTTTATCATAATGTTGTTTCATCCAGCTTGATGTCTTATCGATATCCGTTAAGTCCGAAGCAAAATACTCTGTATTGGTAATGCCCTGCTCCAAAGCATTTTCCTTTGCCCTGTTTACCATTATTTCATCACCTTCTATGCCAGTTACCTGTGCTGCCTTTTCAGCCATGGGAAGTGTAAAATTACCCAGACCACAGAATAGGTCCAGTATTTTGTCATCTGATTGAATATCAAGAAAATCCAGCGCCTGTTTGACCATTTGCTGATTTATTCCAGCATTGACCTGGGTAAAATCTGTTGCTTTAAAACGAATGGCTATTTCACTGTCTGCCAGGGGTTTGAAACGTAAAATTTGCTGCTCGGGATATAAAGCATGAACTGTATCAGCACCTCCCGGTTGCAGCTGTAACCAGAATCCGGTTTGCTTCGCGAACTGAGTTAATTTATCCAGATCTGATTCAGATAGAGCCTCCAGATGTCGAAATACCAGCATACAGTTTTCATCATCAGCAGCGACTTCAATTTGAGCGATTGATTGTCGGGCATCCAGTCCGGAAATTAAATCCATCAAGTCCTGTAAATGCTGTCCAACTCGATCAATCAGAATAGGACAACTTTGCATATCAGCCAGATAGGGTTTATTTCGCTCGCGAAAACCCACCAGTAACCGTTCTTTCTTGATAACGTATTTAGCTCCTAGTCGAGCTTTACGCCTATATCCCCAGGATTCTGCCGTTAACGCAGGTATAACTTCACCAATATTGATACCAGCATGGTCCATCATTTCCAGTACTGATTGCTGCTTCAGTTCGAGCTGATAGGCAGAACTCACATGTTGCATGCTGCATCCACCACAAACTGAAAAATGAGCGCAATGAGGTTCTATACGATGTGGAGAGGCTTCTAAAATTTCAATAACCGTAGCTTCTGAATATTTTTTATTGGTTTTATTAACCTGGACAATCACCCGTTCACCAGGTAACGCAGCAAATACAAAAACTATCTTACCATTATGGTGAGCAATGCCTCGCCCCTCATGAGAAAGGTTTTCAATAACAACTTCAAACGGCTCAGGAGGCTGACGCCTGCGTTTCTTTCGGGACATATAAAATATTTCTCTTTAAAAAGGGGATGGTTATAAATCAATCCAGTTTTTATCAAATGTAATCAAATGATTTCTGGAAGACTGTAACAATTGATCTCTTACTCGCTGACATAACAGAACGTACTGTTGTTGATCGATATTAGCGCGATTACGCTGCCAGTTCAGATATACAAGGTAGGTATTCAGTACATCATATTCATTAAAATTGCGGATGGTTTCAAGGTCATCAGACAGCCACTTCTGCCAGACTTGATCATTATTCAAGCTCATTTTACCGGGGAAACCACACAGGGTAGAAACTTCATCAAGATTAATTGCGGCTTCTGACTGATAGCCAGACAATACATCCTTTAAATCTGTATGCCGTTGATGAAACCTGGAAATGTAGTTATTGTTGCGAAAATCACTGTCTTTTTCTCCGCGATCCCAGTAACGTTCGGCATTAACAGGATATAACAGCGTCCGGTAATGAATGACAGGTAGATCAAAGCCCCGTCCATTCCAGGAAACTAAAGATGGCGAGTAACGATCAAGCCCTCCAAAAAATCGTTGTAAGAGATCAAATTCAGTTGATTTCTCATCACCCAATGACCAAATTTTAAAACTTTCATCGTTGACGAGAACAGCTGAAATAGCCACTATTTTATGTAAGTGATGGCGTAAAACCTCAGTGTTTGCCTGTTGTCGACGTTTATGGAAAATGGCCCTGGCTACATCTTCATCCGACAGGCCATGCAAATCATAGAGACGACGTGCTCCGTCGATATCAGGAATAGTTTGAATATTAAAAACAAATACGTTCATTTAATTAGGTGCTTGTTCAAAGCTTCAGGCAGGAAAAACATTTGTTGATAAGTAGCGATCACCGCGATCACAAATAATACTGACAATCGTCGCATTTTCCACAGTTGTTGACAGGCGTAAAGCTGCAGCAACAGCACCGCCAGATGATATTCCACAGAATATACCTTCAACAGCAGCAAGATCACGGGTTGTTTGTTCAGCTTCCTGTTGAGTCACATCCAGAATGCTATCTATATTTTCAGGGCTGTATATTTTTGGTAAATACTCTTCAGGCCAACGCCGGATACCGGGAATAGTAGCGCCCTCAGCAGGATGCACACCAACCACCTGAATATTGCTATCCACTTGTTTGAAGTATCTTGAGCAGCCAACAATGGTTCCAGTTGTTCCCATAGAACTTACAAAATGAGTTAAGCCCTGCCCTGTTTGCTGCCAAATTTCAGGGCCGGTAGTTTCATAGTGGGCTAAAGGATTATCAGGGTTTGCAAACTGATCCAGTACTACACCCTGCCCTTTTGTTTGCATATCAAGAGCCAGATCACGTGCTTCCATCATGTCTTTGACTAACAGTAATTCTGCGCCATAAGCCTTCATCACCGCACGGCGTTCCGAGCTCATATTTTGGGGCATTATCAATACCATTTTATAGCCTTTAATCGCACATGCCATCGCCAGTGCTATTCCTGTATTTCCACTGGTGGCTTCGATCAACGTATCACCAGGTTTAATTTCTCCCCTTTTTTCAGCTTGCTGAATCATGTAAAGAGCAGGTCTATCCTTAACCGATCCAGCCGGGTTATTACCTTCTAGTTTAACCAGTATTTTATTCGATGGGTTCTCAGAACCTAATCGCTGCAATGTCACCAAAGGCGTGTTTCCTATATAATCTTCAAGATTCATAAGCTTTAAAATTAAAAACAAGTAAGAACTAAACCATAGTTTACTTGAATAAACTTTATTTAACACTGTCCAGGCAGTTTCAAAACGGAGTCTATATTGAAAAATAACTCTTTTATCAGCAGCTATTCGCTGATCAGTCTGATTTTATTTTCAGCATCCCTTCAGGCACAGGACTACCTTGCAGAAACAGATTTTTTTGGTGAAGCACCGGTGGTGTTAACTGTCTCCAGAATGAATAAATTACTTGAGGATTCTCCTGCTTCAGTCAGTGTAATTGATCGACAAATGATTCGAAATTCAGGTGCTCGAGAAATAGCAGATATTTTTCGAATGGTTCCCGGAATGGTGATTGGATATCACTTTGGACACTCGCCTGCTGTCACATATCAGGGGATGGGAAGTGAGTGGCAAAGACAGCTTCAGGTTCTCATTGATGGCCGCTCAGTATTTGTTCCTTCTTTTGGCGGTGTCCCCTGGGCAAACCTGCCCTTATTATTGGAAGATATTGAACGGGTCGAAGTCACAAGAGGCCCAAATGCCGTAACCTATGGTGCCAATGCATTTCTCGCCACCATAAACATAATTACTCGTCACGCTGCTGAAGATCTCGGTGCAAAAATAACCGTTACTCATGGACTGGAACAAGATGATGAAATAAGGGATATGTATTTTAGAGTAGGAAACCAATACTCCGATCTTGATTGGCGAATATCTGGTGGTATTGAAGAAGACGATGGTTATGAGGTTTTATTTGATTCCAAACAACTTAAGAAACTTAATCTAAGAACAGATTTTTTAACGGCTTACAATCAATTCTGGACTCTTCAAGCAGGCATTAATCAAAGCACTTTTAATCGTGGCAATGGCAGCGAAACCAATATATTTCGTGACGAAGAAACATCCAATAGCTATCAAAATTTAAAATGGGAACTGCTACAGGATGAAGTCACAACCACAATCCAGCTAACTCAAACCAATCAGGATGTAGAAGACAATTTTCTTTCAGATCCACTGAATCAGGAACTGGATGATAGGTTTGGGCAAAATTTCTTTTCTTTACTACCTGATCTCACTATGGAAATTAATTTTGACAGAGTTTCTAATCGAAGAGATTTCGAAATATATCAAAATCGTAACTTTAACGATAAAACAATTTTTGTTTACGGTGCCAGTACCAGAAAAGATAATGTTAAGTCATTTTATTTATTTAATGATACCGATACTCATAGAGTAAGAACGAGTCGATTATTCTCAAGTATTGAATCAAAGTTTATTGAGGACTTAATCATCGATATTGGCCTTATGCTGGAAGATACAAATTACACCGATAAGGAGTTATCAGGACGCCTTTCAATCATTAAAAAAATTGAAGGACAGCACAGTCTCAGATTAGTTTCTTCCAGTGCAAGACGTAACCCACTATTATATGAAATCTTGGGAAATACACGGTTTGAAATCGAACTGCCGGCAGGTGTATTACCCTTTACAAAAGCCCCTGTGATAACTTGGGCTGGAAATGAGGATATTCAACCTGAAGTCATACAGTCAGCCGAGATCGGTTTATTCAGTGAATTCGAAAACCGGCAATATTCAACTGATATAAAATTATTCAGTTATAAGATCACTGATCAAATTAATGAGAGCACTCAAAATAGTATTGATGCTCTAACCGGGTTACCTCAACAGTTTATCGTAATGGAGAATAATGGAACAACAACTGTCAAAGGTATTGAAGCATCCCTTAATTACAGCCCTCAACATAAAAAATATCGTTTTTACGGTGGATTAAGTAAGGTTAATGTCGACTCAACTGATGCGAAATCCCTGGCATCTTATCCTGAACTTACAGCCTTTGCCGGCGGCCATATCAAAATTAATCCTTACCATCAAATATCTACCGCAATTTCTTATGTTGATGATTTAAGCTGGATGGATAGTAATAGCCAACTCGATGACCACATAAAACTAGACCTTCGTTACCAGTATCTTATTAACAGAAAGTTTGATACCAAGCTTGAATTAATCGGCTACAATTTATATGAAAAATATGCTGAATATGTAAATAATGACTTTCAGGAAAGGTCATTTCTACTAAGGGTTTCAAGCAGATTCTAGAATAATGATGAAAGGATATCTTTTCCATAGATGGATGAGGATAATGCCTCGAACCTTACTGATAGTCGGATTACTATTGATGTCTCCGCTGGTGTTTGCCAGTGCCCAGAACGTATTAATTATTAAAAGTGCCAATAACAGTTTTTTTAATAGCACAATAGAACAGTTGATAAATCAAACCCGCAAACAAATCAAATTTCAAATTGAAACATTAAGTACTATAAAAACTAATATATCTCTGCTGGATTCATCAACATTAATTATTACTTTGGGTCTTAACGCTGCAAATTTTTTAAATGATAAAAAACTGAATAAACCCATTATTCATAGTTATCTAACCGAGTTTCAATATTTAAATCTTAAAAAACCGGACAACCATTTCAGTATTTTATTAGACCAACCTTTACAGCGGTACCTGAACTTTATCAAATACCTGCTAGCAACTCAAAATATCGGCATCATCAAACACAAAAACAATAAAATCAGTAGTAAAAAATTAATAGAACTTTCTACCACCTTTGAATTAAATCTGGAGCAATACTTATTTGAATCAGGAGATAACCCGGTAAATATGGTAAGAGAGTTACTACAAGTAAATGATGTTCTACTCAGTTTACCTGACCCTGAAATTTATAACCGAAAGACATTAAAGGGCATCCTACTAACAACGTACCGACAAAATAAACCCATGATCAGCTATTCACCGGCGCATGTTAAATCTGGTGCTCTGGCCGCAATATATTCCTCACCAGAGAATATTGGTAATCAAATAGCCGGCCTGCTCAACAAATTTCTAGAAGATAAATCCTTTAAACCAGAAAGCCATTATTTTGCTTCGGAGTATGGCATTTCCATAAACCATCGTGTCGCCAGATCATTAGGAATTAAGTTAATCGATAAAAAGGAAATTCTAAAAAATTTAAAGCTGGAACAGAACAAATGATTTATAAATGTGAACCAAATATAAAGTTGTTCCCAGATTCTGTGTTCAGTATTTATTTTTTGTAAGGAAACATAGAGATGCGGTTTCGAATAAAGTACCAGATACTGCTCATTGCAATGATTCCTGTCCTTCTGATCGACATATTATTTACCTATATAAATATTGTCAGCAGCATTAATCAGGCAGAACAGTTATTAAAAAGTAAAGGTGAAATAATTGCTCAACAGATTTCAGGTGCTTCCGAGTACAGTCTTTTGTCGGGACGTTTTGAACAAATCCATCATTTATTAGATCAATCTATCAACACTAATAATATTCTTTTTCTCGCCGTTTATGATACCGAAGGAGCGATAATAGCGCAGGCAGAAAGCACACAATATAAATCCAGTCTCAGTTCAGAATACTCTTATTATCGGCAGTCTATTCAAACAGAAAATATTGATTTTGAAGATATTTTTCAACCCGATGTGAACCAGGAGGGAATACCTTTGAGAAATTTAGGCTGGGTTCATATGTATATATCAAAAGACCATCTACTACAGAAGAAAGAACAAATTATTAAAGATGGCGCTATAATTTTCATTGCCATGTTGATCATTGCCATCATTCTCACTTTAAGTATAAGCCGACGTTTAATACGCCCAATTTATACCCTACTGCATCATCTAAAACAGATAGAAACAGGTCAGCTCGGAGAAATAATACATCCGGTAGAAGGCAATGAAATTGGGGATGTACAAAAAGGATTTAACAGTATGTCACAGGCTTTACTGGCTAACCGCATGCAGCTGGATCAAAAAATTAAAACAGCTACCCTGGAGTTAATGAATGCGATTACAAACCTGGAATATAATAACAGAGAACTTGCTATAGCCAGGGATAATGCGCAAAAATCCGATCAGGTTAAAACTCAGTTTCTTGCCAATATGAGTCATGAAATACGGACTCCAATAAATGGCATAAAGGGTTTTATAAACTTACTGTCAAATACCGGGTTAAACAGAGATCAGAATCGTTATGTCGATATCATAACCAGATCTACAATTGACTTAAGCAATATCGTTAATGAAATTCTTGATTTTTCAAAAATTGAATCAGGAAAAGTAGAGCTCATAGAAAATTCATTTGACCTTGTCGAACTAGTAGAAAGTACTCGAAATAGCCTATTCGCGAGCACACTTGAAAAAAATATTGACCTTTTCCTCACCATATACAGCGATACACCCCGATATCTTATTGGTGATCAAATGCGCTTAAAACAAATTTTAATTAATGTTATTGGAAATGCGATAAAGTTTACTGACAAGGGCTTCGTTTCTATCACGGTATATATGGAAGATGAAAGTGAAAATCAGATCATGATCAAATTCAATATAGAAGATAGTGGCATTGGTATTTCTGATGATAATCAAAAAAGCCTTTTCAAAGCTTTTAAGCAAATAGAGTCTGATTCAAACAGACGATTTTCTGGCACAGGCCTTGGACTTGTCATCTCCAAAAACCTGGCAAGCTTAATGGGGGGTGACATTATTTTACACAGCGAAGTTGACTCAGGCACTTTATTTTCAATCATAATTCCCTTGAAACCATCACCACAGGAAAAATCTCAACTAGAATATCATGAAAATGACCTGCCTACGTCTAAAACAGTAATGATATATGCATCAACACAACCCGCTTTAAACGAAATTCAGGCACTATTTAATCGAAATAACTTTAATACTGAAACTCAGTTAATTGAGGAAACAACGTCAGCAGAATATTTACAAAATCAGTTAACATTAAACCTTAATTATATTGATATAGTAGTGATCGACTTACGACATAGTTTCATGCACCCGAATCTATTTATTCCACAACAGGTAGTGGATAAGTGTAAGGTTATTATTATGCACTATGATTTAAGTATTATTGATATCAGTGACTACCCGGACTATCAATTTATTTCAGTGATCAATAACTCTAATAACTTAATACAACTGATTGAAAATCAAAAGACAGTCAGAAAAAGGAATATCTCAATACCTGTAGAAATACCTGAAACTCTCTCTAAAAGAATCCTTATTGTAGATGACAACTCGATTAACCTCGCTCTGGCCTGCGAGTTAACCCGCCTATGGGGACATAGTCCTGAACAGGCTAGTAATGCAACAGAGGCAATGCAACTATTCAAATCAATGAGTTTTGATTTAATTTTACTGGATATTCAAATGCCTGAAGTCGATGGTGTTGAACTCATGTTAATGATGCGCAAACAACAGCCCGAATTAACAACTCCCATCGTAGCCATAACAGCAAATGTACTGGATATGGAAAGAGAGCGTCTACTGAGCCTGGGATTTAATGCATATATCAGCAAACCTATTGATGAAAAAAACTTGCAGGAGCTACTTTCTCAGGAAGTTTCATTACAAGAACCCGTTCCACAACAAATTCTGACTGATAACCTGGATATTTCCATTGATTTTAATTTAACACTAATACTTTCAGCAAATAATGAAAAACTGGTTGATGCCACTTTCTCAATGTTACAACTTGAAATTCCAGATTATCTTGAAGATCTGGAAAAAACAATAAAGGCCACTGACAGGGATAAACTATCCAGCATAATGCACAAATTACAGGGTATTACCTGTTATATCGGACTTCCACGATTGAAAAAACTATTAACTGATTATGAAATATTGAAACTTGGAGATATTGATGACCTGATTGATATTTCAAACCAGATTAAAGATGAATTAAATAGAATCGATGAAGTCATCGAGTTGGACAAACAGACTACAGAATCTGATTAAGCAGTTTCCAGAACGACCATTGCCACCGCATAGTGTTTTTCATCAGATAATGATAGGAAAGCACTGCTGATACTTCTTTGTTTTATTAATTCAGCAGCAGCTCCATGAAAAACAAGTTCCGGTTTGCCCTCATCACTATTCACCACTTCAATACTGTGAAATCCGATTCCTTTGGCTATGCCCGTACCAAATGCTTTACTAGCGGCTTCTTTAGCGGCAAATCGTAAAGCCAGAAAACTCATGCTACTATTTCTTTTTTTATATTGTTGAAATTCCTGAGTCGTTAAAACACGATGAGCCACTTTGTCTCCAAAGCGCTCCACCATGCGTTCGAAACGAGCAATCTCGGCAATATCAATTCCGATTCCCGATACCATCAAACTTTACCGTTTAATTAATTCCCGCGGGCTTCAACAATAAGCCGTTTCATTTCACCTACAGAAGCTGCTAGTCCGTGAAAAACGGCATCAGCAATAATGGCATGTCCAATATTCAATTCAACGACCAGTGGATTACAGGCGATGTCCTGAACATTATGATAATGCAACCCATGTCCGGCATTCACCTGCAGTCCCTGATCATGGGCATATTGAATAGCATCGTTTATACCGTCTAACATACTAGCCCGTTGTTCATCATTCTGTGCATCTGCAAAATGGCCTGTGTGAATTTCAATTATAGGAGCCTTACAGGCCACAGCCGCATCTATTTGCTGTTTATTTGCATCGATAAATAGTGATACCCGAATATTCTTTTCTGCAAGCCGTTCACATGCCTGTTTAATTCGATCAAACCCTTCAATGACATCCAGTCCACCTTCAGTCGTTAGCTCTTCTCTTTTTTCAGGAACCAGGCAACAATCATGAGGCTGTAACTCCAGTGCAAAATCTACCATTTCATCAGTTACAGCCATTTCCAGGTTTAACTTGGTCTGCACCATTTGTTTTAAAAGGTGACAGTCACGTAACTGTATATGACGCCTGTCTTCTCTTAAGTGAAAAGTAATTGAGTCAGCACCCGATTGTTCTGCAATTACCGCTGCCGTTACCGGGTCTGGGTAACGGGTCCCTCTTGATTGCCTCAGTGTGGCAATATGGTCTATGTTTACACCCAGCAATACTTTTGAATTGTTCATGTCGCTATTTCTTTTTCATTTGTTGATAGAATTTACGTGATTGTAACGTTCTACCCTGCAGGTTGATATGTATTATTTGACGCATCAATCGTTTCGCTGCTCGCAATATATCAACTGATTCAAATTGACGATTATTGATAGCTTTCAATTCATAACTGGTAAACGAGTTGATAACTTCAACATTGGCTGGAATAAGACCGGAGATTTCATCAAAACCATAACGTTGTTCATCCTGCATCACTAGACCTGAGTTTGAGTCAAAGTTTAAATCAGGCATATAACCCAGTTCGGTAAGCAACTCTATCTCAAAATTTCTAAGCACTGCCTCAAGCTGAACATTCTGATGAGTAAGCTCTATCAACAGGTTTTGATAAAGCTGAAACAGAAGTACCTGCTCTTCATGTTTTGGCAATAAATAAAGCAGTAATTCATTAATATAAAAAATACTGGGGTAGTATTCCGCTGGCAGAGAAAGTTGATGGCTATCGATATGAGTTAGAATTTTTAGCTCCGAATGGCCTGTCCAACCTACTGACAGCCGATTACAAATCTGGAAACTTGCCACATCACGACGCTTTTTAGCACCTTTAACCAATACGCTAAGACGTCCAAAGTCCTGGCTAAAGAGGTCAAGAATTAAGCTCGAATCCTGATAATCTCTCCGATGCAGAATAAAGGCAGGCTGGTCATTAATTCGGTTTTGCATGGCTAAGCAATTAAAACAATTTCACCACAGAGGACACGGAGGTCACAGGGGGAAAATAGTTAGTCTTTGAATTAGTTTCAATTTAAGGAATAAAACAAACATGGTACACAAAGTTTACTTTCATCTCTGTGTTCTCCGTGTCCTCTGTGGTTAATAAAGGTTTTTGAAGTTAATCGTTAGAATAACCAAAAGCAGCCAGAGAGCGTTCATCATCTGACCAGCCTTCGCGTACTTTAACCCATAACTGTAAATACACTTTCTGGTCTACCAGTTGCTCTATGTCAGCACGTGCTTCAGAGCCAATTTTTTTCAGTAACGAGCCACCTCTACCGATAATAATACCTTTCTGAGATTGTCGCTCGACCCAGATTGATGCAGATATTCTCACCAGGTCTTTCTCTGTTTTGTAGTGATCTACATTCACGGTTAGAGAATAAGGTAACTCCTGAGTCAGAGTTCTAAACAACTTTTCTCTTACAATTTCGGCCACGATAAAACGCATTGGCTTATCGGTCAGTTGATCATCAGGGAAATGAGGGATGCCTTCAGGTAGTCTAGCCTGTATCTGGGACATCAGGCTGTCAAGATTCTCTTCTTTTAGCGCAGAAACGGGAATCATATCAATATTTGGCAGCAACCCTGAAATACGTAGCATTAATGGTAATAACTGTTGTTTATTGATCTGGTCTATCTTGTTTAAAACAAGAATAACGTTATCCATATTTTCTACTTTCTTAAGAACTTGTTCATCGTCACCATTAAAATTACGTACATCTAGCAATACGCAAATTAAATCAACATCCGTTAACATGCTGGTGGCAGCCCGGTTCATATAACGGTTAATGGCTTTTTTCTGATCCTGATGCATGCCGGGAGTATCAACAAAAATACATTGATATTCTGACGTGGTTTTTATACCAAGAATTTGATGCCGGGTTGTTTGAGGACGCTTGGCAGTGATACTGAGTTTTTCACCAACCAGCGCATTCATCAGAGTAGATTTACCGGTGTTCGGTTTGCCGATCAGTGCAACATATCCACATAAATAGTTCAGTTTATTTTCCATTTTGAGCCTGCTTCAATGCTTCAGCAGCTGCCATCTGCTCGGCTTTTTTTCGACTACTACCTTTACCCGTAGCAACGATATTTAAACCAGTAACCGAACATTCAATTGTAAATATCTGATCATGTGACTTACCTTCAGTTTTAGTCACTTTGTACACGGGAAGTTCAACTTTTCGGCTTTGCAGGTATTCCTGCAAAGTTGTCTTGGGATCTTTCAGGTCAACCGATGAAGGAAGAGTAACCAGGTAATCTTCATATAAAAATAGAATAGTTTTTTCACATTGATCAAACCCAGCATCCAGATAAATCGCCCCAAATATTGCTTCCAGAGCATCCGACAAAATTGAGGCCCGTCTATATCCTCCACTTTTTAATTCGCCACTACCCAGCAAAAGAAACTCACCCAGATTGATGTCTCTTGCAACTGTGGCCAGGGCATCTTCTTTTACCAGGCTAGCTCTAACCCTGCTTAATTCACCTTCAGCAGCAGTATCAAGTCTTTTGAAAAGATACCCGGAAATAACCAGTCCCAACACACTATCGCCGAGAAACTCCAGTCTTTCATTGTTTTTATTCTTTGAATAGCTACGGTGTGTTATTGCTGTTTGAAGTAACAACTCATCATTAAAATGGTAATTTATTATGGTCTGTAACTGCTGAACAGACTTCACCGTTTAATCTCTACCGAGTATGTAAAGTGAGCACCGATAAATAAATCTGCTAAATAAGGTTTTCTAACTTCATATTCAACTGTCATGGTGGTTATATTGTTTTTACGCTCAAAAGTGAAATGCTCTTTCTTAACATCAAGCACCTGATTAATCATTAACCTTTTATTAAGCGCGAATAGTAAATCTCTTTTAGAGCGAGCATCTACAGTTTCATCCTGAACAACACCGTCCATGACCGACTTTAACTTAAAATAATCAAGGTAAAAGGGTAATACTTTAAATCCGGATACCACTAAAAAACCAAAAATACCGATTGCAGCTAACCAACCAATAGTGGTTAAGCCTTGCTGTGAATGTTTGTTAATCATGTCAGTTCTCTAAAGTTGAGTGCCTATACGTGTTAAGTCTAGCCCACTACCACCACTTCGCCAATCCCAATGCATCCAGATAGTCACTGCTTTACCCACCAGGTTCTGCTCAGGTACAAACCCCCAGTAACGGCTATCATTACTGTGATCTCGATTATCACCCATCACGAAATAGTGACCTTCAGGTACAATCAGGTCTCCACTTGAACTAAATTTCACATTAGCATCAGTCATCATCGTGTGTTTAATATCACCCAGTTGTTCAATGAAAATTTCACCACCTTTCATATTATCGGAGGTTGTTCCCTGTCCTGCATAAGTTTCCTGAAACTCAATGGGTAAGGCTTTATCATTAACCATAAGTCGACGATTATAATAACTTACATGATCACCCGGTAATCCAATAACTCTTTTAATAAAATCCAGCTTTTCATCATCGGGAAATCTGAAAACAGCAACATCGCCACGTTTAACCCCTTCACCTTCTGTTAACTGGTTATGAATAATGGGTAAACGCACACCATATTGATATTTATTCACCAGGATAAAATCTCCCACCAGTAAAGTCGGCATCATTGAACCCGAAGGTATGCGAAAAGGCTCATACAGAAATGAGCGTAAGATCATCACTGCAAATAAAACAGGGAAAAAAGATTTGGCATATTCAACAAGAATCGGGTCATGGGTCGATTTCCCACTGGACACCTGTTTTCTTTTACTGGCAAAGAACATGCTATCAACCAGCCAGATGATACCACTCACAAGCACAGTTAATACCAGCAAAAATTCAAAATCAAAATGAATCATATTCTATGGAATCCGTTTATTTATCAAAAATAAGTAATAAGTTAGTTTTTAGAATCTACCTGTAAGACCGCTAGAAAAGCCTCTTGAGGAATCTCTACATTGCCCACCTGTTTCATACGTTTTTTTCCGGCTTTCTGTTTTTCCAGCAGCTTCTTTTTACGTGAAATATCACCACCGTAACATTTTGCAGTCACATTTTTGCGTAAAGCTTTGACATTGGTTCGAGCAATTATTGACGCGCCAATTGCAGCCTGAATAGCCACATCAAACATTTGTCTTGGGATTAATTCCTTCATTTTACTGGCCAGTTCACGGCCCCGGTAATCGGCGTTATCACGATGCACAATAACAGACAAAGCATCCACTTTGTCACTATTAATTAACACATCTAGCTTAACCAGGTTAGCCGCTTCAAAACGTAGAAACTCATAATCAAAGGAGGCATATCCACGGCTGACACTCTTTAGCCTGTCGAAAAAATCGAGTACTACTTCACTCATCGGTAGCTCATACACGATTGAAACTTGAGTACCCATGTAGATTATTTCTTTCTGCACACCCCGTTTTTCAATACATAGAGTAATAATAGAACCAATATAAGCTTCAGGAGTCAGGATATTGGCCTGAATTATAGGTTCTCTGATTTCATTAATTTTATTGACTGCAGGTAATTCAGCAGGATTATGAATCTCAATGATATCACCAGTAGTCGTTTCTACCTGATAGATAACCGTGGGCGCTGTGGTGATAAGATCCAGATCGTATTCACGTTCCAGACGCTCCTGAACGATTTCCATGTGTAACATGCCCAGAAAACCACAACGAAATCCAAAGCCTAAAGCCTGGGAAGATTCTGGTTCGAACTGCAAGGCAGCATCATTCAGTTTAAGTTTTTTCAGAGCTTCACGACAATTTTCATAATCATCAGAGCTCACAGGAAAAAGGCCGGCAAATACCCTGGGCTGTACTTCTTTAAAGTCAGGTAAAGCATGCAACGCAGAGTTATGGCTAGATGTTATCGTGTCACCAACTTTGGCCGACTCAATATCTTTAATGCCTGAAATAATATATCCAACATTACCGCATTCCAGTTGATCAGTTTGTTTGCGTTTAGGGGTAAAAACACCCACCTGATCCACATGAAATTCTCGACCAGTCGACATCATTTTAATCTTTTGGCGAGGTTTGAAAGATCCTTCCATCACTCTTACCAGCGTGATAACACCCACATAACTGTCAAACCAGGAGTCTATAATCAAGGCTTGCGCAGGATTATCGATATCACCCTTAGGAGCTGGCACCAAGGCAACAAGTTGTTCCAGTAGATCATCAATGCCTATACCTGTTTTGGCACTCACCACTATGGCATCAGTTGCATCCAGGCCAATAACATCTTCAATTTCTTTTTTAACCCTATCAGGATCAGCCGCGGGTAAATCTATCTTATTTAAAACTGGAATAACTTCCAGATCCATTTCAATGGCCGTGTAACAGTTAGCAACACTCTGGGCTTCAACACCCTGAGATGCATCAACGACCAGCAGTGCGCCTTCACAAGCTGCTAGTGAACGTGAAACTTCATAGGAAAAGTCAACATGGCCCGGTGTATCAATAAAATTGAGTAAATAGGTTTCACCATCTTTCGATTTATACTCGAGTGAAACAGATTGAGCCTTGATGGTAATGCCACGCTCACGCTCCAGATCCATAGAATCCAGCACCTGTTCAGACATTTCACGTTCACTCAAACCACCACAAACCTGGATAAATCGATCTGCTATTGTCGATTTACCATGATCAATATGGGCAATGATGGAAAAATTCCGGATATTTTTCATCCGCATAATCAGAAGACCTGTTTAAAAAGCCCGCGAATTTTACGGGAAAGTCGCCTAAAACGACAGTGTAGAACAGAAATTTAACGCATTTAGTCGTATAAACGGCATATTAAACGATAAAGATTCACCACGAAGTCACGAAGAACACGAAGATAAGGTTAAAAATTGATAAGATTTTTAGTTTAGTCTAATAATCAAAAAAGCTTACCAGCAATTAAATAGAGTAAAACATTATTATTTTCTTCGTGTCCTTCGTGCCTTCGTGGTGCATTTTTTTTATTTTAAAACGATTTCTCTAATTGCCTGTTCATCAATAAAATAATGACAAACTTCCTTTCCCTTAAATTGAAGTACCGGCACTAAAGTATCATATAAATAGATCAAGTTTGTATCACGATCAATATCAGACTCTGCCCAGTCAAAATCAATATCCTTTTGTAAAGCCACCAGTGCCAGTCGCATCGACTCACACAGGTGGCAATTTTCCCGGTAGAACAATGTAAAATTAGTTGTAATCTTTATGAGTCCGAATCCAGAGGTTTAATCGCCAGAAAAACCGGTCCATTACTTCGCTGAATAAGAATCGCTATCGATTTACCCGCTTTCAAGCCTTCTGCAATAGAGGTAAATTCATCAACTGAATTAATGCTGCGGTTATCCAGCATACTGATAACATCACCTTTACGAATACCGGCTATTTTAGCGGCACCATCCATATCAACTTCTTGAACGATCACACCTGAATCAAGTTTGAGCTTCTTTTTAGTGGCCTTATCCAGCTTTTTAACACTCATGCCTAGCACAGATTTCTTTACTTCATTTTCCTCTTCAGGCTTGCCTTTAGCCTGAATTATCTCTTCAGGTAACTGGGCGATAGTTACTTTAATAGTTCGCTTTGATTTATTTCGGATGATTGTCACGTTAGCTGGTTTTCCAACAGGGGTACGACCCACAATTGGAGGTAAGCTACTGGAACGAGTCACCTTTTTACCATTAAATTCAACAATAACATCGCCCACCTGCAAACCTGCTTCCTTCGCAGGGCTATCATCCAGCACTTTGGCAATCAGCGCTCCATGAGGATTGGACATTCCGAATGAGTCGGCCAGTTCTCTGGTCACTTCCTGAATCAAGACACCCAACCAACCACGTGAAACTGTACCGGTATTTTTTATTTGTTCAGCGACATCGATGGCCATTTCGATGGGAATAGCAAATGACAGCCCCATGAACCCACCAGAGCGACTGAAAATTTGAGAATTAATCCCGATAACTTCTCCATCCATATTAAATAAAGGTCCACCGGAATTACCTGGATTTATTGCTACATCAGTTTGAATAAAAGGCACGTAATTATCACCTGGAAGGCTACGTCCTTTAGCACTCACAATACCTGCCGTGACAGTATGATCAAAACCGAAAGGTGAACCTATGGCCAGAACCCATTCCCCAACTTTTAGAGCATTCGAATCACCCAGTTTAAGATTAGGCAGGTTCTTACCATCAATTTTTATGACAGCAACATCAGAATTTTTATCAGAACCAATAACTTTTGCATCGTATTCATCTCGATTATTCAAACGAACAATGACTTCATCTGCCCCGTCAATTACATGGTGATTGGTCAGAATATAACCATCCTCAGAAATAATAAAACCAGATCCTAATGAACTGGTCTCTCTTTCTTTCAAACCAAAACCATCATGATCAAAGAATTTTTTAAACAATTCACCAAACGGTGAATCTTCCGGAAAATCGGGCATTTCCAGTTGTTTTTTTAATTGACTGGTTTTAGGTTTTTTACTAGTACTGATATTAACGACTGAATCTTTAGCATCTTCGACAATAACGGTAAAATCGGGTAGTTGGGCAAAAATCTGGCTGCTAAAAAACAGCAATATAAAAGCTGAAAACAGGTTAATGGTTTGTTTTTTCATGAATGCGTCCTGAAATAAAAATTAATACTTATGGAGCCTCTGATTAATTCTGTGCGAAATAGATTGTACTCAGAAAAGTCAGATTTAAGGCGTCGAATTACACGTAATAGTGAGCTATTGTGAAGATTCGCAACGTAGAAGCTGGCTTTTCTGAGTGCAAGATATGAGCTCATGAATTGATTAGAGGTTCCTTATATTTTAAATGATGTTTTTAGGCGGGGTTCGACCACCTGGGGCGAAAATTCCTGCCGAATAAATTGAGGTTTCATCTTTAAGGCAAAGTCATTTTTAGCCATCCTGCCACTAAACATCAGTCCGAAAACCAGTCCAGACAGTGAAGCTAAAACAATGACCGATTCTGCTCCGTTAAAAAAATAATTAGCCACTAAACCAAATAGAAAAAGACTGAGTAAAGGTAACAGGTACACCAGAAATCCGGCAAAGTGAAAATACTTATCCGGCATACCGATGACAATTCGATCTCCAACTTGCAGTTTATGCCTGTTAGGAATAGATAAAGCCAGTTTTTTATAACCCAGTAATCGTCCAAGACTGCCGGTACCACAACCCTCGCTAAGATCGCAGCTTTGGCAGGCATTTTGGCGCTGTACTTCAATCAGTGCCTGATCGCTGCGTAATGCTATTACCAAAGCCTGTTCTTCAATCATGAAATCTGCAGCATCTAGTTTTGATAGACAGTTGATTCAGCAAGTTTTTTCACCGTGATTGCAGGAACTTCACCAATGGCTGTCACAGTAAAGTCATTGATACGAGTTCCAAATGCATTAACAGCGCCCATGGAAGACTCGCCTGACAGGCTCTGGCCTGAAGTCTTTTCAATAAATACCGATACAGAAGCCATACCGTCGGTGATAATCATTTGCTGGGTATAATCATTAGACTCGGGCATTTTCTTTCTAAAAGATGTTTCAACCCAAAAGCCACCTGGTAGAGATTCCAGTTTCCATTTAGCATCGGCCTGTAGAGAAATGGTTTCACGACCTGAATGCGAACGAATTAATGCATATCCACTGTCGATTTCCGGAATAACCGAAAATGAGTTTTGATCATCATAGTGCATTAGTGTTAGTTCAGTGAACATTATCTGCTCTTTAGTTCGACCCAATTCATCAAATAAAACTGACTGAAGCAATAATCCAGTGTTTTCATCCAGCCAGACTTTCATCCCATATCGAAAATTATCTTTGGGTTTTATGGATATAATGATGGTTGAATGATCAGCAACTCTATCCTTGCCTGATATAGAAAATTCATAAAATTTTGCCAACCGCTCTACATCATCAGGCGCCCATATTGGCGAAGAACTCTTTTGATTAGATTGGTCTACAACAACCTGCCTACTGGATGGCCAGACACAGGTTAAATTATTATTGTCACGTAATATTTCACGCGCTTCACCATTTAGGGAGATTAATCTTTCTCTGGTACCTTGTTGATCTTTAACATGAATGATGGACATGCTTTCGAGCTGGTTATTTTGCTGATAAACAAAACGACCTTTGTAGCTAAGTTCGTTCATCGCCATCGACATTTTCTGAACCCACTGTATAGCCTTTTCACTATTGGCAACTGCAGACCCCAAGTGAAACAGGGCCAACAGAAACAGAGATAAAGATAAAGTTACCGGCTTAACTAACAACATCGACATTAATAACTGGTTATTTCTGCGCATCAAACCCTACGACTCTTACCTGTGGAATAATTCCCTGCAACGAATTAGAAAACTCATTATGGTTAACCAGGTATGTATTCAGTTTCTTTTGAATATCTGGTCCATTACGTTTAATTTTCCAATTCATACCGACAGGAGAAGATGAACTTTTACTATTCACTGAAACCGTAGACAGCCCCCTGTTAATAACAGGTATACTCGCTAGCATTTCAACCTTAGCACTACTGTCATCGGCTGATGCAAGAAGATCAGGTTGATCAACAGAAACAGGTTGCAATTGTAAACTCGATACTGCTACAAAAGCTACCGTGGCAGCAACAGCAAGACCCGCTACCGGTTTGAATAAAACAGACCAGAACCATGAAGACTGCTGTGGAACTTCTTTTACAGTTTCCTGTTTAACATGTAAGACAGATTCCTGTTCAATTTTTGACATCACATCAGCGGCAAAATCCAGCTTGATCGCTTCAGGCATTTCATTACGCATCACTTCACCAATCATCTGGTAACGACGCATAGCATATTGCTGGTTCACATCAACCAGAGCTTCATTTAATAGAACCTGGTCAGAGTCAGTATGTTGATAGTCATCAATCAATACGGATAATTTTTCACGTTGCTCATTCATAATTTTATACTCAAATAAATGTAACTACTCAACAAATCCCTGAAGGTTTAAAGCTGACAGATTTCAGGGCCAATCTGAGCAGTTATCTGTATCTTTTACAACTTTAACCTTGAAACTAGAAAAAATTGTAAAAGAAAATATATTTCTACTGTGTTAGTCATTCTAATAAGGGTCTTAGTTCCTTATCAATTGCATCTCTTGCTCGAAATATCCTGGATCTAACGGTTCCGATAGGACAATCCATCACATCTGCTATCTCTTCATAACTTAACCCTTCAAGTTCTCGCAACGTAATGGCCGACTTCAAGTCTTCCGGTAAGTTATCAATTGCCGCATACACTGTTTGCTTTATCTCTTCCGTTAACATTAAGCTTTCGGGAGTCGTATTATCTTTTAGCTGACTATCGCCACTAAAATGTTCGGCATCTTCTACATCGACAGAATACTTTGGAGACTTCCTGGCCCTGGATGCCAGATGATTTTTCGCTGTATTGGCCGCAATCCTGTATAACCAGGTATAAAACTGACTGTCTCCACGAAATTTATCTAAAGCTCTATAAGCTTTAATAAAGGTTTCCTGAGCCACGTCATAGCATTCAGATTGATCAGACACAAAACGTGAAATCAAGTTCACCACTTTCTGCTGATATTTCTGCACTAATACGTCAAACGCAGACTTATCACCTTGCTGTACCCGTTTGACCAATTCGCTGTCTAATTCAACCGACCCCATTTAAAACCCTATTATTAATTAATACTTTCATCACAACATCAAAATTCAGCTAACGTTATTTACATAAATGTAACTTAATAATTGATACATTGTTTTAGCTAAGACATTCAATATAACAAAAGATTCTCTTTGTAAGTTAATTTTTACGCCACAACTTTATCCTAAGCATAGAAATTTAGAACAAAACTAGACATACTTGGTTTTTGGCAGATAAAAACTTTTCTATTTATGAGTAAACAGTTTCATTACGATGTCATCATTATTGGAGCCGGTGCTGCAGGAATGACACTGGCTTTACAATTGCCCGACAACATTTCCATAGCTCTGTTAGCCAAAGACAATTACAAACAATGTTCTACTTATTATGCCCAGGGTGGTATCTCTGCCGTTCTGGAACAGGATGATTCATTTGACCTTCACAGCACCGATACACAAAATGCTGGCTCTGGAATCTGCGATGATAAAACGGTGAAAATGGTGGCTGAATCAGGGCCAGCAGTTATTCACTGGCTGGCTGATCTGGGCATGCCTTTTACCAAGGACCGACAGGACGTAACGGCCAGCGGCTTTCACCTGACCCGCGAGGGTGGTCACAGCCGTCGTCGTGTTGTACATGCAGCCGATGCTACGGGTAAAGCGATGCAAAAAACTTTACAGGCACATGTTGCTGAGAAACAAAATATTGATGTATTTGAACATACAATAGCAATTGACCTGATTACCAAAAAAGATATCTGTGTTGGACTGTATGCTTATAACATTCGAAATCATCAGGTAAATGCATTTGCCGCTAAAAAAGTCGTGCTTGCAACAGGGGGAGCCAGTAAAGTTTATTTGTACACCAGTAATCCGGATGGTTCTACCGGTGATGGCATTGCGATGGCCTGGCGAGCAGGATGCCGTGTCGCCAACATGGAATTTATCCAGTTCCATCCAACCTGTCTTTTTCATCCTGAAGCAAAATCTTTTTTAATCACAGAAGCACTTCGCGGGGAAGGCGCTAAACTGCTGCTGCCCAATGGTAAAAGATTCATGCAACACTTTGATGAACGTGCAGAACTGGCTCCCAGAGACATTGTAGCCCGGGCCATTGACCACGAAATGAAGCGACTTGGAGCCGAGTGCGTTTACCTCGATATCAGCCACAAAAGCCGGGCATTTATCAAATCACACTTCCCTACCATCTACGAAAAGTGTAAACAGTTTGATATCGATATTACCCGCCAGCCTATCCCTGTAGTACCCGCAGCTCATTATACCTGTGGTGGTGTAATGATTGATTTAGATGGCCAGACCGATATTCAAAATTTATATGCTATCGGGGAAATATCCTATTCCGGCCTGCACGGTGCCAACCGGATGGCAAGTAATTCACTACTCGAATGCATGACTTTTGCTATGGCTTCAGCCCGCCATATAAAAGAAACACTGGACTCCACCAAAAAACCCGGGCGATTAAAAAACTGGGATGAATCCCTGGTCACTGATTCTGATGAAGAAGTTGTTGTTTCTCACAACTGGGATGAGCTCAGACGTTTCATGTGGGATTATGTCGGCATTGTGCGCACCAATAAGCGCCTAGAAAGAGCACTCAATCGTACCAATTTACTGAAACGAGAAATTAATGACTATTATGGCAATTTCAGAGTTACTCCTGACTTGCTCGAACTACGCAACCTGGTTGCTGTAGCAGAACTCATTATTCGTTCTGCCCTGTCCAGGCAGGAAAGCAGAGGATTACATTACACGCTTGATTTCCCACAAATTAGTGACAATCCCGAAGTCACCATATTAACTCCCAATAAAAAGCCCGATAAACAATCTCAAAAAATATCTTTGATATCATCCTGATTTATCCTGGAAAACTTATTCCCATAGTAATAAAAGGACTTTTATTTTTTAAAAACCCGGCTATATATGATTACTTAACCCATGAAAAATCATAATAGAGCATATGAAATGACTGACAAAACAACATTGCTAATCGTTGACGATAGCCGAGTTTCAAGGATGATGATAAAAAGTCTTGTCTCCAGCAAACATCCAGATTGGGAGATGATAGAAGCAGGAAGTGGCGAAGAAGGTTTAGAAAAGGCTGCTGAAAATCACATAACTCATTTTTCCATCGACTTGAATATGCCGGGCATAGATGGCCTTGAACTGATTGATCAACTACAAAAAACCTACTCATCATCAAGTATGGTGCTTATGACTGCCAATATTCAGGCAGAGATTTTTAAACGAGCCATGGCTCTTGGAGCATCCTGCATACACAAACCGATAACAGAAGAAAGTGTCGAAAAAATGCTGGAGATTTTTAATGGCTAGTAAGATTGATCTTACCGAACTTGAAGCCGATTTACTCGCAGAACTTTTTAATATAGGTGTTGGAAGAGCTGCCGATTCGTTAAGTCGAATGGTTAATCAGGAAGTTAAACTTTCCGTCCCCTCAGTAGAATTTCGTTCGGTAAGAGAAATGGCTGATTATCTGGGTGGTGATAATATTATCTGTAGTGTCAGCCAAAATATGACCGGCGAATTCGATGCTCGTTCGATGCTACTTTTTCCCGAAGACAACAGCATGGAAGTAGTAAGACTATTAATGGGAGACCACCTCTCAGACGAACTGGTTGCCGATATGCAGGAGGAAGCTCTAAATGAAATCGGCAATATAGTTTTAAATGCTTGCATTGGATCAATTGCAACGACTCTGGATAAACAATTTGATGTTGGCTTACCAGAATTTGAAGCTGATATTCCTATGAACCTGCTTTCATCTTCAGTATCTTCTGAAGCAGATGGAGTGCTGTTGATACGCATCAACATGGATTTAAGTGAAAGTAATGTTAAGGGTTATCTTGCATTTTTGTTAGGGCCAGCTTCTCAGGAAAATTTACGACGAAGCCTCAAAACATTACTGGAAAAATTTGGTGCTTAATAATTCTAGAGTTTCTTAATAGTATTTCATGATGAAACAGTTAAGTATCGACTTGCTTCAACAAACAGTTAACCGCTCTGACCTGGGTTTAATTGTTCTTGATGAACATCTGAGTATTGTACTTTGGAACGAATGGATGGCAGCTTACACCGGCTTACCTTCAGAACAGGCATGTTCATCAGGCATCCTTGAAGCCTGCCCCGAACTACTAAACTCCCGGGTTCACGAAGCCATCATCAATACCCTGCTCACCAATCAACCCGCTGTTATCTCAAATGTCCTGAATCGAACGCCTTTCAAACTGTATCCCCCTGCTTCAATTAAACAGGGCAACAAAGATATAAGCTGTATCCAGCAAGCAGTAAAAATTGTTCCTTTAACCGGCACCGATTCAAAACGATTATGTATGATCCAGATCAGCGATGTTTCTGCTGCAGTAAAAAGAGAAAAAGGACTTGAACAACAGGTTAAAGAACGTCGCCTGGTTGAACAGGCACTTGACCAGGAACGAGCACTTTTCATTGCCGGTCCTACTGTTGTATTCACATGGCCTGCTGGTGACAATCGAATCATTGACTACATCTCTCCTAATATTAAACAGCAATTTGGATATTCAGCTGAGCAGTTTCTAAATGGGGAGGTACATATGACCGATCTCATCCATCCTGAAGATGAAGAAAATCGCCTTGAAGAAATAAATCGACAGATATTGCTTAGCAATCAAATTATCGAGCAGGAATATCGAATTAAAAATGAGAACGGAGACTACAGATGGGTTTACAACCTCACGACGGTTGTGCGTAATGACAATGGTGAAATTAGTAAATTTCTGGGTTACCTGTTTGACATTACTGAACGTAAACTTATCGAAGAAAAAGTAGAGCAACAGGCATATTACGATGAACTGACAGGGCTTGCTAACCGGCGCATGTTCATGGATCGATTAAATCGGGAATTAACTCGAGCCAAAAGACGAAAATACATGGGAGCATTGTTTTTCATCGACCTGGATCGTTTTAAATCGATCAATGACACACTCGGTCACTCAGTAGGAGATTTACTGCTCAAACGAATCTCTAAACTGTTGCAAAAAAACTTAAGACAGGATGATACGGCAGCCAGATTAGGCGGTGATGAATTTGTCATCATATTATCTGATCTCGGACATCAGGTCGATGAAGTCACTGAAAATGCCATGTTAGTGGCTCAAAAAATCAAGTCTACTCTCGGTGAAAAACATATCATCAACGGCAATGAAGTCCACTCAACACCCAGTATTGGTATAGTGACCTACAGCGGGAAAGATAAATACAGTGCCGATGATTTAATCCGTTATGCCGACACTGCAATGTATCGTGCAAAAACTGCCGGAAGAAATGAAATACGTTTTTTCAGTTCAGAAATGCAACAGCAGGTAGACAACCAGCGACAACTTGAAAAATCATTAAGAGCCGCACTGGATAACAAAGAATTTACCCTTTATTTTCAGCCTCTTTTCAACAACAAAAATAAAATTATCAGTGCAGAAGCACTACTACGTTGGAAACACCCGGAAAAAGGCTGGATTTCACCAGCCGATTTTATCCCGTTAGCAGAAGAGACCGGCATTATTCTACCGTTGGGAGAGTGGGTATTACACGAAGCTTGTTCCCAATTAAAAAAATGGGAACAAAGTCATCAAAACCAATCGAATAAAGCTTTTTTACTGCCCATTCTAGCGGTTAATGTTAGCCCGAAACAGTTCAGGCAGAAAAATTTCGTTTCACAGGTCAAAGAAATTCTTCAACAATATGATATTAACCCCACCCGGTTAGAAATTGAATTAACAGAAGGAATTGTTATTGCCGATGTGGAAGACACTATTCAGAAAATGAATGACCTCAAATCTCTGGGTGTAAAAATAGCCATCGATGATTTTGGAACTGGTTATTCTTCATTAACCTATCTGAAGAACTTACCCATCGATGTGTTAAAAATCGACCAGTCATTTGTGCGGGATATCACCAAAGATAAAAGTAACTCCGCAATAGTTCGAAGTATTATTTCTATGGCCACCAATCTGGGATTATACGTTATAGCTGAGGGAGTTGAAACTCTCGATGAACTGGATCATCTTATTTCTGAGCAATGTGCAATTTTTCAGGGTTATTATTTTAGTAAACCCCTCAGTGCTGATGAATTTGGTAATTTCTACCAAACTACAATACCGACAAAAATTTAATAAAATCTGAACTCTACTTAAGCTGGTTCAACCAGTTATTAATAGCCTCAATCAACTCTTCATTTTTATCATCAAAAAAATGTTCAGCACCCATAATTACTTGCTGCTGATATGTTTTGTTATGACTTGAAGCTTGTTTCTTTTTATTAACCGTTTCTAAAACCCCGGGTAAGTCTTTACTTCCGTATAGATCCAGCACTGGAATATCTATAGCTTTTAACGAAGTCGCCGCATTTATATCCACATCTTTCTGAGTTGCCTGCATGCCAATCGCAACAAACGCGCTAACTTTATGGTCATTATTAGCCAGGTAATAAGCCGACATTGTTGAGCCCTGACTATGGGCTACAATCACAATGTTCTTTATGCCCTGTGACAACAGATAATCTTCAGCTGCTTTGAGCCGAGCGGGTACCTCTGGATATAGCGGAACATAATCATCATAAGTCGCTTCATTGGCTAAAATAGGCATTTGAACCGAAAGCGTATTCCAGCCAAGCATCGTCATTTCAACTCGTACTGGTTTGACCACCTGATCCCAGTTGGGATGAATACCCGTTCCATGCACAACAATTATGCCTTTGCTAGATTCATCTTCAGCTTCAGTATAAATAGACAGAAACTTCAAATTACCGGCTTTCAACCAGATATCTTCACCATCCAGGATAGAGTCAACTGTTTGTTCCGCCCAGCGCTTCTCTTTGGCTAAATCAGAGGCCTGAACAGAGCTTGTAGTAAATAACATAAATAAAACTACTAAAAATATATTCATCAATAATTCCGACTAATTTAAACAAACTAAATTATGATAATAACCAGCTCTAGTTACTATATAAAGTTAAATTTTTCTACAACTTATAGCTATACTTAATAGTATTGGACAACTTGACTTAAATAAAATGCGTATTCTAATTTTGCTAATAGCTCTTAGCATAATGATTTTTCTAGCTTATACGATCAATTCTGCATGGCAACAAACTGCTCAAACACAATTTAAAGATACTTCTACTGAAGTCATCCAGAAAGTCACCAGTTTCAATGCCGAACAAATTCAACCTCTACCCCTTGAAACTAAATTCCCAACCAGCAAGGTAAATCTTGGAAAACGGTTATTTAATGACCCGCAACTATCGAGAGATAAATCAATATCCTGTGCCAGTTGTCATAATTTAACTACAGATGGCACCGATGACAGGTCCACATCACTGGGTATTGAAGGCAGGACAGGAGAAGCTAATGCGCCGACCGTATTTAACAGTGGATTTAATTTTTCCCAATTCTGGGATGGGCGGGCAGCAACACTGGAAGAACAGGCTGTTGGTCCCATTCATAATCCAGTCGAAATGGATGCTGACTGGAAACTCATTTTACCAAGGTTATTAGCTGATAAAAAATACCAATATGATTTTAATAAAATTTATACCGATGGTTTAACCGCAGAAAATATTGTTGATGCAATAGCAACATTTGAACGAACCTTAACTACCCCTAATTCTAAATTTGATCGATATTTACGGGGCGATAAAGATGCACTCAATAAACAGCAACTGGAAGGTTATCAACGGTTTAAAGATTACGGTTGTATCAGCTGCCATCAGGGCATCAATATTGGCGGCAATATGTTTCAACGAATAGGAATACTGCAGGAGTATTTCAAAGGTAAGGTCAAGAAAACTATCGATATGGGACGTTTTAACATAACAGGACGAGAGGAAGATAAACATGTTTTTAAAGTGCCAGGTCTTCGAAATGTTGCTGTTACAGGTCCCTATTTACACGACGGTTCCATTACAGAACTTTCAGAAGTTATTCAGATCATGGGTAAGTACCAGTTAGGTAGAATTCTTTCAGATGAGGATACACTGTTAATTTTGGCATTCCTTTCCAGCTTAACGGGTGAATGGCAAGGGAAACTACTGCAGTGACAGTACCTACAAAAACTTTACATATTAAAGCAGTCTCTCAAGCATGGTTAGCGACTGTAGGAGCTATTGTTTTTGCAACCCTGGTAGTTTTAACCTGGTTGTATGTTGAAGCTGAAGCAGTATCACCCCAGGCTCATATAAACTACACGCAGCAATTACGTAATTTACGTGAAATAAATGCCAGAGTAGATGCAGAAATATTAGCTGTGAAAATGGAGCTTAGTCGTAATTATGACGCTTTAACGGCCTATATGACTATCGTCAAAAAAACCTCTGCAAAAATAACAAAAGCCCCAGATTTTTTACTGGAGCCCGATAGCAAAGAGTTAATATTCAACTCTCAGGCACTTAACAAATCTGTGCAAGAGAAAGCTATCCAGATCGATATATTTAAGCGCTATAACGCAATTCTGCTTAACTCCCTTTCCTATTTCCAGAAAACAGCTGATGATTTCTTACATCATCAGATCGATAAGGAAATAACACACCATGTAGACAGCTATATTCGGCACACTCTTTTTTATATACGAAATCAGCACACTGAAAACATACCTCCTTATCAACAATCAAAGCGAATAATTAAATCTCTTAAATTGAGCCCAGATCAACAATCGATTATAGATAATTTACTGGTCCATGGTGATCTCATATTCAACTACATACCCGAAGTAAACCGTCAGATGCGCAGTATTTTTCATTCGCCTGTTTCCAACCTGCAAAATGAACTCAATAACATTTACCAGATTGGACATAAGAATGCACAAAAGCGTGCTCAATCTTATCGCATCTTTCTATATTTAATTGCAGTATTACTAACAGCCTATCTCGCCTTTACTTTTTTCAGACTGTACTTCACCAGAAAATCATTGGCCAAAGCACATAGAGAAGTTACCCGACGATATCTGGCTCAAAAAAAGGCTGAGCAGAGTTTACGCCTGCACGACACCGCTTTTAACAGTGCTCACGAAGGCATAACTCTCACTGATAAAAAGGGAAATATTCTCGAAGTAAACCCTGCATTTACACGTATTACAGGTTTTGAACGGGAAGAAGTTCTGGGAAGAAATCCAAGGGTTTTAAAATCAGGTAGACATGATAATGAATTTTATCAGAGCATGTGGAAATCTATTAATGAAACAGGAAACTGGCGTGGTGAAATCTGGAATCGTAATAAATATGGAGAAATATATCCAGAGATACTATCAATCAACACGGTACAAAATAAGCAGAGAGAAATTACTAACTATGTAGCCGTGTTTTCAGATATTAGCCAAATTAAGGAGCAGGAAAAACTGTTGCAAAAGATGGCTTATTACGATGCATTAACAGATTTACCCAATCGGGTATTATTTACCGACCGAATACAACAGGCAATATCTCAAACCCGGCGCAGTAAGACTTTCATGGCGGTCTGTTTTTTAGATTTAGATGGCTTCAAACCGATTAATGATAACTTTGGTCATGAGGCTGGAGATAAACTTTTGATTGAACTTGCAAACCGATTTAAGGAAGAACTACGAGGTGGAGATACTGTGGCCCGGTTAGGTGGTGATGAGTTTGTATTTTTAAATGTCGGACTGGAAAAAATTGAAGAGTTCAATTTCATTGTTCAACGCCTGATGAACAGCATTTCAAAAAACATAATAATTAAAAATGAAACTATCAACATATCAGCCAGTATTGGAGTAACCATTTACCCGAAAGATAATTCTGATGCCGATACTTTACTTCGACATGCTGACCAGGCCATGTACCTTGCCAAGCAAAAAGGAAAAGACTGCTTCCATTTATTTGACCCTGACCTTGATAATCTGGCCCGCAGTAAACATAGACAGGTATTCAGAATAGAAGAAGCTTTACTGAACAATGAAATGTGCCTTTACTATCAACCAAAGGTAAATTTAAGACAGTGCACAATAGTTGGTTTTGAAGCTTTAATACGCTGGATACACCCGCAACAGGGACTGATTCCTCCCCTCGAGTTTCTTCCTTTAATTGAAGATGACGAACTAATAGTACATCTAGGGAAATGGGTTATGAAGGCAGCAATGAAACAGTTGGAGAGTTGGTACAGTCAGGGGTTTGAAACATCACTCAGTATCAATGTAGCCAGCCGCCAGCTGCAGGACCCAAATTTTGTCAGGGACCTGAAACAGGTATTATCTGAACACCCTGATATAGCACCCAAAAATCTGGAGCTAGAGGTACTGGAAACAGCCGCACTGGAAGACATTGTCAGTGTATCCCGCATTATTATGGAATGCAGTGAACTTGGCGTTAAAACTTCGCTGGATGACTTTGGCACAGGTTACTCTTCACTGACTTATCTTAAACGTTTACCGACTTCTACACTCAAAATTGACCAATCCTTCGTTAGAGATATGATGCAGGACCCGGAAAATCTGGCTATAGTTCAAGGAATATTAGGATTAACCAAAGCTTTCAAAAAACAGGTTATTGCTGAAGGCATGGAAACACCAGATCATGGCAGGATGCTAATTCAATTAGGCTGTAGTTACGCACAGGGATACGGTATTGCAAAGCCCATGCCCGCAGAAGATGTTGTCAGTTGGAAAGATTCATGGAAGCCTGACCCCATTTATTCTTCAATAAGAGAATTAACCTGGGTAGATGCCGATTACCCCATGTTTGCTGCTGAAGTAGAACATAACCGCTGGATATCTCTACTGGTTAACTCAATTAAAAATGACCAGCCAATTATTCATACCAATCCTGGCGACTATCATCGTTGCTGTCTGGGACAGTGGTATTATGATGAAGGTTTACAGCGATATGGAAAATATACTGAATTTCAAAAGCTTGAATCTACCCATAAACAAGTTCATTTAGTAGCCGAAGAAATTGACCAATATTATAGAGATGGAAAAATTAATCAGGCTAAAGAACTCATTCCCGAATTACTCAAACATCAGAAACAAATTTTAGCCCGATTAAATGCACTAAATTTATCTGTGGCGAGAAAACCATCCCCTATTGACGTAAAACCTCATAAGCATTAGCCATTACAGTAAACAGTTATGACACTGAGTAATATGACAGCTCTTTTTGGAGCTATGCTGATACTGGCTTTTTATCCTGGAGTTAGTTCATTAGCAGTCGCTGCCAGATCAGCAGCTTTTGGCTTTAAACAGGGTATTGTCACAACTCTGGGAATCTTGTCTGGAGACCTGTTATTTATTTTCATCGCAATCTCCGGCTTATCATATATTACAGAATCCATTGGTATCTTATTTATTCTTATAAAATATCTTGGCGGGGCTTACCTGATCTGGTTGGGCCTTGGACACTGGAGAAAAACAGCATTCATTACAAACCCTGAAAAATTAAATGAAACATCTATGCTATCTAGTTTCATGAATGGTTTTTTGATAACTCTTGCAGATGTTAAAGCCATCTTCTTTTACCTTGTGTTTTTTCCAGCTTATATTGACCTGACTAGCTTAACCTTTATACAGACTGGCATTCTGGTTCTTATTTCAATATCTGCAGTTACAGTGGCTAAAGTCAGTTATGCACTGATGACCCACAGAGCTCGAACAGTTTTAAACAAACCAGGCACTTTAAAAGGGATCAATATCGTTGTCGGTTGTATCATGGTAGGTACGGGGATATATTTGATTCTTAAAACATAACGCATGTGAATTGAATCAATTAGGCAAAAGTATGTGGTCACAAAAAGAAATAACATTGAAACCAAAATCACGAGGATTTCACCTAATCACCCATGAAATTTTACAATCAGTTGATGAGTTGAAAAACTTCAATTTAGGGATGATGAATATTTTCATACAACATACTTCGGCCTGTTTAACCATTAATGAAAATGCAGACCCCACCGTTAGACAGGATTTTGAAAACTTCTTCAATAAATCAATCCCTGAAAACGAACCTTATTATCTGCACATGGATGAAGGCAGTGATGACCTTCCAGCCCATTTTAAGTCGAGCATATTAGGCAATAGTCTGAACATTCCAGTTACCAATGGCCGTTTGAACATGGGAATATGGCAGGGAATATATCTTGGTGAACACAGGAATCATGCAGGAAGTCGTCGTCTCGTGATCACTATTCAGGGCGAATAAATATTTCTAAAAAGATTAGTAACGCTTCCCAGCGTATTCAAAAAGGTCAAAAAATATTCACCACGAAGACACGAAGTACACGAAGAAAAACAAATAATGCTAAAAGTAATTGGATAAATCAGTCATTGTCATAATTTTAAAAAGCTTATTACTAAATAACGATGTACCTTCGTGACTTCGTGGTGAAATAAATCTTAAACTTTATAGAAAAATTGAACCTTACATGAGTAGCATTACAAAGATTATTTCTAGATATTCCATAATAAATTTCTTTAATGCTGGTATTTTCACAACAATTTTCAATCATTGTCATTTTGTTTTATTATATCCCGCTAAATTTGACCTGTGTACAAATGCCTCAGGTTCCAACCCGATAAATATAAGCTGATAAACTAACGAGGGTTTTTCATGGCGAAGTCTGATTTTACTTTTAGACGATATAAAGATGGAGATGATTCCCATGGAAACATGGGTATGGATATCTTCGAACAGGATACGACCTATAAATGCCCTACTTACGTTAATCGCACCCCTCCTTGCCAGGGCAGTTGCCCTTCTGGAGAAGATATTCGAGGCTGGTTGAGTATTATTTGCGGAACAGAAAAACCCGCTGGCGATACCGATAAATTCGAATATGCTTTTTACCGCTCTACCGATGCAAATCCATTTCCTGCCATCATGGGTCGCGTTTGCCCTGCTCCCTGTCAGGAAGGCTGCAACAGAAATGAAGTAGAAGATTTTGTCGGTATAAATTCAGTCGAACAATTCATTGGAGATAATGCCCGTGAAAAGGGTTTGAAGTTTGAGAACAGTGCTGTCGACACGGACAAAAGAGTTGCCATCATTGGTGGTGGTGTTGGCGGATTAGCCTGCGCCTATCAGTTACGCAGACAGGGTCATGCAGTTACTGTATTTGATAATCATAAAAAACTCGGCGGCATGATGCGTTATGGCATCCCCGGTTATCGAACACCTCGCGATGTTATGGATCATGAAATTCAGCGAATTCTCGACATGGGTGTTGAAGTAAAACTCAATACATTCATTGGTAAGGATATCAGCATGGAAACCCTGCGAGAAGATTATGACGCTGTAGTGCTTGCTATTGGCGCTCAGTCTGGTCGTAATATTCCTATCCCCGGGGGCGAAGCACCAAACTGTATAACCGGTGTTTCATTTCTGGATGCTTACAACGATGGTCGACTGAAAACTGTTTCAAAGAAAGTTGTGGTAATCGGTGGTGGTGATACAGCCATGGATGTTGTTTCTGTAGCTCGCCGTCTTGGGCATATTGAAAACACACACGAAAGCGAACGTCCTGAAAATATTATTCTTAATCAGACTGCACAAGATGTTGCCATAACCGCAAAAAAAGAAGGCTCAGATGTCATTCTGGCTTATCGTCGTCCTGTTGATCAAATGCCAGCTGCACTTCATGAAGTTGAAGCCGCTGAACGTGAAGGCGTTGAATTACGAGGAAGCCTGGTTCCTGTTTCAGTGGTTACCGATGACAATGGCCGTGCTACTGCTTTGCGTGTGTCTAAAGCCGACTGGACTTCTGGAAAAATGGAGATCATCGAAAATTCTGAGTTTGATATCGAATGCGACTTAATCGTTTCTGCTATTGGCCAGGGTGGTGATTTAAGCGGAATGGAATCACTGGATAATGGCCGTGGATTAATTGATGCTGATAAGTTTTACCAGGTACCCAATGAAGAAGGTCTATTCGTCATTGGTGATATTATTCGCCCTCACCTGTTAACGACTGCAATTGGTCAGGCCTCTGTAGCAGCCGAAAGCATAAATCATTTTCTATCACAGGAAGCATTTAGTAAACGTCCTAAAGTAGATGTACACCATTTTGATCTATTGCATAAATTACAGGAAACCTCACTTCAACCTGAAGCCTATGCTCATCAGGATGATTGGGGGACAGATGGTTCAAACTTTGCCATTCATAACTATGAAGACCGCTCTGCTAATGAAATCATTCCGGCTGAGAAACTATTTCTGGGTCATTTTGATAAAACAGCACGTAACTTACGCCCTGAGTCATTCATTCAATCTGAAAATATTATTGATTCTTATGAAGAGCGCTTCCAGGGTTTAGTCGAAGAAGATGCCGAAAAAGAAGCCGATCGTTGCATGAGCTGTGGTATGTGCTTTGAATGCGATAACTGTGTTATTTACTGCCCTCAAGATGCCGTTCATCGCACCAAAAAAGCAGAGTCCACCATGGGACGATACGTTTATACTGATTATTTCCGTTGTATCGGTTGTCATATTTGCTCAGATGTATGCCCTACCGGTTACATCAACATGGCGATGGGCGAACATTAAATAATCTGAATTTTCAGAGAAAAATACTAAAGCCTGAGTTAATCAGGCTTTTTATTGATCAACAGACATAAATGTGTTGATTTCGGCTGCATGAGTAGCCACAATGCGCGCAAATTTATTGCTATCTATTTTTGAGGAAAAAACATGAAACTGATTTTATTAGGAGCTCCTGGAGCTGGTAAAGGCACAGTAGCTAAACTGTTAACTAAAATGGACGGTTCAGTCCAGATTTCTACTGGTGATATTCTACGTGGAGCTGTTGCTGCTGGCACAGAACTGGGTAAACAGGCTGAAGCTGCAATGAAAGCCGGTGATCTGGTTTCTGATGATCTGATCATGGGCATCATGAAAGATCGTTTACGTGAAGATGACTGCAAAAGCGGTTACCTGTTAGATGGTTTTCCACGTACTATTCCTCAGGCAGAAGCTCTTAAAACTCTGTTAGCAGATATGGGTGAAGAACTGGATTTCGTTGTAAATATCGACGTTCCACGTGATGTTATTCTTGACCGTCTGACTACTCGTCGTACCTGTACTGATTGTGGTGCTATCTACAATGTAAAATCTAACCCACCTAAAGAAGAAGGCAAGTGTGATTCATGTGGTGGACCAGTGGTTCAACGTGATGACGAAACTGAAGAAGCTATCGGTAACCGTCTTGATGTTTATAATGAAAAGACAGCTCCACTGGCTAATTTCTACGAAGGTGAAGGTATGATCTTAACTGTTAGCGCTACTTCAAGCGATGCAGTTATTGATGCTATTACCGAGAAACTGGGTAAATAATTTCCCTTTTTCTGCTGTATAAAAAAAGCCGGCTTTATGCCGGCTTTTTTGTATCTATTTTTCACCGATAATATCACTGAGTGAATTGTATCTTCAAAATGGCCCAGGTGGCATCTCCATCACTATCAATTCAAGGGTTTATATCGGGGAGATGATGGCTCCCATCTTCGATCAAAATTTGGGAAATCAGGATTACTCCAGCCTGTCTTAGCGAGGCCTTTCTCCGAGGGGCGTAGATTTGCAATATAGGACATAACAGCAGATTCTTCTCGTAGCGATAAGTTCTGAATTTGCTTGATCATCTTTTTATCTGCATTTCGACGATGACCACCCCGTATCCAGCTAAACTGTCTCATCAGGTAATTAAAGTGTTGCCCCTGAATTCTAGGAATATGATCATCTATCTGTCCTTCACCCATTTCTCCATGACATTGACTACAGTTAGCATCATAAACCTGCTGACCCAGAACATGATCCCGATGATTGCCCTGCCCGTTATCTCTGGTCATGGGAAGTAAAGCAATATAAGCCGCCAGATCAGCTACAGCCTGCCCGGAGTCCAGTACTTTAGGTGAAGTAAAGGCTTCCATTATTGGATTCCCTCGCTGTTTAGAACAGATATCACCCAACTGTTTTATAGTAACAGTATGTAATTGCCCTGCAATTTGCGGGTAGCTGCCATTACGAGTACCCCAGCCTTCAGGACCATGACAGGCGATACAAAGTCGATATAATTTTCGTCCATTATCAATATTAGGTTCTAAATCCAGCGCCTGTTCAAAACGTTCCAGCTTGAGGTCTTTGCTGTCCATTGCATGCGTACTGGAACTAAAAAGAATAAAAAGATAAGCCAACATTAAAAAGTAATGGCATCTTTTATTTTCAGTTCTGCAGAATATATTGAGGCTACTCATATTTCATTCCCAATTAAAATTACAGTTAGTCGGTAAAAAACTAACATTTTACTGCACCAAAGTTATCTAAAATACTGGAGACTAATTAAGCGATTAAAGATCAAATCTTGACAGACTGTGTATTACTGGGTAGCCTGCCAACTAATCATTATAAAAAGTAATGTTATTACTTCTTCCAGTTTTTGCAAGAAAAAATAGCTGCTCTCATCAGAAGGGAGACAATACTAAATATGAAAAAGTTACTGGGTTCATTAAAAAAGCTTCTCGCTATTTTTTCTCCCATTACATTATTAACTGGTGGAATTTTTGCCGGCATTATCTTGTGGGGTGGTTTTAACACCGCTATGGAAGTCACCAACACCATGGAATTTTGCATTTCATGCCATGAAATGCGCGACAATGTCTACGAAGAATACAAGGAAACCATTCATTACAAAAACCCATCCGGTGTTCAGGCGACCTGTGCCGATTGCCATGTGCCCCGCCCCTGGGTGTATAAGGTTATTCGCAAGATTCAGGCATCCAATGAGTTATATCATAAAGCCCTGGGTACTATTGATACCAAAGAGAAATTCGACCAGCATCGTTGGAAAATGGCTAAACGTGTTTGGGATACGATGAAGTCAACTGATTCACGTGAATGTCGTAACTGTCATGCACTTGGTACCATGGATTTGAGCGGACAGGACCGCACTGCACGTAAAAGACATGCTCGCGCTGAAGAACAGGGCGAAACCTGTATCGACTGTCATAAGGGTATTGCACACGAAGAACCTGAAGAACCCGAAACATCTAATCATGAATGAATGAATGAACGAATGACAAAAATATGATGCGTATTCTCTCACTCCTGTTTATTCTCATTGTTTCCTTTTCAGTGGTTGCGGCCGATAAGGAACTTGATAAACAGTTACGCCTGGCCGCAATGATTGATGATGATCAACATCTTGAGCAATTACTGGCTCAGGGAGCAGACGTCAACAGTGCCAATAAATTTGGCAAAACTGCATTAATGTTTGCGGTAGAGAATGGCAACCTGTTAACGGTTTCTATACTTCTGGCACGCGGCGCTGACGTCAACATAAAAACCGTTGCCAGCTGTACTGCTCTAACATTTGCAGCTGAAAATGGAGAAATAGAAATCACTTCTGTTTTACTTGAACGAGGAGCAGATCTGAGTGTAAGGACTCGAGCTGGGTGGAACTCCCTGATGGTAGCTTCTCGCTATGGTCAAACCGAAATAGTCAAACAGCTACTATTTAAAAATGCCAACCCGGATGAAACTGATAAAGATGGGCTTACCTCACTGATGATGGCTGCAGCACAAGGCCACAAAGAGATCATCGAAGTGTTGTTAAAAAATGGTGCCAATATTCAGATACAGGACAAAGATGGTAAAACCGCTTTAATTCATGCCGCCAGGTCTGGAAAATCAAATGAATCTATCATACTACTGCTAAAACACGGGGCGAGAATTGACCATCACTCAATTGATGGAGCTACTCCACTTATCTGGGCAGCAGGACAGGGAAATGAAAATACTGTCTACCTGTTACTTTCCTATAATGCCGATATCAACGCTCAGGATAAACAGGGCACCACTGCCCTGATGGAAGCAGTCACTGTACGTTCTGTAGAAGCTGTCAGGGAGCTGATCAACAGGGGCGCAAATCAGTCAATAAAAAATAACAATGGCAAACAAGCGATCGACATAGCCAACAAACACCGGAATGATAAAATCCGCTCGTTGTTAATCTCAAAATAATAGTCGGGGCATTGTTACAAGACGGCCAGGTTAATCAGATAGTGATCCTGCAAGTTTCTGCAATAAATCTACCGTATCATCAAAATCAAGACAGGCATCAGTAACACTTTGCCCATATTTGAGAGGGTTATTATTCAGCTTTTGATTACCCGCCACCAGGTTACTTTCAAGCATCAATGCACATACCGATAAATCACCCTCTGAGCGCATATCTATTATTGAATCAACTACCTTGTGCTGATTCACCGGGTCTTTAAGGCTATTGCCGTGGCTACAATCCACCATGATGACTTCTGGCAGTTCTGACTGCTTAAGTAATTGACGAGCTTTTTTTATTGATGTCGAATCATAGTTGGTACCCGTTTCGCTACCTCCTCTCAATACCAGATGACCATAATTATTACCGGTGGTCTCCAGAATAGCCGGAGCACCTTCACTGGTTAAAGATGGAAACAGATGGCGATTACGTGCGGCAACAATGGAATCCACAGCCACCTGAATATTACCATCGGTTCTATTCTTGAAACCTACCGGCATCGATAACCCGGAAGCCAGTTCACGATGTATCTGACTTTCCACAGTTCGAGCTCCAATCGCTCCCCAGCTGATCAGGTCCGTATAAAACTGTCCAAAAGTCGTATCCAGAAATTCGGTACCCGCACTTAAACCAATCTCGGAAATATCGGCCAGCAATTGACGAGCCTTTCGTAAACCTTCATTTATGCGGTAGGAACCATTCATATCAGGGTCATTAATCAAACCCTTCCAACCCATAACGGTACGTGGTTTCTCAAAATACACGCGCATCATGATGAATAAAGAGTCTGATAATTGATCCGCGACTGGTTTCAGTTTTTTTGCATAATCAATGGCTGCAGCAGGATCATGCACCGAACAAGGTCCCACTATGGCCAACATGCGTTTATCTATTCCATCCAGAATAGATTCCACAATAGATCGACTACGATTGACCAGCTCCATCGCTTTTTCGGTTGCAGGGATTTCTTCTGTCAGCAAAGCAGGCGTTAATAGAGGTCGGGTTCTGACAATACGCAGATTATTAGTTTGAACAATTTTAGACATCAGTAAAGGTTAATTTTAATCAATGGATTACCCGTATTTAAAGGTATTTAGTCTTATTAGTTACTTTATCAGAACAGGGTTGGGTAGAACAGTAAGAGCAAGGTTTTCATTTTTATTACATCGAGATAGTTTGGAAAAAATATCTTAGGAAAATTTTTATCTGTAAATGACTGAATTTCCACTTTTTTATCACCGTATTATAATAACCACTTTATCAAGCCAGGTATTGAGTAAACATACATTTTCATTTTTATCATTAAAAAGTGACCCACCTCCTATTTTGACTGGATTTTAAGCAGTACTATCCATTATCAACACTGATAGTTATTAAAATTATCATTAAATAATTAAATGGAAGCTATATGTCATTTAAATTTATTAGCCAATTAAATATTAAGCCATACTCCCTGGTAATGCATTCTGTTAGTCTGTCACTACTACTATTTTTTTCTTCAAACATAGCTTACGCCATCGATTCCACAGTAAATGCATTAGAGAAAAAGCGGATCTTTATTGTATCCAGTTACCATAAAGAATACCTTTGGTCCCAGTCTACACGTAAGGGATTATTATCAGCTATGCGGGTATATTCATACCTGGATAATGATCAGCAGGCTACTTCTGATATTTCTGAAGATACTATTCAAAGCTCCCGTATGATTGCCCGATGGGCATGGATGGATACTAAAAGATTTAGTTCTAAATCCGATATGGCTAAAGCAACTGAACGTATTATTAAACAAATTGCATTGTTTAAACCTGACCTTGTTTTTCTGGGCGATGACAATGCAACAAATTATATCGGTAATCAACTTCTCGATACATCTATCCCGGTGGTGTTCTGGGGGATCAATGGATTACCACTGAAATATGGTCTGGTAGATAGCATGGACAGGCCGGGACACAATATTACAGGTGTCTGGCAAGCTGGTTATCACAAGGAAGGTCTGGATTTACTGCATAGACTTTTACCAGGATTAAAAACCTTCGCAATATTAGCCTGTGATTCTGTCACCTCAATTTCAAATATTAAACAGATACAGGCTCTGGATCGCAGAGGTAAACTGCCACTTAAATTAACCGAAGTTGTTCGAACCAATTCACTGGAAGAATTCAAACGTAGGGCATTGGAACTGAATTCAACAGTAGATGCCTTCTTTATCTTAAATCATGACACACTCAGAGATAACTCGGGCAATCATGTAGACATGCTGGATGTAGGACGCTGGTACCTTGAAAACATTTCCCTGCCTGAAGTTTCTCACGAAGGACAGTTTGTGCGGGAAGGCATGCTATTAACTGCTAATGATTCGGGGTTTAACCAGGCTTATACTGCGTTTGAAATGGCCTACGACATTCTGGAACAGGGTCTCAATCCAGGTCTGATTCGAACCAAGACCCCGCCACATGGACCGTTGATGGTAAATATAAATCGGGCCAATGCACTAGGCATCAATTTGTCATCATACCAAAATCAAATTGATGAAATCATCACTGAATCAAAAGCATTAGAGCCATGAGTTTCTATAGCCGTTTTTTCAAATCTAGTTCAGGTTTTTTCTTCAAGGTTCTAACCAGTTTGTTATTGCTCAATGGTATTACTATTGCAGGAATAATTTTAATTTCTTATACATTCACCGAAGCCTCTTTAACCAGTCAGGCACAGGACAGGATTACTCAGGAACTCAATCAACTCGTTGAGAACTTTAAGGAGGAGTATAAAGAGCAGGTTAACCGCACACTGTTGACTTTAGAAATGTCCTCCTTAATAGATGAATACCTTTTGGGTTCGACTGCTGATAAATTAGTGCTCAGCCGAGTACTGGAAAGAAGATTATTACAAATCCAGAAAGTTAATCCATTTTATCAAAGTATTGAATTTATCCATGCTGATGGCACTGCTGGATTTGGTGTATTACAGGGGAAACGAAATTTTCAACTCGAAAATTTAAGTTTGATAACTGAAAATAAATCAAACCTCAAGAATGTACTTTTCAAAAAATTGTCAGACATCCCACTATTACTTTCTTCGGGAAATATGGAATGGTTTATGCCCTTACGAGAAGTCTCTATCGAAGGTCCTGTTTTAAATCACCAGGGAGACTATATTTTATTAGCCGGTTTATCCAAGCTCGATAAAAATACCGGTGAATTTGGTGGCGCTTTTATCATTGAATTAAACTTTCAACATTTTTTTTCACAATTAAGAAATATTCTATTATATGGTGAAAATCCCATCTGGTTACTGGACCAGGAAGGCAAGGTTCTTTTTAAGCCGAAGACTACAAATAATAAAAACCGCCTGGATCCCGACTTATACCTTGAAGCTAGTCCACATTACTCCACTAATTTAGTCAGTAATGACGATGGTATTATTGCTTATCGTGATATCCATCTGGGAAATAGCACTCAATTTCTACGCGTGGTTTTTAGTTTACCAAAGGAACTTCTGGTACAGGATTTCGAAGGTGCATTTAATTTTTTTACTCTGGTTACCATTTTTTCACTTGTTTTTAGCATCTTACTATCTTTTCTATTATCACGTTTTTTATCACACCCCTATAAACAACTTTCGATGGCACGTACACAACTCAGCACAGCACATCGAATAGCAAAACTAGGGCACTGGGAGTGGGATACAAAAACATCAGAAATTCATCTGTCTGATCATGCATTGACAATTTTCGGGCTAAATCACAAGCAAAATCATATCGACATTGATACCTTTATCAGCTATGTGATACCGGTAGACAGGGCAATGGTTGATGAAAAAGTACGTAATGCAATCACTAATTTTACAGCAGATAAAGTAGATCATTACCTGATTACAGAGCAAGGAGAAGAGCGATATGTGCATCAGGAAATTGATGTCATACACGATAAAAATCCTAAGGTAGTCGGCACCATACAGGACGTAACTGAACGAAGGACGGCAGAGTTGCGCATACGTGAACTCGCCTATCACGATGTAGTCACAGGGTTGGCTAATAGAACCTTGCTGAAAAAACTAGCCGAATCTGCACTCATTGAAGCTACCACCCAACAAAAAATACTGGCCATACTGTTTCTTGATTTAGACCACTTCAAACGTATCAACGATACTTTAGGACATGATGCTGGTGATGAGTTATTGCTCCAGGTTTCCATACAGCTTCGATCCTGCCTTCGTCCCACCGACACTATAGGTGCAGATTCAGAGCTATTTGAAAATAATCATACTGTTGCCCGTTTTGGTGGTGATGAATTTATCATCCTGTTGACAGATCTGGAAGATGAGCAGGATATCGTTAATGTTGCAAAACGGATTCAAAATAAATTTGATAGTCCATTTAACATAAAATCATCAGAAATTAAAACCAGTTGCAGTATAGGTATCAGTTATTATCCAGCTCATGGTAATGTTGTCAGTTTATTACTGCGCCATGCAGACTCTGCAATGTACCAGGCAAAAGCCAGTGGGCGATCACAATATGCTATTTATAATGAGCAACTGGATAACCGTTTACGTAAACGGCAAAAAATGGAAATCGACCTTCAAAATGCTTTAAAAAATGAAGAGTTTTTTCTTGAATTTCAACCGCGCATCAATTTACAAAATAAAAAGTTGGTTTCTTTTGAAGCATTATTACGCTGGCAACATCCTGAACATGGATTAATCTGTCCTGATGAATTTATCATGATTGCCGAAGAAATCGGATTGATCTATACAATCGGTGAATGGGTAATTCAAGCTGCCTGTGATCAACTGGCACAATGGCAAGCTGATTATGAGGAGAATTTAGGTATCTCTATCAACCTGTCACCTATACAGTTTAATTCACCATCTATCGTCAAAGAAATATCCAGTATCTTGAAGGCTACAGGTGTTTCACCTTCTACCGTTGAGTTTGAAATTACCGAACAGGCTCTCATTAATGATGAAACCCTGGCAATAAGAGTCTCTAGCGAAATCATAAATTTAGGGGCCAGCCTTTCCATTGATGATTTCGGTACAGGTTACTCATCATTACAGCAACTGAGGCAATTACCAGTCAACATTTTAAAAATTGACCAGTCATTCATTAAAGAAATGCTGATAGATAGTGACGATGAATCTATCATCCGCGCCTCCATCGAACTCGGTCATAGTCTGGGTCTAAAAGTGGTTGCTGAAGGTGTTGAAGAGGCCGAACAGGTGACCAGGCTCAAGGAAATTAACTGTGATGAAGTACAGGGTAATTATATTGGGGAACCAAAAGTTGCCAGGCTTTGTACCGAGCTACTCAAAAACAAATTTCAGTCTTGAATTAGTAGAGATAATAAACATGACCAAAACAACTGAGAAGAATCAGCCAAAAAATTTATCCCGTCGAAAGTTTCTTAATGCTGCCGCCACAACGGCTGCCAGTAGTTTTTTAATTCCACGTTTTGCTCATGCCAATAAAAAACATACCTTACGTATTTTACAGTGGAATCATTTTGTTCCTGAGTTCGATAACTGGTTTGATCATAGCTTCGTTAAAAAATGGAGTGATGAACATGACACTGAAGTCATTATTGACCGCGTCGGAATGACCAGTCTTAACAGTCGTGCAAAAGCAGAAATTAATAAACAAAGTGGTCATGATCTTTTCATGTTTTTACGTCCGCCTTCTTCTTATGAGGATCAGGTTATAAACCACGATGAAATTTATCAGGAATGCAGCAATCGTTTTGGTAAACCCAATGACATTGCTTTAAAAAGCACTTACAACCCAAAAACCAATAAATATTTTGGATTCTCTGATAGTTATGTCCCTGACCCAGTTAATTTTCGTCAGGACTTATGGGATGATGTTGGTATATACCCGAATACCTGGGATGATATTCGACGTGGTGGGTCTAAAATTTATCAACGCCATGGCATACCCATTGGTCTCGGTTTAGCGCCAGAACTGGATTCTAATATGGCTTTACGTTCGTTAATGCATAGCTTTGGTGCTTCAGTACAGAAAGAAGATGGAAGCCTTAATTTAATGACTCCACAAACCCTTGAAGCATTGCGTTTTACTCGCGCACTTTACAATGAATCAATGACAGAAGAAGTTTTTACCTGGGACCCATCATCAAATAATCGCATGATGTTAGCAGGGCATGGATCTCTATCACTTAATGCAATATCCATAACACGCACTGGCGAAACACAAAAGATTCCATTATCAAATAGAATTGCATTGGCACCCGCTGCTGCCGGGCCAGTCGCCCGTATCGGAGTGAACCATTTGATGCATATCTATACGATCTGGAAATTTGCTCGTAACATCGAAGGGGCAAAGCAATTTTTAATTGATTATGTTGGCGAGTTTCGCGAGGCATTTATAGCCAGCAAATTTTACAATTTCCCCTGCTTTCCAGATACAGTGCCCGATATTATGCAGCTGATTGCAAAAGATCCTAATGCTAACCCGCAGAACAAGTATGCAATACTTTCAAACGTGGAAGAATGGACTACTAATCTGGGTTATCCCGGCTATGCGAATGCCGTTATTGATGAGACATTTAGTAGCTGGATTATTTCAACTATGTTTGCTGATGCTGCAAGAGATCGAATGACACCAGAAGAAGCATTGAAGATAGCAAATCTAAAAGTACGTGCTATTCACGACAAGTGGACAGCACAGGGTAAAGTTTAAGGATAAAGTTATTTGCAATAATTCAAGCTACCAATAAGCAGGAAGAACCTCTACTGAATTAGAGTCTTTTCATCATTCACTCTGGGAAATACAACAAGATGATCAAACTCAAGTTGTATGCCTATAGTTTCATTTATTTTGTGATCATGATGACTGGGCACCAGCGATATTACTTCAATACCACTGGGCATTCGTAACGTGTACAGAAAATCTGAACCACGAAAAGCTCGCTCAACAACAACTGCTGTTTCTGTAGAATCATCATCATGCACAATATCATCAGGCCGAATCAACACATCAACCTGACAGCCCGGTTTACATCCCTGTGGCACAAGCCCATGAATATTGCCAAGTTCAGTATTCACCGTATTACCACCAACAACCATGCCCGGCACGATAACACCTTCTCCGATAAAATCAGCCACGAAGCGATTAACCGGTTTATGATACAAGTTATACGCACTATCATGTTGCTGGATCTGCCCTTCATTCATCACGCATATTTCATCGGCCATCGCAAAGGCTTCGTGCTGGTCATGGGTTACCAGAATCGCGGTAATATTCTCCTGCTTTAATATATGCCGCACTTCTCTTGCCAGTTGTTCTCTTAGCTCCACATCCATGCTGGAAAAAGGTTCATCGAGTAACATGATTGAGGGTTTAGGGGCCATAGCACGCGCTAAAGCTACACGCTGTTGCTGACCACCGGATAATTGATGCGGATAAGCTCTGGCCAGAGTAGGCATACCAATCATCGCCAGTAACTCGGTAATTCGATCATGCTGATCTTTTTTGGACCAGCCCTGAAGACCAAATCGTATATTGTCCTGTACAGAAAGATGAGGAAACAGTGCAAAATCCTGAAACACCATGCCTATTTGTCGCTTCTCAGGAGGCACCAGGTTTTTCTGATCACTCACGATCCGATTACTAATCAGTACCTGACCACTGGATGGAGATTCAAACCCCGCAATACAACGTAAAACTGTTGTTTTACCACAGCCACTAGGCCCTAGCAGGCATCCAATTTTGCCATCCTTCAAAGAGAAAGACAGGTCGTTTATGATCTGTTTATTGCCATAACAGACATCAATATTTTTCACTTCAACTGTTAAACGGGAGCTTTCATTCACATCAATCATTTTTCGCTACCCTGTCCTGCCCGTGACCTTGAAATACTTTTACTTAAATAAATAACCGGCAACAGGCCAACCACAACAATCATCAACGCTGCCGTTGATGAATCAGCCAAACGTTCATCCGATGCCAGTTCAAAAGCTCTAACCGCCAGTGTATTAAAATTGAAAGGTCTTAAAATTAATGTTGCCGGTAATTCTTTCATAACATCGACAAAAACAATTAATAAGGCTGTCAGTAATGAACCTTTCATCAAAGGCATATGAATTTTGAACAGTGTTTCTCGCGGACGATAACCCAGAGAACGTGCAGCATCATCCATTGAGGGTTTAATTTTTCCAAGCCCGGATTCCACCGTTTGCAAACTAACCGCAAGGAAACGAACCATATAAGCAAACATCACTGCAAACAGACTGCCACTGAGCAGTAAGCCGGTAGAAATATCAAACTGGTTACGCATGAAATCATCGATTGTATTATCCAGCCAGGCAAACGGAATAATGATGCCCACCGCAACCACGGTTCCCGGTATCGCATAACCTATAGCGGCAACTCGAATAGATACAAATACTGAGCGGGTGGCTAACATGCGTTTTCCATAGGCCAGGAATAACGCCAACATCACCGAAAGAAAAGCAGCAACCAGTCCCAGCAGAACAGTATTGATAGTTAACTGTAAAAAGGACTCATCCACCATATCCTGATAAGTCAAGATAGCCCAGGAAGTGAGTTGGCCAGCAGGTAACATAAAACCTAAAACAACAGGAAATACACAAACCAGAAAAGCCAGAGTCGCTTTAAACCCTTTTAAACGATATTCAGGTAACTGGGTATATTTGTTGGTCGTATGGTGGTATCGCGCCTGTTTTCTGGATACACGCTCAATAACCACCAGCGTGAACACAAACATTAATAATAATGCCGCCATCTTGGCAGCGGCCACACTATCACCCAGTCCAAACCATGTTCTGAAAATTCCCGTGGTGAAAACGCCTAAACCAAAATAGGAAACTGTTCCGTAGTCAGCCAGGGTTTCCATGAGTGCAAGTGAAAGCCCGGCAACGATGGAAGGACGAGCAAGCGGTAAAGCCACCCGGTAAAAACTACTCCATGCATTACAGCCGAGAGTTCGGCTTACTTCCAGCACACAAATAGATTGTTCAAGAAAAGCAGCTCGGGCTAACAGGTAAACATAGGGGTATAACACCAGCGATAACATACTGATGGCACCACCCAGTGAGCGTATCTCAGGAAAGTAATAATCACCATAACCCCAGCCCGTCCACTCACGTAACTGAGTTTGGACTGGACCTGCAAAATCAAACAGTCCGGTATAGGTATAAGCAATGATGTAAGCAGGCATTGCCAACGGTAACAACAGTAACCAGACAAAGAGTTTTTTGCCCGGAAACTGGCACATGGCTGTTAGCCACGCAGTTGACACTCCAATTAACAAGGTGCCCACAGTGACGCCTAATACCAGCAAAGCAGAATTTGCCAGATACTC
>Ga0233435_1000187_pt1 | contig 84101 bp, 67 predicted proteins | sample SI_122_August201_3_FD_182735 | JGI IMG/M metagenome (GOLD analysis project Ga0233435, IMG submission 182735) | Seawater microbial communities from Saanich Inlet, British Columbia, Canada - SI_122_August2016_135_MG | ecosystem: Environmental > Aquatic > Marine > Inlet | place: Canada: British...
GAAGTGGGTAGCATAACCTTCGGGAGTGCGCTCACCACTTTGTGATTCATGACTGGGGTGAAGTCGTAACAAGGTAGCCGTAGGGGAACCTGCGGCTGGATCACCTCCTTAACGAAAGACAGAAACATTTCAGTAAAGTGCCTACCTCTATTACTTAATCTAGCTATTTAAAGAACGTGAAACAAATTTGGGTTTTTAGCTCAGTTGCTTAGAGCGCTCCCCTGGTTTTATTGGAAGTAGGGTGAGGTCGCTTTGACCGGTTGAAATTAAATTATCCCCAAAAAGATTTGGGTCTGTAGCTCAGTTGGTTAGAGCGCACCCCTGATAAGGGTGAGGTCGGTGATTCGAATTCACCCAGACCCACCAATATCTGGAACACTTCAAAAGAGAGTTCCGGTGTTATAGTTGTTATACTGTTTTAAACCTTTTGGTTTTTAACCCCTTGGTTTAAAAAAGTGATCAACTAACCGTTCTTTAACAATTCGATGAATGAAGATATATATATGTTTGTTTGATGTCTTGGGTTTATTGGTAAAGGTGATTGTGATGACCACCTAAGCTAACAAGCCGCTCAAGAGACATCAGCCCAAATGTGTGTATGCTGTAATTTAACAAGTGAAACAAGTGCGAAAGTATCTGTACGAAACAAGTCGTTATAGGTTGCGTAGTTTTCGATGTAGTTATGGTCTCGGTATACAAAACGAGACATTGATTTGAATGTGAATTGTCTTCGGACATGAAACAGTAGAATTCATGATTATATGGTCAAGCAACTAAGCGTACGTGGTGGATGCCTTGGCAGCTAGAGGCGATGAAGGACGTTGTAGACTACGAAAAGCTTCGGGGAGCAGTCAAACATGCTTTGATCCGGAGGTGTCCGAATGGGGAAACCCACCCGATTTATCGGGTATCGTTAACTGAATACATAGGTTAACGAGGCGAACGCGGAGAACTGAAACATCTAAGTACCCGCAGGAAAAGAAATCAACCGAGATTCCCAAAGTAGCGGCGAGCGAAATGGGATTAGCCCTTAAGTTACAGTGGATTTAGCGGAACAGTCTGGAAAGTCTGGCAATAGAGGGTGATAGCCCCGTACGCGAAAGGTCCATTGTGATGAAATCGAGTAGGTCGGAACACGTGAAATTCTGACTGAATATGGGGGGACCATCCTCCAAGGCTAAATACTCCTAGCTGACCGATAGTGAACTAGTACCGTGAGGGAAAGGCGAAAAGAACCCCGGTGAGGGGAGTGAAATAGATCCTGAAACCGCGTACGTACAAGCAGTAGGAGCCTATCTTCGGATGGGTGACTGCGTACCTTTTGTATAATGGGTCAGCGAGTTATTGTCAGTAGCAAGGTTAACCGTTTAGGGGAGCCGTAGGGAAACCGAGTCTTAATAGGGCGAATTAGTTGCTGGTAATAGACCCGAAACCGAGCGATCTAGCCATGACCAGGTTGAAGGTTGAGTAACATCAACTGGAGGACCGAACCCACCTATGTTGAAAAATGGGGGGATGAGTTGTGGCTCGGAGTGAAAGGCTAATCAAGCTCGGAGATAGCTGGTTCTCCTCGAAATCTATTTAGGTAGAGCCTCATGAATAACCACTGGGGGTAAAGCACTGTGTCGGCTAGGGGGTCATCCCGACTTACCAACCCGATGCAAACTCTGAATACCAGTGAGTTTTATCATGGGAGACAGACGGCGGGTGCTAACGTCCGTCGTCGAAAGGGAAACAACCCAGACCATCAGCTAAGGTCCCTAATATTCATTAAGTGGGAAACGATGTGGGAAGGCTCAGACAGCTAGGAGGTTGGCTTAGAAGCAGCCACCCTTTAAAGAAAGCGTAATAGCTCACTAGTCGAGTCGGCCTGCGCGGAAGATATACCGGGGCTAAAATGAATAACCGAAGCTATGGGTTCAGCACTTCACTTAAATACATTTACTAAGACTCTGCGTAAAGCGCAGACGTTTATTGGCGTAGCCAATGGACGTCCAAGCGCCTCCTTACGTTGAGTCTGATTCAAAAGAATTGAGTGTATTTAAGGAAGTGCTGAGCGGTAGAGGAGCGTTCTGTAAGTGGTTGAAGCTGAACCGTGAGGTTTTGTGGACATATCAGAAGTGCGAATGCTGACATGAGTAACGATAAGGGGGGTGAAAAACCTCCCCGCCGAAAGATCAAGGTTTCCTGTCCAACGTTAATCGGGACAGGGTGAGTCGGCCCCTAAGGCGAGGGCGAAAGCCGTAGTCGATGGGAAATCGGTTAAAATTCCGATACCGGTTCTTACTGCGATGGAGTGACGGAGAAGGCTAGACTGGCACAGCGATGGTTGTCTGTGTTTAAGCGTGTAGGTAGGGGGATTAGGTAAATCCGGTCCCTCGTTAATCTGAGACGCGATGACGATCTCCTGGGGAAACCCTCGAGAGAAGTGGTCGATGCCATGCTTCCAGGAAAAACTTCTAAGCTTCAGGTAAGAAACGACCGTACTGTAAACCGACACAGGTGATCAGGTAGAGAATACCAAGGCGCTTGAGAGAACTTGGGTGAAGGAACTAGGCAAAATGGTACCGTAACTTCGGGAGAAGGTACGCTCTTTTTGGTGATGGGATTTACTCCCTAAGCTGAGGAGAGTCGAAGTGACCAGGTGGCTGCAACTGTTTATTAAAAACATAGCACTCTGCAAACTCGTGAGAGGAAGTATAGGGTGTGACGCCTGCCCGGTGCCGGAAGGTTAATTGATGGGGTTATCTTCGGAGAAGCTCTTGATCGAAGCCCCGGTAAACGGCGGCCGTAACTATAACGGTCCTAAGGTAGCGAAATTCCTTGTCGGGTAAGTTCCGACCTGCACGAATGGCGTAATGACGGCCACGCTGTCTCCACCCAAGACTCAGTGAAATTGAAATTGCTGTTAAGATGCAGTGTACCCGCGGCTAGACGGAAAGACCCCGTGAACCTTTACTATAGCTTCACACTGGACTTTGACCTTATTTGTGTAGGATAGGTGGGAGACTTTGAAGCGTTGTCGCTAGACAGCGTGGAGTCAACCTTGAAATACCACCCTGATAATGTTGAGGTTCTAACTTAGCGCCTGAAACGGGCGTGAGGACAGTGTGTGGTGGGTAGTTTGACTGGGGCGGTCTCCTCCTAAAGAGTAACGGAGGAGCACGAAGGTACCCTAATGACGGTCGGAAATCGTCAGTTTAGTGTAATGGCACAAGGGTGCTTGACTGCGAGAGTGACAACTCGAGCAGGTACGAAAGTAGGTCATAGTGATCCGGTGGTTCTGAATGGAAGGGCCATCGCTCAACGGATAAAAGGTACTCCGGGGATAACAGGCTGATACCGCCCAAGAGTTCACATCGACGGCGGTGTTTGGCACCTCGATGTCGGCTCATCACATCCTGGGGCTGAAGCCGGTCCCAAGGGTATGGCTGTTCGCCATTTAAAGTGGTACGCGAGCTGGGTTTAGAACGTCGTGAGACAGTTCGGTCCCTATCTGCCGTGGGCGCAGGAAATTTGAGAAGAGTTGCTCCTAGTACGAGAGGACCGGAGTGAACGAACCTCTGGTGTTCGGGTTGTTACGCCAGTAGCATTGCCCGGTAGCTACGTTCGGACAGGATAACCGCTGAAAGCATCTAAGCGGGAAGCCCCCTTCAAGACGAGATTTCCCTCAGGATTTAATCCTGCTAAAGTGCCGTTGAAGACGACGACGTTGATAGGCTGGGTGTGTAAGTGCAGCGATGCATTGAGCTAACCAGTACTAATTGCACGTGAGGCTTGACCATATAATCATGGGTTTTAGATCGAAAGGTTTACTAACACCATCGCTTGTATGACGAAAGCAACCTCGACTTTAACGTACAGAAACGCTTGAAGACTCTGGAAACAGAGACCAAAAGCCAACTTGTTGCGCAAGTTAAAAAACAGCACAATCTTCATTTATCTTATTGTTAAGAATCTATCTGCCTCGCAGCAATACCAGCGAGCCGGATGTCAGAATTGCCTGACGACAATAGCGAGCGTGAACCACCTGATCCCATCTCGAACTCAGAAGTGAAACCGCTTTGCGCCGATGGTAGTGTGAGGTTTCCTCATGTGAGAGTAGGTCATTGTCAGGCATTAAAATAAGGGAAATCCCCGTACTCGATGAGTGCGGGGATTTTTTTTTGGGTCACTGGAAAGGCTGCCAATGACCGAGGTCATAGTGATTCGCAATTGAGCTAAGCTCAATGACTCACCCCTTCGGGGCCGCTTTGCGGTCTTGAATGCTGCGCATTCAATCAGGCGTGTAACTGGATGGAAACTTTGTTGGTGGAAATTTAGGGGGTCGCTTTGGTCTTAAGCGCTGCGCGTTTGACCGGGAGCGCTAGTCTTAGCTGCCTCATTGTTATTGTTGCCTGCGATACCCTGACAGCAAATACGAGTTTACATTTCCGTTCTGGCATAAAAAAAGAGCCCACCCTGTCGGGTGAGCTCTTTGATTTTAAGTCTTGTACTAAATCTAATGCGTAGTCGTCTTAGTTTGAATACTCAGTACCATTAATAGGAATCATCACGTGAGCACCGGATGTGCCTGAACGCATCATCCAAGGAGTGCCTTTACCTTGTAGTGCATTGTCGCGCTGAAAACCAGTGGGCATACCTAGTTGCTCGGCGGTGGCATTTGGCATGGATATAACAAACAGGTATTGAATACGGTCTGGAGTATCGAAGCGTCGGTAGGCCATTGTGCCGAATACTCTTGCTGGGATGCGGCCTTCGTTCTCGGCTTTCTGCATTTCCATTTGTAAGTCTTCACCTTCAAGGCCCTGGGCTGATAATTTGGCCTGCAGATCGCGTCTTGATCGTTGTGAAACTGATCCGCAGCGAGTGAAGCCTTCCTCATCGGTGGGTGCACATTCAACGTGATTGCTACCGACTTTAAGAGTGACTCTGTTGCCGTTGTCGTCATAAGTGTAGACGGTGGCATCTGCGCGCAGTTCTTCCGGAAGCGGAGACACGGCTTTGGCGATGACTTCATCTTGGGATTGAGCACTCAGCATACCCGAGACGAGCATTCCAGTGGCAAATAAGGCTAGTGCGTGGTGAATTCGTGGCATAACAATCTCCTATTCTGTTTAATTCCAAGTGTAACTTCGGGTGTCGCCTTGGCGGGTAAGTCCGATGATTCTTGGTTTTTGCTGTTCATTCTTCTGTTGTTTCTGATGTCGCGCGGACGTGACTTTCAGGGAAGCACCATCCTACGGCATAGATAGGCGCATACTCAACTAAAATACTGATCTGGATCATGAATTCGACGCAAAAAACTACCGCTAAGCGCATAGCCTAAAGCCGCCCGATTGCGTAGTATTTCCCTTTGCGCAGGGTCTGGAAGGACCCTGCAGGTCGCCATGAAAAAGGAAAACAAGTTAATGCAGTCCCACAGCGATCCCTTGATCCAGTCCGACCCTGACATAAATCAGCCCATAGTCGACAGTCTGCTGGTTCGTGCCCACAGCATTGCGGCCTTTATTACACTGCTCATCGCAGTAACTTTCGGCATTTTGGTTTCCCTGCAGTTCATTATTCCCGACTTTGCTGGAGATGTTCTGCCCACTTGGGGGCGCATGCGCTATGCCCATACCCAAGGCATCATGCTTGGCTGGCTCGGTAACGGGTTTTTAGGTTTTCTCTATTATGCAGTGCCTATTCTCAGTGGTAGGGCGGTAAGCAGCCACAAGCTGGGACTTATCTTGTTTGCCTTATGGAATTTCGCGGTGATGCTACCAGGCTGGATACTGGTGTTATCAGGTGTCAGCCAGCCACTGGAATGGGCTGAGTTTCCATTGGTAGTGGATGTGGTTGTGGTGGTGGCATTTATTCTTGCTGCTATTCAGTTCCTGCCTCCGTTCTTTAGCAGAGGCTTTGAAAATCTTTATGTATCCAGCTGGTACATCATCGGTGCGCTTGTATTTACCCTCATGTCCTTTCCCATGGGCAATATTGTTCCGGAGTTTGTGCCTGGCGCTGCAGGTGCCGCTTTTAGTGGTTTGTGGATTCATGACGCAGTAGGTCTGTTTGTTACGCCGCTGGCCCTGGCGATTCTTTATTTTGTGATCCCCGCCAGTACTGGGCGTCCTATCTATAGCCATTTTCTCTCAATGCTGGGTTTCTGGGGGCTGTTTTTTCTTTATCCATTGAATGGAATTCACCATTACATTAGTTCGGTGATTCCAATGGGTGCCCAGATTACAGCGATTGCCGCATCCTTCCTTTTAGGTGTGGTGGTGATAATTGTAGTGAGCAATCTTATGCTGTCTCAGCGAGGCTCCGGATTAATACCCCGTGATATCGCTCTGCGCTTTGCCTCCATGGCGGTGGTCTTCTATTTGATAGTTAGTATACAAGGCTCGTGGCAGGCAGATATGAGCTTTAATAGCCTTACTCATTTTACTGACTGGGTTATAGGACACTCCCATCTTGCCATGCTGGGGTTCGCTACTTTCGCCAGCATCGCAGGCATCGTGCATGCCTGGCAGCGCCTTCCAGAGGTGAGTTATGACGCACGTGCCCTGGATTGGGCGTATTGGTTGCTCACGATAGGTATAACTCTTATGGTGGTGGATCTGTCTATTGCCGGCATCATCCAGGGGCAACTTTGGCAAGATGGAGCGCCATGGTTGGAGTCGGTTACGGCTTCGCAAACATACTGGCTGGTCCGCAGCCTTTCTGCCATACCGATTACTCTCGGCTTTGTGTTGTTGTTTAAAGGCTTGCTGGGTTCTTCGGAAGAAAGAGCCGCGATTACAAATGCAGAGCATTCAAATTCTGGTGTTGAGCATACAGCCACTGATGACAAAGGCGCGGCCTCGGCTCTACGCTATTCCTATCTAGTCGCTTCACTAGCCGGAGTTGGTTTCTTTATATTTTCTGTCTCCTTATTGGGTGTCATGCCCTTTAAGCAGTTACAAGAAGAGGCGGCGAGTCTGGCACCAGCTGACCCATTGCCGATGACCGCATCGGAATCGCGGGGTAGGGAAATCTATGCGCGGGAAGGCTGTTCCTATTGCCATACACAACAAGTACGTTATACCGAACCAGACATGGAACGATTCGGTGCGCCCACTCTGGCCTGGGAAGGGCGGCAGGATTTTCCCCACATGCTGGGTACTCGCCGTATCGGTCCAGACTTGGCAAAAGCAGGTAATACACGTCCGGCACAATGGCATTTAGCCCACCTTTTCTCGCCCCGTAGCGTTGTGCCGCAGTCCGTAATGCCAGCTTACCCAGAGTTTTTTAATAACTCACCTACTCGACCTAGACGAGAAGCGCTGGATCTTGTCGCCTATCTGGATAGTTTGGGGCGTGATCGTGAACTGGCATGGCCAGAAGGTGACCAAATAGCAAAAGCTGGCACAGATGATGAGCGGGCACTAATGTCTTTCAATGCTGAGGAATTGAATGCGCACCCGGGTCGCACTCGACCCAGAGGCGAAGCGCCTGATTTCGGAGCGGCGAGCGCGGCAGTATCCGGTGAAGAACTCTGGCAAAATAACTGCAGTGGCTGTCACGGAGAACAGGGTCGAGGTGATGGTCCTGCTGCGGCCTGGCTGGAGCCGGCACCGGTGGACTTAAGCAAGCATCGATATCAGGCAGATTTGTTAGCGGATATTCTTTGGAATGGGGTACATGGCACCTCTATGCCGGCTTGGCGTGACCTGCCATTGTCTGATTTATCGGCATTAGTCAGCGTAATACAAAGTTACAGTGAAGTTGATCCAACTTCAGGTATCCCTCAACAATTACCGCTAGGCGAGGAAGTGTATGCAAGCAACTGTGCCGAATGCCACGGAGACAATGGTGACGGTAATGGTTTTGCAGCTGACAGCCTACCCATTCCAATCAGTCCCAGCGACTTCACCCGGGAGCAATTGAGCGAGGCCGAAAGTTTGCGTATCTTGCAAAACGGCATTGAGGGAACGTCTATGGTGCCTTGGGGTGATCGACTGGGTGAGGGTGAAATGGTTGCGGTAGTGCATTACATCCGCTCTCTTTTTGGAAGCGGCGAAAATTCAGGGGCAGCTAATGATTAGCACTATAATAGTGACATCCAGTATTATTTTCGCATTGGTGTATGCGCTTGCTTATCGGTTCTGGCCTGGTATGCATGAGCGGGTAGAGCAGCCAAAATATTCTTTTCAACAACAACTGGCGCAGCATGAAAAACACTGTCGAGATGGGAAAAGCACAGACCGGGAGCATGGCAATGAGAAGTGAACAACGCGGTAGTGGTCTCTTTATAGCAGCTGTTCTTGGGCTTGTGTTAGGTGTTGGGGTATTGGTCGGCGCCTTTCTGATTAGCCCAGCAGGTGAGTCCGTGGACAATTTCACTGGGGAAGCTAGCGTCGAATACGGTCGAAGATTAATTCGTGAAACTGCGGCTTTGCTTGGTCCTGGACATGAGGACCCCGCCAAGCGTTATTCAGGTACGAATATGGATTGTGCTTCCTGTCACTTAGAGACGGGTACCAAGGCAGGCACGCTGTCACTGTTACAGGCGACTTCTCGCTATCCACGCTTTTCCGGGCGTGATGGTAAAGAGGGGGACTTACGTGATCGCATCAATGGCTGTATGACTCGTAGTATGAACGGTAGGGAAATATCCCGAGACAGCATCGAAATGATTTCCATGGAGATGTACATAAATAATCTAAATGATCAGTATGCGGTAATGGGTGAGACTCGACGCCAGCTTGATGAGCCGGATTCTTTTGTCGAGCCGAACCGTGCTGCAGATGTGGAAGCTGGAAGGGTGGTCTATGAACAACGCTGTGAGGTATGTCACGGCGACAATGGCGAAGGGCTGGCGGCAGCAACAGATATGAGTGAAGGCTATTTGTTTCCGCCTTTATGGGGCCCTGACAGTTTTAATAATGGTGCTGGTATGACCCGTGTACTCACAGCCGGCCGTTTCATCAAAGCCCGCATGCCTTTGGGGCAGCCAGACCTCTCTGATGATGAAGCTTACGATGTAGCCGCCTTCGTCAATTCTCATGAACGGCCGCAGAGAGCTAATTTGGAATTGGATTTTCCAGACCTCACGCTCAAGCGTGTGGACAGTCCGTATCCACCTTATGCGGATAATTTTCCCATAGAGCAACACCGGCTAGGACCATTTGAGCCGATTCGTGAATACTATAGGAATTTGGAACAGAATCAGTGATGACATTACAGTCGTCACTGATTCTGACTGGATAGGAGTGTTGCCCGGAGCTATCCTGGCAGGGTAATGCTAGGCAGAGTAAAGCAGACTATAGCCATATTCCTGAGAGCGGGTCGCTGCCACTACACCGGCAGCCACAAAACGGCTGTTAGGAACATTGTTGGCACTCAGTTCCTGATAAATGTCTTCAGACGATCCGCCTGTTGCACGAGCGAGAAACCCGGAAACAGCACGAGTCGCTCTTTGGCAAATAGCATAGCTAACACCGCGGGCAATAAGCTTATCGATAGTATTACCACGGTTGGACATATCTGATCGGTCCATGGTCACGGGGTTTGTCATGAATGGCGCATCAGTGCGTGGATCATTGAAGCCCATGAACCCACTTAACGCCTCTCCATATTTTGCCCACATGGCATCGTTATAGCCTAATGGTGTGGACTGGTGTCGAAAGCAAACAACAATAGAGTAGTCTGAATCACTGCCACCATATCCATCGGCATGCCCGGTAAGGATGTTATTGGCATAGTTCAGCGCCGTAACGCCCCCAGAAGTGGTGGATGAATCTAGAAATACACGGTGACCAGCAGAATTAGCGTCCAGCCAAGTATCTTCGTCGTGCCGTGCCGGCACAAAATTCTGATGTTCGCTACTTTGGGCCGCCTGTGCCGTTGCTGCTACGGTTGCGCCAGTTGCCACAACACCGATGCCGGTTAGAAAACGACGACGCCCTTGGGTAGTCTTGTTGCTCATTATGCTGTCCTCCGAATTGGGTTTCGATACAGTGGATTCTTTTAGATCGATCGGCGCATTCAACCTTAAATTGCTGAAAATGTCGAGAGAGTACTGCCATTTAGCTGATTCAGCTCATGATAATGAGGGGGAGAATCAGGAGTTAGATTTGTTATGAGAGCTAAATCATTAGTTGATCTCTTAACTGCTTAGTCCACAGCTAGATTTCTAGGGACTAATGTTCGGCTAAGTCTGGGCTGCGACCACATAGAGGTGAAGAGATTGAGCGACGCCTGGAAAATTTCGACAAGGCATAAATTCAAAATTTCGGAGCATTGATAGACTAGTAGCCTCTTAGGGTCACTTGTCTATCAATACTCCGAAAATAATATTCCAAATAGGATTAGTTTGGGCTAGCTGAAACTATAGTAGTGTCATCGAAGAAAGTTGGGTCAACGGCAATGATTGATTCTACCAGCTGCGCTAGAGCCGCTTGTCTTTCCTCATCGGTTGTAGCCGCCTGAGCGTTACCAATGGCATCAACTAGTGCGCCACCTTGCCCGTCATCGACTGCGGGAGTAGCCGCGGCGGCGCCGGCAGCATCAAGCTGCTGTTGGAGTTGTACCGCCACAGAAGCGTCCGGTAGAGCAGCTAGATCAGCGGCGTTCACATCGTCGATAATGGTATTTATCAGTTGCTCGATATCAGGAGCGTCTTCAGATATTTCGACGACTGTAGTGTCATCTTCTAGGGCGACAAAATCCGCATTACCACCTAAACCAACGATTGTTGGCCCACCGCCACTTGCCGGCTGAACCGAAATAGATCCGTCAAACACCGCGATCCTGGTTTGACCCGTTTCAGCGTCCACGAATACACCAAATTCTGTTCCTCTAATTCCAATAGTGGCAAAAGGGGTATTCAGAGCATAGGTATCATTTTGTCCGTCACCAATTATGCCTGTGATCGTTCGCAGCGTACCTTCGACAACTGACATCACCACAGAATCGTCGCTGCCGCCTGCTCCATCAAAAATATACTCATTCACAACAAACTGAGTGTTTTCGTTCATTGTTATCAGAGCGCCATCGCTTAATCGCAGCTGGGTTGATGCATTTCTGCCTGTGGTAACCGTCTCGTCTACGAATAATTCCGAGCCTCGGGCTAGAGGACGTTCTGCCCCAGCCGTATCAATGGCAGAGACATCGCCACTGGTTCGAATTACCCGGCCTATGGGATCTTGTGCCTGGGCATAGATTGGGCCCAACAGGCATATAGCTGTCAGTAGCTGAAATATATGTAACTTATTGAATTTCATCAACATCTCCCAGGGAAAAGCCCATCCTGTGAACACGATAACTAGCAGTTTACGCCTCAGGGAGGCTTGTTGGCAATTTGCTTTTGTGGCTCGGTGACCGAACAGCTTTTCTGAAATTGCTTAAATGACCTGAAACACAAGAAAGTTCAGCTGCAGACATTCACAACTCAGAATGTATTCCGCTTGGTAAAAGTGAAAACAAGCTGTAGGCTCTTACTCTTTTTACGCAGGAGTAGTTTATGTTCAGTCATATTATGGTTGGTGCGAATGATATAGAAGAGTCAAAGAAATTTTACGATGCTCTTCAGGATACCTTGGGACATAAGCCAGGTGCCATGGATGAAAAGGGCAGGGTCTTTTACCCTTCTGAAACCGGTTTTTTTGGTATCACTTTACCCTTAGATGGAGAAGCAGCTACACATGCTAATGGGGGCACTATTGGCTTTTCTGCTCCAAATACAGAAGCAATCGACGCATGGCACGCAGCTGGAATCGCAAATGGAGGAACAACTTGTGAAAATCCACCGGGAATTCGAGAAGGTAGGGTCGGAGAGATTTATCTGGCTTACTTGCGTGATCCAGCAGGGAACAAAATATGCGCCCTGCACAGAATGAAGTAAAGGCAGAATTTTCTATCTGTCAGGTTTGATAGCAATCGTTTTTCGGTATCAGGAATTGTTAAGACTTAACACCGGTTTAGATAATAGCATTAGGAAAACTTATGGAATTTGCAACACTAGTTAGTACGCGCCGCAGCGTTCGGGGATATAAACCAGACCCTGTTCCTCGCGAAGTGTTAGAGGAAATATTTGAAGTTGCTAAAGGCGCTCCATCATCGATGAACACACAACCATGGCACTTGCACGTGGTTACTGGCGAACCGCTGGACCGGATTCGTCAGGGCAATACCGAACGTATGGTGGCGGGTATAAAGCCAAAGCGAGACTTTCCCACCAAGGAAGCCTACGAAGGTGTTCATCGTCAACGTCAAATCGAAATTGCGGTTCAGTTGTTTGAAGCCATGGGTATTGCCAGAGATGACAAAGAGAAGCGCACAGACTGGGTTATGCGTGGCTTTAGGCAGTTTGATGCGCCGGTGTCTATCGTGCTCACCTATGACAAAATTCTTGAACCGGCTGCGATTGCGCAATTCGATTTAGGTGCGATCTCCCACGGGATTGTGTTGGCCGCTTGGGAAAGAGGGCTGGGCACCGTGATTAATGGTCAGGGCGTCATGCAGTCCGAAGTAGTCCGTGAGCATGCCAAAATTCCTGATGATCAGAATATCCTTACCTGTATTGCCCTGGGCTACCCTGATGAGGAATTTTCGGCAAATGCGGTTAAGTCTCGACGAGTAGATATTGATGACTTTGTAAGCTTTGTAGGATTTGAGTAGGGACTTGATCAATTAGAGTAATGTTCTCAGCATTGCTGGCTCAAAGTGGGCCTGGCTAAAGCAATCACTCTTGACGGGCCGCGATCTGCGGCCCAGTGCTGGTGCTACCTGAGCTCTAGGCTTTAACTAAGAGAGTCCTCTCGAACTTTCTAACTATCTTTCCAATATGCGGGCATAAATCCTACAAATTGAACCCATTTGACGTTTTTTCTCTTCGTTTCAGCCAAATCATCGAAAATGTGATCCAGTTCACAGTCCAGCGGCCGATAATCCACGAATATCGTGGGGATTGTGACCGATGTCGTAGTAGCCAACAAACTGAGCTGGGGGGCGCAGACTTATGGCCGTGGGTAGTCTGAATTTTAATTTAGAGCCTGAGCTCGACGAAAAATAAAATTAAAGATTCAGCCATGGAGAGAGCATGAACACATCTATTACAAAACCAACGCTGTTGGTAGCTGATGACGAGGCAGAAATAGGCGAAATTATCGAAGTAGTGGCGGAAGACCTCGGGTTTGAAGTTACTTGTGTCACTAATGGATCAAAAGTTGTCGGCTTAGTAGAGGAATTGTCACCCACAGTTGTTGCGCTTGACCTGAGAATGCCAGGAGCGGACGCAGTGGAAATTATTAGAGAGTTGGGTAAGAAAGAATGCGATTCAAGTTTTCTTCTTATGAGCGGCATGGATCAGCGAACGCTCTCGGCCGTTAAAGCCCTCGGCAAAGAAAATAACCTCGATATAGGCGCCACTCTCACCAAGCCAATGTCACTTGATGCGATTGAGGAAGCGCTGTTACCGTATCTGCGTGCCCAGAACAATTCAGTAGCTGCTGTCGAAACAGAACCTGTAGCGGAACAAGTTAAGCTGGGACTCAATCTGCTGTACGAACCTGAATTTCAATTGAAGAATGTTGCAGATGTAGTATCAAAACAGCGCATGCGCGTTTGCGCTCAGTGGCATAAAGACGATGCTTCTGTCCTTGCTGAGGAGGAGCTTAATAATTGGGCGAGAGATCTCGGTATTGCTCAAGGCTTATCTGCAATGGTTCTTGCTGAATCACTGGAAGCAGTACGAATTTGGTCTAATCAAGATTTTTGCCCTGAAATTTCAGTGAGCTTTGATGGGAGCTTACTAACTCAATTAGATCTACCCGATAACCTGGCTGGAATGGCAGACAGTAGTTTTGTTCCTAGAGAGCTTCTCGCTATAGAAATAAAGGAAGCTGCAATCACTAATAGAAATGAAGATGTTTCTGATGTGCTTTCCAGGCTGCGAATCAAAGGCTTCAAAATATCAGTGCTTGTGGAGAGGGATGGTGAGAATATACTTCCTATGATTGATTCCATACCAATCGATCAAATAGTTGTCGATATGTCTCTATTGTCCGGGAGAGTTAATTTCCAGAATGATATGGAAATTGAATTTCAGTACAGCTCACTAACTTCACTAGCTAACAACAAAGGCATTGCGACTTGCGCTGTTAATGTGGATTCGGAAGATCAGTATCAATTTATGAAGAAGTGTAATTTCAATAGCGCACGTGGGGCTCAAATACTCTACCCCGGTGCAGCCCCAACAATTCTTCCTCTTTATACCGATGGAAAATTTTCGGAAAAACTTGCGTCAGAATGCTGAGCAATAACTAATGGAATAGGCAATGTCAAAGGAGTTCTAATGGCTGAGGTTAGTATTGACATAGATAAAGAACGAGAGTTTGCAACAATTACTATCAAGGGCGACGTTGAAGCGGGTGATCTTGATGCTGTGCTTGAGAAATATTTTGGAAATTCCCCATGTATGGCTACAATTTATGATTCCAGTGAAGGCTCATGGTCGAATCTTTCAACTGATTTTTTTAGGCGCATGGTTGATAAATCAAAACCGTTGTCTCGCAAAGGGGCGAAGACGGCTATGGTGTTTTCGAATCAAGTGAATTTTGGAATCGGAAGAATGATTGAGTCGAACTGTGATCTTGCTGGATACGAAAACGAAATTGAGTGCTTCTATCGATTGGAAGATGCCAGAGAATGGGTGTGTAACAGATCGTAGGGCCGAATTGAAACATGATAGACCGCTTACCAAATAGAACAGAAGAGAATCGAAAACGGATTCAGCTCTTGTCTGGCTTAGCATATGCTCCTGCTTTGCTATTAGGTATTTTAATCCCAGTCAATGCGTTCTATCTCGCCTATGAAGCATTGCTCTTCATTAACGCCTCGTTGTTCCTTGCTTGTTTGTTGTCTCTTTACATTGCGTGGAGGTTTACTACTTTGCTACAGGCGCAAAGTGGTGAGGATAGTGATCTAAGGAAAGACATTAGACTTCACGAAATCTATTTCGAGAAAAGCCCGGCAATCATGTTTGTAAAAGATCTCAAGGGGAAATATCACCTTGCCAACAAAAGTTTTCGAGAATTCGCAAAAATCAGAGATCTCGATCATCCTGATCTTGTCGGTGCGGCTCAAAAGGAGGTCTTTCCTGAAACTGTAGCAAAGACTATGGCGGAGCAGGATCTTCAAGTCATTGAATATGAACAAGCCATGGCTTTTCAGCTGCAAGTTCCATCGAAAGATGGGGAGGAACATTATTCGATTCTCAGGTTTCCAATATTCGACGACTCTGGTGAGTTAGTTGCTATCGGTGGCATCGCCGATAACAGGACAGATCAAGTAAATGCGCGTCGCGCCCTCCGGGTAAGTGAAGAACAATTTCGCTCGCTAGTGGAAGGAGCGCCAGAAGCTGTGCTAATTGCTAATAGCAAGGGTCGACTTATTCTGGCTAACAGGCAGGCGGAAAGCCTATTTGGTATAAGTCGCGAAAAGCTGATGCTTCAATCTCTTAGGCAGTTGTTACCGGATATCGATATTTCAAAATATTCGTTTACTGAACCATTCGATAGCAATAAATCAATTAATAAGGACTTGTTAACGACTGCTATTCTAGATGGTGACGAGGTGTCCAAGCCTGTTGAGGTTTCAGTAGCAACTACGGCAACCGAAGCTGGTAATACGATTACCTGTCTTATAAGAGATGTGAGCGATAGGGCGCGGCTGGAATCACAATTACTCCAAAGTCAGAAGATGGATGCCATTGGAAAATTAACCGGTGGTATGGCCCATGATTTCAATAATTTACTCGGTGTAATAATGGGGAATTTGGACCTGGCAGCCAGAAAAGTCGTTGATAACGGCGCTGTCACCAAGAGACTGGAAACGGCGAAAAGAGCTGCCGAACGCGGGGCAGAACTAACTAAGCGCATGCTCGCTGTGGCGCGCAAACAACCTCTGCAACCCAAGCCTACCAATATCAACCTGATACTCGATGAAATGGCAGATATGCTGCCGCGGACCCTTGGTCCTGATATTGAGATGAAATGTGATACAAAAAGCACATTGCCTGATGTGCTTGTAGATCCGTCAGGGCTTGAAAATGTATTTCTCAATCTTGCTATTAATTCGCGCGACGCTATGCCTGATGGTGGAAAATTTTATATCACTACTGATGTCTTGCACCTTGATGATGCTCAGGCACTTTCCCATAAAGATGATATGCGTCCTGGCTCATATGTACAGATTGCGATTACGGATACTGGAGAAGGAATGACAAAGGAGACGCTGTCTCGCGTTTTCGAACCTTTTTTTACTACAAAAGAAAGAGGAAAAGGAACGGGTTTGGGTTTGGCGATGATCTATGGTTTTGCAAAGCAATCTGGAGGCAATATAAGAATCTATAGTGAACCTGGCGTAGGTACAACTATTGATATTTTTCTGCCAGTCTCTAAAGAGAAAGCAAAAAGCAGTGCGCCCAGAGCTTCAGAACCCTCTTCGTTAAATGTCGGCTCCGGTGGAGAAAAAGTACTGCTTGTAGATGATGAATATGAGCTACTAGAAGTTGCTGCCAGTTACCTTGAAGAAATGGGGTTTGAAGTATTGGCTGCCACCGATGGCAGGCAAGCTCTTATGACTCTCGAAAATAATCCTGATATAAAAATACTGCTGACAGATATTGTAATGCCGGGAGGTATCAATGGAGTGGAGTTGGCGAAAAAAGTGAGGAAAAGACTAGCTGACGTAAAAGTTCTTTATATATCTGGATATCCATCAGGAGTCTTTAGTGATAAATCAGGGACTGACCTGGATGCTCCGCTTATCACTAAGCCCTATAGCAAAGAAAAGTTGGCAGAAGCTCTCGATGAGTTGCTGCACGAGACTGTTTGAACAGGTAGGTATTTCTAGTGGGATAGTTATTTGATTGGAAAGATACTTAGTTAGAAGCTAAATTAGATGGAATGTTACTTAGTATTCGAAAGATCCTGAATCAGATAGCTATCTTCTGATATCTGTCAGCCCATTGCTCTCTCCAATCCGCTAATTCTTTTGCCTTCATCGGTTTCCCTATAAAGTAACCCTGTGCTAGATCGCACCCGGAATCACCGAGGAAGCTCCAGTCAGCTTCAGTTTCTACACCTTCAGCAACAGTTTTCATGCCCAGGTTTTTAGCCATCTTCATACTGCCGTCGAATACACCATGAAGAGCCTTGTCGTTACAAGCGCTGGTTACAAATCCCCTATCAATTTTTAACTCATTAAAGGGTATGTCTCTTAGCTGGGATATTGATGATTGGGCTGTGCCAAAATCATCAATAGAAAGATTTACCTGTCGTATTCGTAGGCGAGTCAGCATATCCAGTACCATAGAGTAGTCTTGAATTAGCTTGGATTCTGTTACCTCTAAGATGAGGTTTTGTGGATTCACCCCAGTTTCCAGTAACTCGTTTTCCAGATACACAATAAAATCTCTGGTATTTAAATTATAGATGGAGATATTTACAGCCATCGTAATGTCCATACCATATTCTTTCCAAATTTTACTGTCGTTCAATGCATTACGCAGGACTTGACGAGCGACGGTATCGATAAGGTCGTGATCTTCCGCAAGATCGATAAACTGGTTGGGCATTATCAAACCGTCGTCAGGATGCTCCCAACGTACGAGTGCTTCGACACCTTTCAATTCGCCTGTGCTCAACAAAACCTTTGGCTGGTAAACATTAAACAGCTCGCCATCATCAATAGCTTGCTGCAAACGAGCAGGGGAATACTGGTATTGCTTATCCCCCTTTAGATTGTTTTCCCGTTTTGTATTGAGTGCATTTAGAAATTGTTCTAGTTGATTGGCCTGTACTGGTTTGATCAAGTTCCCAAGAGTCTCTAAGCCGTATGCCGTAGCAAGTTTTTCCGAAGCTTTTATCAGTAAATCGTCTTTGGTGCTGACAAAGAGAATGACGCCACTAAAATCTATCTCTTTTAGTTGTTTGAGAAACTCGAAGCCATCCATTCCCGGCATATTCAAATCGAGAATCAGTACAGTGGATTTCTGTTTTGCACTCTGCATATGACCAAGAGCAGTCTGGGGGTCATCGAATGCAACTACACTTTTATAGCCCACTGTAGAAAGCTGATGAGATAGTAGTTTCAATTGAAACTGATCATCATCAACAATTACGATATCTGAGTTGATTTGTGAGTCTTTCATAATACTTTCAATATATAAATTCTAATAAAATCAAAGAGTTAATATGCCCTACCAGCAATTTGGTGGGCAAGATAAAGTAACCTTTCGGCGCAGCGCTGTCTACAGGAATATTCCTACAAAAAATGCTCGATTGTGGTGCATAAGATGTTGAATTTCCTAGAAATACAAGTTGGCAATGGAGAGCCATTCAATGAACTTAGTATTGATCAAGGTGATATTATCCGTGACTTGATAGTTACTACCTCCGAGCATGAAAGTCAGAAAGTACAAATTCCTTATTTCATTGAAAGGATCTTATATCTACACCACACCGTGTAATCTTCGGGGCTCAAAATTCTACTGGCCGCTATGTAAATATCGGCTACCTGGCTAGTAATTTTACTTCTCAGACTCTCACAGTGGCTAGACTTGGGGCGAGATAGCTTCTATTCTCCAATTACTCTCTATAACGATAACAATATTCAACCAAGGAGTTGTCATGTCATCACCAAGAATGCTATTTCCCGTACTCGTAAGCTGCCTATCCGTAGTGCTAGCCGCATGTACTGTACCAGGCTCTGGAGCTAACCCAATTTCCGGAGTAGGTATTTCCAATCCAGCTCCCGGAGTCACACCTAACTGGGGCGACCTACCTGCTGGGCGAGAATGGGGTTCAACGGCAGGCATCGATATCGATCCAATCGACGGCCATGTTTGGGCTTATGAGCGTTGTGGCGCTAGTAGTTTCGGTGGAGGCGCACCGATTAATTGCGACACTAACCCAGTTGATCCAATCTTTAAATTTGACCGCAATACCGGTGAGGTTCTCGCAAACTTCGGTGGCGGCATAATGATGACCCCACATGGTATTCATGTGGATGACCAGGGCAATGTCTGGGTAACTGACTTTGCAGGGAATGCTGACGGCACAAAAGGTCATCAGGTTCACAAATTTAGCCCACAGGGTGACTTGCTAATGAGTCTGGGCACTGCAGGTCAAGCTGGCAGTGGTCCTAATCAGTTTAATCAGCCCAATGATGTAATTGTTGCTCCCGACGGCAGCATCTTTGTAGCCGACGGCCATAATGGTCAGGGTATGACTAGCAATACGGCAATGGAAGAAGGGCGGGCTGCAGGATCAACGGCGAGAGTTATTAAATTTACAGCCGACGGCACTCGCATTAAAGAATGGGGCCAAATTGGTGTGCGTCATGGGGAATTCAGAACTCCACATGCTCTGGAATTTGATTCACAGGGTCGTCTCTGGGTTGCAGATCGCGGAAATCATAGGATAGAAATTTTCGATCAGGATGGTAATTATCTCGATTCCCGATATATGTACGGTCGTATCAGCGGCATCTTTATAACTGAAGACGATTTGGTTTATGCCATAGACTCAGAATCTGGTCCTACTAACCATGTTGGTTGGAGAAACGGTGTTCGTATAGGTCATGTTGATCATGATCATGTCGACGGTTTTATCCCGCCATTCGAAAGAGATGACCGAGTCTATCAGGGCACTGCAGGAGAAGGTGTTGCGGTGGATGCCGATGGTAATGTTTATGCTGCGGAAGGTCCAAACTCTCTTAGCTGGGCGGGTGGAGCATTTACCAAATACTCAGTACGTTAAGTTGGGGATGTTGTTCTGAGAATTTTATTATTCTCAGATTCTGATCTCTAAATAAAAAAGGCAGAACCAATAGGTTCTGCCTTTTTTAATGGATATTCAATTTTGCTACGCTGACAAATACAAATAGTAAAAAACAGCTATTGGTACTGAATAGCGTGGGTGCTTATCCTAACTCGAGACTCCATATAGGTAATCGATTCCCCATCGATTGAGCTAAACCAGTGAGGTGTGCCCGGTTGAAGAACCAGGATATCTCCGGCGCTAACTCTTCTGGCAAGTCCGCCTTCGACACCGTTTCTGGTTCTGACTATATTAGGATTGGTAGATTCCGCTAGAGGCAGTATGAGTTTTCCTCCCGTAACAAGAGTGCCACTACCTTCGAGGATTCTATAGATTTCTACACTCCATGGATGGAGAACAGCGTATTGAAGTACTGAACTGCTCCGACGTCGCACAGAGATTCCCGGCGAAATACTTACTGAGGATCCTCCGGCGGATGCGCCAGCGGATTCAGCTTGATCCAATTCCGCTACAACCTCTGCGGAAGGTTTATATATAGCTGGGGGCGCGCCGGGGCTTTGGGCCAGTGAACTTACAGCGAACAGAGAAGCAGCGATAAATGTAAGTGCATGAATCTTCATAAGTGAATCCTTGTGAGGTAGGGGGTGTTACTTCATTAATGGCATTGAAAAATCGGTTCCAGCTCGAATTCCAGTTGGCCAGCGGCCAGTAATTGTTTTCATTCGGGTATAAAATCTTACTCCATCAGGGCCGTGAACATTAAGAGGCCCAAATATTGATCGCTTCCAACCACCAAAGCTGTGAAAAGCCATGGGAACTGGGATGGGAACATTTACTCCCACCATTCCGACCTGAATACTATGGGTAAATTGTCGAGCGCAGTCTCCATCGCGGGTAAAAATGGCTGTGCCGTTTCCGTATTGATGATTGTTGATTAACTCACAGCCGCTCTCGAAGTCAGGGACTCGAACAACGCAAAGAACTGGTCCGAATATCTCATCTTGATAAATGCTCATATCAGATTTCACATGGTCGAATAGGCAGCCGCCTACAAAAAACCCGGATTCGTGATCAATGACGGCTATATCGCGGCCATCAACCATCAAGGTGGCTCCTTCATCGATGCCTTGTTTAACATAAGACAAAACCCTATTGAGATGTTCGCTCGAAATCAGCGGGCCCATTTCAGCATCGGCATCGGTGCCTGGACGTACTACAAGGGTTTCTACTCGGGGCTTCAATTTGGCGATGAGTTGATCTGCTACATCATCTCCTACACAGACAGCAACAGAGATGGCCATGCAGCGTTCACCTGCGGAACCATATGCGGCTCCCATTAATGCATCGGCCGCCTGATCTAGGTCAGCGTCTTGCATTATCATCATATGATTTTTTGCTCCGCCTAAAGCCTGAGCGCGTTTGCCGTATTTGCTGGCGGTCGAATAAACATACTCGGCAATGGGCGTTGATCCGACGAAGCTAATTGCTTCTACGTCATCGTGGGAGAGAAGCGTATCAACTGCCACTTTGTCACCATTGACTACATTGAAGACGCCGTCCGGTAATCCAGCCTCGCTTAGAAGTTCAGCGATTAGTAGTGCGGCAGAAGGGTCTTTTTCTGATGGTTTTAGAATAAAAGTATTTCCGCAACACAAAGCGACTGGAAACATCCACATTGGAACCATGGCAGGGAAATTAAAGGGAGTAATTCCTGCAACCACACCTAAAGGCTGCATCTCTGACCATGAATCAACACCGGCTCCAACATTTTTTGAATGCTCCCCTTTTAGTAAGTGGGGTATGCCGCAAGCAAATTCCACCACTTCAAGTCCTCGGCTAAGCTCTCCCCCAGCATCGCTTAGCACCTTGCCGTGTTCGCCGCATATCATAGCTTCGAATTTTTCTCGATTGGCCTGAACCAGCTCCTTGAATTTGAACATGACACGAGCGCGATTCAACGCCGTGGTGGCAGACCATGCAGGAAAAGCCGCCTTGGCCGCAGAAATTGCCGCTATGACTTCCTCCGGATTCGCCAAATCCACAGATGCGGTTTGCTCTCCACTGGCGGGATTGAAAACAGGCGATTGATTGCCGCTTGTTCCTTCGACGATGCGGCCATCAATATAATGTGAAATGTTTCTCATCTAGAACGTCCTGTGATTGATGAATACTGCTAATCCGTTTCTTTTATAACTCTCGTCAAAGTATCGAATATAAAATCTATTTGTGCTTTTTCGATAATAAGAGGTGGGCTCAGTGCAATCACATCTCCTGATGCTCGAATTAATAAGCCTTCATCATGAAAGCACCGCGTGAACACATCATATCCCCGGATTCCTTGGTTATCGCCTCTAGGCGATAGTTCAATAGCCGCAATAAGACCTTCATTGCGAATATCGACCACATGGGGAAGGCCTTTCAGTTTGTGAACGGCATCTTCCCAATAACCTTCAAGATCCAGAGAGCGCTCGAAAAGCTTATCTTCCTGATAGATATCAAGGGTAGCCAAGGCAGCTGCAGCCGCGACCGGATGCCCGGAATAAGTATAGCCGTGAAAGAGCTCAATACTTTGCGTGTTATCTTGCATGAAAGCATCGTAGATTGAGTCCTTAACGAAAACTGCGCCCATAGGAATAGCGCCACTAGTTAGTCCTTTGGCGGTTGTTATGATGTCTGGTGTAACGCCGTAGCGCTGCGAAGCGAATGCACTTCCTACCCTACCGAATGCGGTGATGACTTCGTCGAATATCAGCAATATTCCATGCTGATCACAGATATCCCTGAGCCTCTGTAAATATCCTTTAGGAGGCATTATGACGCCGCCAGAACAGGCAATAGGTTCAACAATTAAGGCAGCGATAGTCGATGGGTCATGTAGCTGACAAAGTTTTTCCAAGTCTTCTGCGAACTCCACACCATGCTCCGGTAAGCCACGACTGAAACTGTTACGAGCGGGGTCGTGGGTGTGGCGAATGTGGTCGACATTGGGTAATAGCTGACCAAAATTTTCTCGATTCTTCGGGATGCCACCAACGGATGTGCCGCCAAAACCTGTGCCGTGGTACCCCTTCTCTCGCCCAATAAGAAAATTTCTCTTGTTGTCGCCTCTCGCTTGATGATAAGCCAGCGCGATCTTCAAGGCAGAATCAACTGACTCAGATCCTGAGTTAGTAAAGAAGATTTTGTTTAGATCCCCCGGAGAAATTTCGCCGAGTCGCTCTGCCAGTAGATAGGCGTTAGGGTGCCCAACTTGAAATGTCGGGGCGAATTCCATTTTTTCAATTTGGTTTTTTACAGCTTCGATAATTTTTTCCCGGCCATGTCCTGCGTTGCAACACCATAAGCCTGAGGTGCCATCCAGAATTTTCTGGCCCTTGTCTGATTCGTAAAACATACCCTTGGACTTAGTCAGGATTTTTGGTTCAGACTTAAATCTCTGATTGGATGTAAAGGGCATCCAGAATTCATTCAGATTTTCCGCGGAGGGAGATGATTTCTCGTTATTGCTCATCGGCAGGCCTTATTATTGTGTTTTCTGAGGAAATGCTAATTATAATTTCGAATTATGTCTATAAGTCTCCCATATATGTTTAATATATCTACCTTAATTTTCCTGAGATTCAGTTTCAATCAATGAAGAAGTACGACGCAATAGTTATCGGAGCCGGGCACAACGGCCTGACCAATGCTGCATATCTGGCAAAAGCAGGGCTGGATGTACTGGTTCTTGAAAAGAATAGCTATATCGGTGGTGCTACCGTCAGCCGTGAATTACATCAGGACTGGAAATACTCAAACTGCTCCTATGTGTGCAGTTTGCTGCGGCCAGAGATATCTCGAGATCTGGAACTGCCGCGACACGGCCTCCAGATAGTCCCTTATGGCGGCAGTGTCACCTTCTGTAAGAATGGCGATTACTTTGGTGCATATCCGGATAAGGACAGGAAATACAGAGAGATAGCGCGGCATTCCCTGCGAGATGCCAATGCGTACGATCGCTACAAAACAGATGTGATGAAGCAAACCCGTCTTATTCGACCATTTTTACTGAGAACACCTCCCGACCCGACTTCACTCAAACCCCGCGACCTGAAAGAAATGAGGCTGCTGGCTAAAGCCTTCGCGGAGATGGGAGAAGAAGGGCTGAACGATACGCTTCGATTTTGGACCATGAGTATTGCTGATTTTCTCAATGAGTATTTCGAATCGGATGTTATCAAGGCTCACTTGGCGGGAAGTGGCATTATCGGCACAGCATTGGGAGTCTACTCACCGGGTACCGCCTATGTCTTATTGCACCACTACATGGGGGATGTTGATGGAACCGCTGGAGCCTGGGGATTCGCTAGGGGTGGAATGGGAGCAGTAGCCGATGCTTTGGCGGCTTCCTATCAATCCTATGGTGGTGAAATAGCTTGTGATTCTGAAGTGCAGCAAATCATTGTCCGCAATGGCAAGGTTGCCGGTGTGGCATTGGCGAATGGAGATGAGCATTACGCTGATATCGTTGTTTCCAATCTGGACCCTAAACGCACCTTTCTAAAAATTATGGATGAGAATGACCTGCCAGAGGACGTAGTACGTAAGGCTAAGAACTTTAAGATCCGTGGATCCTCAGGGAAGTTGAACATAGCACTGGATGGCCTGCCAACATTTAATGGAATTCCAAAAAACAGTCCCTTAATGCATACAGATATGCATGTACTCGATTCACTCGAGAGGATGGAGCGCGCCTACGATGACTGGAAAAATGAATCATGGTCGTCTGATCCCTATGTAGACATGCTTATCCCATCTCAAATAGATCCGACAATGGCTCCACCGGGTAAACATATGATGTCGGTATTTGTTCAATATGCTCCTCCGAAGATAGATGGACGGGATTGGACGGATGATGATCGAGATGCTTTTGGTAAAACTGTGATTGACCAGATTTCGAATTACAGCCCGGATTTCAAGGATTTGATTCTACATTGTGAAGTTCGCACACCCAGGGAAATCGAGAATGAAGTTGGTTTAACTGAAGGTAATATTTTCATGGGGGAGCTGACTTTTGATCAGCTACTCTTTAATCGGCCATTCCCCGGCTACGCTCAATATCGAGGCCCGGTGAGAGGGATGTATATGTGTAGTTCCGGAACTCACCCCGGTGGGGGAGTAATGGCAGCTCCGGGTGCTAACGCAGCGCGGGAAATCCTGAGGGATTTACGGCGTGGTAATACTGTTCCGGAGGGCTACGATGATGACTAGCCGGAACGAGGAGATAGATGTAATTGTTGTGGGTGGGGGGCACAATGGTTTGGTTTGTGCAAACTATCTGGCACGGTCCGGTCGTAGCGTACTTGTTCTTGAAGCTAACGACAGTTTTGGTGGAGCAGCGTCTACTTTGGAGTTCGCGGATAATTTTAGGGTGTCAGCTTGTGCTCACTGGTTGAATCAGCTCAATCCCAAAGTACTGGCTGAGCTAGATCTTGAAAACCATGGCTTGAAACTGGCGGCGAGAGACCTCAATACAATTTCATTGGCAAAAGATGGAAATCATCTCACTCTGAGAAGTGATGGCATTGAAGGTGTAGCAGTTTCGGAACTTGATCGAATTGCATATCTTAGGTTCAACTCTCAAATGCTTAAATTTGCGGAACTGTTGGCAAAGGTATTCGAGCGTCGTCCGCCGAAGATTATTGATGGTGATTTTGGGGATCGTATCAGCCTGGTCAAATTGGCTGTGGGAATGAAAATGCTTGGCAAGGAAGATATGCGAGACCTTCTTCGCCTTGTACTCATCAACATCTACGACGTAATGGAAGAAAATTTTGAAAGTGAGCAACTGAAAGCTGCTATCAGTATTGATAGCGTTCTGGGTGCCCATATGGGCCCGAGGTCTCCTAACACAGTGTTCACCTACCTATATCACAAGTTAGGAGAAGTATATGGCTATAAAGGACCGGCCGTTGTAGAAGGAGGAATGGGTTCGCTGGGCGAGGCTTTGGCATCTTCTGCACAGGCAAGTGGTGTCAAACTTCGTTGCGCCAGCAAGGTAGAAAAAATAGAAGTCGATGTGGATCAGGTTGCTGGAGTAACACTCACTGATGGAGAGTTTATTCCATGTAATACAGTTGTTTCCAACGTAGACCCAAAGGCAACTTTCGAGAACCTGGTTGGTTTTAATAATATAGAAACCGGAGTAGTTCGAAGAGTCTCCAATCTACGTATGCAAGGAAACGCAGCTAAGCTACATCTTGCCCTTAGTGCAGTACCTCAATTTACAGGGTTAGATGATGCTCAATTGGGGCAGCGACTGATAATTTCTCCGAATATGAAGCAGATCGATCAGGCATTTAATTCAGCGAAGTATGGGGAGTTTTCAGGCGAGACTATAATGGATGTAAGCATTCCTTCCTTACACGATAGCACTTTGGCGCCAGAGGGTAGTCATGTTCTTTCAGCCATAGTTCAATATGCTCCTTACAATTTGAAGCAAGGATGGAGTCAGCAAGCCAGAGACTCTTTCATGAGTTTGATAGTTGAGCAGTTGGAACAATATGCGCCTGGTATTGGAGAGCTGATTGTGGAGAAACAATTGCTAACCCCGGTGGATCTGTCAGAGAAATTCAATCTAACAGGAGGGCATTGGCACCATGGTGAGATCAGTGTCGACCAGATAATGATGATGCGGCCGTTCCCTGGCGCTTCCCAATATGCCACTTCTGTCGATGGCTTGTATCTGTGCGGAGCTGGCAGTCATCCTGGTGGTGGCGTAATGGGGCTTGCCGGTCGCAATGCAGCTAGAGAGATTGCTAAACGGCAGGCTAAGCGATGATCCAACACAATGAATCCATGATGCTGCAGACTCCTTTTCATTCAAGAGTTGCAGCAGCCTGCGAAACCAATAAGTGGGATAACTGGAAAGGCTATACAACTCCTAACAGTTACACGGAATTGGAGCAGGAGTATTTCGCAATTCGTAATAGTGCTGGCGTATTCGATCTTTCACCGATGACCAAATACCGAATCAGCGGGCCGGACTCTGAAGCCTTTCTCAATAGATTAGTAACTCGAGATGTACGTAAGTTGGAGGTGGGTAGAGTCGCCTATAGCGTCTGGTGTAATGAGGCGGGTCAGGTTATGGATGATGGAACAATCTTCCATTTAGCAAAGAATGATTACCGGCTCTGTGCCTATACCAGGATGATGGATTGGATGATGTGGTCAGCATTGGGCTTCGATGTTCGAATCGAAGATGAAACCGCTGAAGTTGCAGCGCTCGCAATACAGGGGCCCACTTCCTGTTCCGTTCTAAAAGCGCTGGGTTTAAAAGAGCTTGAAACACTTCGACCATTTGGTATTCGAGAGTATCCCTTCGAGCAAGTGACGTTAACGGTAAGCCGGACTGGATTTACAGGAGATCTAGGCTACGAATTGTGGATAGACCCAGCGAAGGCAGAAGCTCTTTGGGATCAACTCTTCGCCAGCGGCAAGGACTTTGGGATTCTGCCAATAGGAGGTGCCGCACTCGAGCTGGCCAGGGTGGAGGCGGGATTTTTACAAGCGGGCGTGGATTTCGTGCCAGCGGAAGACGCTGTGCGTCAGGGTCGAACTCGGTCTCCATTCGAGTTGGGGCTGGATTGGCTTGTTAGTTTCGACAAGCCTGTGTTCAATGGTCGCCGCGCTTTACAGGAAGAGAAGAAAAAGGGCTCTCGGTACTGCTTTGTCTATCTGGACGTAGAAGGGAATAAGCCGGCCGAACATTCCTTTATTTTAAAAAACAAGAAAGAAGTGGGGACTGTGACCTCTGCAGCTTGGTGCCCAACAGCAAAATCCAATATTGCATTTGCCCAGATCGATGCCGCCTATGGAAATATCGGTGAAGAGCTTGTAGCAGAAATCTATTATCAGCGTGAGTTGAAATGGACAAAAGTATTGGCGAAATGCACGGTAATTGAAAATGTAGTTTTTAGTCCTCCACGAAGAAGACAAACTCCCGCTGTGAGTTTTTAAGACCTTGATTTTGACTATGGTTAAATTTTTTTGTGAGTAACGAAGCGATAATTCTGCTTGGCGTAGGCTTTTACTTATTAGTAATGCTCGTCATTGGTTTTTACGCCAGTAAGCGAGCTGGTACCTCGTCAACGGAATTTATGGTTGCCGGACGAAATATGCCGGTGATGCTCTGCAGCATGACCATCGTAGCTACCTGGTTTGGTGGTGGAAGCATGATGGGGGGAGCGGGAGCTTCTTACCAAGGGGGCTTGTTGGCTGTGGTCGCAGATCCGTTTGGTGCCGCTTTGTGCCTACTTCTTGTTGGGTTCTTCTTCGTACGAATTTTCAGAAGACTTCGCCTGTTAACGGTAATCGATTTTTTTGAGAATCGATATGGCAAAACAGCAGCGACAATAGCAGCTATCGGTTCAATTTCATCTAATATTGGTTGGACCGGTGGTTTGCTCGTAGCTTTTGGCGTTATTTTTCAATCCCTCACTAATATACCTTTGGAAATAGGGATACTGGGTGGCGCGCTTGTGGTTTTCATCTACACCTGTGTAGGTGGAATGTGGGCAGTTGCGATGACGGATTTTGTGCAAATAATTATCATCGTAATTGGATTGCTTTGCCTGCTAGTCGTAGTGTTAATAGATGTTGGCGGCTGGGCAAATATCACGCCTCATCTTGCAGACAATAGTTTTAGTCTAATGCCGGAGGATGGGGATGCTGCTGTTTGGTTGAATTATTTTCGGGCCTGGGTGATTTTTGGTCTTGCCGATGTGTCAGCGCAAACCTTGATGCAGCGTGCTTCGTCCGCAAGAACAGAACAGGTCGCTCAAAATTCTTTTTATATAGCCGGTGTGGCACATCTCATCATTGGTTTGATACCGGTGATGCTCGGAATTATCGCCAGTGTCACTATGTTGGGGATTACATCGCCGGAAACTATAATTCCGGAACTCGCACTGGCTCACCTACATCCTGTTGCTATCGCTATTTTCGTAGGAGCGCTTCTCGCGGCGATAATGAGCAGCGCAGACAGCGCCTTATTGGCAGCGGCCAGCGTCTTCAGTGTCAATATATTGCCTTTATTCAAGAATCAGATATCAGATCGTGAAAGGCTTCTAGCAACTAGAATCGCCATACCAGTTCTAGGAACCATCGCAATTTATGTCGCCATTCGCGTACAACTTGTCTACGAGCTAATTCTGGATGCCAATTCGGTAATTTTAGTCTGTGTTACCGTGCCGTTTATTCTTGGAATATGGTGGCCCAAGGCCAATCGAGCCGCTGCCTTGAGTTCAATGCTGGGTGGGTTTCTAGTGTGGTTGATTACAGTTTTAATTGCTCCTGATTTCCCTGGAGACCTGTTGGGTTTAGTAGCTGGTCTTATGGTTTTTCTTAGTGTTGGGATTTTTACTCAGCAACTAGATCCCCCAAGACCGCTGCGAAATGGAGAAGGCGAAGAAGTTGAATTCGGGGACAGGCTAGGTGTTTTACCTCTCTTCAGGGCAGCTGATTAGGGTTTTCGCTGCAATATGGCTTGGTTCAATTCCCATATAGGCTGTTTCACCAGTGGACTCTGGAAGCGATAGCTTTTATGCTTTCCTTCTCTTCCGCCTATAGAACTTGGCGGCGATGTGAACGAATACAGAATTTCTAACAGCTACCTACTGATAGCTAACAACAAAAAACAAAAATCTAGAGAGAGCTAAGCTATGGATAATGAAAAGGAATCAACAGAGTCAATCAGTCAGGAGAAGATGAGTCGGCGCACGGTGCTTAAGAAAACCATGCAGACTTCATTGGCAGTAGGGGCTGCGGCGGGACTACCGCAATGGGCTATGCCTGCGCTTGCTCAAGGTGAGCAACTGGTGACTTTTACTGACATGCCTGAGGGATATTCCAGAGGTCCTGCTCAGCGCGGTGGTACTCACTTTCTTGATACCAGACAGATATCGGATTTTTATACCGACAATGAAGATTTCTATGTGGTTCAACACTATGGGCAGCCAGAGCTTGATCTTGATAATTACAAATTGACAGTCACCGGTTTAGTGGAGAATGAGCTGGAGTTTTCACTCAGCGACCTTCAAGCGATGGGGCAGTTTGAAATTGATGCCGGATTCGAATGCGGTGGTAACAGACCCGATAATTTGTTTCAGGGTTTGATTGGAAATGCTAAATGGCGCGGAGTCAGGCTCCGGGACATTCTAGAGCAGGCAGGTATTAAGCCAGAAGGAAAAGAAATAGTGTTTTTCGGTGGCGATACCGGAACAGAGAATATAAGAGACACCGATGTAGAAAAAGCGTTTGCTCGCAGCCTTCCTGTAGAAGACGCTATGCGTGATGTAAATATGTTAGCCCTTCAAATGAATGATGAAGCCTTGCCACAATTTCACGGTCGGCCACTACGTCTGTTGATGCCAGGTTTCTATGGTGTCGCCAATGTTAAATGGCTGACTCAAATACATGTTCAGGACCGTCGCTATATGGGTCGATTCATGGGCAGGGACTATGTAACGCTGAAGAAAGAAATGGTTGGTGGTCAGGAACGCTGGGTAGAAAATTCAGTAACAAAAATAAACTTGAAGTCATCCATTGTAAGAGTGACAAGACAGGGGAGTCAGCACAAGATTACGGGATTTGTTCTGAACGACGGTACGCTGCTGGAAAGTGTGGAAGTTAAGATTGATAACGGCCCATGGCAGAGAGCGCAGATTGACCGTCAGTCTTCTCAATATTCATGGAAACTGTTTTCACTGAATTGGGACAACGCAAGCTCAGGAGAACATACTATTGTTTCACGAGTGACTGATGTGAATGGAAATGTGCAGCCAACGGCAGATGAAGTTCCGGAAAAAGTAAGTCGCTGGGAGAATTTTGCCCAATTCCCACGTACTGTAATGATCGAGGCGTGATGCCTGGATTGTTCTTGAGCGAGCAACTCTTTCATTAAGGATCGCAAACGTGGTTTGTAGTTTTTTTTGCGAAGAAGTAAATAAAAAAGGCCGCAGTAAATACTGCGGCCTTTTTGGTTTTATTAGTACTAAGGGTTGGTGCTCAAAAAGTGCCACTCATTTTTAGAGAAAATACCCTGCCGGAACCGAAGCAATTGGTTTCAATTTCCTCAAGAATATTATCCCTGATGTGACCCACGAAACGGGTTCTGTCCCGACATCTAAAAACGTCAGTTACATTCCTGATATCTAACCGAAAAGTAATATCGTCGAAGGCGATAAGCTCCGCAAAAGCCGTTACGTAAGGGGCGGAATAATCTTCTTCAATATCGATAATGTCCCAGCGTTTAGTCGTGCCGTCGAGACGGTTGATCATATTCATGCCCCAGTTCATCCGCCACTGTGGAATATCGTGTCGAAAACTCAGGTTGAACTCGCCTTTGTGGTAATTATCAAATTCACGGTCAATGCCCAAAAAAGGGTCGGTAACCGATGAGGTCCGTCTACTTGCAAGAGTAGTGAGCAACACATTAGGCATACTCAACATGTTCAGGCGGACGCTAGCCTTTAATTCAGCCACCCACATCTCGCCACTGCCAACATTGCCCGCGGCGGACCTGAGGTCTGTATCAGACGTGGATACATCTATGCGCTGGCGAAAATCTCGGTGTTCGTGCTTGTAGAGATTCGCACTGACAACACCTGCATCGCTGGGCAAACGATATTCTGCTAACAGATTGTAGTTCCACCAGTAATCGGGACGTAAGTCTGCATTTCCTGCGAGAGTATTTGAATCATTGTCATCACTATCAGTGGCAGCTACAAAATCCGAAAAGCTGATCTGTCTGACGATTTTTTCAAAAAGCGCACGAAGCTGCAACTGTGGAGTTATATCGAAACGGTAATCCAGCTTGGGCCTAAAGAAATTGAAATCTCTTTTATTGTAGAGGTCGCCTGTCTGTTCTATTTCCGAGGTTTCATAAACAAGAGAAGTCTCCAGTGACATTCGGGAGTTGATTCTCCAATTATGAATAGCGAAAGGTTCATATCGAATCTCTTCGACATTGGTATTGGCATTGCTGATATCTTCTGGCACCAAGCCTCCGTGGCTTGCTGAAGGCAGACCGGTGCCTGCCAAGCCGAGTCTTAGGTTCGAGTCCAGAATTGTCTGAGCTCTTTCGATGCCGATTTCAAGATCCTGACCATCGAAAAGATCCATGGTATAAGAGCCTCGAACGATACGTTCTTTGAGGACGCTGGCCATGTTCAGATATAGATTTTTCTCCTCGCCGCCACCAGCTAATACATCGAAGCGCTCTCGAGTCGTAGCATTATCGTTTTCATTTGAGATGAACAAGGTCTTAAAACGGCTACCGTTATTGAATTGGTATTCATAATCACCGCCTATTTCCCAGTTGCTCTTGGTGCCAGGAATATCTTCCCGTTCCCATGAAGGCGTGTTCGCTCCGCCTAACAAGTCTATGGTGAGGCGATCAACTTCTGTAGGGTCATCATTTTCTGCGTAGAGTGCGTTAAAACGCGCGCTGGATTTTTCGCTTATCTGGTAATCGAGATTTGTAGACAAGGTAAAAGAGGTTTGTTCGCGAATGCGCTCTTCCCTGACTTGGTCATTCAGTGAGAGATCTCCAAGTATGCTGATCTCTTTTGCCAGTCGATGCTCGTAGCGAGGCTCGGCTACTGCGCTAAAAAGAAAGTTTAGGTCTCCGGATTGTCCCCCGTAGGATAAGGATCCACCGGGCTCGCTTTGACCGTCATCGTAGTAGGCGCCGTTTGCCTCATAGGAAATGCTTGTATCAGAGAGTTGTTCGTAGAGAACCACGTTAGCAACCTGTGTGCCTCCACGAACGTCGAGATCTCCCCCGGTACCACGGATTAATTCAATGTAATCTACTTGATCGGCATTGATGCGAACCAACTGGGTCTGGGAGTTATTATTCTTACCCGCGGTTCTCTTTCCGTTAATCATTATCTGGGTTCCGCCACCACCGCCACCGAAGCCACGTCCGCCACGGCCGGCATTGCTACCTGGCGAGCCGCCACTGCTTCGACCACCAGCACTATTCCCGACGCTCATGCCAGGTATTCTGTTGATCATATCCAGGGCGGTAACAGGAGAATACTCAGAGAAATAACTGGCAGGATAGATAACGGTAGAATCGTCACCCACATTATCCTGCGCGCTAAGCTCGGTGTTTATGCTGGAAAGGAAAACGAAAGATAGGGCAATGCTGAGTTTCTTTAACAAAATCGCATAATTTCTATCGGTGTTGTGGGTAGAGGCTGCTAGCGACACAAATTGGCTCCCAGAGTGGCTTCATGGAGAATATTCAAAAAATGGATTTTCTTACTAAATACAGGTAATTATGTCGGCGGATTATAGAGGAGCGGAACCTCTCAATATGTGACAAATTGCAAGGGAGGTAGCATAGTGAGCAAATAGCCTCAATCTGCTGCTGGGCTGGCTATGAGTATGCTTGCCGATAGTTTTGATTTACTGATGTGTTTGATTCGTTTTTGGAGATTTAAGTGAAATATGGGATAGCTGTCTGGATAGTTTGTCTCTCTTCTTGCTCTGAGCAATTGGAGGCTGATCCATATTTCTGGTTTCAGGGGGAATGGATTTCAGACCCTGGGGTTACTATGGCGAGTAATCTCCAATTCGACTTACTGGATCCGGATGTGTACGTCGAAGTGCGAAATATGTACGGCAAGGCTCGTTGGTCTGTACAGAAAAACAACTTAGTCTACTCAGAACTTAATTCAGATATTGTGACCGACGCCGAATTCACCACAGAAGGAATAGATGAAGAATCTTTTCGTTATCGGGATAGTTGGGGTGGTCGCTTAATCATCAAGCGACAGAGAAGCGGGTTCTGCATGTTTACGGAAACGCTGCTAGAGCTGGAAAACATCATCGAATGTTTTAAGCCCTTTTCTCTAGCAGCGACACCTAGTCTTTAATGAGCGCAAGTCCTGAATATTTTTACAACTAGCTATCAGTTATAAAGAGCTTCGCGCATTGCTGCGTGTACCTGAAGAGAATACATAATGTCGTCATTTTGGATCATACCTATCATGACTATATTTTCTACAGGGTCTATCCAGAACCATGATCCGGCAATGCCCCACCACCAGTGAGTCCCCACTGGAGCGCCGTTATAGGCACTGGAGTCTTCAACGATAGCGAAGTCCAAACCGAAAACATTTCCGGGGTAAAGCTGCCCGATATTAGCTACCTGATCTGGCAATTGATTACTGCGCATTAATTGAATTGAATCTTCAGAAAGAATGCGCTTCCCGTTCAGGGTTCCACCATTAAGATGCATTTGAGCAAACTTCATGTAGTCGCTTGCTGTAGACGTTAATCCGCCGCCGCCGGAGAGAAATTTTGGAGGCGAGAGGAATGCACCACTGTCTGTGCGTCTCAAGTTACCATCTCTTCCTGGCACATACTGTCTCGCCAGTCGGTGGGCGTTTTCATTGCGTACATAGAATCCAGTTTCATGCATGCCGAGTGGCTCAAATATTCTATCTTGCAGAAATTCATCAAAAGTTTGCCCTGATAGAACTTCGACCATATACCCCTGAACATCCACTGAGATGCTGTAAACCCACTGTGATCCAGGTTGATAGGCTAATGGAATATTAGCGAGCTCCGGGATACTTTCGGCAAGTGTGTAGTTTGGCAAGTTCATTATTCCGGCCTTGGCATAGGCTTCCGCTACAGGGCCACGGGAAAGAGGTGGGGTGTATAAAAGACCGCCGGTATGACTCATCAATTCTCGGACGGTCATTGGGTGGCCTGCGGCTTCTGTTTCGAAACTGCCATCATCGTTAGCGGTTAGCAGAACCTGCATATTGGCTAATTCAGGTAAGTGCTTTTCAACTGCATCATCCAAATCAAATTTACCTTCGTCGTGAAGGATCATCAGTGCTGTGCCTGTTACCGGTTTGGTCATTGAAAAGATTCTGAAAATCGAATCCGTACTCATGGCTATTTCATCTTCGACATTCTGATAGCCGAATGCCTTATTCATTTCAATTTCACCATCCTTCGCTACCATAACAACAGCGCCAGACAGCTTGTCACCATCAATGCGGGCCTGGATATCCGCTGAAATTTGGTCCAGCCTTGATTGGTCGATGTCTGCTAAAGATTGAACTGAAGAAAATGCCAGAACAGAAGCGACCAGACCGGCGATAAGTTTGTTGCGATTTGGAAAGTATTGCATGTGAGTCATTCTCGTCTAGAGCTCTGCATACTTACTTAGGTGACTGTTTTTGTAGCCCAGTCTCCGTCAATGCAGTGGCAGAGTGATTTAAGATGTTTCGAATTCTACCTAGATAACTGGACGATTCAACCAGCAATAAAAAACGGGCAGCATTAAACAATGTTGCCCGTAGCAATGAGCTGCCTCGCTCTAAGTTTCTGGAGAGAGAAACTTAGGACAGGCTCATTTTCAAGCTGTCGCTTTGAGTTCGCGTTGAGCCAGAGCCGACGTAGGTTCCACTGATTTGTAGCCGAGAGCATCAGCGACGGCCTGAACCGTTATCATGCCGCTGCACACGTTTAAACCCTTAAGAAAATGCTCATCTGCAGTTAGGGCCTGGTGTGCGCCATTGTCGGCCAAATTCAGAATATAGGGCAGGGTGGCATTGGTCAGTGCAAAGGTTGATGTCCTCGCAACTCCACCTGGCATGTTCGCCACGCAGTAGTGAATGATTCCATCCACTTCAAAAATGGGGTCCTGATGAGTGGTGGGTTTGCTGGTTTCAAAGCATCCACCCTGGTCGATGGCGACATCAACCAGTACTGAGCCTTTCTTCATCAGCTTTAGCATGTCTCTTGTGACTAATTTCGGTGCCGAAGCACCTGGAACCAGAACGGCTCCTATAACTGCATCAGCAGTTCTAAGTTGCTTCTCTATTGAGTCGGCAGTCGAGAAGATGGTTTTAAGTCGGCCATCAAACAACTCATCTATTTGCTTCAGTCGAGCCAATGATCTATCCAGAATAGTGACATTGGCACCAAGCCCCATGGCCATGCGAGCAGCATGAAGGCCCACAACGCCACCGCCGATGACCACAACGTTTGCTGCTTCAACGCCGGGAACACCTCCCAGCAAAATGCCACTTCCACCTTTTGATTTTTCCAGGCACACAGCTGCCTCCTGAATTGACATGCGCCCGGCGACTTCACTCATGGGAGCGAGCAGGGGTAGGGCTCCAAAGGCATCAGTAACTGTTTCATAGGCAATACAGATGGCGCCTGACTCGACGAGTAGCTGGGTTTGCGTAGGATCTGGAGCGAGGTGAAGATAGGTAAACAGTGTATGGTGCGGCTTGAGCATTTTGCACTCTTCCGGCTGAGGCTCCTTAACCTTTATGATCATCTCGGCGCCAGCAAACACTTCCTCTGCGGTGTCTATAATTTTAGCGCCGGCCTCCGTGTACAGCTCGTTGCTAAGACCAATGGCTGCTCCTGCATCTTTTTGGATGAGCACTGTGTGACCATGATTGATTAGTTCTCTAACTCCCGCAGGTGTTAGTCCCACTCGATATTCATGGTTCTTGATTTCCTTGGGTACGCCTATGTACATGAGATTCTCCAAAAAGATGAGCTGTTATGGAGAAATTATAGATTATGAAAAGGAGGATTATTTTTCTATTTGTGAACAATTACAGGTTAATAAGCTGTAAACTGAAAAAAAACAGAGTAATTGTCTGGAGCGGATCTAATGAAGCCAAGTAAACAGCTATCAAAAATTGACGGAAATATTCTCCGCGAACTACAGGTTAACGGCCGCATAAGCTATGCAGAGCTTGCCAGACGGGTGGGTCTGACTACCACTCCCTGTATGGAGAGAGTTAAGAAGATGGAGCGGGAAGGGATTATTTGCGGTTATACGGCCATACTTGACCCTGCCGCACTGCATGCCAGTTTGGTGGTTTTTGTTCAGATAAGACTCTCGCGTACTTCACAGGATATTTTTGAACAATTTTCATCGGCAGCAACAGCGCTTCAGGAAGTACAGGAATGCTATCTTGTCTCAGGTAACTTTGATTATCTGATAAAGGCTCGTGTCGAAGACATGGATGCCTACCGCAGATTACTTGGAGAGACTCTTCTCACATTACCAGGCGTACATGAGTCAACCAGTTACGTGGTAATGGAACAGGCCAAGGAAACACTGAATATTACAGTACCTAATTGACCAACCGTTTTAGAATCATGTGATAATTTAGGATCTCTCAATGGCGATCGCCGTTGCCTCGCCACCGCCAATGCATAGACTGGCAATTCCGGATTTCTTGTCGTAGGTTTCCATCGCCCCCAGCAGAGTAACGATAATTCGAGCGCCGGAGCAGCCTAGAGGGTGACCCAGAGCACAAGCTCCGCCATGAACATTCACCTTGTCGTGGGGCAGGTCTAACTCTTTCATTGCGGCCATGGTTACCACGGCGAAGGCTTCGTTTATTTCAAACAGGTCAACATCGTCTGCGGTCCAATCCAGTTTCTGAAGCAAGTTATTCAAGGCGCCAACGGGGGCAGTAGTAAACCACTCTGGCTCCTGAGCGAAATGGCTATGCCCTTTTATAGTTGCCAATATTTTTAAGCCACGTCGATCCGCTTCTGTTCTGGACATCAATACCAGAGCAGCGGCACCATCTGAGATTGAGCTGGCATTGGCTGCGGTTATTGTGCCGTCCTTTTTGAAAGCTGGCTTGAGCAGGGGGATTTTGTCGGCACGGGCATTGCCGGGTTGTTCATCTGTGGAACAAATTGTCTCGCCCTTTCGGGTGCTCACAACAACATCGCTTATTTCTCGTTTGAATTTGCCTGTCTCTATTGCTTCATTTGCTCTTCGTAAGGACTCTATGGAATAAGCATCCTGATCTTCCCGGCTGAATTGATATTTATCGGCACACAATTCTCCGAAGGCTCCCATGGGCCCACCTTCATAAGCATCCTGCAGGCCATCGAAGAGCATGTGATCAAGCAGTTCAGCGTGGCCGAAGCGATAGCCGGCGCGAGCTTTAGGGATAAGATAGGGAGCGTTCGTCATGCTCTCCATGCCGCCAGCAATAACCACGGAAGCACTTCCGGCCTTAATAGCATCATGGGCCATCATGACTGTTCGCATTCCTGATCCACAAACCTTGTTCAGCGTTGTGCAGGGCACACGCTTGTCGATTCCAGCAGCAAGGGCAGCTTGGCGTGCCGGAGCCTGACCAGATCCAGCGGGGAGCACGCAGCCCATAATGACTTCGTCTACTTCAGAGCTTGAGATACCAGCCTCTTCAATGGCTGCGCGAATAGCGCTTGCGCCTAATTGCGGTGCCGATAGCTCGCTGTACATACCCATCATTCCGCCAATAGCGGTTCTTGCCATGCCTACGATTACTACGGAATCGCTCATTACTGTGCTCCTGAATACTTCGATAATGCGTCAAAAAGAAGGGCGCTAGTATAACCAGAATTAGATGTGACCAAAACCCATGAGCACAGGGCTCAGGGCTTAGAATTTTTGGAGTTCGAAAATCAAATGCTTATGTAGAATTGAAAACATTGGTCTACCTAAAATTATTAACCTATTATCAGTCTTCCATTTCAGAAGGAACGATCATGAAAAAGACCATCAAGAAAAAAATAATAGTCACTTCCTTGTTTTTGTGTTTTTCCAGTTTTGTTTTTGCACAAACACAAGCTCCCGCTGTCACACCCGAGGCAACTGATGTAAGTGCGGTGGAGATTCAGGATTTTATCGATAGCTTACCGAGGGACAGAGTAAGTGATCGACCCATTCGTGTTGTCGAGACTACCGGGGATATGCGTATCGGTGTATTTGGGGTTTACAGGCCAGATGGCGTAACCGGTGACGTCAATGTGCATTTGGTAGATACCACTGAGGTTTACTATATGCTCAAAGGGGCTGCCACACTGGTCACTGGAGGAACTCTGGTTGAGCCCTATCCGGCGAACGAGACCTGGATGCGAGCCAAGGCCGTGGAAGGAGGAGTTACGCGAAGAGTCGTTCCTGGTGATGTCATCATAATTCCAGGTCATACCCCACATTGGTGGAGTGAATTGGAAGGCGAGATCGAATATCTGATTTTCAGAACTGATCCGAATAACAGAATAGATCTAAAGTAGCTAGCAAATAAAAATGCCATCGCTGCAAGATTGCAGCGATGGCATTGGTTCTACTATTTATTTCCTTCTATTCTCAGAAGAAAATAATTACTCAGAAGGGCTAGGGAACGTATTGCGGACTTAGTATAAAGTCAGGGTTTGAGCCAGATTGCGGAGTCAGTTTCTGAGGGCGTCCCGCCTGATTGTCAGTACCGTATAGATTTCCGTCTTCGTCCACAGACAGGCTGTGCATTTCAATCCATCGATGTTGTCCTTCCACAGGAAGGTTCCAGGTGTACTCGCGAGTGCCATCCAAATTGAATTGAACAATCTTCGGAGGATTCAAGTCCGTAACCCAGGCGCTGTCTTCGGTTACCAGGATATCCAATGGCATTCCTAAGTCCGACCAGGTATTGCGATACACATAGTTAGGATAGTTGTCGTCAGTTGGGCTTGCAGTCTGCTCGAAATCTTGAATTCGTAGAAGATCACGGTCAAGCACATACAAATGATTGTCTGGACCCATGGAGAGGGCGTGAACACTTGCGAATTGACCTGGGCCATCGCCAGTTGCTCCAAATTCAGAATGATAAGTGCCGTCTTCGTTTCTTACAACGATACGATTGTTGCCGCCGAGACCGTCTGCAACAAGAAATTTGCCGTCTGGCAGGAATGCTACATCTTGAGGCTTGTTAAAATGATATTCATCTTTCGCTGCGACATTCTTTTCGCCGATGGTCTGTAGCAATGTAGAGCCATCATTGGAAAATATATAAATGATATTTCCGGTTTCATCAATCACCCAAACACGCTTTTCTTCATCATAAGGGTTCTGGCGAATTCTATGGGGTCCTGGGCCATCAGTGCCTACGAACAAGTGATCCCACTGATCCCAGACTTCAAGCACGTTACCATCACTATCAATTACGTAAATGCAGTTTTCCCAAACACGGCCGCGTCCTCTTAGAACATTCCAGCCCATTGAGCCCGCAAAGTTGGTGTATTCAGGAGGAATAGGACTAGGAAGTTCGGTTTCTCCACGCTGAAGAACAAAAATACGATCTTGAGATTCAACATGAACTCCAGAGGTTCCTCCGAAAGTCTGGCCAGCTTCTGCCCAGGGCTGCAACCAGGTGTCGGTGTTGAAGTCATATGGGCTTGGGCCAATAACGCCACTATCTTGCGCCAATACAGGGCTGCCAATCACACTACCGAGTATTATTCCTGCTAATAATTTACTGTGCTTCATATTGATCTCTCGCCCCTATGGACGTGTAGGTTTGTTAAGTTAAGATATCGAGGAGACCGAATTTATCATCAAATATACTGGATGAGTAGCGCCGACCCGCTCACGTCACAAATAATTACGGGAAGACCTACCTTATGAACTAGGGAAGCGGCATCTCATCGCTCTCTTCGCTCCGGGCGGCTTCAAAAGCAGCCTGAGGCGTAGAAGTTCTTTTTTGTTCCAGCCAGATTACGCCGTCAAATGGTGCGCTGTTTCCTCTGGTGGCCAGAAAATCCATGTCACCGTCATTGTCCAGGTCCCGCCCAATAAATTTGTCGAACATGCCGCGTTTTCTACGGGATATATCGTGCCTGGTCCAGCTCTGAGTAGCATCACCGGGATTTTCGAACCAGCCGATTCTACCTAGAGGGTCACTCTTGTCTACATCGCCATCGTTCTCTCGGGATCCTCTGCTATAACTGCCGGAAATGATGTCTGTATGACCGTCGTTATTAATATCTGCAACTTCCAAGCCGGTGATGGAATCGGGCGAGAAGGTGCCCACAAAATGTGGATTCCATACATCGTCTATAAATGCGGGTTGTTCCAACCACGAGAGTCCATTGCGCGTGCGAACAATTATATCCAGTCGCTCATCGCCATTGAGATCGCTGTATTCCATATTGAACCCTGAAGCGCTATTGCGATTAATGCCGATAGCATGTTCTTTAAACTCCATTCGACCGTTCTGGCTAATATTTTCAAACAGGATTAGGCGATCTTCACCTCTTGTGCCCACCATGATATCCAGATCGCCATCTCCATCAATATCAATCGGTTCCGAATTTTGCGGGACGCTATATCTGCCTAGGACGATTTCACTCCAGCTCCCGTCGTCGAGAGGGTCTCCATCGAATTTGAAAACCGAAACCGGGGTAGCACGTGCGTAATCAGGAGGGCCCGGTCTTTGCGCGCCCTTATTGGCTGCACTTACTTCGGGAATTCCATCGCCATCAAGGTCGGCTGCAAACACTCTGATATAGGAGCCGGTGCCTCGCGTCATGGGGATAATAAGTCTCCGCCATTGAGTCGTTCTTATATTCGCGCCCGGGTTTTGAAGGTAGATCAGGTGGGAGAGCTCGGCGGCTACTACTACATCTAAAAATCCGTCATTATTAAAATCTGCAATCGCTGCGTCTTCAGGAGCAGGTGCGTCGGATCCTTCAGCTAGGGTAATATTTTCCCAGCGGTCAGGGTTGTTTGATCCGAAAGCGATTCTTACATGTCCTGCTGCATCTGGAACAAAATCTGGATCATACGCACCGGAATCGTATTCGCTATCTGACTCATGAACAGAGACTATATCTTCGTAACCGTCATCGTCGATATCCGCCATCACCAGACCGTCACTCCCGCTGAGCCCGAAACCTGCTGTTTCAGGATCGTCGATGATGTGTTCCTTCCAACTGATGAATTCCCCGTCAGGAGTTCGTGCCTGTGTGGGTGTGTCTCCTACATTTTGTTGTGCAACAGCTACTGAACTGACAAGCACAGTGACAGAGAAGGTCACGCTAACTAGGGGTGTTTTGTATTTCATGGAGTGCCTTGAGTTATCTTTTTGAGTGTGAAAATAGTAACAGTCATCTCCCGTAAGAAAAAGTACCGCGGAGAGTAGATAAAAGCATCAATACTGCTCTCTTTATCATCAGCAAAACATCGACATATTCCTCTGCAGCGGTTAGCATCATTGGGCTATAGAGAATTCAATTGAAGTACTTTGTATTTATAGGCTTGTCAGTTGTGTAAATGATGCAGTGGGCTGTCTATTAGCACCGAAATAGACGTATTTATTCTTAAAGTAAAAGTTACATAGTTGAGCCAATGCTAATCACAGAAGCGACGAAAATATTGGACGAGGTTCAGGCAGTCTTGCGTGGAGAGCTCGATACGCACGTCGAGAAAGTTCTCGATGATGCGGTAATGGATATCGCGAATTTGGGCTCAAAGGCCATGTCACCTCAGCCCAATCTCCATGATGAGAAAGTGAATATAATAAGTAGATTTGGCAGTAATTTGTCAGCCGGTTTTGGTGAGATTAGTTGGTGAATCGAAGTCGTCGGTTGATGTTCTGGACTACGGAAGTCTTAGTCTGGTTGAAGAAGACGATTTGAAGGCAATTATCGCAATGGAGGGGATGGTTTCATATGCGCGAAATCAGGATATCCATCAATATCTGAGTTTCAATACCAGATTGGATGCCATGATATTTGGAAGCCGAATTGATGAATCAAATAACCCAATGGATCCGGAAAACCTTGGTGGTGCTTTTAAAGATTCTCTCAAACCTTTGGGGTTTTCCTCTGATGAATTATTGCTTATATATAGACGATTTAACGAGCATGTGTTCAGAAATCTTGAGAGCGTCCTGGGTGAAGCTAATCAAACCTTGATAGCTAACGGTATTCTGCCAGATCTTGATGTGGCCGCGCGAGATAAGTCAGTAACAAAAGGAAAACGCAGAGGGCAGAGGGAAAAAAGTAATCCGGAGGAACGAGCTTTTACTGCAGAAAGTGATAAAGCGAATACGGCGATGAATTCTCAGGAATTTCTTTCAGTCATGCAGTCTCTTCTTCACAATTCGCTAGGACAGCAAGCTGGAAATGTTGCTCCGGCGGAAAATCAACAAGCTATCTCTTCGGGTGAGCAGCAAAGCCTCGGCGGTAATCGTGTTGAGCTAATTGCTACTGACGAATTAGTAAGTCTGGTAAGCAAGTTGCAGTCTTTGCCTGCATCTCCCAATGTTGCCGATAAGCAGCAAGATCCTGAAGCTAGTAGTGAGCCTGTTGATTTAGGGAAGTCTCTTGAGAAGCTGCTGCAGAGTGACGGGGATGAAAACAGTCTTAAAACTATAGACGCACAAGCAGCGGATATCATTAAACTGGTTTCACTACTCTATGAAGAAATCTGGCAAGATCAAACTGTTCCAATTCCCATGAAAGATTTAATTGGAAGAACCCAAATCAGCTTCCTCAAAATTGCTCTTCTTGATCCGAATATTTTTGATACTGCCGTTTATCCCGCACGGGAGTTATTAAACGAATTGGCGACCGCCGGAATCAGCTGGACGGAGCATGAGAAGCTGGACCAAGACCCTATGTATGGCAAGGTACAGGAAGTCGTAGAACGATTTAATCAAGAATCTGATGGCGATCTTGAATTATTGGGCCAGATGCGTGATGAATTTATAGGATTTAAAAAACAGCTTTTGCTGAAGAATCAAGAATCTGAGCATATCCTGCAAGACGCAGCCGAGAGAACGAATCGCCTTGATGAGATTAACCAGTACGCGCTGGGGAAAATTTCTGAGAGGATATTACATGAGGATATCGATCCTTTTGTGCGAACTTTCCTCGAAGAAAGTTTTCACAAATTCGTAGTAGAAATTATTTTACGCGAAGGCCCGGGCGGTGTGAGCTGGAAGCCGGTAATGAATACTGTGGATGTTCTGCTTTGGACAGTAAGCCCTTCAAGGAATGAAAATGACAGGGAGAAGTTCATTCGGGTAAATCGCCGCTTGCTTATTAATCTTGGTAAGGCTTTGGATATTGCCGGAATTGATAAGGCAGAGGCTGACGATCTGTTAAAGCAATTGCAATCAGTTCAGGATGAATGCTTTAGGCAGATGGAAGTAAAAACGAAAGACAGTAGCGGAGTTGCAGGTTTAGACTCAGAGAGTGCTGAGGAAGAAGCTGCCGCAGAAAGCAGTACTTTACCGGACGATGATGAGCACGTGATTGAAGTTGGAAAATATCCAATTGGTATCTGGTTAGAATTTGATGTTGATGGAGAAAAAACTATCAGGTGCACACTGGCAGCCAAGATTGCCACCATCGACAAATACGTATTTGTAAATCGAGAAGGTGTCAAAGTAATTGAAAAGTCGAAGTCAGGCTTGGCAAAAGAATTGAAAGAAGGAACCGTAAAGGTGATTAGTGAAGCTCCGCTTCTGGATAGAGCGATGGAGTCAGTAATCGGAAGACTGAGGAATGAGCAGCAAGAATCAGCTGTGAAGGAGCAGGGCTGAACAGATGAAGTTAGACCCTCTATTGAAATTAGTTCTATTCGTACATTTTCTTTTATTCACCGCATTCTACTCAATAGCAGACGAGCCGAACCCGCTCGGTCTTAGCGCGCTGGATCGCTATGTCCGGGCTGAAGACTCTAACTACCGCTATAGTGTAATTAAAGAAGTTAAGGGAGAGGACTACACTACATTTATTGTAGAGATGACATCGCAAAAATGGTTAACAGAAGCGGAGGTGAATTTACCTCTATGGGAACACTTCATGACCATTACCGCTCCCGATGAATTACTCAGTGATATAGGATTTCTGACTATAGCTGGGGGTAGCAAGGGAAATGACGCGCCCGAGGCAGCTCAAGAAAGTGATGTTGTAAGAGCTTTAGAAACGGGAACTGTTGTTAGCACTTTGTATATGGTGCCCAATCAGCCTCTGGTTTTTGTGGATGATGCAGATAATCCTCGAACGGAAGATGGGATTATTGCCTATACCTGGGATAAGTTTCTCCATAGCGGTGATGATCGATGGCCTCTTAGATATCCTATGACCAAGAGTGCAGTAAAGGCTATGGATACTGTTACGGATTTGATGGCTAGTGCCCAGGGCGGATCCAGAGAAGTAGATCAGTTTGTAGTTGCAGGCGGTTCAAAACGAGGTTGGACTACTTGGACAACCGCTATTGTTGATGACCGCGTGGTGGCTATCATTCCTATCGTTATTGATATGTTGAATGTGGAAGAGTCCTTCAAACATCATTTTTCTGTCTACGGAGCATATTCACTTGCAGTAGCAGACTACGTTTTTATTGGAAATTTAGCCTGGCTTGGAACTCCCGAATTTGCCAGTTTGATGGATTTGGTAGAGCCTTACGAATTCCGAAACAGACTTAACTTACCCAAGTACCTTCTAAATTCCACCGGCGATGAGTTTTTTCTTCCAGACTCATGGCAATTCTATTGGGATGATCTTGTTGGTGAAAAACATGTGAGATATGTGCCAAATTCAAATCATTCGATGGACGGAACAGACGTAATGGATAGCGTGGATTCCTGGTATCACGCAATAGTGCACAATGTTTCGATGCCCAGATATTCATGGGAAGTTGATGATGATGGCACTATCACAGTTCTATCATTGGACAAGCCTGACGAAGTATTACTTTGGCAGGCGCATAATCCCGAATCTCGAAATTTTATGCAGGCAAGAATTGGTCGGGCTTATACCAGCTTAGCTCTCGTAGAAGTCGAGCCAGGTGTGTACAAGACGAAGCTGGAAACGCCTGAAACAGGTTACACCGCCTATTATATTGAGATGACTTACCCCAGTGGTCTGGCAAAGCCCTTCAAATTTAGTTCCGGTGTGAAAATAGTGCCTGATGTCACTGAATATGAATGGCGAATGGCTCCTGACAGTGCCAGAGAACAAAAATAGTCAGAAAATTCATACATTTGTAGGAATCTTCCTTCGGACCTGCGTCACAGTTTTGCCAGAAGCTCGAAAAAGTGTGCAGCAGATCAACTTTAGCATGCAATCAAATCGTTAATCTCTACCCATCTCAGCAGTGAAATTATTTTGAGAGGGGCAGTATGAACATGATTAGCGAAAGAAGAAATTTTCCGAAAGTAGATTTGCGAGGACACGCATGCATACTCTTGGATGGTGTGGTTCGTAATAGCTCGGTGATGAATCTTACCCCTTCCGGAATCCAGGTTGAATGTAGGCACCAGCTTGTTGAGCAACTTTGTAAGCATAAATCTTCAGCTGGACTGTTCCCTGATTTTGAATTGGAATTTGAACTGCCGGTATCGAAGAAGAAAAAGAAAACTATAAAGTCCTTGTGCAATGTCACTTTTTGCAGAAGACAAAGACAAGATAGTTATCATCTGGGCTTAAATTTTGTTGCTCTAGGAGAGCAAGACGAAAGACAGCTGGATGATTATTTACTTCACTGCGAAGCGGCATAGGCCTGACGTAGGAATCTAGTAAAAGCGGCTTGTCTCCTGATCTCGTCGAGCTGCTGAAAATAGCCTTCATGAGCGATTTTCATTCTGTAGTAATTCTATTATGATGGGTCGATGAAAACGGCTCTCAAACTATTCCTCTCTCTATTCTTAGCCTTTGTGGCTATTCCTTCTATTGTCGCTCAGGACGCTCAGCTTTCATTTGATGACTGGGTAGCTGAATTACGTGCTGAGGCTGCTGCGCTGGGGATTTCGGAACAGACCCTTCTGGCTCTAGACGACTTGGAGGCTCCGCTGGAAAGAGTCCTTGAGCTGGATAACAGTCAACCCGAATTCGTTCAAACATTTACACGCTACTTGAATTTGCGCGTGACAAACGCTCAGGTTAGCCGTGGTCAAAACCTGTTGCAGCAACACGCATTACTTCTCGAAGAAGTGAGACAGCGTTACGGTGTGCAGCCTCATTACCTCGCTGCTTTTTGGGCTATAGAAAGCAATTTTGGTCGAGCCACTGGCGGTTTCTCTGTTTTGCAGGCATTAGCAACTCTTGCCTATGACCCTAGAAGGGCGGATTTTTTCCGAAATGAGCTGCTAACGGCACTTCAAATAATCGATGACGGTCATATTGCCGCCCAAGCCATGAGTGGTTCCTGGGCGGGAGCTATGGGTCAGCTACAGTTTATGCCTTCAATTTTCTTTCTGCACGGTATCGACGGTGATGGTGACGGTCGCATTGATATTTGGAACAGCCTTCCGGATATTTTCCATTCAGCTGCGAACTTCCTCAGTAAGTCAGGTTGGCAAGGTGATGAGCGGTGGGGAAGAGAAGTATTACTTCCTAACAATTTTGATTACAGCTTAAGTGGAACGAGAAGTAGAAAGTCTCTACAGGAATGGAGTGACCTAGGTGTTCGTCATGTCTCAGGTAGCCCTCTCCCAATTGCTGATATGCAGGGTTCGGTTATTCTCCCGGCGGGAGCTAATGGCCCAGCCTTTCTGGCCTATGGAAATTTCAGAGCTACAATGACCTATAACCCCTCTACATTTTATGCTCTGACCGTAGGACATCTGGCTGACAGGTTCTCTGGTGGATCCGAGATAGTCAACATGCCTGAGAATGAACAGGCCATGAGCCTTGCTGATGTAAAAGAGTTGCAAGAGGCGCTTAATTCCCGCGGATTTGATTCAGGGGAACCCGATGGCCGGGTAGGGCGAATGACAAGAGCAGCTATTCGAGCCTATCAGGAACAGGCTGAGTTACCCATGGATGGATACGCGTCTCATCAGGTTCTCGATACCCTACGTAATTAATCTAGGCTGGATCAAAGTTGCCTGGATCAAGATTGAATAGAATCGGGCACTGGTTTATTCTGCACCCCAATTTTTACTCACCTTAACCGGCCCCTACACATCCGAACATGACTACTGATACCCACAATATTGCTCTGCAGCGTTTCCGGCGACTAGCATGGATTACCATCGCAGCCGTATATTTCCTCATATTAGTTGGAGCTAGCGTCCGAGCGTCTGGCGCTGGAATGGGCTGCCCCGATTGGCCAACCTGTTTTGGTCAGTGGATTCCACCCACAAGTGAAGCCCAACTTCCTGATAACTATCAGGAAATATATGCCGAATTGGGCTATGCCGACACCCGCTTTAATGTTGTAAAGACCTGGACTGAGTACAGTAATCGCTTAACGGGAGTCACCATAGGCTTCCTTATCTTGCTGACTGCGATATATTCCTGGTATTGCCGGGAACACGATAGTTCCATATTCAAAGCCTCGGTTGCGGCATTTATTATGGTGGGTTTTCAAGGCTGGCTAGGTGCCCAGGTAGTGGGCTCCAATCTGCAGCCGGGAATGATAACTCTCCACATGCTCGTCGCATTGGCCTTGGTTGGGGCTTTATTGTTTGCGGTGGCGCAGGCAAGAAGGGGGATCATGGCAGCGCAGCCGGTAACAGCTCTCGACCCTCGTTTTCAGACGTGGCTCTATATCGTGATAGGACTGACTATTGTGCAGGTCGCAATGGGAACTCAAGTACGTGAGATGACAGATTTTATTAGCAGGGCTCAGGGAGAGGAATTACGCTCTTCGTGGATAGAGGCTATGCCGTGGTTTTTTTATGTGCACAGAAGTTTTTCAGCTGTAGTTCTATTCTCAAATTTGTGGCTGGGATGGATGCTGATAAGTAGTCTGGGTTGGCAGCACACACTAAGCAAACTTACGGTGTCGATGATAGCTGTGATTGTTGTCGCTGTATCTTCTGGCGCTACTCTGGGTCATTTGGGGATGCCAGCTTTTGTGCAGCCGGGGCATTTACTTGCCGCGTCGCTCTTGTTTGGTCTTCAGTTTCTTATCTGGATGAGTTACAGGCATTCCAAAGGAAGCCCTGTAAACTCGTAAGCTCTACAATTTAATTTGGGCAATGCGTTGACGGATAAGAAGCCTAAATTCAATATTGCCGAGACTGTTTTCCTTTAAAGTGTGTGGCACATTCTAAAAATCAAACCTCTCTGGTTCAAATAAATGATTAACAAACAATTCGATATCGTGGTATTCGGTGCAAGTAGCTTTGTAGGCAAAATCTTGTGTGAGTATTTAGTAAATGAACATAAGGAAGCGAACCTAAGCTGGGCGATGGCTGGCAGATCTCAATCAAAGCTGGACACACTTAAAAAATCTTTGGGCTCAAACGCAAATGCTATTCCTTGTCTGCTTGCTGATTCAATGGATGAGGCCGCACTATTGGAAATGTGCGAAAAAACTGCTGTTGTTATTTCAACAGTAGGACCCTATGCCCTTTACGGAGAGTTATTGGTCAAGGCTTGCGTGGAAACAGGAACAGATTACTGTGACCTGACTGGCGAGCCACAGTGGATTCGCCGTATGATTTCCCGTTATGAATCCCTTGCTGTAGAAACAGGTGCAAGAATAGTAAACAGTTGCGGATTTGATTCCATTCCATCGGATCTTGGAGTGCAGATTCTACAAAAAGCATCACTGGAGAAATTTGGATCATACTGTCCTCAAGTAAAAATGAGAGTGGTGAAAATGAAAGGTGGGGCTTCGGGCGGAACCATCGCGAGCGGTATGAATGTTTATAAGGAAGCATCTCGGGACCCGGCTTTAAGAGAGGAATTGAAAGATTGGTATTCTCTATGCCCTGAAGGTCATGAATTCATTCAGCGTCAGAAAAGTGTTGATTGTGAACTCGATACTGACTTCGACTCATGGGCTGGCCCATTCATCATGGCTTCAATCAATACAAGAATAGTATTAAGAAGCAATGCTTTGGTAGAAGGGTTTTACTCGCCAGACTTTTTATACGACGAAGCCATGCTGACTGGTAACGGCAAGAAAGGAGAGAAGGCAGCCAAGCGTCTTGCCAGAGGAACAAAAGTCGGTTTCGTTTTAATGGCTGTTGGTCCTATTCGCTGGTTGGTCAGCAAATTCCTCGTACCAAAGCCAGGTGAAGGACCGAGCCCTGAACAGCAAATGACTGGCCACTATGAGTTAGGGTTTGTCGGCACCACGGCTGAGAGTGAAAGCATCAGGGCGACTGTAAAAGGAGATAGAGACCCAGGCTATGGCTCTACTGCAAAGATGCTCGCACAGGCGGGTATTAGTCTCTGTCGTGATGTAGATAAGACGGAAGTAAAGGGTGGTTTCTGGACGCCGGCTACGGTGTTCGGCGACAAGTACATTGCTCGCCTGCAGAAATATGCAGGCATGAGTTTTGAAATTAATGGAGCCGGGGATTAAAGCTTTAGAAAGTGAGGTTTATACCACCGTATAAATAATTAGTGTTGTTGTCGCTAAGATTTTCATTTTGAAGAAATACCACACCAGTCTCGATGCGTAGATTACCTGGTATCACATCCCACCTTGCTCTTAGCTCGAGATGCTGTCCCAAATAGCTATCTGTATTTCCAGTCGCATCTCTAAGACCTGTTCGGCCAAGACTGTCTTTTTCCTCGGCTAACCAAAAGTGACGATAGGACGCCATTAGGTTCAGATTTGGACGAGGATTAAAAGTAGCTCTCAAGCCAGGAGTGATTATATTGCTACGACTGAACACTCCATATAGTCCTACGGGACCAAATGCAAAAGTTGTTACTCCATGAACGGAATCGAAACGACCGCTATCTTGATCCAGCGGATCGGAGTCGCCGCCAGCATACTCGAATTCAAACAATACTCTGAGCCTTGAAGGCACATCGAAGGAATAACCCACTGCAAAAAACTGAAAGAAAGCCTGGTGATCGAGATTTGTAACATTCGTCGTTGCTTTAGATGATCGTCGTTCACCGAACTGGTAAACCGATTCTATTTCGAAATCACGCTGTCCCGGAGAAGGAGCCTTGCGAAACCGCATGCCCAGGGAATCTATTTCTCTGTTCGCGGTGGCAATCTTTGAGGTATCTTTTTCTCGAATCGAGTAGAAATAAAATTCGGAACTAATGCCCTCGAATAAATTCGGAAATGATGTTTCTAGCGCGTAGAATTTTTCTGCACCACTTGATTCATCACTTTCCCGTTCATTGTCCAACAAACTTGAAATGTCGGAAGGCAGGCGCTTTACAACCTGTGTTGCCAACACTCTTAGTGAATTTCCATTTTCTAGTCCGTGGCGAAGCTCAACACCTTCAAATGAATTGATAGTGTTTCGATATCTGTTGCGTGCCAGCAAGCGTCTGCTGCCACCATCCACGGTAAAACGACCGACTTTCAATGAAGTGTGTCTATCTTCGCCAAAGCTGTATCCAATATTTGCTTGAAGTATATCGAGGCTATTTACTGTTCCCGTGCCAATAATACTGTCTCGGTCTGCTAGTTCCTGGCGAGAGTCCATTAATTCCAATTGGGCGTTGAAGCCATCGGACTGGAATTGGCCGTTGAGGATAGTTCTCATAACCAGGACTTGATCATTCTCGCTCTTGCCTACTCGCAAGTTCTCGGTGAGATTCTCAAATCTTGTGCGATGAGATCCATTTAGGCTAAATCCATTCTCCAACCCAAGGGCGTCGCTTACCCGCCATGGTGATTCAGCCGCTAGAGCTGCTTCGCCAAACCCAAAAAACAACAAGGTGATGCCGCAGTACGTTGCAGCTGTCTTTCTAGTCATGCTGTGTTCTTTCTTATTACGATTGCTCACGAAATAGCCTCAATTTTTATATCGGGCCTATGGTACTCAAGCCAGAGCTTTATAGCACTTCGGATTTTCAGTTTCTTTTGATCTCAAGAAGCTAGCGTCAAGCTTTAGTCAGCATCTCTCCATGTAATAAGGTTTAGGCGCAATGATGGATTTGCTGATTCACTGGTGAGAATCGCCAATCATGGAATCTTGAACTACTAAATAGCTATGTAAAACAAGGAGATATAAAATTGGCATAGATAATGAATACTCTTTTATAGAGCAGGGTATGTATAGGGAATGAAACACCCCTGAGTGATTCTTTCCCTGCCCGTGGTTCAGTCCTGGGGCCACCTCTCCGGTTCCGGGACTGATTTTTTTTCATGCTGGTAGAAGAGGTGGAACTGTGGATAATCAAGAAGCGGACGATCAAGAAAGCAACGATCAAGAACGGGACGATCAAGAGACGGATAATCATGAAAAGGACGATCAGGAATCCGAAAATCAAGACACTAAAACTTTGGAACATGATGGGAGTGAATCCATGGAGAAAATTTGGCCTCAGTTGCGTACGTTGCTGGTATTTCAGATCAAGCTCTATATAGATGCTTTCCGCGACTTATTTCTTTCCGCGTTGTCATTAGGCGCTTTTATCATTGATCTGGTTCAGCAAAATACCGGAGAGAACACCTATTTCAACAGGGTGCTGAAGTTTGGCCGGAAAACTGAAGTGACGATCAATCTCTTCAACCAATACAATCGTGATGAGCAAAGCGGGACTAGTGTTGACAGTATTTTGCAGGAAGTGGAGGATAGAATTAAAGAGCAGGCTGAGAGAGCTCGGGAGAGGGATGATAGCTCAGAAAAACCTGAAGATTCTTGATTAAGACGTGGATGCTTTTTTCTTCCTCTAGCTAGTCCTCTGTTGACGGAGGCTGTTTTGTACTTTTGATATTGATCGGTTATTGTTGATCACACCAATCGGTGAGCCAGGCTCAAATAACAGGAATTAGCTGTGCCAAACCCCATACTACTGTTTAGCGCTCAAATTGTAGCAATTCTCTCAGTTCTTCTGCTCGCAATTGGTGGTATCAAAACAGAGCCGAAAGCCACCAGTGCTCGTATATTTGCCATCATGGCCATTTTTATAGTCTTCTATTTGATCAACGGCATGACCGCTTCTAGTGTCGATCCCCAGTTTCGATTAGGTTTAAGTAATTGGCTATTATTATTCGATGTTGGCAGTAGCTCTGTGCCGGGGTTGTTTATGATTTACTGTTTCCTGATATTTCAGGAACAGCAAAAATTCCCTTCACTGTTAGGAGTCGCTTTTGCTATTCAAATCGTTGTAGACACGGTGTTATCCGCATTGCTGCTCTATGGCGAAGGCGCCGACGAGTCGTCAACCATTTTGTTTCTATCCACGTCGATGGATCTTCTGATGCTTTCCTTTGTCGGCTTCGCCATCTATTGGACGGTTAAGGGGTGGAGAGCAGACCTGGTTGATGATAGAAGAATTTTCCGTTGGTTTATTATAGGTGTGCAGGGCGCTTTAATTTTCACGGTGGTTTTTGTGGAAAATTTCCTTCTTGAAGTCGGTTCGGGGGCGTATGCCAGCGCACAGTTTCTACTTGTTTCCGCTATCGCTATTCTTGCTCTTGGTATGGTCTTGGTGGCCATGCGCTTCGACTTAGTGTCCTTGAGCGAAGTCATTCGGCGGGTTACGGTTTTGAGTGAAGATCCAGAACCTGAGAACGTAAAGCCATTTGATATAGATAGCTTTAATAAGTCATTCAAGGACGGTCAGCTATATAGAGAAGCAGGCCTGACCATCGCGGGATTAGCCAAACAATTGAATATGCCTGAGTATCGTCTGCGAGCATTTATCCATAAGCAATTAGGTTTCAGAAATTTCAATGCAATGCTGCATGAATATCGAATAGAAGATGCCAGTAGGGTGCTTGGCGATAGAGAAAGCCAGACTTTACCGGTACTTACAATTGCGCTTTCGGTGGGATACCAGTCTATTACTCCTTTCAATAATGCGTTTCGACAGATTATGGGAGTTACGCCTTCAGAATTTCGAAAGAAATCTGCAAAGTAATAAGCAACATCCCGAAAGAAGACATCAAGCTTATGCGACTTAGCAGTAGACTCTGCGATGAAGGATGTTTATTCTTCCCCCTTTACTGAATTAGACTTTATCCCTTACAGGATGTTTGGAGGTTTACGAGCGTGATCAATGAATTTCTACTGGATTTTGCTCATTGGATGGAGGCTCAGCAGTATAGTCAAATGCTGGTGGCTGGCTACTATAGCTACAGTTGGTTAGAAGCTACTCATGTTCTAACTCTGATGGTTAGTATTGGCTCTCTGTTTATTATCGATTTTCGTATGCTCGGTCTAATCCTGACCGACGTTCCCGCATCAAAACTCGCTGATCGCTTACACAAACCGATGATCATCGGCTTCGTCATTATGTTTATTACTGGCGCGCTTCTGGTCTATGCGAAACCTGTAGAAACCATACAAAGTTTGTGGTTTAGAATGAAAATGATTTTACTTGTTTTGGCGTTCATCAATGCGTGGGTATTCAACGCACGGATGAAAGCTGCTTCTGGCTCGTGGAATACAGATTCAGTAGCTCCTAAATCACTTAGAAATGGCGCCATAATATCGCTCGTTTTATGGTGTGGTGTTGTAACGCTTGGCCGTTATATCCCTTACGATTGGGTTGACTGTGGAATTACCAATAACACTACGATTTTGTGGGCAGCTGGTTGTGTGGAACAGCTCAATGCCTTGTAGAAAGATCCGTCAGAGAAAAAGAATCTAGTGAAAAAGTGAGCTTTCACTTAAAGACAACCAGGAGTTTTACATGCTCAATTCATTGTTGAGTCAATACACAAGGTCATTAATTCTCGTAGCAGTTCTGCTGTTGATTGTTATTTTGGAAGTGCTTGAAGTTAGAGCAGCTATTTATCCTGGGTTGCTACCTTTTTTTGAATGGGCGCGAAGCTCTTCCTGGCTGGGACTTATTGGCACAACCTATGGGTCAATATATGCAACAGTCGAGGCAGTGCATCTACTGTCAATGGCTGTGATTGGCGGAACCGTTCTAGCAACTGACTTGAGATTGTTGGGAGTCGTATTTAGAGACCTCCCTTCAGAAACCCTAACCAAGGGAACTCATAAAGTTTTTAGTGCGGCATTAATTTCAGCAATAGCTACCGGAATATTTTGCGCAGCAGGCGTGGGTGATAAAGTTTACTACATGGAAGTGTTCTGGATAAAGATGCTGGCCTTAGTGGCGGGATCACTCTTTGTATTTCTTGTTAAACAACCCTTGTTAAACAGCATGCCCCACGATGAAATTAACCCATGGACAATTCGTCTGTTAGCAGTCACCTCTTTGCTGATTTGGTTTACTGTTGCTGCAACAGGTCGATGGATTGGGTTTAGTTAATAATTGCATAGCATAAAGTCTGATAGATTGGAGTATTAAATGGATAACGAGAAGAAAATGACCGATAAGGAGATCACAGCTATCGGTGCAGGAGTTGCTATTCTAGGGTCACTACTCTTTTACTGGTTTGGGCAATTCATATCGACAATCGAGCTACTCGAATTGGCTTACGGCTCTTTGAATTTCTTTAATAACCCCTTAACTTTCTGAGCATACTTGCCAGATAGAAACACAAGGCCTGCAGCATGTAATGGATGTGGGCCTGCACGTCATTTTATCAGCTCTGTTAGTACCCCTCCCTCAGAACCTTCGTTTCAAAAAAGTGTGATTTGCCTATAATTGATCGACCTCAATATTTCTGGGCATAGAATCCTTATAGTGCATTATTAGGTGGAGCTGCATCTTCCAGCTAAGGCTGGCTTGTATGAGAGTTACTACGCGCCCACCTGCAAAAAGAGAAGGCGACATGAAGTCATATAGGTTTGGTAGGGGTAAGCGATGAATCAATTCATTTTCGATATTGCAGTCATGCTGGACAATACACAGTGGAGCACTTTGCTGCATGAATCCTATTACATGTACAACTGGGTTGAGTCTACTCATGTATTGACCTTGGTACTGTGTTTGGGAATGTTATTCCTTATCGACCTGCGAATGCTTGGCTATGCCTTTCCTGGCGTGCCGGCAAGTAGCATCGCGGATCGCTTGAATATGCCAATGCTTATTGGTTTTATAGTAATGTTCATCACAGGTATTCTGTTGTTTTATGCCGTACCAGTCAGAACTTCGCAGAGTGTCTGGTTCAGGTTCAAGATGGTTCTTCTTGTAGCTGCCGCTGTGAATGCCTTTATGTTTCATAAGCGAATGAATGAGTCAGTATCGACTTGGGATAACGATGCCAAGGCACCTAGTGCTGTGAGAATGGGAGCGATCCTATCGCTTACTTTCTGGTCCATTATCGTAATTTTCGGACGCTTCATCGCCTATGACTGGTTTGACTGTGAGTACACTGATGCGGGTAGCCTTTCACAGTTACTGTCAGGCTGCATAAACGGACAGGCACAATTCTAGGAATATCCAAGAAGGTGGGGTTTTAGAAAACCCAACCTATGTAAATCGGGGAAGATTTTATGTCTACAGCGATAAATTCAGAATCTAATTCTTACACGAAGACCATAACGGTAGCTGTTTTATTGGCCCTGTTATTGATCTTTTCATTTACCAGCCTGAGGCACGAGACCTGGCTGAGGCTCTATGAGTTTTTTCTCTGGCTTGAAACTACTCCATTTGGGGTAATTGGGAAAACTTGGGGCGCGGTATTCGCAGTTGTGGAGGCAGTACACCTGCTCGCGATGGCCTTACTGGGCGGCGCCGTTATTGTTAGTGATGCTCGGCTTCTAGGCTGGTGTTTCACCGAAGTCCCTGCTGGTGAAATTCAGGACAGGGCTCATAAGGTATTTAAGATAGGCCTCGCTGTTGTTCTATTCACTGGAGTGTTTATGGCTTGCGGCGTTGCTGGCAAGATCTACTGGTTACCGGTTTTTTGGTACAAGATGTTGGCATTAGCTACAGGAATATTTTTCGTATTTTTTATTAGACGCCCTATGCTCAAAAGAGATCTGGATGAGTTAAACCCTAGGGTGGTGAAGTTGGTTGCAATATCTTCGTTGCTGGTTTGGGCAACGGTGGCTGCTACTGGTCGTTGGATAGGCTTCGCAGGAAGCTAGGAAACCACATTCAAATTAGCAGTAGGAATCATCAGGAGATCAAGATGAGCGAAGAAAATAAAACAGAAGAAAAGCTGGATGATGTGCAAATGGCTGCAGTGGCAGTATCGGCATCGATCATCGTATTTTTTGTAGTATATTGGATTATTCAGATACAGAGTGTTAGAGAACTTCTTGAAATGGCATACGGTTAATAACCGCGAGTTAATAAAAACTGCTTTGCATCAATGGCTTGGTATTCTGACCTGAGCATACTAGTTGAATTTCAGTGCTGAAAAAGGCCGACTGCTCTGCAGCCGGCCTTTTCGTTTTTTGTGCTGCTGTTTCTTGATTTCTCTGGAAACAAGCTAGGGCTATTTCATTGGTGAATAATCTGTTGCTGTCATATACCGGCTTACAATGCCCGCCAAAATTTGGCCGTTAGCATTTGAGGCTTCTGCTACTTCTGCCCATTCGGGATCCTGACCAAAGGCTCGCCACGATGCACCTGCTGCTTCCCGGCTGGCATGTTCGAGCATATAGACTAGGGTGTTATCTGCTTCTTCCTCGCCTGTCGGTGACCAATATCCGACTATACCCATACCGTGTTTCCTGAAAATACGCGTTGTATGATCTCGAAAGCGAGCATGTAGCTTGTCCAGATTTCCAGGTGTGGCTGTATAGATTCGAAGCTCGAATACCTTGCCACCATCCTGCGCGGAAGAACTCACCAAAGTGCCAGCGCCCAAGCCGATAATGAGGGTAAGTAGGGAAATGCTGAATGCTTTACTTATATTCTTCACGTTTTTCTCCAAGTGTGTTTTGTATTATCTGAGTCGATCTTGAGTATAATCAAGGGTCTTGAAAATAGCGACAGCATTGAATTGATGAAATCCCTGTCAGCTGATCTCTGGAGCAGCTCTGCCATGTGCCGGACAACGCTACTATTGCTAGTTCAGTTCCTACTGACCGGACTCTTCACTACTGCCCAGGCTCAATCCATACAAAGCTCCAATCTCAGAGACGAATTGACTCTGTCTCGTGAACTGTTGGAGCGCTACGAAACCGAAGTGGATCGCAACGCGATAGGTCTTCTTGAACCCATCGAACAGTTAGCCGATCGGCTGATGGCACTCAATCAGTTCAATGAAGCCCATCGACTCTTGGATCGAGCCATGCAGATAACTCGTCTGCATAATGGGCTCTACACCAGCTCTCAAATCCCCTTAATCCGCAAAAAGATTGAAAATTTCTCCAATCGTCGAGATTGGGAGAGTGCAAGAGAGCAAATGAACTATTTGTTTTGGTTTTATGAAAACCAGGAAATCGCGGTTAACCAAGGTCTTATCGGCGATTTGCTGGCACTTTCCGAGCAGCATCTACGTGGGTCGGTCGAAGACATAGAAGAGTGGAGCGGATATCACCTGCTTCGGGTTAATCAGCTAAATCTCGCCATTATTTCTACAGCGGCTAAAGTATATGGAGAAAATGACCCCCGAAGTGTGCCATTGCTTTATAGGCAGATTCTGCATCTCCACGTGTTAAATCAGGTAATCGAATCGAGAAATAGCGCATCCATGGATTTGCGCCGGATTGTCCCTACCTCTGGTAGGCTTCGAGAGCGAAGTGAAGTTCAGGATTCGTACTATTTTGTAGGACTTAGTCTGTTAAATCAGATTCGAAATATCTACCTGGTCGCGGAACCCGTGAATCCTGAAGGGCTTGCTATGGCCGGACTATATATTGCAGATTGGCAACTACTGTTTGATCTCCCTGAGCTGGCGGCTGAGTCATATAGGAAAGTCTATGGTGAGTTCCTTGGGGCTGAGCTTCGGGCTGATATTGTGAATTCATATTTCAGTGATCCGAGGGTACTTCCAATCCAGTATTTCTACCCCAGTATTAGCCAGGCTGATTCGGAGGTTCAGGTTTTACTCGCTGACACTGAAGGTTTCGCCAATGAGGTAGGCAGTTCCCCTTTGTTCTTTAATGAGTGGTCATCAGCATTTTCCAGTGTAAGAAACCCTGAAGCAGGCTTGAGGCAAAATGAAAAAGGGTATGATTTTGTTCTGTTTTCATTCGATCTGGTAGCAGCGAATGAGTTGTCACCTTGGTTTATAGGGCGCCATACAAAAACCATTAGCTCAGCCTCAGAGGCAGAGATTGTGGGGTACAGCTCTGCAAACCAGGCAGGGGGCGAGGAAATATTCGAAAAACTGAATCAGTTGCGTTTTCGACCCAGATTAAACGCTGGACTGCCCCAAAAAAGCCGTGGTTTGCTCAAATATCAATTCGCCTCCGAGCTCTAATCTACAAGCTACATTCTGTTACTAACTTTTACTGACTTTACTGCTGATGAGTTAGATTCTCCGTGCCTGATTTAGTATGATTCGTCCTCGACATTTTAATGAGAGAAAGTGATGGAAGCTGCAAGTTTACTGAGTCAGGGTATTGAATTGGCGATTATCGGCATGGGTACAGTATTTGTATTCTTGACGGTCCTGATCTTTGTAACTGGCCTGATGTCCTCAATAGTTCTTAAATTTGATACTGGAGAGGATTTGGCCACTGCATCTTCGGCTACACAATCCAGCCCAGTAACAGACCAAGGCCGCCTGATAGCCATAATTACAGCGGCTATAGCAGAACATCGCAAATAGCAGGCCTGATATTCAGAAGATATATCCCAGGAGCCATTCGCTCCTATTATTAACCCAGAAAAACCGAAAAAACGACGAGATTTATTATGAGTGAAAATAAAAGCCCATTGGGAATCACTGATGTTGTACTAAGAGATTCTCATCAGTCTCTACTTGCCACACGAATGAGAATCGACGATATGTTACCTATCGCCGAGAAACTTGATCAGGTTGGGTTTTGGTCACTAGAAACCTGGGGTGGAGCAACGTTTGACGCCTGTATCCGCTTCCTTGGAGAAGACCCTTGGGAAAGAATCAGACTATTTAAAGAGGCGATGCCCAATACTCCTATGCAGATGCTGTTCCGAGGCCAGAATATCCTGGGCTATCGGCACTACGCGGACGATGTCGTCGATAAGTTTGTAGAAAGAGCGGCGGTAAACGGTGTAGATGTTTTTCGTGTGTTCGACGCCATGAATGATATGCGTAACCTCGAAACAGCCATTAAGGCAGTGGGTAAGCAGGGTAAGCATGCCCAGGGCACGATGTCCTATACCATTAGCCCTGTCTACAACATGGACAGCTGGCTGAATATGGCGCGTCAGATTGAAAGTATGGGTGCAGATTCACTCTGCATCAAGGATATGGCGGGCTTGCTCAAGCCTTACGTAGCCTATGAACTAATCTCTAAGCTCAAGAAGACAGTGAAAATCCCAATTCATATGCAGTGTCATGCGACAACAGGAATGTCGACAGCTACTTATCTGAAGGCAGTGGAAGCAGGCATCGATAACGTCGATACGTCGATCTCTTCCATGAGTATGACTTATGGTCACTCGCCCACCGAATCGCTGGTTGCGATGTTGGATGCGACGGACCGAAGCACAGGGTTGGATATCATTCTGTTGGAGGAAATCGCAAATTATTTCCGTGAGATCAGAAAGAAATATGCCAAATTTGAAGGCTCACTTCGTGGTATTGATTCCCGAATCTTGGTTGCCCAGGTACCGGGTGGCATGCTCACCAATCTGGAGAATCAACTACGAGAACAGAATGCCACTGACCGGATGGATGAGGTTCTGGTGGAGATCCCCAAGGTTCGGGAAGATCTGGGATTTATCCCATTGGTTACTCCAACGTCTCAAATCGTAGGATCTCAGTCAGTGCTAAATGTTCTAACTGGCGAACGGTACAAGTCTATTACCAAGGAGACAGAGGGAGTGCTGAAAGGCGAATATGGCGCTACACCTGCTCCGGTTAATGCTGAGCTACAGGAAAAAGTTCTGGATGGAGGGGAGGCGATTACTTGTCGACCTGCCGACCTGATTGAGCCAGAGTTTGAGAAGCAGAAGGCTGAACTACTAGCTATAGCAAAAGACGAGGGTATTACCCTTGCTAATGAAGTTGATGACACGTTGACCTATGCTTTGTTTCCTCAGGCTGGACTCAAATTTTTGAAGAACCGCAACAATCCGGATGCTTTCGAGCCTGCTCCTACTGGTGAGGTCGCAGCTCCAGCTTCGGCTCCCGCTGCGAGTGCTGGCGGGGACGGTGTTTATACCGTTGAGGTTCAAGGTCAGGCATATGTGGTTAAAGTTACCGAAGGCGGTGATGTTTCTCAGCTAGCGGAAGTTACGGCTGCGGCACCTACATCGGCAAGTGTGGCTCCAGCAGCGAGTGGCCCTGGGACTTCAGTGCCTGCTCCGTTGTCAGGAGATGTAATCAAGGTTGTAGTAGCCGTTGGAGATACAGTCGCTGAGGGCGATTTAGTACTGGTACTCGAGGCTATGAAGATGGAGACAGAGATTCGTTCAACATCTGCGGGTACGGTCACTGAAATTAACGTTAAGGCTGGTGATGCTGTGAAGGTTGGCGATAGTTTGCTTGCCCTTGCTTGATTCCTGAACTTCGACATAGACAGAAAACCGAAACATTGAGTAAAAAATGAACCAATTATTAGAACTGTGGCAAACCACGGGCATTTACCAAATTACTTTTCCACAGTTCGCGATGATCGTAATTGGTTTATTGCTGCTCTATCTCGCCATCAAGAAAGGCTTTGAGCCATTGCTATTGATCCCGATCGGCTTTGGCGGAATTCTGTCAAATATTCCCGGTGTCGATATCGCGGTGGGTGATGGCATTCTGCATCAGTTCTATGTGATGGGCCTGGAGACAGGTGTGTTTCCGTTGTTGATCTTTATGGGTGTGGGAGCCATGACCGATTTTGGCCCTCTGTTGGCTAACCCCAAAACTTTGCTTTTGGGCGCTGCGGCTCAATTTGGAATTTTCTCCACATTGCTTGGGGCACTGTTTCTCACAGACATTGGATTGTTTGATTTTACCATCCAACAAGCTGCTGCCATCGGGATTATAGGTGGAGCGGATGGTCCCACCGCGATCTATGTAGCAGGCATTCTCGCGCCCGAAATTCTAGGGGCTATTGCCGTGGCTGCTTATTCCTATATGGCCCTGGTTCCGCTCATTCAACCTCCGATAATGCGTGCTCTGACGACAAAAGACGAGCGTGAAATCACGATGACTCAGCTTCGAGATGTGTCGCTGACTGAGAAAATTCTTTTTCCTATTGTGTTGTTGATTCTCGTTGCAATGGCAGTTCCGAGTGCAGCTCCGCTTCTCGGCATGTTCTGTTTTGGAAACCTGATGAAGGAATGTGGTGTTGTCGACCGACTCTCAGACACGGCTCAGAATTCTCTCATCAATATTGTGACAATTTTGTTGGGTCTATCTGTAGGCTCTAAATTAGGAGCGGATCAGTTCTTGGTTGGTAGTACGCTGGGTATTCTCGCGCTAGGTATGGTCGCCTTCTCTATTGGTACGGCTACCGGAGTGTTAATGGCGAAATTGATGAATGTATTTTCAACTCACAAGATTAACCCTTTAATAGGTGCAGCCGGAGTATCTGCTGTACCAATGGCGGCTAGGGTTGCGAACAAAGTTGGAATGGAAGCCAATCCTAATAATTTCCTGCTTATGCATGCAATGGGTCCAAACGTGGCGGGGGTCATCGGCTCCGCAGTAGCTGCCGGCGTCTTATTGCAATTCGCGGCTTAATTTTCAGCAGTGGGATGACCTAGCGCTTTTTTAGTTTCATTGAATTAACTACCATGCCTGCCCGATTGCTGTGAGGTTTCTAAATCTCTTCGATGCAGTTCGAGCGTGTTGTTGGGTGACTTACTCTTCGCCCAAACTCTGATCCATGGTTTCAGCAGGGTTGTCGCAGCAGGGCACCCCGACACTCTTTGCAGGTACCCCTACAACGGTAGTATGTGCAGCAACATCTTTTAATACCACGCTGCCAGCTCCGATTTTTGCTCCAGCTCCGATTTCAATATTACCCAAAACCTTAGCACCTGCAGCTATCAACACACCGGTTCGAATTTTCGGATGTCGGTCACCGTGTTCGTTACCGGTTCCGCCCAGTGTTACTTGTTGGAGTATTGATACATTGTCTTCAATGACGGATGTTTCTCCAATAACTATTCCAGTCGCGTGATCAAACATGATTCCCTTGCCCATGAAACAGGCCGGATGAATATCGATTCCAAATACTTCTGAGTTCCTGCTTTGGATAAAAAGCGCCAAATCCTTCCTGCCATTCGTCCAAAGAAAGTGAGCGAGCCTGTGAACCTGGATTGACTGGAATCCTTTGAGATTGAGCAGCACAGGGATAAAACTGTCGATAGCAGCGTCACGTTCGTAGACTGCCAAGATGTCACATCTGGCATTGTCGATTATTTCAGGAGATTGATTGAACGCATCATCAAATAGTTCACGCACAGTGACTACCGGCATAACATCATCTGACAATTTGGTTGCTAGGATGAAACTAAGAGCCGATTGCAAACTATCGTGATTCAAGATGCAAGCATAGACATAACTGGCAAGCAGGGGTTCCTGCTTGATTACTTCTTCTGCTTCCTTACGAAGCTTATTCCAGATTTCGTCAGACATGCGCTTTTCCAATTAATTAGCGGTTCCCGATTATAAGGGCTGAATGTATCTATACAAGCAGGGTTTGCTAATTCGCAAGAGTTAAAGGGGAAGCGAAGCTGTTCGTGGCCTGTTGTTAGCTAGCAAATAAACGATCAATCAGAGATTTGTCCTGTTTTGCTGATTCAGTATCTCTTATCGCGGCAATGACACTAGCTTCATTCACCACCATATCGCCTTTTCCAAAAGCAGCCATCATTGCTTTATGAGCTAGAATATTTACTAGCCTGGGAATTCCCTGGGAACCCTTATACAACTGACTAATTGCGCCGCTTGTGAAAATGTTGAGTCCACTATAACCGGCTTTCGCAAGTCTATGCATTAGGTAAGCTTCAACGCCATCTTTATCCAGTGCTGGAAGAGTAAATGAAAAAGACATTTCTTCAGTTAACTGTGCAAGTGTTGGTTGCGTAAGTAAAACTTCTAATTCTGGCTGGGCAAATAGGACAACTTGTAGACTGGCTCCAGTTTCCCTATCTAATGTTGTAAGCAGATGTACAGCAGCCAAGGTTTCTTCGGGCATAGCCTGGGCTTCGTCAATAAATAGAACAATGTGTTTACCTTCTCGAGAAAGATCGATGATCTCTTTGCTGATAAGTGTTAGTAGAACAAAATAGCTGGAGGAGGGGTCATGCTCGACACTAAGCTCTTCAGCTAGTGCGTGCATAATGCCTTCCTCACTGAGAATGGGGTGGGGTATATAGGCTGTTATGTACTTATTCTTATAAGCTTCTAGAGAGTTAAGTACTTTCCTGCAGAGCATAGTTTTACCGGTCCCCACTTCTCCGATAATTTTTGAGTAATGGCTCTCGCCTTCCAGCGCTTTGAGCAAAAGGTCGAATGCCTGTTGGTGGCTGGGTAATTTAAGAAAGTATCTTGTATTCGGGGTCAGTGAAAATGGGTACTGAGCCAATCCGAAATGTTGGATATACATGGCAAAAGTTCCGCTGAGTTTTTAGATAGAGTTGATGTCTGCATCCCACAAAATTCATGAGATAAGATTCTTACAAGCACTCAGTAGTACCATGGTTAACGATTTTTGAGAGATTAGCAACGAAAATTATCAATACAATCAGTTAATTGCCGCTCTTTTCAGGATAGCTTTGGTCTTTTCAAGCTCGGATTGAAGGGAGGAGCGAGTCTCCGGCTCGATGGCTGGGTTGGATAAAACGAAGTAGGCCGTTCTGACAACTTCCCTCCAACGAGGAATTTTTGGCAATTGCTCGATGCGTAGATAGCGGTCAAAGGTTCTGGTTCTCAATCGTCCATCATCGATGCTGACCGCCCATATATTACTTTCTTCCGCCAATTCGATTTTCGATTTCTGCGTGGTGACTTCCTATGTGTGCAATGCAGAACGCATGAGAGTTACCAATTGCTGTCGATATTCACCCTCAGAACTCACCGCTGGCAATTGTTCATCTATAAATTGAATAAGATCTTCAATACTTTCGAGCTTGTTAAGAAGGGCCGGGTGTTCACTTATTTCATTCGGGGTCATTACGCTGAGGCGAGTACCTATTCTGCGAACGTTTTGTTGAGCCTGCCCAAGTACACTCACTAGCTCAACGGTATCTCTTACATTTTTGGAATCGGAAACTTTCTCTAGAGGCTCAGTATCCTCCAAAAATAAAATTCCAGTACCTTCGTCGCTGCCAAATAAATTCAATTTTGTATTAAATTGAACGAGTTCACTTGACGATTTGTCTGCATTGTTAAAAGGGTATACGACCTCAATTCCTAGACTAATATTACTAACAGGCTCTCTATTTTCATCTTCTGCACCGTCATCTCCTTCTCCTCGTTCCCACTTCTCTATTGCTGAAATGATTTCAGTGTTCACTGCAGAGTCTGAAAAGAGGGATTGAATGTCCTTGTCAAGAATAGACTTTTTGTCAGTTCCAAGAAGATCTGCTGCTCGTTGATTGAGGCTAAATATTTTACCCGGCAATTCAAAGGCAACGAATCCAGCGTTTATGGTTTCAAGAATTTGCTGAAGCTTGAAACGCGAGCTTCTAAGCTCTGTGTCAGCTTGCGCATAGGACTCGATCTGTGAGCGCATTCTTACATTGTCTTCATTTACTCTGTGCAGCAGGCTAAGTCTTAACTGGTTTTCTACTCGTGAAGTAAGTTCTTCATTGTGAAATGGTTTTGAGAGATAGTCATTAGCCCCTGTTTGAAAGCCTTGAGTGAGGTCTTCCAAATGATTTTTCGCTGTTACCAGGATTATTGGCAATTCAATTTGACTATACTTCTGTCGCAGTTTTTGACAAACCTCATAGCCATTCAAGCCTGGCATCATCAAATCTAATAAAATTAAATCTGGCTTGTTCTCTTCCACTGCCGTTAGCGCATCGAGTCCATTGGAACATTTGATGACATTGTATTCATCCAGTTGTTGCCCCATCACTACTCTATTTATTACATCATCATCAACAACAAGAATCGTCACTTCCTGTTCACTGCGAAGCTTGGGAATCTCATCGGGCTGATTAGCTTGTTCTAAGTAATCTGCACGGCGAATCATTTGCTTGTGAACATTAGGTGACTTCGCTGCGCGTGTTTGGTCCAGAGAGACTCTGAGGTCAAAACTAAACACTGAGCCAAGGTCCAATTCACTCTCGAGCTTGAGCTGACTGCGATGCATCTCTACCATGCGTTTTGCCAGCGGTAGTCCTAGACCGATGCCGCTGGCATTGAGATGCTTGGATGGCAGCTTTTCAAATGTTTTGAATATGGTGTCATGATCAGTTTTATGAATACCAATACCGGTATCTTTAACCTTTACAGTTACATTGTAATCGTTGGTTAATTCAGCAGAGATCACTACTTCGCCTGAGTAGCTGAATTTGATCGCATTGGATGTGAGATTTACCAGAATTTGCTGAAGTCGATCCTCATCGCCAGCGACTAGAGGTAGTTCTGGATCTATATCGACGCGTAGGTCCAGATTTTTATCTCCCACAAGAGGTTTGCAAACTGCCAAAACCAGAGTCGCTATGCTATTCAAATCAACTGGACGAAATTTAATATAAGTTGCTTCTTCCTTTGCTGCTGAAAAATCAAGCAAGTCATTTACCAGTTTTGTGAGTCTGTCCCCGCTAGCCTGAATCAACTCCAGATTCTGTGTAATAAGTCCTTCGTCATAGGAGCTTTGCTTAAATTCATTCAGCGCTGTTTCTGCCAAGCCGTTTATCCCATACAGAGGAGTTCGTAGTTCGTGGGAAACATTCGCCAGTAAATCGTCTTTTAGCTGTTCAGATTTCACGAAGCTATCGATAGCAACTCTCTGTGCGTCTTCTTTTTCCTGCTTAATTTGATTGTATTGAGTAGCCAGGCTAAGAGACAACAGCAGGGCCTGTGCTATGAGACCAACATTGTAGGCATTAACCGTAAAAGCATTATTCGGAAAACTAGGCCAGAGCTGCAACATCATCAGAATAATGACGCCAAGCAGGAATACGCCCATGGCAGCTAAGTGGACGGCAGCAGTAACATTGCCGCGGCGTATTGCGTCGAGGTTATTGTAAAATGCTAGGGGAATTCCAATGGAGATAAGCACGATAAAGGGATATTGGAATACTTTTTCGTTTGGAACCAATGTTAGAAGTATTACAGCTGCAAATCCAAGAGTAATCAATTTGACCATATTGTCGAGCTTGATGTTGTATTCCCATATTCGGAGCAAGGTTCTCTGAAACAGAAATGCAGCAATTGCCATTAGAGGATAGATAATGCGTTCAGACATATCCACCCACCAGCTCGCCCGATAAAGCTCGTCAAAAAGATAACGCAGATGCTTCGAATCAAGAAATAGAAAAATCGTCTGGGTACTGATAGTAATAACGTAGAAGATGTAACTACTTTCGCGAATAGTCACAAACAGGAACAAATTGTAAAAAACCATGGCAAGTAAGATGCCGTACTGAAGCCCTAGCAGCATATTAGAGCGCGCGGATTGTTTGTCGAAATTTTGATCTCCCCATAGAGTAATTGGAAGTCTCAATGGGCGTGCTGAAGTGATTCGGAGGTAGTAGCTGCTTCCAAATTCTTCGTCGACCTCTAGAGCAAACCCTCTATTCAGAGTCTTCAATTCACGGGGACTGGTTTGGGTGCCGAGAATATAATCCTGAATTAGTTCGCCGTTATCATTGAGCATATAAAGCTCAATTCCACCTCTGGTAACACCCGCAACCAACTTGGGAGGGCCAAATTCCAGTATTTTGCTAGTGCCTTCTTCGACTTGGGACCAATCTAGTGTGAATCGCACCCAATAGGCAGAACTGGTTACACCGAAATGAAGAATATCCCGATCGTGGGGTATAAAATTGACGGCAAAATTTGGAGACAGGACATCTTGGATGCTGAGGGATTCGGAATTGTCTTCGTAGTATTCAACGGAGTCAGCAATACGCAGCTCAGCAGTATCAGAGGTGACAATAACAGCCTGAGAATTTGCGAGCGATGCCCACAAACATGTTAGAGGCAGAAATGTTAGCTGTAGCAGCCACCTTGAAGTGAGTTTCTTATACACCTTGGCAATCCATTGAGTAATCAAGAGATGGCAGAAGCAGTTTATAGGGACTCTGATCTCTAGTTGGATTCTATAGGCTAGCTCAGCGGAGAACAACGAGAATTGGGGGTTTGAGCTGACAAAGTATCGCTTTATGGGAATATTAATCATGGCATAATTGCATTTGTTCGAATGCCGCTATATAAGAAGTAGGAAATAAACCTAAGTGTTCGTCCCTGTTAATGAGCTGAGCTAAATGAATAAAGCTAATTCAATCGTTTTAATCTTTCTCTGTTTGCTGTCACTGGGCAGCATTACCGAGCCAATCCATGCTCAGGAAGTCGGGCAATACCAGCATTGGCTGGAATTGGCGGCGGCGGATCAAGTGTTCGCTGACCGGTCTGTAGAAATAGGGCGAACTGCGGCCTTTCTGGAGTTTTTAGGAGAGAATTCAGTTGTTTTCCGGGCAGGAGGTCCCTTAGATGCCCGCGACCTCTATTCTTCCGAGTCTTTTCAGCGAGCTGCTTCAGAGATTCGTTGGGAGGCGCATTATGTTGATGTTTCCAGAGATGGAGATATGGGGCTAACAGTAGGGCCGGTAGAGGCCTTAGACCAAAGTTTTTTTGGGCATCTGGTTTCAATCTGGCAAAAAAACCAGGGGCGTTGGGAGTTGATGGCTGATTTGAATGTGGTTATTCCCGGCTATTTAAGCCTAGAAGTGGAGCCAAATTTTGACGATTTCCTGCCGGTGCTGGAGGAAACATCTAATCCCGAACTTGCAGCAGAAAATACGCTGCAAGATCTAATCGATGCCGATGATCTCTTCGGTCGGGCACTTAATTTTCGCGGTGGTCAGCGAGCACTGTTGAGATATGGATTGGAAAATTCTCGGGTCTATCTTCCTGGCATGGCAGCGGCTGTTGGAGCAGAAGCGGCGAGCTCAGTTTATGGAGCCTTTCTGGATGAGCAACTGTCTACTGTTAATGAGATTAGTTCGACTTATGTTGGCGGTTACCTCTCTTCATCAAAAGAAATGGGTTACACCTACGGAATCATGTCCACTAATACTGAAGAAACCTATCAGGGATTTCAGGCTAGCTATATGAGACTTTGGCGATATACAGAGAGTGATGAATGGAAAATCGCTGTAGAGGTAGTGAGTCCATTTGGAGGGTAAAAACTAATTAGCGATTTCAATAGTTCGTTCTCCGTATAGCAAGGAAATATCTTTCTGGTTCACTATTTCAATGGCCAGTTCAAATTCTCCATTACTAAATTGAGTGGTATCCAGGTTGTAGTTAAATCCAAGCGCGGGTCGTCCCGGATCGGATCTGACACTCATCGCTTCCATAACGTCTGGTCTATGCCCTCCGTAAGTCATGCTTGAATACCGCACTCCATCTATCAGCAAGAATACCTCTTTTACACCAATGTCTTCGTTAAATGCCCAGCCGCTTATTGAGAATTCTCCAGAGAGCGAATCACCATCAGAAGGTTGATCAATCCACCCTCGAGCGGGGTATGGGCAGGGAAAACTTTGATAACTCTGCATGTTTGATGAATCAATTACAGCATCAGCCTTATAATAGGAAAATTTCTTATCGCCATTGTAAAGAGAGAGTACGTCGGCCTGCATAAGCTGACCTACGTGGTGGCATAGTCGTTCCATCACCTCAGTTTTGTCGATTACGCTGAGCGTGCTGTCTTCTGTAATAAATAAAACGGGATTGCCAATCTGTGCAGCCATCCCGGATTCTTCTTTAGACCAAATCTCATACTGTGCAATTCGGCCGTCCCGGACAGCTTTGTCTCGATCTAAAGTCAGTGCATTATCACTTAGTTGCGCAAATTCTATTTGTGCCAGGGTGTAATAGTTGTCGCTAACGAGTAGAGGTTTTTCATTAGGAAATTCTCTAGCGATTAGTTCTTCTGTGTAACTGGAAAACTCTTTCCAACCTGCCATTTTGTTGGACAGAACTCCAGGACCTATGAATTGTTGAAGAGGCATTTGAAACGCCTGAGATCCTACGCCGAAGAGGGCGATTAGTGTGCCGGTAAAGCCCAGTATAGGCGTAATGATGAGAATTATTCTGGCAGCTTTGGTGCTCCAGCTATCAGCAATGTGCTGATACGCAACTCTCAGCGACCATGGCGCGAAGATAAGAAGAGGGAAGTAACCAGACAGCGGCCAGTGAATTGAAGTGCTTGTAGCATCTGTCCAGGGGGCAAGAACTAGGTAGACGAGTAAGTTTAGTAGGGAGAAGCTAAGTATGAGGGCAGGTCCTCGCTCTCCCTGTCTTGCTCTAAGCCAGAGTCGATACACTGTATACGCAAAAAGAAGATATAGGAGTGGAGTTACCAGCCCTGCTTGTTTGAATACATGAAGAAGCCCCGATGCCTGGAATTCCCAAGGGTGTCGATTTACGAAATAGAAACTGGCGCTGCTTAATTGATTACTCAGGTTAAACCAGAGAATCGGAACCAAGCCAAGGCAAGCTATTGCCATACTTGCCCAAAGCCTCGGGTTTTTCCATTGCCTTCGTTCTGGTTTGAAAAGCAACAGGAATAGAATCGCAGCTGCGGGGTAAAGAAAAAATCGATAATGTGTTGAGAGACCCAGGCCGACAAACAAACCAGTGGCAAACCAGAATTTGAAGGAGTTCAGTCGGAGAGCCCGCTCGAAACTGCCGATTGACAACAAGCCGAAGAATAGAAGAGGCACATCAGGCACTGCTAACAAACCTAAAAAACCTGCCAAGGGAAGGCATAACATTAGCAGCGAGGATTCCAGCGCTTGTTGCTGATTACTCAGAGGTCTGGATATCCAGTAAACCAGGAGAGGTAAGCTGCTTCCCATTATCAAGAAAAGCAATCTTGCTGCCAGAGTATTCCCTGGATCCAGGGAGCTGCCAAGACCTATCAGTAAGGCTGTAACAAAAGGAAGGTCGCTATAGGCAATTGCAGGATTGGTAGAGGCCTGCCAGTAAAATATTTCGTCGCTATAGAGATCAAGTGACACAGCGAGAAATATTTTGATTAGCAGAATGAGGATAAATGAAATTAACAGTAAGCGAATGGTCAAAGATCGACCCAGCCCTGGGTGCTTATCCAGCGGGGAAATCGGTGGAGAGACATCTTGCAAGGTCTCGCTCCTGTTATATCTGAACAGTGGGTATCAGGTTTTTTGGAAGCATTTTGCTTGATAGTTTTTTGAGATTAAGAATAAAAACTGTCAATATTGTTAGCATGCTCGCAATCCATATTGAAGAGAATAAGGGGTTTACGCTGAAAGTGCCAATCTGATAAATCACTGTGGCAGTTATGTAGGCAAGGCCGGTACACCAGCCAAAAATCAGCAGTGTCCATTGCCAACCAGCCTCTTTGTTGACGGCTCCGAGTACTGCAACGCAGGGGGCGTAGAGCAAGACGAAAACCAAATAGCAAAATGCTGAAAATGGACTCGAAAAGAGTGATGCCATATTGCTTAAGGTGCTGGTTTCGACTTCCTGATCTTCAGCCACTGCTTCAATGTCGCTCACGTCACCTATAGATATCCCTAGAGGGTCTGTTAGGGAGCCAGATAGGGCCAGGAGTTCACTGCCAATTGAGCTAACGGCCTCGTTTGCAGCAGCAAGAAGATCAGGCGCTGAGCCATCGTCATTTGAATCTGCTTCACTGTAGAGAGCATCTAGAGTCCCGACTATTGCTTCTTTTGCAAACATGCCAGTGAATAGTCCGACGGTTGCCGGCCAATTGTCTTCACTTACACCCATCGGCGCGAATACTGGTGTAATAGATCTTCCAATTACACTTAACACGGAGCTTTCGGAATCTTCATTACCGAAACTTCCGTCCGTGCTGTAGGAGTTCAGGAAGCTCAGCACAATTACTACCGCGACTATTGTTTTCCCAGCCCTGAATATAAAACCTTTTAGGCGGAACCAGGTTGTTAACAAAATATTGCGTGCTACAGGGATATGGAACGCGGGCATTTCCTGAAAGGACGGTGTGATCTCTTTATCAAATAATTGTTTGCGAAAAATCCACCCGGTGAATACTGCCAGCGCTATACCAAGTAGATAAAGAGCGAAGACAATATTTTGGCCGTTTTCCTGAAAGAATGCGGCAGCGAACAAGGCATAGACAGTTAACCGCGCTCCGCAACTCATAAAAGGCGCCATAGAAATGGTCATCAATCGATCGCTGTCCCTGCCGAGGCTTCTTGATGCCATTACCGCGGGGACATTGCAGCCAAATCCAACGATCAATGGAACAAATGCATTTCCCGGCAGGCCAATGCCTGCCATTAACCTGTCAATGACGAATGCCGCTCGAGACATATAGCCGGAATCTTCAAGTAGAGACAGGCAAAGATATAAAAAACCGATAACCGGTATGAAGGTGGCAACTAGCGTAATGCCGCCTCCAACACCTTGGGCGAGCAGCGTAATAACTACCGCGGGAGCAGAGATTTGTTCTAAGACCCAGCTCATGCCATCAACGAGTATTGCAGCGAACAGGATATCGAAGAAATCAATGAAAACAGCGCCCAGGTTCACCGCTATAGTGAACATCATATACATCATGAATAGGAAAAACGGGATTCCCAACCATCTGTTGAGGACTATGTTATCAATACTCTCCGAGAGGCTATGTTGCCCGGGACGCACCTCGACCACACCATTCGCCAGTTGCTGGGAACGGTGATAACGCTGTAAAATTTTCTCTTCCAGTGGGCTATCATCAGCCAGTTTCTGCGTGTCGGTTTCAATTGGTTTTGTGAGAGTAGAGCCCACCAGTTCCAATAATTCGGAAACTCCTTTCTTCTGTGTAGCAACCATCTCAACCAGAGGGATGCCCAATCGATCTCGAAGCAGGTGAGGAGTAATTTCAATTCCGTGCTGGCCCGCAACATCCAACATATTAAGGACAAGTATTACGGGTACATTCCTTTCCAACAATTGTTGGCTAAGAACCAGGCTACGCTCAAGGTTAGTGGCATCGACAATATTGATTATCAAGTCTATGTCACTCTGAAATAGGAAATCCCGAGCGATTTTCTCATCCATGCCCTGATATTCCTGCTCCAGGGAATAGATTCCAGGCAGGTCAACTAACTCCAGTTGCTCTCCTTCGACTTCTAAGTAGCCATATTTTTTTTCGACAGTAACACCCGGCCAATTGCCAACTTTTTGCCTAGCACCAGTAAGCACATTGAACAATGTGGTCTTACCGCAATTGGGGTTACCGACTAGCGCGATTTTCTTCATAGCTACTGTATTTCCACGCTGATAATTTCTGCTTCAGATTTGCGAATGCTCACAAAGCTGCCGCCAACCTTAAGTTGCATTGGATCACCCAACGGGGCGAGACGTAAAAGCTTAACAACGGAGCCTGGAATAATGCCCAGAGAATAAAGGCGGCTTCTTAACTCAGCTGGCTCAGGCGCGATATCGAGCACAAGGCATCGATCGCCGCTGGATGCTTGGGAGAGAGTGGTTTTGGACATGGGTTAATAAAATGCTTAAAAAACAATGGTCTACGGAATTGCTTTGACCATTAACAATAACAATAGAGTAACAAATCTAAATCTAGTTGACAATCATTCTCATTATCATTTAAGATTTTACCTTCACTGAGGGAACACCATGTACGTTTGTATTTGTCGCCAGATAACCGATAGCCAGATTCGCGATTTATGTCGCGGTGGTGCTGTGGATATGGACGACGTTCGTGCCAAGTTAGGTGTTGCCAGCGAGTGTGGAAAATGCGGCCAGTTGGCCCAGTCCATCGTCAAAGAATTTCACAAGACTGCTGATTTTGTAAACGCGGCCTAAGCCACTTCTCGACCTCTTTCTGTTTTTAGTATCCGCTCCTGAGCATTTCGAAAAGCACTTTCCTTAATCTAAATGGGATTGCTTATCATTTAGTTTTTCTATCTAAATCAATCGCTTATATTCCTTTTCCTTGACTTATATGGTGCAAAAACTCATGCTTGCGCAATCAAACTAACGACTACTTGAGGGAGTTAAAATGAAGGCAGATGCCACGGTCTTAAAGCACCTGAATAAAGCACTATCTAATGAATTAATCGCTATCAATCAATATTTTCTCCATTCCCGGATGTATGAGGACTGGGGTCTGGCAAAGCTGGCTGAGAAAGAATTCGAAGAATCAGTAGACGAGATGAAGCACGCAGACCAACTGGTTAAGCGTATTCTTTTCCTCGAAGGGCTTCCAAACATGCAGAATCTCGGAAAGCTCATGATTGGGGAAAATACCAAGGAAATGCTTGAATGCGATCTGCAGCTGGAATTAATTGCCTGTCCCGACCTGAAAGAGGGTATTGCTTATTGTGAATCAGTTAATGACTATGTAAGCAGAGACCTGTTGAGTGAAATTCTAAACAGCGAAGAAGAGCATATTGACTGGCTTGAAGCTCAGTTGACCCTGATAGAGAAAGTCGGTTTGGAGAACTATCAACAATCGATGATCTGATATTCCTTTGCGTATCCAAGCTCAAGTTTTTATCCCACATGGAATCAGCCTTCGTGGGATAAGAACTCATTTCAGAAAAGCAACTCACACTGAATACATTACTGACGATAACTAATTAAGCTTGTCAAAAAAACCGAACTGGATTTTTGCTGTTTAATTCCTATGTATGCATGTATTGATTTGGGCTCGAATAGTTTCCATTTATTAATTGGTGAATGGGATAATGGCCGCATAGAAATAGTTGAACGTTGGAGTGAAAAGGTCCAGCTGGGCGAAGATGTTCGGCAAACCGGCAATATTAGTGCCGCCGCGTTTAAGCGCGGGCTTGATTGTCTGCAACATTTCAAGTTACAGATGGACAGCTACCCCTTGGAACGGTATTGGGCACTGGGTACCAACACTTTTCGCGTAACAGAAAATGCTCAGGAATTTATTCTTGCTGCCAGCGATTTGGGGATAGATATCTCCATAATTAGCGGGGTTCAGGAAGCTGTATTAATCTATGCAGGTGTTATTACTTCACTACCTGAAGACGACAGCCGTCGGCTAATTATCGATATTGGTGGGGGCAGTACAGAAGTCATTGTCGGCGAAAAGCATCAGCGTTTAATAACAGAAAGTCTCGCCATAGGCAGTGTCGCCTGGAGAGATCGTTTTTTCCCCCCTAGTATCAACACCATTGAAAAATACGAACAGCAATTGGACCTGGCCACTGCATCTGCCAAGAAAGTTTTTTCCGAAGCGGCTCCAGCCATAAGAAAAACCGATTGGAACGAAGCCTATGCCTCATCAGGCACAGTGAAGATGCTAGCATTAATTTGCGGCGAACACGGCTATGGAGAAGGAAAGATATCCATTGCCGCTCTAAAAGAGCTCAGGCCAATAGTTCTAGCAGCAATTGTGAGCAATAGTGAACTGGCTGGACTAAGGGAGCGCCGACGTGATCTGCTGCTCCCAGGTTGGGCTATTATGATCGGGCTTATGGAAGCATACGGCGTTCAAACTATACGTTTCAGTGCAACAGCGCTTCGAGAAGGCATGCTGGACTTCATGGTAAAAAACAAGAAGACCTTGCAAGTAATGGAACAAAGCAACTTGCCCGAAGTTAGTTTCGCTAAATCCTAAGACAGTTTTTGTAGCAACAAATTCTGAACGTCAAATTCGCTATTCAGTTCCGGTGTGATTTCCCTATATACCCCATCTGGATGTAACTCCCAGCTTTGGCCATCGTCTTCGAGATACATATTTAATTCATCGACTATTCGACTGGCATGTTTTTTCTTAAGTATTGGAAAGCACACTTCAATTCTGTTCGAAAGGTTGCGCTCCATCCAGTCCGCGGATGAGCAATAAACCTGAGGTTCTGAATTTTCAAAATAATAAACTCTCGAATGCTCAAGAAACCTTCCTATTGTGGAAATAACGCGGATATTTTCACTTACAAGCGGAATGCCCGGGCGCAAGCAGCAAATCCCACGAACAATTAAATCGACTTTCACGCCTGCTATAGATGCGGCATATAGAGCCTCGATTACGGGAACATCAGTAAGGGCATTGAGTTTTGCGATTATTCTCGCAGGCACGCCAGCTTTCGCCGCTTCTGCCTCAGCATTGATCATTTTTACGATGGATTTTCTTAGATTAAATGGGGCATGGATCAACAGCTTGGGGTGTATCTTTTTGCCCATGCCGGTAATTTGTTGGAAAACTTTGTGAACATCTGCACATACAGTTTCATCAGCGGTCATCAGACTGTAGTCGGTGTAGAGCAGGGAATTCTTACGGTGATAATTTCCCGTCCCCAAGTGAGCATAACGTTTCAAATCATTGCCGACACGACGAACAAATAGCAACATTTTGGCGTGAGTCTTATATCCCATGACGCCATATACAACTACGGCGCCGGCTTCTTGTAGGATACTGGCGAAATTAATGTTTTCCTCTTCATCAAAACGGGCCCTGAGTTCAATGACAACGGTGACTTCCTTGCCGTTGCGAGCTGCTTCTGCCAAGGCTTCAACCAATTCTGAAGATTCATTGGTGCGGTATAAGGTTTGCTTTATTGAGACAACCGAAGGATCTTTTGCAGCTTGTCTTAGCCATTCAATTATTGGAATAAAGGATTGAAAGGGGTGCAGAAGAAGCTGGTCTTCTTTGTCGACAGCAGAAAAGATTTGGTTATTCTCGCTTAGACCTTTGGGCGTGCCCGGCGAAAACTTGGGGTATTGAAGGTCAGGTCTGTCCACCATTTTGTAGAGCGCCATTAATCTTTGAAGATTCACGGGACCGTCAAGTGGATATAATTCATCGCGGGTAAGGTCAAATCTTTCCAGCAAGAAATTTGTTAATTCATCCGGGCAATCTATTCCAACTTCCAGTTTTGTGGCGGCTCCAAACCTTCGACTGTGTAGTTGACCTTGAAGTGCAATGGCAAAGTCCTCTACTTCAACATTGGACATTTCAAGATCGGAATTTCTGGTAACCCTAAATTGGTGGCATTCAGTTACGGTCATTCCGGAGAAAAATTCGTTAACGTGGGCATGGATGATCGAGGAGAGGAAAATAAAATTATCTCCCTTCGGAAGTATGCTCTCGGGTACCTTTATTAGTCTAGGCAGGGATCGAGGAGCAGGCACAATAGCCAGGCCGCTGTCTCGACCGAAGGCGTCTTTTCCATTCAGTGAAAGAATAAAATTGAGACTTTTGTTTACCAATCGAGGGAACGGGTGAGCAGGGTCCAGGCCTAATGGGCTGACCACCGGCAATATTTCCTTGTGAAAATATTCATTCGTCCATTCAATAAGTTCATCGCTCCAGCTAACACGAGGCAAGAAGTGAATATCTTCTTTAGCGAGGGATGGGAACAGATCATTATTTAAAATACTGTATTGTTCATCGAGAGCGTCCCGTACTTGCTCATGAATAATCTTCAGAACCTGCTCTGGGTATTTGCCGTCGGGGCCAGGGCGTTGAAGCCCAAAGTCCAGTTGCTTCTTAAGCCCGGAAACTCGAATTTCGAAAAATTCATCCAGGTTTGAGCTAAAAATCAGTAGAAACATCAGTCTTTCTAGTAAAGGATGCTTGTGATTTTTCGCCTGCCTCAGAACTCGCAGATTAAATTTAAAATGGCTGAGCTCGCGGTTTTCGTAGTATTCAGGAGCAGTAAGATCGACAAGCTTTTCCGCATTTTTCGAATTAGCCGCAGCTTCAGCGGGTTTGGAATTATCCACTATTACTTCCAAGGAGTTTGTTGAAACTGGTTCTGACATATCTGTTTCCTGTATATTTCTGAGCCCGCAGCGCTTATCCAGCGATAGCGACCCAAGGCAAGATTGGCTGCCTTAGCTTGTTCTTATACTTCATAACCCTGCATTCCTACTGCTATCCATGCTTTTACGTAGGTCATAGGAGAACCCACAATCCTAGCATAATAGCGACGATTGAATCCTGCTACGGTTACACGCCCACGGCAATTCCGATAGGCATAGAGGCATTAGCGGTTTATATGTACAAGGACACGCTGTCCAAAGTATGAATCTTGAATAGGTAAATATCATACCCTCATCAAATCAACGCTTTGATTACTCAAGTGTTCAGCTAATATTCTAGAGATGCTAAAATTCAGCCTTATTATCATCAATTTGTAATATTTTCCTCCTACTGTGGAGCTAATTTAGGAAAGATTTATGAGTACAGTTTTAAGCATTTATATTAAGAATCTAGCAATGAATATCTCGAAAAAGCTACTGATTGTAAATGTCGCATTTTTTGCCTCTATTCAGGTATATGGACAGGATTCCTTAGCGCCCGATTTTTACGGCCGCATTAACATCAATGCTGAGATGGAAGACCCTGCTAACGGAGACTCAAGCACTGATATCGTTAGCAACGCTTCACGATTAGGCGTTCGGGGCGGAACAGAAATCAATGATGGTTTAGAGTTAATCTATCAGCTTGAATATGAAGTTAATCCTGATGACGGGGACTCGAATGGAAGAACTTTAAAGCAGCGTAATTCCTATCTGGGGTTTCGTGGTTCATATGGAACCATACTTGCGGGCAGGCATGATACTCCAGCGAAAATGGCTCAGAATCGCATAGATCTATTTAACGATATGATTGGTGATATCAAGAATGTCCTCGATGGAGAAAACCGAGTCGACGATATAATTATGTACACCACTCCTAACAATAGCGGGTTTAGCGCATCCCTAGCGACTATTGCGGGTGGCGACGATGAAAATTTCACTAATTCGATCTCCGCTTCTGTCAGCTACGAAAATGAAAGCTTTTACGCTTCTCTCGGGCTGGATAGTGAAGTAAAAAATAAAGACGTTGTGCGTTTCGTAACTCAGTTCTATCTCGGGAATTTAACTCTGGGAGCTTTGTTTCAGGAATCAGAAGACACTCAGGATCCTCTGGCCGATGATGAAGATGGAAGCTTTGTAAGCGCTGCCTACAAAATTGATCAGTACACTCTTAAGATCCAATTCGGTGAGTCAGACCAGAAAGCGCTCGGAAAAGAGCAGCTTTCTGCTGGCTTTGACTATAAGTTAGGGGACAATACAAAGCTGTTTACGTACTACACGCATTTCGATGCAGATAATGCCGTAATCGAAGCAGATCATTACGGAGTAGGTTTCGAGCATCGATTTTGATTGATGTAAACTAAACCATTAAGGACTGTATTTCGAACTGCTGGAGCATAGATATTTAACTCTTCGCTCATTTTTCCCTCATTCAGCGGGTTAAATCGGGTAAAGATGGACTATTTTTGATTCAAACACCTGAATTTGCGGGGCTAAGAATTTATAATCTCGCCTGATTTTTACGGTCTTTTCGGCTTCATATATTAGGAAACATTATGCGATCTACATTTAGAACAACTTCTTTATTCATTACAGCTGCGGCTCTAGTTTTGGGAGCTCAGTCACTAAGTGCCGCAGAGGGGTTCTATCTGTCCCCAGGCCTTCAGTTTATGAATTTTGATAATGGTACTGGGTATGATAATGATGGCGGTGCTTTTCTTGGCTTCGGGTATGATTTTGGAAATAAGTATTCTGTCGAGCTGAGCACTTTTCAGCTGGAAACAGATACTGCCGGAATTGCGGATACCGAGATCGACCTAGACCACTACAAATTGGATCTTCTTTATGATCTGGACGCAAAAATCGGTAATTTCGGCACCTTCGTATTGGCGGGAATAGGTAATACCCGATTTGAAAGCGATAACGACACTATTTTCGAAATTGGTGCCGGCATAAAATACGAGCTGTCAGACAATCTTGTATGGCGAACAGCGGTTCGAAATAACTTTTTCCTGGGAAGAGATCATGAAGACACTGATCTCGGGCTCGATACTTCGCTGACTTTCTATTTTGGTGGCAATAACACAAATTCTCGTCCTTCAGCAGCTCCTCGCCAACAGTCCGCTGCTGCGCCTAGGGCTCCCGCTGCTGAGCCGGATGCCGACCGTGACGGAGTGCCGGATAGTCGTGATCGCTGTGCAGATACACCTCGTAACTATGCTGTAGACGCAAATGGTTGCCCAATTCCGGTTGAAGAGCTAGCTCGTGTTGAGCTGCTGGTGAATTTTGATTTCGATAAGTCTGATGTTAAATCAGAGTATATGAATGAAATTGAAGAAGTTGCTGATTTTATGGAGCAATACACCGACGTTATCATTGAGCTTGAAGGTCATACCGATAGTCGTGGTACTGAGCAGTACAACGAAGGATTGTCCCAGCGCCGAGCCGATGCTGTTCGTGATGTTTTGATCAATAGATTCAACGTGTCGGGAAGCAGGATTTCTGCTGAAGGCTTCGGCGAATCACAGCCTGTGGCCAGCAATGAAAGTGATGCGGGTCGCGCAGAAAACCGTCGTGTAATAACGGTGATTATCAAGACTCTGCAAAACTATCGACCTCGGTAGTTTTAGCTAATAGGAAACGCCGTGCCGCATAACTGCCGCGCGGCGTTTTTTGTTGAATAACCCCTATCAACCAGTTTGCGAATGTATGACTCTTTCCAAAAAACCTTCAGTTACTCCCCAGTCTGATAATAAGGCGGTTGAAATTCCAGATATTTCCAGCTCTCAGTTCTGTTGGAAACCTGCTGAAGAATATACGGTAGCTGATTGCTGGAAGAGTTGGCTCCATGATCCTGGTTCCCTCACCAAAGCCTTGGTTCTCAAGAGCGATAATCAATTTGAAGTTGAAGTTGCCGATGAGCGTTGGATGACTATTGAGTCTGCCAAGCTACGCGCTGAGTTTGGTCCTATTTCCCCTAATCAGAAATTTTGGTCGAGAAAGGTAATTCTGCGGGGCAGGGGTATTCCTTGGGTTATGGCCCACACATTGCTTCCGGCTCACTCTTTGGAGAGCCCGCTGCGGGAAGTTATGGAATTAGAATCTAAGCCTCTTGGAGCTTATCTTTTTGGTCATCCAGAGCTGATTCGAACTGGAATGGATGTCACTCCATTTCATGAAGACAGTTGGGGGCGACGTAGTTTGTTTTTTTTATTCGGCAAGCCAGTTATGGTTGCTGAATTCTTTCTTCCTGAAATATTACTCGACTAGTTGGTTTTCCTGTCAGAAGACACCCTAATCTAGCCTCGCAAAATTCAAGTCATTGTCTATACTAATTATTAGAATCTGATTACACGCTCGAATTCAACTGTTGCAGGATGCGACGGAGATGGATTTATTAGAGCTCCAGAATAATCCATCTAGACAGGGAAGGAGTCTGGCAATGGTATCGCAAGCACACAACACAGAATGGGAAGTTCTGTCGCCGAAAACATCCTCGAATGCCGATTCTTCCGTATCTTCTACGACAAGCGAAGTTAGCTCCGGCTTTGATGCCACAAGAATTTATCTTAAAGAGATAGGCCATACACCTCTACTCACAGCCGAGGAGGAAGTCAGCTTTGGTCGCTTGGTTCAGCAAGGTGATAGTGCCAGCCGCCATCGCATGATTGAGAGCAATCTTCGACTGGTGGTTAAAATCGCGAAAAGGTATCTGAATAGGGGATTGTCACTGCTGGACCTAATTGAGGAAGGTAACCTAGGCCTGATTCATGCTGTGGAAAAATTTGACCCCGAGCGAGGTTTCAGATTCTCTACATACGCGACATGGTGGATTAGGCAAAATATCGAGAGAGCGTTGATGAACCAGTCACGCACAGTGAGGCTACCGGTACATGTGGTAAAGCAGCTCAACGCTTGTCTGCGTACGTCGAGGGAATTGTCTTCAAAGTTAAATAGGGAAGGCGATCCCACTGTTGTTGATGACAAACTGATTAGAGAGATAGCTAAATCTCTGGATAAACCACCTAAAGAAGTTGAACAATTACTTTTGATGAACGAAACACCTACATCCTTGGATGCGCCTTTATCTATAGACCCAAGCAAAACCGTAGCGGACACTATAAAAGGTCATGATATTGAGGATCCCCGAGCTGTATATCAGCACTCGGAGCTAAAGAACTGCATGGGGAAATGGTTGCGCAGGCTCTCCCATAAACAGCGTGAAGTTATTTCGAGAAGGTTTGGTTTCGAGGGATATGAAGCTGACACACTAGAGAACGTAGGTAAGGAAATAGGGCTTACCCGGGAGCGAGTGCGACAAATCCAGATTGAGTCCCTAATTCAGTTAAAATTTATTCTCGGCAGTGAAGGAATATCCAGAGATGTCCTTGGCGAACTTGGATGAATTTCCTGAATTGAACCTCTCTCGCTTGAACCGAGAGCGTCGGTAGATTATTCTCTCTGCCCGAATTCCCCGCTTCGCCGGCAAATCATTGGAACTCTCGTGCAATTCAATAACAGTAGCAACAATAAAAGCCCGTCTGAAAATTCAGGTGCAAAACCAGGAGCCCTCGAAGGCAAGCTCGTAATTGATCTTTCGCGAGTTCTAGGTGGTCCTTACTGTACGCAGATATTGGGAGATCACGGTGCTGAAATTGTAAAAGTGGAGCCCCCCAGGGGTGACGAGACCAGGGACTGGGGTCCTCCGTTCCATGATGAAGATGCAGCTTATTTTCTTGGAGTAAATCGTAATAAGCGCTCAATAGGTCTGGATTTATCCAAGGCAGAAGGGCGCGAAGTCCTCTTTCGCTTATTGGAAAAAGCCGATGTGCTCATCGAAAATTACAAGCCAGGTACTATGGAAAAATGGGGCCTGGGTTATGAGGAAGTGCTCAAGGAAAAATACCCTTCATTAATTCATTGCAGAGTTAGTGGTTTTGGTGATGATGGCCCCTGGGGCGGGTACCCTGGCTACGATGCCATTATTCAGGCTATGGCTGGTTGGTTTAGCATAAACGGTGAGGCTGGCAGCAACCCAACGCGCCTTGGTCTTGCTATGGTGGATATGGGAACGGGGTTATATTCAGCTATTGCCATCTTGATGGCCATGAATGAACGTGAAAATTCAGGAGCAGGGCAGTATCTGGATATGACGCTATACGACTGTGCCGTGTCTCTTATGCACCCACATATTGTTAATTATAATCTCTCTGGCAATATTCCAGTGGCTACCGGCAATGCTCACCCCAATATCAGCCCATATGACACCTTCCGCACCAAGACCGTAGATATCTTCGTCGGCGCGGGAAACAACCGTGCCTGGGCCAAGATGTGTAATGAAATCCAACGTCCCGAATTAATCGAAGACCCGAGATTTATAAAGAATATAGACCGGGTCAATAACAGGGGTGAGTTAAAAGCCGAAATCGAATCAAGCCTGATGAAGATTGATGGAGAAGAAATCTGCGGTCGTCTGGCGAAAGCAGGCCTCGCCGCTGGACCTATTCACGATACCGCACAAGTGGTTGATCACCCTCATACGCTGCATCGTGAGATGACCATCCAGCAGGATTGGTACAAGATGACGGGCACCCCAATCAAGTTTTCCAGAACCCCGGGTTCTATTCGCCATTTGCCTCCGAAATTCGCCGAACATAGCCGCCAGCTACTGGAGGAATTCAATTTTAGTAGAGCGGAAATCGACGTATTAATGGAATCTAACACGGTTGTCGAAAAGAGACAGCAGTAAAGCCCTCCTCGTTTAAGAATAAATATCCTTTAAAAACAACAAGATAAAATATATACCAATATTTGCTTGTGCCACGCTGAATTGGTGTTATAGTTATGTATAACACTATATGGGTAATGAGGTCCAAGAGTGGAAATTAGCTGGAACAATAAGGAACCAATCTACATACAGCTCCGCGATCGATTAGCGGAATTGATAATGGATGGTGTCCTAACCGAAGGAGATGCCTTGCCGTCGGTCAGGCAGATTTCCAGCGAGCAAAGAATTAATCCCATAACGGTATCGAAAGCACTACAAATTCTGGTAGATGAAGATCTTGTTGAAAAAAAACGGGGGCTTGGAATGTATGTTATCAGCGGAGCGAAAGACAGATTATCAAAGCAGGAGAGAGCTAAATTTCTTGATGAAGAGTGGCCACAAATTGCCCAACGAATTGAAAGACTGGGCTTGGAAATTGACCAACTCCCTGGCCGAAAGAAGAATTGATAGAAATAGAGAAGTCCTGGGGATCGGAGATGAATAATATCGTTGAAGCGAAAGGCTTGGTGAAATCATACGGAGATTTTAAAGCTCTGAATGATATCGATTTGACTATACCCTCGGGTGCTATAAGCGGGTTGATCGGGCCAAATGGTGCCGGCAAGACCACAGCTTTGAAATCACTCATTGGCTTATGTGATGTTGAGGGTGAATTGCAGGTGGCCGGGAGAGATCCAAGAACTTCACGTCACAAGCTAATGGAAGATGTTTGCTTCATAGCTGATGTTGGTATGTAGTGGCATAGTTAATTTGGCCACCTAAATAGAGGTGCTATTATGCATTTCCTACAATTAGGTGACAATATGACACGCAAGAAAAGGCCCAATTTCAGTCCAGAGTTTAAGCT
>Ga0233435_1000198_pt1 | contig 80043 bp, 66 predicted proteins | sample SI_122_August201_3_FD_182735 | JGI IMG/M metagenome (GOLD analysis project Ga0233435, IMG submission 182735) | Seawater microbial communities from Saanich Inlet, British Columbia, Canada - SI_122_August2016_135_MG | ecosystem: Environmental > Aquatic > Marine > Inlet | place: Canada: British...
CAGGGAATATAACGAAGAACGGCCTCATGACTCACTTGGTGATTTAACACCCAGAGAGTACTTGATGGCTAACTCAAAGCAGGAAAACTCTAAAAGTAACTGGTCCTAATTTAGGGGGCTTTACAGATATGTACAGCGAATGGCAAAAGAGGTGTTGATAGCGAAAAACAGGACGCCAAGAATAAGGCCTGTAGAGATCAAATCACTCCCCCTGATTCCGAGAAACCGGGAACCTCCGATTCACAAACTAAAACTTCGGGTCAGCCCTCCACAACCCCGGAACTCAAGGAGACTGAATCACCCAGTCCAAAAGAAACCAGTAAGAAGAAGTTTGATAAGTTAGCAGAAGAGTTTATTAGGCAGTTGGATTCAGCAGACCAAACAAAATTCCGAAAATTGTTGAATATAGAAAAGAAGGCTACTTCCAAGCCTTCAATCCAGCACCTTGATGGGTATACTATTGGAATTTATTATAAAAAAGACGTTGAAGCAGAGCGTAAGCTAGCGGAAGAAATTAAGGGGAAGCTGATAGAGTCTCAACGCCCTATCAATATAAAGCTATACAGCAAAGGGGAACTATTCTTTAATAAGGTCAATCCCCCTGTCAACTTTGAAATACGCTATTTCCCCTATGATGAAAAAGAAGTTGCAAAAGAATTATTTGATGTTTTAAGTATTACGGATTTGAGTTATTCATTCGATCTGATACCCGTCTCAACCCTCTCGCCCAACTTTATTTCCATTTTCGTGAAGCCTCAGACTTGATAATTTGCCCCTTGCTAAGAATTTCTCATCGGCCTGTTCTTACACCTTATTGAGCGGCACTGTCTTTAAGGTGCACCCCCAGCTTCTATCACTTCCCCGATATCTTTAACTTGTACTTTGAGACCCTTGGCTTTCACCGCGTCTTCCAGCATGAGTACGCAATAGGGACAGGACACGGCAATGGTGTCGGGATTGGTAGTCATCAGTTCATCGAGCCTGTGGTGACTCATACGTGTGCCGGTATTTTCCTCAAGCAGAAACCGGGCTCCGCCTGCTCCGCAACAGGTTCCGGTTTCGCGGCTCTGTTCGACTTCGTGAATTTTTCCAGCTTTTGCATTGAGGACATTGCGGGGCGCATCGTAGATTTCGTTATGCCGCCCGAGGTAACAGGAATCATGGACCACAACATTGTCGTCTGTTTTTTCTGTGACAGATAATTTTCCTTCGGCGATCAATGCTTCCAATAATTCAGAATGGTGGATCACTTCCAGATGAGCTCCGAATTCGGGATACTCGTTTTTCAGCGAGTTGAGGCAATGCGGGCAATGGGTGATGACTTTTTGCACACCTTGTTGCTGGAAGGTTTCCGCATTTTTGCTGGCCAGCATGTCGAACAGGTATTCGTTGCCTGCTCTACGGGCCGGGTCGCCGGTGCAACCTTCATCGTTCCCGAGAATGGAAAAGCTGACCCCGGCCTGTTTCAGGGCCTTGACCACGGATTCCGAAATTTTCTTACCGCGCGTATCGAACGAGCCGTTGCACCCGACAAAATATAAATATTCGCTGGGGTTGGCCTTGTCCCAGATGGGGACATCCAGTCCGTTTGCGGCCCAATCGGAGCGTGAGTTTCTGGGGAATCCCCATGGATTGGACTGGGTTTCCAGTGATTTGAAAGCGGCTTCGAACTCTTTCGGATAGCGGTCTTCACTCAGGACCAGTCCACGCCGGAGGTCGATCACTTTATCAACGTATTCGATCATTACCGGGCAGGCGGATTCACAGGCTCCGCAGGTGGTGCAGGCCCAGAGGGTTTCATCTGAGATTACTCCGCCGAGCAGGGTGATGTCGGAACCGGGCGGACCGTTAAGGTGATCGCGCAGGTCAACGGTCAATTGTTGCGGCGAAAGTGGTTTGCCTGTAGCCAGTGCCGGACAAGCCCGGTCACACCGGCCGCATTGGGTGCAGGTATGCAGGTCCAGCATTTGTTTCCAGGTGAAATTTTCCGCTTCTGTGGTCCCAAAACTTTCTTTTTCTTCATCTTCAAAGTTGATTCGATGCAAACCATTTCCCGGATTCAAGTTGGACAGAAAAACATTCGGGATGGCAGTCACAATATGAAAGTGTTTGCTACGCGGAAGGAGCGTCAGGAAAAAAAGGATGGCGGACACATGCGCCCAGTAGGCCAGGCTGTGCAGATGCCCGGTCCAGTCCTTTCCCAACAGGATGGGAACGAAAAGGGGAGCAAGAGGCCCGGAACCTTTAATATCCGGATGGAGAGCCAGAAAGGCTGAGTCGAATAAAACATCACTGACCATGATGATGAGTATCAGGCACAGAATAAGCAGGCCCTCACCAGAGAGTGTGAGGCGGTCGGGTTTAATCACCAATCTTCGGTAAAGCGCATAGAGAGTACCAAGAGTGACCATGAAGATCGCGCCATCCTTAACCCATAAATAAGGCAGGATCAGGGGGGCGGTACCGGAAAAATGAGAATCAATTTGTGGGAACAAGCCGACAATAAAAAACTCACCAGCACGGAAGAGGAGGATCAGGAATCCCCAGAATATCAGGGCATGCATCCAGCCCGATCTGGGCTCCTGTTGTAAGAGCTTTTTTTGCCCAATAGCGATGCAGAGAGTGGTGAAAACTCGTTTTAAGGGCTGGTCCAGCCGGTTTTCTTTCCCGGCTTTCAGCAGAAGGCTCAGTTTCGGCCAGGCACTCAGGGTAAAGGTGGTTAACGCGACCAGGATAAGAAAAACCAGAACCCAGGGTTGCAGGTCCGAGGGAACCCATTCGAAAGCACGATTGATATGTTTATCCATAGGTGGTGCCCCTTATCAGGGGGGAATCGGGTAAATTGGGCAAGGGCTTGATTGAGCCGAGTTAACCTATTGCTAGCCGGAAAAGTTATTGCTATCTGCCCCCGGCGGCTCGCCGGCCACGCCTAGTGGTGGTAGATTATTGTTTTTATTCGAGAATTGCTATTTTATTCGCAGTCCGGGTAATATATAATTATAATATAGAAGATTATCTCTTGTTCCAATCTGATTTTGGAGGTTTTCGACCTTGCTGAAATTCATGAGAATTCGAGTCCGGTTATTACCGATTTTGGTGTTTTTGTTGTTCCCGATTTCCGCATTATCGGTTCCCGTTGAAGATAGTTTTGACAGAAATCAGGCCGGGAACCATCCGGGAGTATTTCCTAAATGGGAAGGGACGCCTCCGCTGAACCCGGATCTTTACCCTAACTTGACAGATGGAATCAACGAACCGCATCCTTTGCCGACCCATGTCAGGCGGGATATTTACATCCAGTTGTTGAGAGTTGCGCCGATAGATCAGGTGCAAAGCAAGGTGTTCAACCAGGACAGGTTTAACAGCCTGCAAAGGATCGGGGTTTTGGGCTTTGAAAACAAGACCTTTGCGCCTTTTAAGGACGAATCTGCCGGGGACGTTGTATCCGGGCAGGCTTATCAGGAATTGAGAACGAACAAAAATTACTCTAATATTATTCCTCCACAGTTGATGGAGGATGCGCGGTTTAAAATTGTCAAAACCCCAGGCTCCGTAGCAGATCAAAGTCCGGTTGGTTCGACTGAGGAAACAGCACCGCTGGTTGTCGGCGATAAGGTTGACGCGGTGATGGTTGGAGCGGTCACAAAGTTTACCGACAGGTATATAGACCGGCAGGGAAGAGTTCAGAAAAGCATAGCCAGTGGCTTGGAGTTCACAGCGTTTTTAGTGGACCCCCGAACTCGGGAAGTTTTATGGGGAGCCCGGTTTGTGGGGAGCCAAAGGCCGGGAATTCAGAACTTCGACCAGCATAAAGGTCGCTGGCTGAGCAAGAAAGACTTTACCCGCTCTGCCATGAAATTTGTATTAAAAGAATTTAGAAACCGGGATTGACCGGCGAGCCGCCGCCCACTCCCGTGGGAGGGAACTGGGCAAGGGCTTGATTGAGCCGCCAATACTTTCTGCTCGCCAAATAAAGCAATGGTACACTGGCCCCACGCCTAGTGGCCACTCCCGTGGGAGGGTGTAATATCCCCGTCATTGACTTAATGCCCCGGAGGGGTAAACTAGCAACAACTCTCTACCCTATAATAGAGATTTCCCATTCATAACTAACTAGAACAATGAGTGAACCTTTTGATGGAACCGTTCCTCCGGAGCCTAATCCGGAGATAGACAAAAGAAGAAAGCTCTGGCGGAACATTTTTTTATTCAACCTCTGTGCTTCGTTGCTTTTAATAGGTATTTTCTGGTTACCTGCGAAGTTGGTGGGATTGAACGATTTTCTGAATTCCCCCAGTGTTAACCTTCCCGAAGAAGGCCAAGTGACCAAAAAACCTGAGGAAAAGGCAGAGCCTGCACCGAAGTCATTTACCAATCTAATGGCAACTCAGGTGACAACGGTAAACGCTTCTTCAGAAAAAGAGTATGTGTACTTTGACTTTTCCAGTGGCAAGCCGGTTCGTATTCTGGATACCTCATCCCTGGAATGGGATCTGGCTTTCAGAAGGGGTAAAGTGATATCTAACGGTGGTGCTTCGACCCGGCTGGGGGAAGCAGGCCTTCTCGACCTGGGTGAGGTTGAATTTGACACGGTGGCGGAAGTGCCCATGGATAATTATGTTCAGGATATCGCCACGAGCACTGAAACGGAAAGCCCGGTCTTGTTAAAATGGTACAATTATAATTACTTCACCCACAAACTTACCGCCAAGAAGAATATCTACGCATTACGGACCGCGAACGGTAAATTTGCCAAGTTTCAGTTTTTGAGCTTCTATTGTGACAATAAGGAGGCGGGGTGTGTAAAAATACGCTATGTGTATCAGGATAATGGGTCCAATAGCTTTGTGAGGGCAGGAGGTGCTCTTGCCTTGTCTGACACGACCCCACCGGAGCCCACTTGATAGCGGAAGGAAATTGCCGGGGTTCCCAAGACCGCTCTTCCCAAGCTCGATTTTTTCTGGTAAAAATAAGTTTCAGCTCTCTATTTCAGGGCAGAATGAGAAGCCTGTGACTGTAATTAATTTTGATCAAAATTTTGATTTGGAGAAAAATGAATGCCGACTTTAAAAGGTTTGTTGTTTAATCAATTTGCCGCCGAAGGCCTCTCCGCACTGGTTGCGGAAATGCAGTCTGAATATACTACGAAAAAAGGGCGCAGATTTAACCATGAAAATATCACCTACGAAATCAGCCGTCCTGCCCTGAAAGAAAATACCATTGAATTTGAGATCAGCTCAAAAATTCCGGAGGATGAAATTAAAACTCCCAAGGCGATGCAATCCTATTTCCAGCAAATCAAAAAAGTTCTGGGGAAAGGCAAGCGCAAGCCTGAGTCGATTGAAATGGAAAATATAGTCTGGGACTCAAGAAAGGAAACCGAAAAAAAGAGGGACTATGTAAAGCTTCTATATCGGTTTCCTTTGGATGACTTGTTCGACAATAAGGTGGTGGCCAAACTGCACGACAAAGTTATGAGCGGTCAGGCTGACCCTTCCACACCAGATTCTCCCAGTACTTTTACCAAGGCGGGCAGTGTGGTGTTGGGAGTTGTTCGTGAAAACATGCACCAGTTTGGTAAAGAAAGTTTAGTCAAATTGATGGAGGCCAATAAAGAGGTCAAGGTCTCCTCGAAAGGCTAACTCTTTATGGGGTCCATAAGGTATTTTTTGGGCAGGACATTGCAAGTGGTAGGTCTGGCTACCATCTCTGTGGTGGTTTTCATGTTCTTTACCCAGATGAGTATGGAACCCCTGCTGACCTGGTCGTTGATCGGCGTTTCCGAGTTTTATGGCGGAACCTGGTTGATGGGCAAAGAGGAAGGTTGACAGGCTTTTCCCTCCGGACAGGACAGTGCTCCTCCTCTATACAAATATAAATCCCCTGAAATTTATTCATGAAAACTCTTCTTGAGCAACCTGGTTTTTTGGCCCCATCGGGAACGATAGGGGCTGATGTCAGTTATCTGCTGGCACTCGTTTTTACTATCCTCTTTCTAATATCCTGGGTGATGGCCAAAAAGGCCCAGGGAACCCGGCACCATAAATTGATTCTGGTTTCCATGGTGTCGATGATTGTTTATTTCGTCGCCTACTATTATGCCCGGAGCCTGGGGGTTCTTTCTTTTGAAGGCCGGGAAGGTTTTGGCGGCCCTGATGACATCTACGAGAATGTTTTTGTTCCGGTACTGACCACCCATCTCATCCTGGTTACTTTGGGGATGGTTCTTGCCTTTTATATGATTCCGCAGGGATTCCGTGCCAGTGAAAATGCAGGTGGGGATTACCACTTGAAAACCGGGGAATTGAAAATGAAATCCCGGACATTCAAGATAGTCATGTTCACCATTCTAGGGTGCTGGGCTCTGGTTCAGGTATTGTTGCTGGCAACCCGGCAGAATCCGTTTGGAGCCAGTGTGGCGTATGGGATGATTTTCGCAACCGTTGCTTTGGTAGTCAGCCTGGAGAAATTGATCGAAAAACTGCTTCCAGAGGGGGCGAGACGGCACCGGATTCTGGGCCGAGCCACTATGGTCATTTTCGCCCTGATCCTGGTGACCAGCACCGCGACCTATCTCATGCTCTATGTTATTTATCCGCTGAAAGTCTAGCAGGGGGCTTAAAACCCGGTAAATGGGAAGATGCAGGAAGAAATAAGGCTCGGAAGGGGAAAATCTTTAAAACAAGGGGGTTTTACCCTTGACACCCCCTGATTTACCTGATAAATTTTGCCGGTTATATGACTTCGAAGTACATGAGCAGAAGGTATGTGGCGGCTAGCGCGTTAACTCCTAGTCCAATGTAAACGATGGTATCGAAAATTTTTCCGTCTTTGCTGGCCATGAAAAACCTCAAAAATTTGAATTTTTTTCTTTGAAATAAAAGAGATATACCCTATCATTCAGTTTTTAAAACTGTCAAGAATAAATTTTTTGAATAGCAAGTTAATTTAATTTTTTCCGGAGCAGACAATGGATTTAGACAAGATTAAGGAAAAAGCAGGACCCCTGATTTATATCGGAACCGTTATTTTCTCTTTATGGTTCTTCTATTGGTTTGCATCCGTTTGGCGGTAATCTCTTGAAAAGAGAAATCCGATCATTAATTTTTTTTGGGGGAGTTTAAGGGAATATGAGCGATCTTGCGGCTGACGAACAAAAAAAGTTTATCTCACCAAAGTCTGTTATCTGGTTTATCATTGCTTTGGCCTGTATGGGGGGTTATTACTTCCTGATTAACATCGGGCTGATGAAGGTTCAAGGACTTGATTTCTTCTACCTTTGGAGTTCAGGGTCTGGCGGCGGTCATTAATCCTGAATAACGGATATCGAAAATTATGGCAAGCCCTATGGGCTTGCCATTTTTTTTTGCCTGTTTTTGTGCTCACCCCCTCGTCAACAACCTGAATTTAAACCATGAATGAAAATCCCTCCTGCAGGATCTACCTCTTTCGTCACGGCGAAACCGCAAACTCAAAAGAAGTCTGCTTCAACGGACATTTCGATGTTGGGCTTTCGGCGAATGGAGAAAACCAGTTCAAAGAATGGGCTCAGGCTCTAAAGGATGAACCCTTCAAAGCCATCTACTCCAGCGACCTCAAACGAACCCAAAACAGTGCCCGACTACTGGGAGAACCGCAGGGACTTAAACCTGTAACCTATCCGGAACTGAGAGAGCTTTGTTTTGGGGACTGGGAAGGATTGAGCATTTCTGAAGTTGAGAAGAGGTATCCCAATCAACTGGAAGAACGCATGAAGAATATCGAAGCGTTCCAGGTAAACGGAGGGGAGACTTTTCGGCAACTGCAGGAAAGAGTGGTTCCCCGGTTTGAGAAAATTATTGCGCAACACCCCAATGAACAGATTGCCCTGGTTTGCCACGGTGGCGTGAACCGGGTGATCCTCTCCCACTTGTTGGAGATACCCATAAAAAGGATTTTCCGGGTCAAACAGGAATATGCGGCACTCAATATCATCCAGTATTATGGTGATGAGCCCGTGGTGGAGTTGGTGGGCGGCGTACCCGAAAATGTTATGACCGCTCCAAAAGATAAAAAAATAGCCATTCAGTAGAGAGCCTTTTTATGTAAGTCGAAAAACCGGAAAAGCGAGATGCTTCGAGGGCCTCAGCATGACGACTGCGGGGGTTTTTGGGGTGTCATCCTGAGCTAGTGAAATTTTACCTTTGCCTTCTTGCCCCGGAGGGGTATGTCGAAGGATCTCGGGGTTATGCAAAGCTCTCTTCAATAGGGATACCCTTATGGGAAGTTTTCTGATTCAGATTAAAAACGCGGATGTATACGTTGGTGGTCATCAGGCACTCAAGTCGTTGAGCTGGACCATGAACGAAGGTGAAAACTGGGCTGTGGTGGGCAACAACGGTTCCGGCAAGACCACCTTGATGAAACTGGTCTTCGGCGAACTCATCCCGGTATATGGAGGTCAGGTTCACTGGTTTGGCAAGCTGGAACACACTCCGCTTCTGGAGGTGCGTGCAAAGCTGGGTTATGTATCGGCTGAATACCAGAACAATTATGACCGCCCGGCACTGGGCTGGGAAGTGGTGGCCTCGGGGTTTTTCTCGTCTATCGGTCTCCACGAGCCGGTCACGCCAGCTCAAAAAGAGTCCGCACTCGAAGCCATGGCTCATCTCGGAATCGAAAACTTGAGCACCACTTCGTTTCGGCAAATGTCTTACGGAGAAGCCCGGCGGGTTTTACTGGCCCGGGCGATGGTTCACCGTACGAAACTGTTGATCCTCGACGAACCTTGCGCGGGTCTCGACATCCCTACACGCGAACGGTTCCTCAACACGCTACAACAGCTATCCCGAAAACATACCAGCATGATCTACGTGACTCACCGGATTGAAGAAATCATGCCTTGCATCACCCACGTACTTTTCCTCAAAAATGGAAAAATTGTAGCGCAAGGCAAGAAGGATGAGATGCTGAACACAAAAACCCTTTCCCACGCATTAGGCTGTTCCCTGACAGTAGAAAAAAAATCCGACCGCTACTGGCTGCTAGGCGCAGGGCCAACGCTGTCATCCTGAGGCACTCGAAGGATCATGCCCCGAAGGGGTACAGCGTAACGCTGTGATACCCCCATCACCTGTCATCCTGAGGCACTCGAAGGATCATGCCCGGCAGGGGTAGAAGGGTGAGGCAGAGGAAGAGCCCAACTTGCCCCTCAATTATTTCGATACATGTGCCTTTAAAATTTTAGATCCAATGATTTTATTATTTCCATGCGCATTTTTTTGCGCAGCCTTAAAATGTTTTGTGGCAAGGCTATGTTTGCCCAACTTATCCAAAGCCATTGCTTCGTTAAAATGGTACTCGCCTACACCAGAGTCCTCTTTGGAAGCCACCTGAAAATGACTTAAAGCCTCATCAAACCGGCCTATATTGAAATTGGAAATGCCCAAGGCATTTGCCATGCGCGCTGTTTCTTTCAGACCCTCCCGTTTCGGAGCAGCCAATGGAACCTCGGTAGTATTTACGATTTTGGGTTTCAAAGATAAAAGCTTGGCATGTAATTGCTCCCGTTCTTTATCAGGAACATCAAACTTCTTCAGCGAGACCATAATATGGTCAACAATGATGTAAAAATCTGTATCTGTAATACCCAGACCTACATGGACAACCTCCAGAGGTCGATTGAGAACTCTACAAGGGCCTCCTGTAGTGAAACACATGAGATTTTTGTTTTTCTGCCGCAATCGATTCCTTGTATCCGTTCCCATCCCAACAAAAAAATGTGAAATTCTGGGGTCCGCCCAGGACTTAGTAAGAAAATCGTCTATGACATTTGATATTACGTCATACCCACCCATTCGCACATACAGGGAACCTTCATCTACGGATTTATAAGCTTTTTTCTCCTGCCCATTTACAAGACTGGGGACAACCAGAAAAAGCACCATCATTGTCACAAACATTGTCTTCAAACTCATACCTGTTTTCATGACTATTCCTTTCATTTTCTATTGCCTATAATAAAATATTTTTCTAAACTATTTATCCCCTTAAATCAGGACTTCCCATAGGCACATTTAAATCCACCGAAAGTCGTCCAGATTAATCGAACCATTTTTTAAGGCCACAAGTCTGTTTGGGTCTTACCAAGAGTTTCTCCCTTTTATATTAGAGCCTTATCCCAAAAAAAAGATTCAATCCCAGCGATACAATATCCATACAATCCACAAAAAAGGGGTCAAGTCTACTCTTAGCTATAAAGTTGTAAGAGGGGCCATTAAGCCGAGGTCAGCGTTGTCAGCCAGATAAAGCCTTTACCCCTCCGGGGCACGAAAATTATGGAAGAATATAACGTGCACATTGCCACCGGCGGCTCGCCGGTTGCTATTTGATTTTGGACGGGGTAGAATTTTGCCTCTTGTACTAGTTTGAGGAAGACCGGAAATGAGAATTGCTGTTTTTCTAAGTCTGTTTTTGTTCGGATTTCAAGCTTCCACAGCCTGGGGTCTTGGTCCTGAGCAATGGTTTGAAGAGGGCAACCGGCTCAGTTCAGAGGGACGGTTTGAAGATGCGGTGGAGGCTTATCAGAAATCCATTGCCGCTAACTCTTTATCTCCGGTGGCGCATTATAATTTAGGGATTGCCTACAAGAACTTGAAGCAGTGGGACCAGGCGGCAAAGTCTCTTGAAAAGGCTGTGGAACTGGAACCTGTCAATATGGACAGCCGGGTTACCCTGGGTCATGTGTACAACATTCAGGAGCGATGGGCCGATGCGATCGGGCAACTCAACATTGTTGTTCACCGTAAAAAAGGCGATGCCCAGGCCCATGGAAACCTGGGTTGGGCCTATTACAATTATAAGAAGGGGCCGCCATTTAAGAAAATGGTGATTCTTAATCTATCCCAGGCCGTGAAATTGTTTGAAGGGCAAAACCTGCCTGAGGCCGCAGAGGCGACACGGAAAATTCTTGAAGAGGCCCGGAATAAATTCGGGCATTCATCAATCCAATAAGCAGACTTATTTTTTTAGAGGATACTATGAGCAAGATTGTTACCGTTATACCTACGCGCAGTGAGCACACCATCACATTCAAGGTGGACCGGACTTTATTGCCCTATGGCAAGAGCCTGCCTTTTTCCGAATCGGAGACAGCTGAGCTTCACCCTATGGCAGAGGCCCTGCTGGCTCTACCGGGAGTGAACAGCGCCTGGATCATGGCAGACGAAATCATGGTGACTAAAGAACCGGGTCTGCGCTGGGCCACCGTAAAACCAAAAGTGATGGAAACCATCCGTATGGTTTCGATTGACGGGTAGCAGGGGAGATTTAGTTTTCCTTGGTGCTAGGGCTTAAAGAACTCTTTGAATACGCGGGTCAGGGATTCATGGTCTTTCGTTCCAGCCATTTCACGGATGGAATGCATGGACAGCATGGGGTTTCCCACATCCACAGTGCGGATCCCAAGGTTAGCGGCTGTGACCGGGCCGATGGTGCTTCCACAACCCAGATCGGACCTCACCACAAATTTTTGCACCGGTATTTTTGCTTTCCGGCATAACGATTCAAACCAGGCACTTGATACCGCATCCGTGGCATAACGTTGCCCGGCGTTGCTTTTTATTACTGGCCCTGCGTTGATGAGCGGCATATGCTCGGCATCATGTTTGTCTGCATAATTGGGGTGGACGGCGTGGGCCATATCGGCAGATATAAAAAACGATTTGGCCAGGGCTCTTAAAAAACTTTCCCTTCCTTCATTCAGGCTGATTCGCTCCAACACATCTTTCAGGAAAGGGGAACCTGCCCCTTGCGCGGTTTCACTGCCGACTTCTTCGTGATCGTAAAACGCGATCACCCTTGTTGCCGGATCTTTCGCTGTGGATTCTGTCAACGCCTGCATGGCAGAGTGGCAACTGGCGAGATTGTCCAGTCGACCGGAGAAAACAAACTCTCCTTCCGGGCCTGCAAGTGTGCCTGGTTGCGTATCATATAAAGACAACTCCAGTCCTATAATATCGGCGGGACGGCATTTCAGTTCACGGGAGATCATTTTTTTTAGAATCTCATCGGCGGCGGATTTGTTTTGTACAGAAAAAATGGGAGGCAAATGGTTTTGCGCGTTGAGAATCAGTCCCTTTTTATTGACGTCGCGGTTCAGGTGAATCGCCAATTGCGGGATGCGTAATAAAGTTTGCTCAAACCGGATCAATTTGGAAATGGGCTTTTTCTTCCCAGCTAAAATTACCCGTCCGGCGAGGGATAAATCCCTGTCTGTCCAGGTAGAAAGAAGTACTCCGCCATACACCTCCACTCCCAGTTGCAGATAACCATTTTTGGCATAACCTGCATTTGGTTTTAGTCTGAGGTTGGGACTGTCTGTATGAGCACCGATAATTTTAAATTTCTCGCAGGATTTTGATCCCACCACAAATGCGATCAGGGATGAATCGTTGCGAGTAAGAAAATACCTGCCATTTGGAACAAGGTTCCAGGCATCGGTTTCTTTCAATTCTTTAAAGCCCTTGTCAGAAAGGGTGCCGGTCATTTCCTGCACGGCATGGAAGGGTGTGGGCGATCGGTCAATAAATTCCAGCAGGTTATGAATCGTTTTGTTTCCCTTTTTCATAAATGAGGTCTCCAACCACTAGGCGTGGGGCCAAGGAGCAATAGCTCTATTTGGCGAGCAACTGTTCTTCTCGGCTTAACGGGCTTTTGCCAGTTGCCACCACGGCTAGTGGCGTTAAAATAAAGGGTGATTTGGTTTTGCCATTTGTCGAGTTAGCTGTAAAATAAAATTACTTTTTGGGAGTATTTTATCATGGGTCTTTTAATCAAAGCCGATTTTAAAAAGAAACTGGATATCAAACTTTATCGGTTTGATCCCAAAAATCCCAAGCCAGAATACCACGCCGAAATTTTTTGTGAAATGTTTTCCCAGTTCCCGCAGTTCAAGGCCCATGTTGCGGCCTATATTGAAAGGAACTATTGTTTTGTGGTCAACGATGAAGACCATGCCGACCCCAAATCCCTCCTCGACATTTTAAAGACCGATGAAGTCAGGAAGTTAAATGAATGGGTTTTACTCCGCAACAAACCCGGCACTGTAACCCGAGAAAAATAATCCCACGGTCATACCCTTAATTATAGAGGCCAGGTTTTCTTGTGAGTAATGGTCTCCAAAGCTTTAAAAATTAAGGCTTAATTATATTGAAATTGTATGTAAAAATGATTTATCTTGAATCGGATATAGCTGTTAACGGTGAGATACTATGGCAGACGGTAAACAGAAGTTTGTTAAAATCCTGGTTGTTGAGGACGATGAGGCTTCAAGGATCATCCTTGCACGGTTTTTAGATCAGATGGGTTTCTCAAACTTGGTTCTGGCTGGAAATGGCAAGGAGGCCCTTAAAGAACTTCATTTGAGCCAGGTTAATTTGATCATATCTGATTGGCGGATGCCCGATATGGATGGATTGGAATTTTATTGGACTGCTAAAAATGCAGGGCTTCTTGATAATACCCCGTTTTTAATGGTTTCTGCGGAAAGCGAAAGAGGTAAGGTCATTGAGGCGTTGCGGGCTGGAGTGAGTGACTACATTGTGAAACCGGTGGACTTAAAAACCCTCAAAGACAAGGTAGAAAAACTTCTAGGCTCGAAAGAGTAAATCCCCCCCCCAATAAATTCCCCGCAAAGTTGTAGTCAAGAATGGGCTTGGCCCCTCACCCCTTGATGGAATAAACCCTCGCCATACAGTATCCTTACCTCTATGAATGCCAAGCCACTCACATTCATGCTTTCTCTAACTTTTTTGTTTCTCTTCTCTGGTTTAGTTTCTGGTGAGGAACCGGAAGTGAAAAAGAAATATTGGGATAATGGGAAGTTAAGGAGTGAAAAACATTACAAAAACGGAAAACTAGAGGGTCTTCGGACTGGTTGGTATAAAAATGGACAGAAAAAAAGCGAGTACCATTATAAAGAAGGGAGAATGGATGGTTCCTGGACTAAATGGTATGAGAACGGACAGAAAAAGTCGGAAGGGCATTACAAAGAGGGAACAATAGATGGTCTTTTGACTTGGTGGTATGAAACCGGAGAGAAAAAATGGGAGGGACATTTCGTAGATGGGAAACCACAATCCCACTCCCGTGGGAGGGAATAGGCAAGGGCTTTTTTGAGCCGAGGAATAATTGCGTGGGTTGCGTCAGAGACCTACATCATAATATCCATCTTGTCAGCACGAGCGATCAGTAAAGATCCTAGAAACTTTTTTGAGATATTTTTTTTCAAAACCATTTCCTGCGGCACATCCCACATTCCCGAAGTATTGACCAGAAAGGGCAAGTACCAGATAAGACCATGCAGGCTGGAGAGCGGGTTAACCTTTAGGGAAATCTCCATATTGGTCGTTGCGCGAGGTCCGACTCGCCGGGTCAAAATATGGTGTTTTCTCGTGTCACCGAGCTTGCCATCAAATATTTCAATAAAAGGCTTGCCGACCAATTTGTCCGCCTCATACCCCAAAATACTGACCGATTCATTGGTGAAACAAATGATTCCATCAGGATCGACATGGAAAACCATGTCGGACATTGATTCCACGATCCTGCGGTATTTTTCCTCGCTCTGTTTCAGTTCCTTGTAGCCGGAGTCAATGACATCGAGATCTGCCCGGTTTCTTTGTGACAGGGTTTTTAAAATATCCCAGATGACTTTAGTGTTGGCGCCGATGTAATTAAAAAAAGTTTCTTTATCTATTTCCAGTAATACCGAATCGGTAACTGCTCTGACACTGGCAGAGCGGGGTTTGGATTCCAGCAGTGACATTTCACCAAAAAAATCGCCGACCTCCCTGAAAGCAATGTGCTTGTGCTGTTTGTACACTTCCAGTTTTCCGTCAAGGACGATAAACATGCTTTCTTTAAACGAATTTTCAGCAAAAAGGATCTGACCTGCCTTCATTGGATGGCTCTCGCAGGCATATACGAGATACCACAGGTCATCATCCCGAATAAATTTGGAAAAAGAAACCTGCTTTAAAGCAGCTATTTTCTGATCTGGATTCATACGAATAAAATAAAGGAATTAATATCGGCCTAAAGATAATGTACGCTTGTTGGCTTGGGTTGGCAACTCAATAACGGGGATTTGTGGGGAGGGAACAACTTTGGTGGGTTGATGGTCCTCCCTTTGACCAGTTAGCCGCCGATGGCGTGCATGGCGCGGTCGGGTTGTTTGAAATCGTCCAGGTTGATTTTGTGACCGGGCTCTTTGACCAGAACCGCTTGCTGGATGGCTTCGGCGATGGCCGTATCGGTCGCGCCATTTCGGATCAGGTCTTTCAAGTTGTGTTCATTTTCTGAAAACAGGCAGGTTCTGAGCTTGCCATCGGCTGTCATGCGGATGCGGTTGCAATGATCGCAGAACGGATTGCTCACCGCTGTGATAATGCCAATTTTTCCCTTCCCATCAGCGAAGTTGTATTCACTGGCTGGGCCGATTTCCAGTGAGTTGTCGATCGGCACCAGTTCGTATTTTTCCTTGATGAGTTCGACAATCTCATGTCCGAACAGGACTTTGTCGCGTTCCCAGACCTTATCTGCATCCAAAGGCATGAACTCGATGAAACGGATCTCGAAGCCATCGGACCGCCCCATTTCAATCAGGCCCATGATCTCGGATTCAGAAAAATTGCGCACTGCCACGGCGTTGATCTTTATCGATTTGAATCCGGCATTACGCGCCGCATCCAGGCCATCCAGAACGGATTGGAGGCAGTCCCTGCGATTGACATCGCGGAACTTTTCCGGGTCGAGCGAATCCAGGCTGACGTTCAGCCTTTTTAATCCGGCATCCAACAGGCCTTGTGCCTGGTCTTTGAGAAAAAAGGCGTTGGTGGTCATGGCGATATCGTCAATGCCATCCACCGTGTTCAGCATTTTGATCAGACTCGGCAGGTCTTTTCTCATCAGCGGTTCCCCACCGGTCAGGCGAATACGGTTGATTCCCAGTTTGGAAACGACCGTCACCACACGTTGGATCTCCTCAAACGTCAGCAGGTTGCTTCGGTCCATGAATTCTACGTTATCTGCCGGCATACAATAAGTGCAGCGGAAATTACAGCGATCGGTAACGGATATTCTGAGGTTGACGATGGTTCGTCCCATTCCATCGACAAGTTTGGGTGAATCGCTGGCCATTGAGAAATCCTTATGCTCTAAGGGGCACCTGCCGGGACCGCTTCTTAATACAACGGAACCGACAACTGATCCGGATTTAAGTGTGGTTAAATTATAGCTTTTTTGGCCTGCGGATGTATAGGATAAGTTTACCCCCCCCCACTCGGCGTGGCCGGCGAGCCGCCGGTGGCAAAGAGCAATAGCCTTATCTGGTAGCCGTGATATTCTTCCTTAGCCCTCGTGCCCCGGAGGGGTAAAAAAGTTGTCTCGGCTGAAAATAACATGGCCCAATTCCCCTCTGATAAGGGGGGCTAGGGGGGTTGCTTTTGTCGTCACCCTGAGGCTCTCGAAGGGTTAACTTGATTCTCCCCTGCCAGTGGCCCCACAAAAGTTGGAATATAAAGAACTTTACCGGACCAAATGCATCTTAAAATTGTTGAAAGGGTTGTATTTGATATATAATTGAGGGCACGGGTACAATCTGGATAGCTGGGTTGTCCCCAGGGTTTTAATCAGGTAAAGCTTTTAAATTTAAGGATTTATTCGTGTCTGTCGTAGAAGAAAAATTTTCGGCAAATTTTGAGGAAAAAGCCTCTGCTATCAAGCATCGAGGGGCTTATTATCAGGAGGATGCCGGTGAGAAGGGTATGGCGCTTCTCGAAGCCAAGTTTAAAGACACCAAGCTGTATTGGCTGGTGGATGTTCAGGAAGACCGCATTTTCAGTGCCCGATTTTTTGCTTATGGCGGCAAGGTTTCTCTGGTGGTTGGCGAAACGCTTTGTACCATGGTTGAAGGGTTGACGGTGGAGGAAGCGTGCTCACTTTTGAAAACCGATGTGGAAGCCAGGCTTCGTGACGAACCGGAAGTGCCTTCGGTTCCCGAGTCCAGAATGAAGGCTTTTGATACGGTTGAAGAACTGCTGAAAATTGCCAGGGAGCAATATCCTTCGGCGAAGGGGGTTGCCATCGCCAGCGCGTCCATTGATAAGGCCGATTTTCAATCCACTGCGGAATTGAATCTGGCGGCTCAGGCTTGGCTGGGGTTGACGAAGGAAGAGCAGAAGCAACAGATAGAGATTGTTTTGGATGAGTATATTCGCCCGACCCTCATGAATGACGGGGGTAACGTCCAGGTTCTGGATGTGACGGACGGTGAGAAAATTTTAGTTCAATACCAGGGCGCGTGCGGCAGTTGTGGGTCTTCTTTGGGAGCCACCCTGTCGTTTATGGAATCGACCCTGCGTAAACATATCTACAACGAGTTAAATGTTGTTCCACAGGTTTAACGGGGTTGACTATGAGTAACGAACAAAACACTGTTTCAGATATTCTTGATGATGATACTTATAAATATGGGTTCACGACCGATGTCGAATCGGAGACCTTTGCTAAAGGGTTGGATGAAGATGTTGTTCGTGCCATTTCCAAGAAGAAGAACGAGCCCAAATTTATGCTCGATTTTCGGCTCAAGGCGTTTGCAAAATGGAAAACCATGAAAGAGCCGGAATGGCCGAATGTTCATTACCCGCCTATCGACTTCCAGAACATTTCCTATTATTCGGCGCCGAAGAAAAAGAAACAATTGCAGAGCCTGGATGAAGTCGATCCGGAGGTTATGCGAACTTTCGAGAAACTCGGTATCCCTCTGGACGAGCAAAAGAAACTGGCTAATGTTGCGGTCGATGCTGTGTTTGACAGTGTCAGTGTGGCCACTACCCATAAGAAAAAGCTCATGGAAGTGGGCATCATTTTCTGTCCAATTTCTGAAGCCTTGCAGGAATATCCGGAGTTGGTGGAAGAGTATCTCGGCACCGTGGTTCCCGTGGGCGATAATTATTACGCCGCGCTGAACAGTGCCGTGTTCACCGATGGTTCGTTTGTCTATATTCCTCCGGACACGATCAGTCCCATGGAAATCTCGACTTATTTCCGCATCAATACTGAAGAGACGGGGCAGTTTGAGAGGACGCTGATCATCTGCGCGGAAAACAGTTATGTTTCTTATCTGGAAGGATGTACCGCACCGCAATTCGATACCAACCAGTTACACGCCGCAGTGGTCGAACTGGTGACCCTTGAAAACGCAGAGATCAAATACAGTACCGTTCAAAATTGGTATGCCGGAGACAAGGAAACCGGTAAGGGCGGCATCTATAACTTTGTTACCAAACGGGGTAAATGCCAGGGCGACAATTCCAAAATTTCATGGACGCAGGTAGAGACCGGATCCGCCATCACCTGGAAATACCCGAGCTGTATTCTTCAGGGCGACAATACCAGCGGGGAATTTTATTCCGTAGCGTTGACCAATGGGCATATGCAGGCTGATACCGGAACTAAGATGATCCATCTCGGTAAAAATACCCGGTCGAGTATTATTTCCAAGGGCATTTCCGCCGATCACTCCAGCAACAGCTACCGGGGTCAGGTGAGGGTGGGCAAGAAAGCCGCCAATGCGAGAAATTATAGCCAATGCGACAGCATGCTGGTCGGCGATAAGTCCAGTGCGCACACATTCCCTTATATAGAAACCGCCAACAGTTCGGTTCAGGTCGAACACGAGGCCTCCACTTCGAGAATCAGCGAAGATCAGCTGTTCTATTTTGAGTCGAGGGGAATTTCCCGTGAAAATGCGATTGAGGCGGTAATTAGCGGATTCTGTAAAGAAGTTTTCAAACAACTACCGATGGAGTTTGCCGTTGAGGCGCAGAAACTGCTGACTCTGAAGCTTGAAGACAGTGTCGGTTGAACGATTTTGGTATCAGGCAAAAAACATCGGCTTTGAGTAAAATTTCCCCCTGTGTGGATTCTCGTGGCGTGATATGGGTTTTAGAGAACTTGCAGGGCTTTTTTTGTTTATAGAGGAGAGGTAAATAATTAATGATTGAAATCAAAGATCTGCATGCGAGTGTTGACGGGACTGAAATCCTGAAAGGCATTTCCCTTTCGATTAAAAAAGGCGAAATTCACGCGGTGATGGGTCCCAATGGCTCGGGGAAAAGTACCTTGGCTAAAATTCTTTCTGGCCACCCTGCTTATGAGGCCACGGGCGGGGAGGTTTTGTTTGAAGGAAAAAACCTTTTAGACCTGGATGCAGAAGAACGCTCCCTGGCTGGAATTTTTATGGGATTCCAGTACCCGGTGGAAGTGCCGGGAGTGAATAACGCCGAGTTTCTGCGTATGGCTTTTAATGCCCGAAGAGTCAAAGCCGGTGACGATGAAATGGACCCTCTGGACTTTGACGAACTACTTTCTGAAAAAATGAAAATGCTTGGAATGGAAAAAAAATACAAGGAAAGAAGTCTCAATGATGGTTTTTCTGGCGGCGAGAAAAAGAAAAATGAGATTTTACAGATGGCGATTCTCGAACCCAAGCTTTCTGTCCTCGATGAAACTGACTCCGGACTCGATATCGATGCTCTGAGAATTGTCGCGGAAGGTGTGAACAGTTTGCGTAGCGAAAATAACGCGCTCATTCTCATCACGCATTACCAGCGTTTGCTGGATTACATTAAACCCGACTTCGTTCATGTCCTCAGTCAAGGCAAGATCGTCAAATCGGGAGATAAGGCGCTGGCGCTTGAACTTGAATCCCAGGGGTACGACTGGGTGACGACCGCGAATTGAGGAGAAGGTATGTCGGATACGCTTGTTGAGTCCAGTGCCGAGTCGGCGTTCCTGGATCTACATAAAAAACATTCACAGCAAGGAGCTCTTGCCGAACTTCAGCAAACTGCGCTGAACCGGTTTGAGTCGCTCGGGTTTCCCCGTTCCAAACATGAGATGTTCACCTTTGTGAATACAAAGGGACTGGTGGAAACTTCTTTTAATCTTCCCGATGATTCTGGAAGGGTCTCCGAAGATTTCATTGCCGGCAATATTTATCCGGGATGTGAGCACCAATGTCTGGTTTTTGTCGATGGGGTTTTCAACGGCGGCTTGTCACGGATTGATGGAGTGAGTGCCAGCCTCATGCCTTTGTCTGAAGCCATGTCGGAACAGCAACTGAAAGATTATTTGTCGGAAACGGCAGAGAATGAAAACGATGCGTTTGCTTCTCTCAGCACGGCGTTTTGTAGTGAGGGGCTGGTTTTCAAGATAGACGACAACACACAAATTCCCGGAACGGTACAAGTCCTTTTTGTTTCGACGGATAGAGATGCCGGGCCGGTTATGCATGCCCCGCGACTGGTTTGGCAGTTGGGTAAATTATCCGAAGTCAAAGTGATCGAAAAATTTGTTGGCACCGAGGGAGGTTATTTCATCAACTCGGTTCAGGATTGGTTATTGGCGGAAGGCGCAGGGGTTTCATTGACGCAGATTCAGGCAGACCCTTTTGATTCCTGGCATTTTTCCAAAACCCGTATTCACCTGAATAGAAATTCCAGGTTTTATTCCTCAAATGCATCCTCAGGAACTCAGTTGGCTCGACATCATTATGAGGTTCGGCTCAAGGAGGAAGGTTCGGAGTTGAGATTGAACGGAGTCAGCGTGCTGGATGGCAAGGAACAGGTGCATAATTATATCCGCATCTATCATGAAGCGCCCCAATGTATCAGCCATCAGCATTTTAAAAATATCGTCAATGGGCACGCGCGTTCCAGCTTCGATGGAACCGTGATCGTCAACCAGGGCGCGCAATCGACCAGTTCCGACCAGTTGATCAACAATCTCATGCTTTCCGATGACTGCCATGCGAATAATAAACCCAACCTGATGATTTTTGCCGATGATGTTAAATGCACCCACGGTGCGACCACCGGCCAAATTGATGAGGATCAATGGTTTTACCTGCAAACGCGCGGCCTGTCTGCCAAGGCGGCGAAAGCGCTTCTCACCCGAAGTTTTGCACAAAGTATTATCCAGACCATTGAGTTTCCGGAAGTCGTGGAGGAACTGAATGACACACTTCTTATGAAACTGGAGGCCGCTAATGTCTGACACCAGTGTGAGTATTACGGGAGATGTTTTGGATGTAGAAAAAATCCGTAAGGACTTTCCGATCCTTTCCCAATCTGTCCGGGGAAAACCCCTGATCTATCTGGATAATGCTGCAACGACCCAAAAACCAATATCGGTTATAGAGCGAGTTCGTAATTTTGATGCGGAAGAATATGGCACTGTCCGGCGTGGGACTTACAAATTGAGCGAACAGGCCACCGAGTTATATGAAGGGGCGCGCCAGAAGGTAGCCGATTTTATGGGCGCAGAAAAAAAGGGCGAAATCGTTTTCACCAGCGGAACCACCCAGGCTATTAATTTGGTGGCACATAGTTTTGGTAAGCGGTTTGTCAATGAAGGCGATGAGATCATCATTTCAAATATTGAACATCACGCCAACACGGTTCCCTGGCAGGTACTTTGCGAAGAGCGGGGTGCCAGGCTCAAGGTCATTCCGGTGAATGATGAGGGTGAACTGGTGATGGAGGAATATGAAAAACTCCTTTCATCCAAAACCCGCATGGTGGCGGTCAATCATGTTTCCAACGCGCTGGGAACGATCAATCCGGTTAAGGAAATCACCCAAAAGGCTCATGCTGTGGGAGCCCGGGTGTTGATAGACGGAGCGCAAAGCTCAGCGCATATGAAACTGGATGTGCGGGATATTGACTGCGATTTTTATACTTTTTCCGGCCACAAGATGTATGCTCCCAGCGGTGTTGGCGGAGTTTATGGCAAGATGGATGTTTGGGAGGAAATGCCACCTTACGTGACCGGTGGGGACATGATCATGCAGGTGACACTGGAAAAAACCACTTACGCCAAACCTCCCGCCCGTTTTGAAGCGGGAACGCCGCCCATCACGCAGGTTATTGGGCTGGGTGCGGCCATTGACTATCTTAATGAAATTGGCATGGATAAAATTGCCGATTACGAAAACGCTCTCCTCGAATACGGCACCCGGTTATTCAAAGAGATTGAAGGGGTGCGAATTATTGGAAACGCTCGCAGTAAAGCCAGCATCATTTCCTTTTTCAGCGACTCCGCACATCCTCATGATATGGTCCACTTTCTGGATCAGGACGGAATAGCCTGTCGGGGTGGGCATCATTGCGCTCAGCCAACCATGATCCGCTATGGAGTGCCAGCCACAACCCGGGCTTCAATGGCTTTTTATAATAAACCGGAAGAGTTGGATGCACTGGCTGAAAGCGTGAAAAAATGCGTCCAGTTTTTTTCGTGATATAATTCTTCTCCACTTTGATTTTATAGCGATTTCATGTCTTACGATAACGAACTTTACCAGCAGGTCATTCTTGACCATAACCGCAAACCCAGAAACTTCCACGTTATAGAGGATGCCAGTCACTCCTGTCATGGTGTGAACCCTCTTTGTGGCGACGATATCACCGTCTACCTGAATGTAGGCGAAGAAAAGATTGATGAGGTCAGTTTTCAGGGTTCCGGTTGCGCGATTTCAAAAGCCAGCACCTCCCTGATGACAACTTTTCTGAAAGGCAAGTCGGTGGAAGAAGCCCGGCAAATCAAGGATGAATTTCACAAGATGATTCTGGGAGAGCTGGACCCGGAAAAAGATGAACATCATCTGGGTAAACTGACCCTGTTTATGGGAATCCGCGAATACCCGTCACGTGCAAAATGCGCCAGCCTGGCCTGGCATACTCTTGTCGGTGCATTGGATAAGAAATTTGAAGGTATCAGCACCGAATAACCCGGAGGACGCCCGACCGTGCCTTCTAAAACCATCCCACATAACCTCGATTCCCTGACTCGCCCCGGTGACCTGGTCAAGAAGCTTGATGGGGAAAGCCTGATTTGCACCGCCTGCGGACATTTATGCAAGCTGAAACCGGGGCAGAGAGGGATTTGCAAAGTGCGGTTCAATTCTGAAGGCACCTTGATGGTGCCTTTCCGTTACTCAGCCGGTCTGCAGAACGATCCGATCGAAAAGAAACCTTTTTTCCACGCGCTTCCGGGCAGTCTGGCACTGAGCTTTGGCATGCTGGGTTGCGATTTTCGTTGTGCCTATTGCCAAAACTGGTTCACCTCACAAAGCTTGAAAGATGAGGCTTCCACAGTTCGTGCTATTCCCGTTACTGCCGGAGAAATTTGCGATCAGGCCCAGCAGCAGGGCTCCAAGGTGGTGGTATCGACCTACAACGAGCCGCTGATTACCAGTGAATGGGCGGTAGAAGTTTTTCAGGAAGCGAAGTCAAGGGGACTCGGCACCGCCTATGTCTCCAACGGACATGGCACACCTGAAGTGCTGGAATATCTGCGTCCGTGGATGGACTTGTTCAAAATAGATTTAAAAAGTTTCTCCGAGAAGGAGTACCGTCGTCTGGGAGGGAATCTGTCAGCCGTGTTGGAAACGATTCAATCTGTATACGCCACAGGAATATGGCTGGAACTGGTGACCCTGTTGGTTCCCGGTTACAACGACTCCGATAAAGAGATGGCCGAAATTGCCGAATTTATCGCGGGCATTTCTCCCACTATCCCCTGGCATGTAACGGCGTATCATCCTGATTACAAAATGCAGGATCGGGGACGTACCCCGGTGGATACCCTTTTGCGGGCCACCCGGCACGGAAAGGAAGCCGGACTGCAGTTTGTTTATTCCGGTAATTTGCCGGGACAGGTGAAAAATACCGAGAATACCTATTGTCCTCACTGTCAGCAACTTCTGGTCGAAAGAAAAGGATTTCGAGTCTTGTCCGTTCATTTAAAAGGGGAGAGTTGCCCCTCCTGCAATGTTCCGGTGCCGGGCCGGTGGATTAAATCTTTTTAATATTTGTAGAAGATAATAATTTGATTTATAAAGAAGTCCGATACGTGTTTTATAGGGTTGCAACGGACTAGAGGTTGCGTTCTATATGGCAGGATAAAAAATGGGAGATACTTGAGATGTCCAGAATGAATCCGGTGAAGCCAATTGTTTTATTTCTTTTTTTAGTATTTTGCTTTGGTTTATTTGCGGGAACGGGTTTGGCAAAACCCGAATCAGGAGACGGCACCTCGCAAAAATGGGCTCAAATTAACGGGTTCCGGTCCGCTCAATTCGGTATGAATGAGCGGGATATATTAAAAGCCATCAAGAGTGATTTTGGAATAGGAAAAAAACAGGTTTCCCGGCAAGTCCACCCGAATGAAAAAACCATTACACTGGGAATCAAGGTCTCAAAGCTTTTACCTGAAAGCGGCCCGTCAAAAATATTTTATATTTTGGGTCATAAATCCAAGCGTCTGATTCATATCAATGTCATTTGGGGAAAACCGGTTACGAAAGACCCGAACGCAGAAGCCGTGGTGGCAACCGCCAACCAGTTACGCAACCATTTTGTGCAGAAAAAATACCAGAAAGAAGGATTAGCTCTCAATGCTCAACTAGGTGAAGGGGTGATTCTGGTATTCCAAGGCAAAGACCGCAAAGGAAGAGCCGCAAGATTGCTATTGAGTAACCCGAAATCAGAAGATGATAAAAAAGCCGGTGAAAATATCGCACTTACTCTCTCTTATATCGAAAAACCGGAAGATCCGGATGTATTTAAGATCAAAGAAGGAGATTTTTAAATCCTGAAACATTTTGATTAAAAGCAAGTTATTTCATTATCCTCCCACCAATTAGGTGGGAGGATATTTTTTTGCTCTTTTACCCTATAATACTCTCGGCTTTTTGTAACCAAAGTAAGTTTTCATCAGTCGAGGTAAGAGTATTTTTAGGACAAAACACATAACGGGTCTGCACAAGAGTAAAGGACTGCTCTATTTTTCCTGTCTCACGGCAGGATGGATTTTGTTAATGGCCCTTCCAGTCTGGGGACAGACCGATCCTGGAATCATCGAAAAGTCTCTGCGCAAATCCCGTCCCGAGTTTCAACCCCCGCCTGAAGAAGTTGTCCCAGATATCCAGGTTGAAGATAGCCGCGAGCTGATTGATGCAGGCGCAGGCCCCACATTTTTTGTGCGGGAAATAAAGGTTGAAGGCAATACCCTCATCAGCTCAGAAGAACTGGCACCGCTTTTAGATGTTGGTGAAGGCGAAAATATGACTTTGGGAATCCTCACCCTGTATGCCAACGAGGTGACCGCCGCCTACGCGGTGCAGGGTTATTTTCTCGCCAGGGCGTTCATCCCGGCACAAGAGATTGAAAACGGTGTGATAGTCCTGCAAGTGATAGAGGGAAAGCTGGGTGGTATTGAAATAAAGGGGAATAAAAAAAATTCTTCCGAACAATTTGTCCAGCGAATGGAATCCCTGCGTGACGAAGAGGTTTTAAACGAGTCGGCTCTCGAAAGGGTGTTGCTGGAACTGAATAGTTTGATGGGGGTCCAGGTGCGTTCGGTTCTTCGTGCGGGAGAACTTCCCGGAACCACCGATCTGGTCCTCCAGGTTAAGGAGGGAAGGTCCTACACCGCCAGCCTCGATGTAGATAATTTCGGCTCCCGGTTTACGGGTCCGGTGAGAACAGGGGTCACCGCTACCGTAGGAAACCTGTTCAAACTTGGGGACCAGTTTTCACTCCGTATTGTCCAATCAGACCAGGGGCAGGACTATTTCCAGCCTTCTTTTTTGTTTCCAGTTACCAATCGCGGCACTACGGTAAAGGTTTCGTTCACCCATTCGGAGCATGACTTGGGAAGCAATCTTAAAAGCCTGAGATCAGGTGGGTCCTCACAAATTTTTGCGCTGGAAGCCAAACATCCCCTGCACCGTTCGCGCACAGCACAGTTGTATGTGAAAGGCGGAATGGAGGCGAGAAATTATACCAACGAACAACTGGGGGAGAACACCAGTGATGACAGGTTGTTCGATATTTATTTTGGAGTGGGAGGAAACTTCAGCGATGCATACAAAGGCAGGAACTTTTTTGATTTCCAGGCCAAGTCCGGTTTTACCGAAACCAATAACAAGGAAAAACTGAACTCAAGAACCAACGGGCAGGGCGATGTGACTGTGTTTAGCACAAGTTTGGTCCGTTACCAGAACGCCAGCATCCTCAACAACGAAATACCCGAATTCATCAACAAAATACCCGGATTTTTTATTTTGAAAGCCACGGGCCAGTTTACGACAGCGCGGGTTTTATCTCCCGACCAGACTTCTGTTGGTGGTTTCGGCTCGATACGAGGTTTTGCCCTGTCTGAATTTTCTGGTGACCACGGGTATACTTTTTCCCTGGAATACAATTACTCATTTCCATTTAAAATGCCGGTCTATGCAGGCTGGAAGGATAAGGATATCAATGCTACCCTGCTTGGTTTCATCGATCATGGTAAAGTATTTGTAGAAGATGCGGAATCAGGCGAAGATCACCAGGCCATCACCGGGGCGGGATTCGGATTCAAACTCAATATGCCAGCAAAAGATGAAGCTTTAGCCTCGACCAGTTTTTCGTTAATATGGGGGATACCCGTTATGAGTGGTGTTATTCCAGCAGATAGAAGTTTTGGAACTCTTTATTTAAGTGGTTTGATCTCTTATTAAAATCTAAAGGGAAGATCCAATGAAAGCTTGCAATTTGATATTCCGCCACAGGAGCGCAGTCAGGCTGATTTGGGTTTTCTATATATTGTTCCTTTCTTTTCCTGGTTTTTCTTTTGCCGAAGAAAAGTCGGTTGGAAAAATCATTGGCATTATCGGTACGGTCGAAATTCTGGTTGGTGAACCGGTGGCCCAGGTTAAAAAAGGCGAAGCCCAACAAGCCTCGGCTGAAGTTTGGGAAAAGGTGAAAAAGAAACAACCTATCTACACCAAAGATACCTTCCGGACCGGGCGAAAAAGCCGTCTCAAAATCCTCTTCGAAGATAAAAGCCTGATGGCTCTTGGGCCAAAGACCCGGATGTCTGTTAAATCCTATCTGTACAAACCCAAAGACAAACTGCGTCAAGGGGTTATCGGCATGGCGCATGGTCTTTCCATGTACATAGTTAATAAATCGCAGAAGAATAAAAAATCCTCGTTTCGCATTGTGTCGCCTACCGGAAACCTTGCCGCTCGAGGTACCCAGGGTTATATCAGTGCCAGTAACGAAAAAACGCTAATCGCCAATCAGGCGGGGAAAGTGTTAGTCAGTAATAGTGACCCCAATGTGGGGATGGAACGCAAATCCCAATGGTTCGAGTTTGAAGAAGGATTCGAACCCTTTTTCTCCACTGCAGGCTTTGATGAGGGAATGGATTTCTTTGCCCAGGTTCCCGGAGGGAACGAGGTGCCGGTAGGTGCCATGCAAAAAACCACTATTTTGCAAGGCCAGCCGCCGACCGCACCGGTGCCATTGACTCCGGGGGAGTTGCAGGCCATCCGCAATGTAGTCCTGGCGAAAGTAGGAGGGAGTTCAAAAAATAAAGGCTTGATCAAGGTCGAAAAAAAGAAGACCAAAAAAAAGAAAAAAAAGAAAAAACAAAAAAAGAGTAAAGAGAAATCTTCCAAATCAGAAACTTCAGAATCGAGTGAGTCAGAAGAAACCACCGAAGAGTCGAGCGAATCCGAAGAGACCACTGAGTCCGAAGAAACCACCGACGAATCGAGTGAGTCAGAAGAGACCGTTGAGTCCGAAGAACCAGCCGGCTCTGAAGAATCGATTGAGTCCGACGAACCTGTAGGTTCTGAAGAAACGGCAGGAACCCAGGAATCTGCCGGAGAGGTTGATGCAGGAGGCGACTCTGGTTTTGATTCCGGGTTTATGAGTGAATTTACCGAGGGTGCCGTTCCCGAAGGTAGTTTTGGCACGACTGAAGATTTTTCCACCGGCGTTGACGTCTTTGATGACTCAAGCACTGAAAGTTGTAGCGGGTAAGCCCATTATTGCCTGCCAAATCCCTTGAAGATTCGCCAGTTATTGATGTATCTAAAAAAAGTCCTTCCCCTGCATTGCTTTACATCTCTCCTTTAATTACAATCACATGGCTGGAGCAGTCGCGATGACTTTACATATTGCGCCAAGGGTTCTTTCAGGTCTTTAGAATTGTCTCATGCTGTTTTAAGGGGAGAACGGCATTTTGATTTCGGAGCGCTCTAAAAATTTCAGGACTTCCAAATTCTTTTCCCGCAAAATGAAAAGAAAGTCCCTCCTATTCTTGCGTCACCTCGCAGTTGTATTCCTGGTCTGGTTGGTCGGCGGTTTTCCCACACTGGTCTTTGCCTTACCGGAAGACGGGCAGATCGTCTCCGGTTCCGGTTCCATCACCGAACCTACTTCCACCTCCATGCAGGTAGACCAGTACACCGGACAGATGATCGTCAACTGGAACTCGTTCAGTATTGGCGGTTCCGAGTCGGTCAACTTTTCCCAGCCCGGTACGGACTCTATCGCTTTAAACCGTGTCATTGGCGCCGACCCCAGCCTTCTTCTCGGCAACCTCACAGCGAACGGACAGGTGTTTATCACTAACGGATCAGGCGTGTTCTTCGGTCCGGGTTCCAAGGTCGATACGCATGGCCTGATCGCCACCACGATGGGGATTTCGGATCAGGATTTCCTCAATCAGAATTACAATTTTTCCCAGGACCTGGATGATCCTCTCACCTCTGTCATTAACGAAGGCACGATCAGCGCCACCAGTTATGTCGGTCTGCTTGCCCCTGCTGTGGCGAATAAAGGAACGATTGTCGCCAGCCTGGGTTCTGTTGACCTTGCGGCAGGTAAAGCCGCGACACTGGACTTTACGGGAGACGGTTTAATCAATTTCGAGGTGACGGAAGCCGTCTCGGGAATCGTGACGGATAAAGACGGCAACGTTCTGCAAGATAGAGTGAGCAATAGCGGGCTCATCCAGGCCGATGGCGGTCAGGTGCGCATGAGCGCGAAAGACGCAGGGGATGTCATCCGCCATGTGGTGAACATGGAGGGAACGATCCAGGCCAATACCGTTGTCGAAAAAGAAGGCCGGGTTTTCTTAACCGGTGGCAGTTCCGGTGTGGTCAACGTGTCCGGCACGATCACCGCATCGGGAAATGATTCAGGCGAGCAGGGCGGCACGGTTCATGTGTTGGGTGAGAAGGTCGGCCTTTTCGATAACGCGGTGGTGAATGTTTCCGGTGATGCGGGTGGCGGTACTGCCCTCATCGGTGGCGATTTTCAAGGCAAGAATGCAGAAGTTCAAAACGCCTTTAGAACTTATGTCGGTGAAGACGCCGTGATCGATGCCAGTGCCGGTACATCGGGAGACGGAGGAAAAGTTATCGTCTGGGCTGATGATGTGACTCGGTTCTACGGCAGTGTTTTGGCAACGGGCGGCTCGCTCTCTGGCGATGGCGGATTCGTAGAAGTCTCCGGTAAAGGCAGTCTGAATTTTCATGCCCACCAAATTGCATTGGGTTCCGCAAATGGAGTAGACGGAATACTCCTGCTCGATCCTCTTAATATTACTATCACCACCTCGGCAGATTCCAACACAGCCGGATTCACCGCCGGGTCCGATGACACCGAAGTTTTTGCAGAGGATTCAGGTCTGACCAGTAACTTTGATGTTACGGCAAGTACCGGAAGTTTTAATGGTGTAACAGGCACCATTGAATTACAGGCCACCAACGACATCACCGTCAGTGCGGCCTGGAACATTGCAACTTCTACAGGCAACAGCAACGTCAACGTGGTTTTGCGAGCTGGTAACGATATCAACATAAATCAGGCCATCACTTTGGATGGCACCGGTACGCTGACCATCGAAGCCGATGGCAACACGGCTGATGGTGCGGGCGACTTGGTTTTTGGGTCGTCAGGCAGCCTGACCACCGCCAATCAGGCCATCAATATCACCGCCAACGACATTGATATAACCTCCCCATCAGGAGTTTCGCTCACTGCTGGAACCGGAACGGTCACCATCCTCGTCTCCGATGGAGGAACGATTGGTTTGGGCGACACTGCAGGAGACATGACCATCACCGGGGCGGAGCTCCAGAAAATGGCAGGGGGAAACCTAGTACTCGGTGACGCGACCAATGGAAACATCACTGTCAACAATATCACTGGAGACAACAGCAATAATTTTTCATCAACGGTGACACTCAATGCCACCGGCGCGTCAGCGAACGTAATCTTCCAAACTGCGGCGGCAGTCTTTAATCAGCTTGTGGTCAATGCCGGAGCGGCAATAACCATCAACTCTGCATTGACCACCGATGTCGCAAACTTGACCCTCTCGGCAGGGGGGGACATCACCCAGAGCGCAGCCTTGTCTGTAGCCGGAACTTCCGATTTTACCGTGACCGGCACCAACGCCATGACCCTAACCCAGGCCAACACGTTCACCGGCGCGATCACTCTGGCATCGGGAACTGGGGCCGTTCAGTTGACAGATAGCTCTGCTACGATTTTGGCGGCATCGACTCTGGGCGGTGACCTGACGTTCACTTCCGGTGGGAACATAACTCAGACCGGAATTATATCGGTTACCGGGAGTGCCAGCTTTACCAGTTCAGCGGGTTCCATCACTTTGTCGAATGCCAGTAACGATCTCGGTGCCAACCTGACTCTGGATGCTAACAACAGTTTCAATATAGTCACCACTTCTACCTTGACGGACCTGACAGTAACAGTTGATCCGGGGTCGGGGGCTAATACCTACAGCCTCACTGACAGTGGAAGCCAGACTTTCAGCATGACCACCGATGGCACCGACCTGACCATCACCGATGTTTCCAACACCGGGGCTGTGAACCAAACCATTACGGCCACAACCGGTAACGTTACGGTGACGAATTTCGATTCCACCTCCGGCAATGTTACTTTAACCGCAAGTACGGGCAATATTGTTCTTGGGAATGACGCTATAAATGCCGGCACGGGAAAGGTCGCCCTCACTTCCACCCTGGGCAGCATCACCGAATCAGCCAGCAACACAACCGCAAATATCACCAACACCGGCACTCTCAACCTGACCGCGGGAACCTCGATTGGAACAACAGGCACCAATAACGAGCTGGATGTCGCCTCGGCCACCAATCTCACTTTCGATGTGAACGATAGCTTTTTTGTCCGCGGCGGGGCGCAAACGATTGACGGACTCACTTTAACGGTCGATCCTTCCGGTGCGGCGACTTACACTTTGGCTAATTTCAATGCCGCGCAAACATTCAGCATGACCACCGATGGCACCGACCTGACCGTTACAGATGTTTCCAACACCGGGGCCGTGAACCAGACTATTACTGCAAAAACCGGTGACATCAATGTGACGAATATGGATTCCACGGGTACCGTTATTTCTTTAATCGCCTCGGCCGGTAACATTGTTGTCGGGTCGGGCGGCCTTGATTTTTCCCGCAACAACATCGTTTCGCTGGACGCATCGGGCACCATCACCGGTGCCGGTCTCACCACCGTTACAATCACTCAGGGAGACAAAAGATTTAAAACCGGCACGGCCAGTATCGGGACGCTTAGTTTGAGCGGCGGCACTCTGACCGTCGATGGTGCGGTGTCGGTGACCAGTGCCGCGACCTGGAGTGGGGGCACGATAAGTGGAACGGGAACGTTGACGACGGATAGTGCTGTGACGACCACGATGTCAGCTTCAGCTGCGGCGACACTGGATACAAACGTAACCTGGGAGAATAACGGCACGATCGACTGGAATTTTTCTATAAGTGACTTTACTATTGATGGAACGCTGAACAACAACTCGGGAGCAAACTTCAACCTGCAGAATACCAATTTCAACTCGGATATCCTTGGGTCGGGGACGGTAAATAACGCAGGAACGATGACTGAGAACTCAACCACATCAGAAACTGATTTTGAGCCAACGTTTAACAATACCGGTGCAGTGGTTGTTACCAACGGCGACCTGCAACTCAATGGAACGGGAACAGATACGGGAACGTACACCGTAGCCAGCGGTGAAATTCTGTCATTTTTCAATGCTTCCGGTACGCGTGACCTGCAGTCGGGATCAAGTGTCAGCGGTGCGGGCACTGTTAAATTAGGCGGGTTTGGGACCCGTACTGTGGGGGGCACCTACAACGTGACCGGGACAACAGAATTAGGTACGGGTACGAACACCCTCAGTGCTACCGGGATAACCTCACTGGGGGATCTTACGGTGATCGGTTCTGGTGGCGTCAATACGATTACTGGAGCGAATATCACCAGCATCGGTGACATCACGATTAGTAATGGTACGACCACCCTCAGCACAGGCAACGCTTTCAGTGTTGCCAACCTGACTGTGACAGCGGGGACATTACAGGGAGATGACGATATAACGGTGACCAGTGCTGCGGCCTGGAGTGGGGGCACGATCAGTGGGACGAGGACGCTGACAACGAATAGTGCTGTGACGACCACGATGGCGGCTTCAGCTGCGGCGACTCTGGATACGAACGTAACCTGGGAGAATAACGGCACGATCGACTGGAATTTTTCTATAAGTGACTTTACTATTGATGGAACGCTGAACAACAACTCGGGAGCAAACTTCAACCTGCAGAATACCAATTTCAACTCGGATATCCTTGGGTCGGGGACGGTAAATAACGCAGGAACGATGACTGAGAACTCAACCACATCAGAAACTGATTTTGAGCCAACGTTTAACAATACCGGTGCAGTGGTTGTTACCAACGGCGACCTGCAACTCAATGGAACGGGAACAGATACGGGAACGTACACCGTAGCCAGCGGTGAAATTCTGTCATTTTTCAATGCTTCCGGTACGCGTGACCTGCAGTCGGGATCAAGTGTCAGCGGTGCGGGCACTGTTAAATTAGGCGGGTTTGGGACCCGTACTGTGGGGGGCACCTACAACGTGACCGGGACAACAGAATTAGGTACGGGTACGAACACCCTCAGTGCTACCGGGATAACCTCACTGGGGGATCTTACGGTGATCGGTTCTGGTGGCGTCAATACGATTACTGGAGCGAATATCACCAGCATCGGTGACATCACGATTAGTAATGGTACGACCACCCTCAGCACAGGCAACGCTTTCAGTGTTGCCAACCTGACTGTGACAGCGGGGACATTACAGGGAAGTGACGATATCACGGTGACCAGTGCTGCGGCCTGGAGCGGGGGCACGATCAGTGGGACGAGGACGCTGACAACGAATAGTGCTGTGACGACTACGATGGCGGCTTCAGCTGCGGCGACTCTGGATACAAACGTAACCTGGGAGAATAACGGCACGATCGACTGGAATTTTTCTATAAGTGATTTTACTATTGATGGAACGCTGAACAACAACTCGGGAGCAAACTTCAACCTGCAGAATACCAATTTCAACTCTGATATTTTGGGGTCCGGGACGTTAAATAATTTGGGGACGCTTACTGTCAATTCGTCCACGACGCAATCGACTATTGCCGCAGTCTTTAATAATGATGGTGCGGCAGTCGTCACAAGTGGAAACCTGGATTTGACCGGTTCGGGGACGGACACAGGAACCTATACCGTAGCAACCGGTGAGGATCTGGTGTTTGGAAATACTTCCGGTACGCGTGACCTGCAGTCGGGATCAAGTGTCAGCGGTGCGGGCAACGTGACCTTCAGTGGGGCCGGTACCCGCACCATTGCGGGAACCTATAGCGTGACCGGGACAACGTCCCTCAGTGCGGGTACAAATACCTTCAGTTCTTCCGGTACGATTGGTATGGATACCTTGACGGTGAGTGGTGGTACCAATACATTCAGCAGTTCCAGCCTATCTGCCACAGGAACTTTTACCTTATCCGGGGCGGGAACAATCTCCACTTCCGGTACTGACTTATCTATTTCTGCTGTGGATTTTGATCTTACATCAACGGCAATCAGTGCGGGTGCCGGGAAGGTGACGATTACTCAGAGCGCCGGGGGTACTATTGGTCTTGGCGCAACGGCGGGTGCCATGACCATTTCCGATACAGAACTGGATTTGATCTCCGCAACGGATGTTCTAATTGGTGATGGCACTGTTGGGGCCATCACAGTAAATGGAGTCTCAAATACTGCTATAACGGGAACGCTAGCTCTCATTTCATCCAGCACGGTAGACTTTAGTACGGCGTCTTCTACCATTACCAATGGAGGTTTGACCGTTATTGCTGGGGGCAACATCACCCAGGGGGTTGCGCTTACGGTGGGGGGGGAACTCCAGCTTCACCACCACAGGGGGTGATGTCACTCTGAGCAACGCCAGTAACGATCTCGGTGCCAATCTGACAATAGATACCAACAATAGTTTTAATGTGGTCACCACTTCCACCCTGACCGATTTGACACTGACTGTAGACCCTGGTTCAACGGCGGATACCTACTCCATCACTGATAGCGGCAATTTGACTTTCACCATGACGGATGGGGGTTCCTTGGTCACCGTAAATGACGTTAGTGTCTCCACAGGTAACCTCAACTTCAGCCTGACTACCGATACCGGAAATATCAACCTCGATAACACCGCCATTAGTGCGGGAGCGGGAAATGTGACTCTGGTATCAACTCTGGGTGCTATTAACGAGTCAATCAACAATACCACAGCAAATATTACCACTACGGGGACCGTCAGCCTGACCTCCGAGATTGGGATCGGTCAGTCCACCGCCGTAGATATAGCAAGTAGCGCAATATTGATTCTCGAATCAAATCAGAGCATCCAAGTGGCCAGCACCACCACACTGACAGATTTGACCCTGACGGTTGATCCCGGCTCAACAACGGACACCTATTCCATCACAGATGGAGGCAATCTGACTTTGACATTGACTGATTCGGGAACGGATATCACACTTACCACGATGTCTGTAAGCTCGGGAAGTATCAACTTCAACCTGACCACCGACACCGGTGACATCTCTTTGGGAACCATCGATACGGGCACTTCTGGGAATCTGAGTATTACAGCGACTTCGGGATCTCTCTCTCAATCGGCCATTGCGACGGTTACTGGCACGTCAAGTTTTACTGTGTCCGGCACTAACACCATGACCCTGACCAACGCTTTCAATGATTTTACTGGCGCGGTCACACTTGCATCCGGTACCGGAGCGGTGCAGTTGACGGACAGTACGGACACGATTCTGGCGGCATCCACTTTGGGTGGTAACCTTATTGTTGCTTCCAGCGGAGGGATCACCCAGACCGGAGCCTTGTCGGTGACGGGAACTTCTGACTTCACAGTTTCCAGTACCAACGCCATGACCTTAACTCAGGCTAACGATTTCACCGGCGCAGTCACTCTTTCCTCTGGTTCAGGAGCGGTGCAGTTGACCGACAGTACGGACACGATCCTCGCAGCCTCCATCTTGGTGGGTAACCTGACGGTGACTTCCAGCGGTGCGATTACCCAGACCGGGCCTTTGTTAGTGGCAGGAACCTCTGATTTTACGGTTTCCGGTAGCAACGCCATGACATTGACCAGTACCTCTAACGATTTCGTTGGAGCGGTCACTCTGGCATCGGGCACCGGAGCGGTGCAGTTGACCGACAGTACGGACACGATTCTGGCGGCCTCTACCCTGGGCGGTAGCCTAGCAGTGGTTTCCAGCGGGGCCATCACTCAGACCGGAGTTTTGTCGGTGACCGGGACTTCTGACTTCACCGTATCCGGCACTAACGCCATGACATTGACCCAGGCCAACGCTTTCACCGGTGCCGTCACTTTATCCTCCGGTACTGGAGCCGTGCAAATTACCGATAGCGGCACTCTGACACTGGCTACTTCGACACTGGGAGGGGATTTGACTGCGAGTGCCGATACCATTGACCTGGGTTCGGCGATAACTCTCACCTCTGGCGGCAATATGACTCTGGGCGGGACCACGGGTGGAATTACCGCAACTGGGGCGGCGACCCTCAAAGCAGCAGGTAATTTGGACATCAACAATAACATAACCACATTAGGCAGGCTGACCCTCACTGCTGATTCGGATGCCAGTGGAGCAGGGGACTTGACGTTTGCCAGTGGAATTACGATAACCACTAACAATAACGATCTGGAACTTCAGGGTGCGAATGTTAGTACCAGTACGTTTACCGCAGATGCAGGAAGCGGGGCGGCCACGTTCTCATTCACTCAGGGCATTACTATTGACGGGGACCCTCTAACAAACCTCACCGCAGGGAGTTTGACGATTAATGTCATCGGCGACCTCATTGTGGATGGGGTTACTGCTACGGAATTGACCAACATTTCCGGCCTTGTCACTCTGACCGCTACCGATGATGTCATTTTTCAAACTGCGGCTTCCTCTCACAACGGGGCTGTGACCGTCAAAGCGGACGATGATGTGGAGATAGAAGTGGATGTGACAAGCGGCGGCGACTTCACCGCTATAGCGGATAACGATGACAGTGGTGTAGGAGATTTTACGATTGCTTCGGGAGCAACAGCAACCTCCTCCAATGGGGACATCAGTATTACGGCTATCAATATTGTTGAAGATGGCACCCTGGCTTCCATTTCCGGATCCGTAACCCGTATCGGAAGCACCTCAGACACAGAAGAACAAGCTCAGGTGGATGAGGGTACGCAAAGTACATTTGTGCAGGACTTCACTTCACCCACAGAAGCGGGTTGTTGATCCTGACGGCGAGCCGCCGGTGGCCACTACGGTGGGTCAATGAGCATGATAATCCCCCTCATCCTAACAAAATATCCGGGTTAAACTGGGTACCTTACTAGTTGATTTGGGTTAAAATAAGTCCGGTTCTTATTATTAAGTTTCTCCAGCCGGGGTGGCATGAAAAAAAACTGGTTCAATTCTTTTACCGTTGCGGTCGCCTTGACCCTGGTCTCGCTCTATATCTATTCGCTCAATCTTCCCTTTTTTCATCTTCTTGAACTCAAAAGTTACGATTTTAAAGTCCGTTCCCGCGGCGAAAGGCCACTCACCGGGCAGGTAGTGATTGTGGCGGTGGATGAAAAAAGCCTGAGAGAAAAAGGTCGGTGGCCGTGGCCGCGAACTTTTATGGCTGACCTGACGGACAAGATCAGCCAGGCAGGAGCGGCAGTGATAGGGTTTGATATCTTCTTTCCGGAAAAAGATCGTTATGTTCCGTTTGCATCGGTGAAAGAGGCGGCGAAGAAGAAAGATCTTTCCGGTATAAACTCAGAAAATTTTATCGAATGGATGCAGGAGGTTGGGGACTCGGACCGGTTGTTTGCCGAATCGATTCTTCGTTCTGAAAGAACGGTGCTGGGCTATTTTGTTTATTCGGAAGGGGATCGTGCCGGAGGTAAGGCAGAAAAACTGACTGCAGAAGAAATGGAGTTGCTGGACTTTTCCCAGTTCCCGATTGTGCAACGGTTTGATGACCCTGCCAATCCGGTTCCTTTGAGAAGAATGGCGTCCGTCGGGCTCAGTTTGCCAGAGTTTGTGAATGCGGCGAATAGTGCGGGTTATGTTTCTTTTGTGCCCGAGGTGGATGGAGTAGTGCGTTGGGTTCCGATGGCCATGCAGTTGGGGGAATTTCTTTTTCCGCCCTTGAGTTTGCAGATGCTCAAGGAGGCAACTCAACTTCCGCTGGCCGTTCGTATTGCTCCGTTCGGGGTGGATGGCTTGAAGTTGGGTGACAATGTGTTTCCGACTTCGGAGACCGGTGATTTTCTGGTTAATTATTTTGGGCCTGCTTTTACTTTTATGCATTACTCGGCAACGGATGTGCTTGATGGAAGGGTGGGGAAGAAAGAACTGGAGAACAAAATCATTCTGGTTGGAGGAACGGCGGCGGGTATCCATGATATTCATACGTCTCCTTATGGCCCTCTCTACCCAGGTGTTGAGGTGCATGCTAGCGTTATTGAAAACCTGATTCAGCAGGACTACCTCTTGCGTCCGGAATGGTTGCGAGTTTTTGATATTGCAATGATTCTTGCTTCGGGAATTCTTCTGGGTTGGATTTCGACTCACTTCAAGGCTTATGCCATGGCGGTAATGTTGGTGCTTGGAGTTGGAGGGTATTTGGCATTCGATTTTTACCTGTTCACCCAGAAAGGATTGTGGATCAATACGATCTATCCAGTTTTTACCCAGATTTTTGTCTATTCCGGCATTACTGTTTTCAAGTTTGGATTTGAGGAGCGAGAAAAAAGATTTATTAAGGGTGCATTCAGTCAATACCTGGCACCTGCGGTGGTGAATCAACTGATGGATAACCCAAGCCTTTTAAAGTTAGGCGGTGAGCGAAAAGAGCTGACTTCTTTTTTTTCGGATGTTGCCGGTTTTTCTTCCATTTCAGAAAAGTTATCGCCTGAAGACCTGGTCATTCTGCTTAATGATTATTTAACCGAAATGACAGATATCATTAAAAAATATGAGGGAACGGTAGATAAGTTTGAAGGCGATGCCATCATAGCTTTTTTTGGAGCCCCCATTTCCCATAAGGATCATGCCCGGCGTACCTGCATGGTGGCACTGGAAATGCAGGAGAGGCTTGCCCAGCTTCGGGAAGGATGGAAAAAAGAAGGGAAGGCAGAATTGTATATGCGAATAGGTATCAATACAGGGCCCGCGGTAGTAGGAAATATGGGGTCCCTGACCCGTATGGACTATACCATGATGGGCGATTCGGTGAACCTTGCCGCACGGTTGGAGGGTGTGAATAAACAATACAAGACAGAAACCATGATTAGTGGGTTCACTTACGCACAGGTTGAAGAATTTGTCGAAGTGAGGGAGCTGGATCTTATTCGTGTTGTTGGGAAAACAGAACCGGTAAAAATATATGAGCTTCTGGCAAAAAAGGATGGCATTGATGTGAATCAAGAACAGGTTCTGGAGTGTTACAATAAAGGTTATAGCCTTTATAGAGTTAGAAAATGGAACGAGGCGGCAGAGTGGTTTGAAAAGGCTTTGGCTTTTGATGAAAGCGATGGGCCTTCGTTAACCTTTTTTGAGCGTTGCATAACTTTTCAAATCCACCCACCCAGAGAAGACTGGGATGGGGTGTTTTCGTTTGGTGTCAAATAATCTGATGAAAGACTAAGATGCATTTTTCCACCTATCTATTAGACAATGAATTTGTAACTGCTGACGAATTGGAAAGTGCTCTGCGGGAGCAACAAACCCTTAGGCCGACATTGGGCCAATTGGCAATGGAAAGAGGGTGGATTTCTCGAAAAGGTATTTTTCAAATATTGACGAGTCAAAACGAGACGAGTCAAAAAGGTAAGAGGTTTGGAGATATTGCCGTAGGTTTGGATTTATTAACGGATTTGCAAGTGGCCGAACTGGTGCTTGCGCAGAATAACCCGACCAATTTCATTGGGGAAATTCTGGTTTCACAGAATGTACTTTCTGTCCCCAGTCTGATAAAAGCATTATCTGGATTTAATAAAATTTTAAAAACACAGAAAACCCCTTGAGGGTTATTACCGAAAATTTTTATGCACTCCCGCTATGTTCGGGAGAGAGGAGAATGTTGTGAAAAATAAGAAACAAGTGGGTAAGGCGTTGGGCCGGGTTGCAAGTGGTCTCTTTGTCGTTACCGCTAAATGTGAGGATAAAGAGGATGCGGTTCTGGCAAGCTGGGTCAATCAGTGTTCGTTCGATCCTCCTGCTGTAACCATAGCTTTAGGAACCTTGCGCGCCGCGCGACTTCTGGTTGAAGGTGCAGGGGCTTTCATCGTAAATGTTTTACCTAAGGATGACATGACCCTTTTGAAACATTTCAGCCGCCCCCCGGAAGATATTTTTAAGGGCGTGAAGACCCGTAAAGGACTGGAGGGTATTCGTATTTTAAGTGATGCGGTGTCTTATCTGGAATGCGAAGTGGTTCAGTCGATGCAGTCCGGAGACCATGTTCTATATGTTGGCGAAATTGTAGGAGGAAAAGCTCTTAAAGGGGGAGACCCTTATATCCATGTCCGGGATAACGGGTTTAACTATTGATCGAGGCCGATCATTTTAAGAAAGTCGGTTCGGGTGATCGCCCAGTAAGCACCGGTGGCGAGAAACGCGACAGCGCCGACAATAATCGCGCTTACTTTGACCATGCGTTTTGGATCGTTGTCGTAAAGTTCTTTCAGGTCGCCAGCCATGCTTTCCACAACGCCTTCATTGGCAGATTTGCGAAACGTTTTGTCGATGGCATCGCGACCGTAAATGATCCCGAAGATCACTGCGATAATCAGTATTTCAATAGCGCCTATCATGTCGTTATGGTAAGGGGGGGGTTATCCTTTATTTGGGGGTACCACCCGGTTCGTTAATTTTTTATCTCCGGAGACTGGGGCGGCATTTTTAGCGCAACGAAATCCATAGTCATCCATGCGGCTACTCGGGTTGCCATTATTGCGGAATGTTGAGTAAATAAAACCTTTCATATCCCGCCATGAACCGCCACGAACAGCTTTGAATTCCCCTCCAATGGGTCCTCTGGGGTTTGCATATTCTGATTGTTCACTATAATACTCGCGATCATACCAGTCGTCCACCCATTCTTTAACGTTTCCGGCCATGTTGTGTAGTCCATAAGGACTTTGGCCTTCTGTCAAGGCCTGTACCGGCACCATGACTTTGTGTTTTTCCTCTTTGGTCCAGGTCTGAAAATAGCGAGCCAGGGTGTCGGATGGCGGGCCGTTGCCCCAGGGATAAGTTTGGGCAGAGGTGCCGCGTGCGGCTTTTTCCCACTCGGCTTCTGTGGGCAGGCGTTTTTCTTTCCATTTACAATACTCGTCCGCCGCGTTCCAGGTGATATTGTTGATGGGGTAGTTTTCAAGGCCGGGCCGAGGGTGGAAGCGACCGTCATAGTAAAGCGTCCCAAACTTGTTATCGAGATAATATCTTTTTGCGTTGTCCATCGTATTTAAAAATTCAGCGAATTTCCCGGCGGATACCTCGTATTTATCAATCCAGTAGGAGTCCAGATAAACGCGGTGCTCGGGAGATTCATCCTCCAGAGATTTGTTGGACCCCATTATAAAAAACCCAGGGGGAATGAGGGCCATGTTCTCTTCTTTTTCAACTGAGCTTATTCGATTTAGGGAAAGGATTTTCTCTGCTCTACCGCTTTGCGGAACGAGTATCTTCAAAAGATTTCTGGCTTCCTCGCTGAAGGGGCCGTTGGTTTCCATCTGCAGATAGGTTTGCAGACTGTGCCGTGACTTTTCGGGTTGGCGGGATTTAAAATAAATCCATCCTTTAAAGAACTGTAAATCCGTTCTATGGGAGTCGTTGGCAGGAACCCCTTCTATATCCTCAATCATGCCCCGGGCTATTTGGGCAGGGTTTTCCGAAAGAACCTTTTCATACCATTCTTTTGCGGGTTTATATTTTTTTTGCAGGAGTGAATAAAAACCCATATTCATTTGCGCGAGTGCCTTGAACCGGCCGGTCTCCTTGCTTTTCTTCATCCCGCGAAGTGTCCAGGCCTCGGCCATAGGCAGATCATGGAGCCGGTAATGCGTCCAGCCGAGCTGGATGTAGTTGCTTAACTTTGTCTGGTCTTGATCTATGAGAAAACGGTACTGCACGATAGATTGCTGAAAATCTTCCATTCTGTAATAGGCTTCGGCAAGTCCCTCATGAATTTCAGAACTGTCAGGAAATTGAGGTTGAATTTTTTTGAGTGCTTCAATAGCTAGTTTTTGTTGCCCCATTCTCCTGTAGGTTGAAGCGATGTTGAGATGATTTTGCAGGTTCATAGGCTGGATACGGACAAGCAATTTCAGGTGCAACAGGGCAGATAAGAGCCGATTTTTCTTTAGGTAAAGATTGGCCAGAATTCGATGGGCAGAACTGAAACCGGGATCGATTTGAACGACTTGCAGAAACGCATTGATCGCCTGTGTGGCTTTGCCGGTTTCCTGCAATACCAGGCCAAGGTTGAACAGGGTGGATGTGTTTCCGGGGTCGGCTTTTAAGGCCAGGTTATAATGTTTGATGGCTTCCTGCGGTTTTTTTAACTCTGAGTAAATGTTTGCCAGGTTGTTTTGCGCGTCTATCGATTGGGGGTTGATGGCGGTGGATAACCCCAGATAGAATACGGCCCTTTCCGGCTTCTGATTCTGATAATAAACCATTCCGACATTTGAAAAATAGGCACCCAGAGTTTGCCGGTTATCCAGATTTTTCATGAAATAGGGGTTCTTCGCTTTCGCCAAAGCTCCAAATCGTTGCAGGTAGAAGTCGTCGGGATAGGAAACTCCCCTTTCGGTGGTTTCGATATTGATCTGCACGGCTTCTTGTTCATAGCGCACGAAAAAATGATTGGGTAATGCGACACCATAAAGGGGAATCCCAAGCTTCTGTCCTAGAATTAAATACAAAAGGGACAGGTTCATGCAATAACCTTTGTGGGTGCTCAACAGGCCATGAAGAAAAAGTTCCTCGGGATTAACGGGGACGCCTTTTTCATCTACCTGGTCGGTGTAACGATAGCCTGCCTCATCATGAATGACGGTTCGGATGACTCGAATTATGTCCTCATGCCTATTTAGTCCACTTAACTTTTCTTTGGCCGAAAGAACAAGTTTTTCCGTCTCTTCCTTCAATGGAGCTAAATCCAGGGAAGGTTTCCAGTGTTTTGAAACCATTAGAAGGGTTTCCAAGAGGTCGGGTTGGGTGTTGTGATCCTCTTGGATTTCCAGAAGCCGGGTTTCTATACTCCCCACAGACAGGGGATTGCTAGAAGCGCTTATCGGTTGTAAGATGTAGATAAACAGGAAAATAAGAACAGGGATGTCTATAATTTTTTTTTGTGGCATAAAAAATAGCTGTTTAGGATCTTTAAGGTTGATTGACCATTATATCAGAAGGTGAATTTGGAGTGCTAAAGAAACGGGATCAGCGAGTTTCTTTTATCGGGGGAAACGAATGAAAATTCTAGTAGCGGAAGACGACCTGGATAATGCCCGGCTACTCGAAAGCATACTCAAAAAAAACGCTCATACTGTGGAAGTGGTGGGTGATGGTAAAGAAGCCCTCAAGCGATTGAGGGAGAGGCGGTTCGATGCTCTCCTGACCGATTGGATGATGCCGGAAATGGATGGAGTGACCTTGATTCAGAGGGTCCGGGCTGAAGTTGAAACTGCTCCGTTTATTCTGATGGTTACGGCTGTCGGAGATGATGACTCGCGGCAGCAGATACTTCAGGCTGGTGCTGATGAATTTTTAATCAAGCCCTATCAGTCCGCAGATGTGGTTCAGGTTTTATCCGATGGTTTCGCCCGGTTTACACAGCCCGAGCCAGAGGTCTGCGTGATCAAGCCGGTTCGAGTTAAAGGCCTACCCCCCTTTGTTGGAGTTCTGGTCACTGCTGGTACAGGAAGCCCGTTAAATATTCCCAAACTCTTTGATTCCATCAGCAAAGATTGCCCGGCTTCTTATTTCGTTGTTCAACATGGTCCTGAATGGATGACGGGGCTCCTTGCCCAGCAGATTAGGCTGGAAACCGGCTTCCCGTGTCATGTTGCATCACAAAACCTGCAACCGGAAGTGGGGCATATTTATCTTGCCCCCAGCGATTACCACTTGGTGGTCAATCCTCCTCCCGTATCCTTGGGGTTGAACCTGGGCCCAAAGGAAAACTTTATGCGGCCTTCGGCAGATATTTTGTTTGGCAGTGCGAGTGAGGTATTTGGGGAGTTTTGTGTTGCAGTCATTTTGTCAGGAATGGGCCGTGATGGAGCCCGAGGCGCAGGAACCATTAAAGCCGGGGGAGGGGCGGTCTTTATAGAAAGCTCCGGAAAATCTTCAGTGCCTTCTATGCCGCAAACGGCTTTGGAGTCCCGGGTGGTCAGTGCTTCTCTGCCCCTTAATATGATTGGGGAAGCAATAAACCATCAAGTGACCCTGTCGAACAGAAAACTTCTGCACCGTAAGAGAGAAGAATAGGGCTATTTATTCTTTTCTAACCATCCATCCTTCAATAAGAAACATTCCTGCAACCATTAAAAGAAAAGGGGTGGCAAGAGGTATGCCATCAGAGGTTTGAGGTGAGGTTGTTTGGGTATGCGGCTCCTGAATTTCTATTTTCATACCTTTAAGAAAATCCTCGATTTCTTTTTGGGATATCTTCCCCGGTTCTGACTCCTGAACATCAATATTGACAGTGAAGGTTCCTGCTGGTTCCGCGCCCTTGGGAATTTTTTTCAGTGTTTTCTGTATTGCTGAACTTGTTTCGCTGGAAGGTAAAGAAAAAAGATGGTAAATCCCCGGTTGGAAGGTATTGCTGAAGACTTCGTTTTCCAAAATGTGTAAGGTCCCATCTGGTGCGCGAACTATCCAGTTGTTATCCGGGCTCGATGCGCTTTGACGAAAAGATTCTCCCACCAGCAAACTCTGCCGGAAAATACTATCCAGTCCCCTGGCAGAATACTGGGCCCATCGCTGAATCCAGGGCAAAAAAGTCGGTTGAATCGGAAAATCATTCCAATCTCTATCCAGGGAACTCAAAAATAGTACAACAATACCTTTTCCCACATTCGACTCAATCACTGCGGGACTCTGGTTTGAAAACCAGGTTCCCACCTTGAATATTTTCTCTTCCCTTGCCTGGATGGTATACATGGAATAAAAATTGATTTCCCGCATCTCCTCCAGCTCCTTGGGAGAGAAAACCTTCATCACCGGGTGAGTGTTATTTTTTAACAACAGGTGTGCCCCCTCCTTGACTTGATGTTGAGAGTCCAGTTTGACAGGCAAGAGGTTTCCTAAACGTTCGTTGAAATATTTTGGGTTTACCTGATCCCCCATTCCAAATAACAGGGCACCACCATTTAAAACGAATTTTTCGAGCTCCAATTCATAGCCTGGAGAGAGTTCACGCACGTTTGCCAGGATGACGACTGAAAAGTCGGACAGGTTTCGCAATGGAAGTTCAGCAAGTGTGGAAATGGTAGGGTCGATATGCGACAGAGATACCGAAAAAGGATTAAGGGCTCGCTCAAGATAAAAGGATTCGCTTTGATGTGAAATGGTCTCCGGGTCCCCATCGACTACCAGGACTTTGATGTTCTGGCTGGGATGAAAAGAAAAATATCTGGAATTATCTGTCGTTAACGAGTCGTCAGAGATATGTACTTTCCCATCGAGAGGTTGGTTTCTCCTTAAAGGATAAGAAAATTCGTGGGCAAGAGTTTGTCCAGGCGGAATATCGAGGAGTTCTTCCTTCACAATCTTTCCTTTGAGAAAAAGAGAGAGGGGTCTTCTGCTCAAGGTGCTGGAAAAATTTCTAATCTCCGCTTTCACTCTTAGTAAACGACTTTGGGTGAGAAACTCCTGGGATATCTGGACGTTTTTGACCATTCCTTTATTGTCATCAGACTGAAGGCTCGAAAAATTCAGCACCTTAACGGGGTAGGGTGCCGTTGCTTTTGCAAATGCTTTTTCCTTCCAGCCATTTTTATCGAGATCGGTAAGCAGGAAAATTTTCTTTTTTTCCTGTTTCGCAGAATCAAGCAGTTTGATGGACTGGTCGACAGCATCTCCGATATGGGTTGTGCGGAAGGAGACAGACTGTGCTTTCAGTGTTTTTTCAAAAACAGTTTTATCTGAGGTCCAGTCCTGTTCAACACGTGCCGGAGAAGAGGCGAGAACCAGGCTGTATTCGCTTTTTTCGGGAGTTCGCGTGATCCCCTCAAGAGCGAATTTCAGCGCGTGATCAAAAAGCGTTTTCTTGCCGGCCTGTGTTCCCATGCTGTAGGAGTCGTCCAGAATAAACACGATAGAAGTAGGAGAAAGAAATGCCTCCGATTGTTTGAAAGAAAAAAAAGGATCGGCCAGGGCAAGGCTGAACAAAATGATGGCGAGGCAACGGGCCAAAAGCAGTAACAATCTGTTGGGTCGGGATTTTTGAATCGAGCGTTTTTGCGATTGTGCAAGCAGATAGACTGCTGAAAACCGGATATGTTTTTGTTGCCTTCGGGTTAAAAGATGGATCAGGATAGGAACGCTAATTCCAAGCAGGCCATACAAAAATAGTGGGGAGGAAAAATTAAGGTTCATAATTTGATGAGGCTTTTACGCTTGAGTAAATAGTAAGTCAAGGCCTGATCCAGAGGCTCGGAAGTGTTCAGGAAAACATAATCCACTCCCAGTCCGTTGCAGTCTTTTTTGAATGAATTTATATGATCCTGAACAGTCTTCTGGTATTCCTCGCGAATGTCTCTTGGGTCGAGTCCCACGGTGGGATCATCTTCCAGCGACTCAAAAAATATATCCCCTTCAAAGGGCAGGTGAACTTCATCAGGATGCAAAACGTGGAATAAAATGACCTCGAGTCCCCTTGAGCGAAGGAGCTTTAAGCTTTTCTGCAGGTCCTGATTTTGCACAAAAAAATCCGAGACCAGAATGAGCATGCTCCTTCCCGGCAGTCTTTCGGCCATGCCTCCCAGAACATCGGCGATCCGGGTTGTTCCCTGTGGCGAAATGTTAGCCAGACCATGCAGAATATGTTGGTAATGGGAAGCTTTAGAGCGAGGAGGAATATGCTCAACAACCTTGTCGTTAAACAGAGTCAAGCCTACCGCGTCAAATTGTTTCAAAAGCAAATAAGAAAGTGCCGCAACCAGAGTGCGGGCATATCCCATTTTTGGGTGTTGTTCTTTTAGGGGGGACTGATACCCCATTGATCCGCTTGCATCCAGCAAAATCGTGCACTTCAGATTAGTTGATTGCTCAAATTGTTTGACATGATATTTATCGGTTTTGCCCACCACCTTCCAGTCGATATGGCGGATTTCATCACCGGGTGAATAATCCTTATATTCCGCAAATTCCACCGAAGACCCCTTGTGGCGACTGCGGTGTTGCCCGGTTAATAGTCCTTCCACCAGATTCATGGCGGTCATTTTCAAGGTGGAAATACGGGAAAGGACTTGAGCGTCAAACTTTTGTGTAGAGTTTTCCATAGACCCGATTGACGTGGAAAAAAGCTATCTTTTTACATTGTCTCACAAAACCACTGGGCGTGGGGCCAGTGTGCAACCACTTTTTCTGGTAGCCGTGATATTCTTCCCCAGCCTTCGTGCCCCGCAGGGGTAAAAGAGTTATCACGTCCTCCCACGTGAGTGGGTGGCTTGACATTGAGGGGAACACCTATAAAATGATCTTTCACCACAGAAAAAAGGGATAAGGAATGAACAAACCATTTAATGATGATCCAGTAGAAGTACTGGTGAAAAAGTTTTTGTCCGAGAACGGAACGGTTCTGGATTTGCGGTTAAAATATATCGGCGATGAGGGTCTGGGATATTTGGCTAAATGTCCGGACCTGGTCGATCTGGAAGTGTTGAACCTTGAAAGAAACGAGATCACCGATAAGGGAATCCAGATGTTGGCAGGTTCGTCCATCATCACAAACTTGAAGGAGCTGCATCTGGAAAGAAACGAGATCGGTGATGCCGGAGCCAAAGCCATTGCCGGTTCCGCAAATTTTTCCTACCTGAACTTCATCAACTTATGGAAAAACAAAGTGGGAGCCGAAGGGGCCAAAGAGATTGCCAGTTCCACCATTCTGGTTAATTTGAAAAGCCTGGATCTGGCTCAGAATAGTATTGGTGATGAAGGTGCCAAGGCTCTCGCCGAAAGCGATACCCTGGCTGGTCTGGAGTTGCTTGAGATATTTGGCAGTGGCCTGACCGATGAAGGCAAAAAACAGCTCAAAGAATCCACGGCCTTCCCCAAACTGCAGACCCTCGTTGTGGAGTGACCGGTTTTACCACCCTTTTTGAAATCCGTTTACCTCGGGTGCTTTTTGATCAAGTATTTGTAGTAATCGTTGATGGATAAGGTCCCCAACATTTGCCCATGCTCCGTCACTACCAGATGGTGGATGCTATGATCCCGCATGACCTGAGCGGCTCTTTCCATGCTCTCATTGCTTTCGAGTTTGATGAGAGGAAAGCTCATGACCGCAGCCACCTGAACTTTTTCAGGGTCCAGTTTTTCAGAGACTACTTTTCTGCTGATGTCGTGATTGGTAATGATTCCGATGTGCTCCCCGCTCTCCTCGACCAACAAGGAATGGATAGCATTATCGTGCATGGCATGAGAGGCTTCCATGACACTTGCTGTGGCACCAATACTTAAAAGGGATTCCGCCATGTAGTTATGAATTTTTTCCATTTCGGCTCACCGGCTTTTAAATGATATTCCTGCAAGACTAATCTAGTCCCGGTACTCAAACCTGTCAACGCACCTCTGGTCAGCCTGCTCTCGGGTTGTGCCACTACTGTGAGTTTCCTTCGGGGAATAGGCTCAGTCGTCTTTCTTGAACAGTCCTTTCAATCGGGATTGGCAGCGGGGTTCCTTGGTCAACTCAAGCATGATTTTCTCGTTGACGCTCAAATTCTGCAAACTGGTTTTAGAATAGTAATGGGAAAACGCTGCCCAAAGACTGGCAATATCGCGGAATTCGTTGTAGGTAGAGAGGATATTGGTCATATTGGTAACGCTCCGGCCATCGACCCCATCAAATAAAATATACATCTGCATGGAGAGGTCATAGAGCACCTGTGAAAGATGCTCGACGGCTACCTGTAAAAAAGGGAATTTATTAACGTTTTTTTTCATGGACGCGTTATCGGAAGAAAGGACGGCGATGTTCTTTTTAACATTTTCCATGTCTTCGGAAATTTCTTCCCAGATTTTGTCGTTCATCAGCCTTTTTTCCAGTTTTACTTTTTCGGTTTTCCCAGGAAACAGTTTTTTAAAGGCGGAGTAAATGCCTCCCATTTCCTTGACCTTGTTGGGGTAGGTTTTCCTTATATTTTTTTCCATGCTCTTGTCATAGCCCTGCATCATTACCATGAACTCTTTTTTGTCCAGGGGTTCATCGTTCTGAATTTTTTCTGTAGTTTTTGCGATGCTTTGAAACAGCAGTTGTTTTTCATCAGGCGGATACCAGAAGTCTATTTCCTGGATGATAATGTTGATCCGGTTCAAGATATCCCGTCCATATTTTTTTTCATGATGGGGAGTGATGGTAATGGTAATGTCCTCTGCATCTTTTTCCCGGACAACAATATTAAAATTCTTTTTAAGTAGCTTGGAGAAAATCATATCCAGCCTGGAAAAATGGATTTGTCTTGCCTGGACGCAACCCCAGGTTTCATCCATGATGGCTTTAAGTCGGGTTTTTTCGGCTTCCTGAGAAAACTTGGACTCCAAAGTGCTTTGCGCACGTTTAATCATTTGCTCGTTGTATACGATGAGATTTTTCTTGAGGTCGTTGAATTTTTGCAGGAGCGCGACTGATTTTCTCACCTCATCCGCGTAGGAATACTTCTTTTTCGATTTCTGCATTAGCGCGGTCAGGAAGGCTCCTGTGTCAAAAACATCACTCATGCGGGAAATCAGCATGCTCATTTCCTTGACTTGAAAATAAAATTTACCCAAGTCCGGTTCTGACCTTTTGTCCTTTAGAAAGGCTTCCATAAGTTTGCAGACCTGATAGTAAATGTCGTTGAGTTCCTTATAGGCTTCGGGAGAGTTGTCAAAAAACTGGTACTTGGAGAAAAGCCCGTTCTTCATTCGCAATACGTTGTAGCCAAGGGTTTTATCTTCGCCCGAACCGTAACCATTGAAAAACTCATCGAGGGTAATGCTGTGTTCTTCCAGACTGCTAACCAGGTCATTCAGTTCGGGGGTCACGGTTTTCCCCATATTTCCGGGTTCCCGGTAGTATTTTTCCATGTAGTTCAATTCAAACCGGATATTGGGAAGGACAAAGTCGAACGTGGCGAGAATGAGTTCTACAGTTTTAAAAACTTCCTGCTTATAGACTGCCAGCTTGCACTCATACTGGTCATCGGCAATTCGTTCCACATCCTGCTTTAAATCTATGCATACCTTGTCGATATCCTTCAAGCCCTCAAGAGCTCTTGATACATCAATGGGGTCGGAGCCATTTTTATAAAGCGGTCCACTGGCTTCCTTTTCCAGATCCGGGAGCTTTTTCTGGTAGGAGGTAATTACGGACAAAATTCGCTCCCTCTCCTCCTCCGGGCCTTCATCTCCAGGCTCGATTTCGGCAGCGTCTTTGACCTTGTTCTCAAAAAGAGATAGCTGGCTCGCCAGAGTTTCAATATGCTTCTTGAACTCAGGCAGTGCCTTAGAGTCAATCATTATTATTTAATCTCCGTGTTTATAACATCTTACAATCCTTGTAAAGCTAAGGGAAGCAATAAATGACTTATTATGCAGTCAATAGAGGGTCTTTATGTATTGCCTATATAGGCTAAAATAGAATGTCGAACTCATCTTGACCGTTTATATCGATCAAGCTCAGACTGATTGACGGTTTATGAGTTGCTTTAAGGTGTTCTAGAGGGTGTGACCGTGTACCGAGATTCTCTTAAATGATTTCCGTTAACTCCATGTAGTTACCAAGGAATCGGTGGAGGGCTTTAATTAAAAGCTGGTGTTCCGGGGTGGTGAGATCGGGGTCTTGCTCGATGAGGTGAAATGCTTCTTTTCGTGCTGTCTCCAGCATCCGGATATCGCGGATTAGGTTGGCGATTTTTAAAAGGGGCATTCCTGACTGCCGGGTGCCCATGAAGTCCCCGGGTCCGCGTATTTTTAAATCCTCTTCAGCTATGACGAATCCATCGCCGGAATTTTGCATGGCTTTCATTCGAGCCTGGCCTTCTTCCGATACCGGATGGTAAGCCATCAGCAGGCAATAGGAGGAATGGGCTCCCCGGCCCACGCGGCCCCGTAACTGGTGGAGTTGAGCCAGACCGAATCGCTCGGCATGTTCAATGATCATGACGGTGGCATTGGGGACATCAATGCCTACCTCAATGACCGTTGTGGAAACAAGAACCTGAATTTCATTTTTGAGGAACCGGGACATGATGTCCTGCCGATCCTCTTTTTTAAGTTTTCCATGAATCAGGCAGACCGTGTAATCGGGGAACTGGTCCTGAATAGAGTCGAAAACGGTAACAGCGGCTTTAAGGTCCATTGCCTCCGACTCTTCAATTAACGGGCAGACCACAAAAGCCTGCCTGGTTTGTTGTAGCTGTTCTTCCAGTATGCTGTAGGCCTTTTCCCGTCGATTCTCAAAAAAGATTTCGGTGGCAATTTTCTGGCGTCCAGGAGGAAACTCATCTAAAAGCGATACATCCATGTCCCCATAGAGGGTGAGAGCGAGAGACCTTGGGATGGGTGTGGCGGTCATAATGAGAAGATGGGGGTGGTCGCCTTTTTTTCCAAGAGCACCCCTTTGCAGGACCCCGAATCGGTGTTGCTCGTCAACCACTGCCAATCCAAGTTTTTTAAACTGGATATCTTTTTGAATCAGGGAGTGGGTTCCGACAACGATCTGTGTTTTGCCGCTCTGGATATTTTCATAATGGTTTTTTCGATCCTTTCCTTTGAGTGCGCTGGTTACCAGGCTGAGTTCGATGCCTAATTTTTCACAATAGGGCAGGATATTTAAATAATGTTGTTCCGCGAGGATTTCTGTCGGGACCATTAACGCAGATTGTGTTTCGTTATCCACGGCTGTTAACAATGCGGTGAGGGCCACAATGGTTTTGCCGCTTCCGACATCTCCCTGAATCAGCCGGTTCATGGGTTTCTCTTTTTCCAAATCTTGCATGATTTCACCGAGAACCCTTTTTTGCGCTCCCGTTAACGTGAAGGGTAAAAGCTTTACAAACCCTTGGATGAGTTTTCCCCGGGTTTTAAATGGGGTACCTGTACTCTCTTCTCCCGAATTTTTTTTTCTGAATGCCAGGCCCAGTTGGATCAGGAACAGCTCTTCAAAAACGAGCCGTTTTTGCGCCGGGGTCTTAAAGGCATCCAGTTCACTCAGTGAGGACTCCTGGGGTGGAAAATGGGATTGGGCGATGGCATCCGCCCGGGAAAGAAAGCCATGACGGTGGATCAGGTCAGCGGGTAGAAACTCTTCAATCAGATGCAGGTACTTGTCGAGAACATTTTTGATAATAGTTCGCATGGATTTGAGGTGCAGTCCCTCTGTTACGTGATAGACAGGGACAATTTTGCCAATTTCCAACGAGTCGACATTTTCTCCTGATACTTGCTCGGTATCAGGATGGACGATCTCCAGTCCGGATCGTTTGTTAAGGGTTAGTTTTCCTGAAAGGATGATTTTTTCCCCGGTTTTAAACTTTTCTTTCATGTAGCTTTCGTTAAACCGGAACCATTTGGCTCGGATGACTCCCGTTTCATCCTGGATGATGACTTCAAATACCCTTTTCCTTCGCCCCATGAATATTATCCCGGCGTTCAAGACTTGTCCTGTAAGGGTGGCGTACTCGCCGGGAACAGCTTGGGAAATTTTTTTTACCTGGGTTCGGTCTTCAAATCGGAAAGGCAGGAAATAAAGGAAGTCTTCAATACTCGTGAGGCGCAGTTTTTCAAGAAGAATTGCTTTTCTTGGGCCAACGCCTTTAATAAACTGTATGGGGTCGTCCAGGGAAGGTGTGTGTTTCATGGACCCAATATTAACGTGCAAGCAGGGTTGGGGCAAGGAGTTCGATTGTGCGTTGACAGAAAAATTTTGTAGAAGTATCCTAAACTCAAGGGCTTATCGTTTTTCATCGGCCCATTTTCTCTTTATCGATCAGGTGGAAAAATAATAAAGGTTTTTTGTTTGCTATGAAAGTTCAGGATCTGACAGATGCGCTACTGGAATACATGCCCGATGCCGATGTCGACATCATCCTGAATGCCTATATTTATTCTGCCAAGGCCCACCGGGGTCAGAGCCGAAGATCCGGTGAGGCTTATATTTCTCATCCCCTTGAAGTCGCTAATAACCTGGTAAAGCTAAAACTGGACGCAACCACTGTGGCCGCAGGTTTGTTACACGACACCATAGAAGATACCCTTTCAACCCCTGAAGAAATCAAGGAATTGTTTGGCGAAGAAATTTTTCAGCTTGTGGATGGGGTGACAAAGATCAGCCAGATTCATTTTTCCAGTCATGAAGAAAGCCAGGCCGAAAATTACCGGAAAATGATCTTTGCCATGGCTCAGGATATCCGGGTGGTTTTGATCAAGCTTGCTGACCGGGCTCATAATATGCAGACTCTGGAGTCTCTTTCGGAGGAAAGGCAAAGAAGGATTGCAAGGGAGACTCTGGAAATATATGCCCCCATTGCCAATCGTTTGGGTATTGGGTGGATGAAAATTGAGTTGGAGAATGGTTCGTTCCGTTACCTTTATCCGGAAGAGTATCGGACGATTGAAGAAAAAGTGGCAAAGGGTAAGGAGTATCGGGACAAGTATGTGGAAAAAGTCACCTCTCGTTTGGTGAAGGAGCTAGGGGAGGCGGAAATAACTGGAAAGGTTGCGGGGCGACCCAAACAATTTTTCAGCATTCACAAAAAGATGGTGGATCAGAATATTAGTTTTGAGGAGGTTTATGATCTGGTGGGCGTACGGGTTTTGACCGAATCCTTACGTGACTGTTATTCGGTTTTAGGGCTTGTGCATTCCCTTTGGAAACCCATACCGGGAAAATTTAAAGACTATATAGCCATGCCCAAGCCCAATATGTACCAGTCCCTTCATACCACGGTCATTGGCCCGAGGGGAGAAAGGGTGGAGGTGCAGATTCGCTCCCGAGAAATGCATAAGGTGTGCGAAGGAGGAATCGCGGCCCACTGGCGTTATAAGGAAAAAGAGGGCGATGATGAAAAATCGATGAGCCAGCAGTTGTTATGGGTCCGGCACCTTCTTGAGAATCAGAAGGACTTGAAAAATCCGAAAGAATTTCTCAACGCCTTCAAGGTGAACTTGTTTCCGGATTCGGTTTATGTGTTCAGCCCTGGGGGAGATGTGATTGCCTTACCACACAATGCTACCCCGGTTGATTTTGCGTTCCAGGTTCATACGGATGTGGGATGCCACTGCCAGTCCGCAAAGGTGAATGGAAAGACGGTTCCTCTGCGTTATAAATTGCGGGATGGAGACCGGGTGGAAATCGTCACCTCCAAGGATGTGTCCCCCAGTCGTGATTGGCTGGCCTTTGTTAAAACCTCTAAAGCGCGTAGCCGAATATCCAACTATATAAATACCGAAGAGCGTGCAAGAAGTTTGAGCCTGGGCAAAGAACTTCTGGAACAGGAAATTCGCGAATACGGTCTGGACCCGACAGTGGAATTGGCAGGCGAGGCCTTCGAAGAAGCCGCTCAAGCCTGTGGTTTTAACTCCACCGATAGGCTGCTGACGGGAATTGGTATTGGAAAGTTGTCCACATACCATGTGATCGAAAAACTGATCCCGAAAGAAAAGCTGGAGGGAAAAGAGTCGCGTGCCAAAACGTTGATCAAGCTTAAGGAAAGTCAGCAACCGGAGTCTTCCCGTAACGCAATCAAGGTTCAATGTTTTAATGAAAATATTTTGATCCGCATTGGCAAATGTTGCCATCCGCTTCCCGGAGAACCAATCGTTGGTTATATCACGAGAGGCAGGGGGGTCACGGTGCACCATATTGACTGCCCAAGCGTAGGCAATATCATCAATGATTCAGAAAGGCTGGTCGGCGTTGAATGGGATACGGGTATAAAAACGATTTACCAGGCTCATATCGCCATTGTTGCAGGCGACAAGCCCGGAATTATGGCCACCATCAGTCAGGCTTTCGCAGAATGCGGGATCAATATTACCCGAGCCAACGTTCAGCAGGGATCACACAAGAGGGCTTACTTCGACCTGTCCATAGAGATTCAAGATGTGGAACATCTGAATCAAATCCTGGAAAAGATACTGCAGGTCGATGGTGTGATTTATCTTGAGAGAATCAAGGATTTCAACAAAAACGCGCCTATCAAAGACAGGATGGAGGCCTTGGGCGAAAAGCTGGTGCAACAGGGAGAACAGGAACTCAGTACTACTTGATAGCTTTGGTTATCTTTCCTGACTTAATGCAACGGGTACAGATTTTCATGGTTTTTACTGAACCCTTCATTACCACCCGCAACTTTTTGATATTTGGTTTCCAGCGTCGACGGGTTTTATTATTCGCATGGCTGACGTTATTGCCAAACTGGGGTTTTTTATCACAAACTTCACATTTTAGGGACATCAAACTCTCCGAAATAGATTGTCTTAAAGATGGTGAGATGCTACCATAACCGCCTTAATGGGGCAAGAGGATTTGAATAATCGTTATGGATATCGATAAAAATACTACGATCAACGAGATTCTCAATGCCTACCCCGAGGCCATGAGGTTTTTCAACGAAAAGCAAATGGCCTGCGGCAGTTGCTTCGCCGTAAAATTTGATACCTTGGAAAACGGGGCCTTGATGCACGGTATGGAGGTCAATACCCTTATTGGCCAGCTTGAGCAATTTCTAAAAACCCTGCCTACCCCTATCACTTCCGCACAGAACAAATAGTTTATCCTGGATTAATTTTCCATCTTTGTGGGTTTTGAGCGTCTTGGTAACGGCCCTGTGTAGAAACAGGCCACAAGAGCGCATTCTTACAGGAGGATTCTGTAAGAGGTGCAGCCTTGGGGAAGAATTAGCCTAGAAATTTTGATTCGGTGATAATGTTTTCGAGAACCTTTTCTGCCAAGTCTTCGCTGGAAACGCGATAATCGCCCTTCGCGATTTCGTTTTTGATACGCTCCACTTTTTCAGTACGAATATCCGGAGCTGTATTGACGGCTTCCGTGGCTTTTTGAATATCTTTGGCCTTGGAAGAAATCGCAATTTGCTCGGTTCCGCCGGCTGAGGAGGTACCGCTTGAACTCTTGGAGGCAGACTTTTTGTCCTCGACCTTGATTCGATCTTGAACGGTCTTGCCTTTAACTCGAAAATCGTTGCCTGGGATTTCCATAATACTAGCCTTTAAATTAATGTGTTTCGCTCAAACAAGAGTAACTTCTTACCTTTATGGAGTAAAGACCTTTTTCTAACCCTCCAAGGTGAAACCCGGTCTTCTGTTATAATTATCGGAATTGGCTGGATATACTTTAGCCGTGTTTGACAAAAAGTTTTGTAAAAAAAGAGAATTTTTGATCCCGTAACCCCTTTAAAACAAGCGAGTCCCCGGGAATTATTATCCGCAAGCCAATACTATGTTTTAGAGTGACTGATATTTGGGCTCTTAGGGGCGTTCGGGCCACACCCGGTTAGGAAAGAAAAAGACAGGGTGGGCAGGCAGGCTCGAGAGTAATCCTGCACTTTTAGAGGTTTTTTTATGATGGCTCTATGGAAAAATTGAGACAGATTCGCTATTTTACGGCGGTTGGCAGCATGGTTTTTGTGCTTTTCTGGATCCAGCCAGGGTTTGGGAACATTTTGGACTCCAAAAAGTACTCCAGAATCATTTGGAACTATCTGGAGACTCTCTGTGCCTTTGGCCCGAGAAACCCTGGCAGCGAAGGCTACCGTGAGACCCTCGACTTGATCCGGAAAGTGGGGGAAAAATACGCCGATAAGGTGGTGGAACACCCGTTTTTTGTCAGCACCACCGGCCAGGAAAAGAGACAGGCCATGGTTAATTTGGAACTTCGGTTTCAAGGAACCCAGGGCGGTTCCCCGATTCTGATTGGGGCTCATTTTGATACCCGACCCTTTGCCGATGAGGACCCGGACCCTGCAAACAGGTCAAAACCCATAGTGGGCGCTAACGATGGCGGTTCGGGCACTGCGGTATTGCTTGGGCTTGCCCAATACCTCAGTCAGCACCCTGTTGCCCGGCCTGTTCACCTGGTATTTTTTGATGGCGAGGATTTTGGCGCCAAGGATTCTGGCCTGAACCTTTTAGGTTCGACCTATTACGCTCAGCAACTGGCTAAGCAGGAAAAGGCTAAATGGCCTCACTGGGTGCTGGTCATTGATATGGTTGGCGACAAGGATTTACAAATTTTTAAGGAGACCCATTCCCTGAAGGGCAGTGCGGGTTTTCTGGATAAAATTTATCGTGTTGCCAGGGATCAGGGTGTTAGCGCATTGAAGGAGAAAACGAAATACACGATTTATGATGACCATTACCCTTTCCATCGTATGGGCATTCCCTCCACCGTTCTGATAGACTTCGATTATCCCCACTGGCACACACTTCAAGACACACTGGACAAATGTTCCATCGAGAGCATGTTTTCTATTTTCTCTGTTGTGGTGAAGACACTCGAGGATATTTAGCGTGGGTTAATGAGCTACTGCACGGCGAGAATCGAAAGAGGCCAGAAGTGCGGGAGTAGTAATACCGTACTTTAGTACCAGTTTGGGACTGATACGTGATATCTGGATCAAAGAAAGGTTGGTTAAGTGGAAGGGAAAAAGGTTTCCTATAGGCAGCTTTCGGCCAAAAGCGGACATTATTAGAAGGGTCTTTAAAACTGAAGTTAAAAACTTATATGCATTATCCCATCAGTCTAAACCAATCTTTTACAGACAATCCTAACCTCACTATCTCATCCTTTGCCAATGGACTACAGTGCGCTATTGGTCCCCTGAGCAAGTTAAGGTTGTGCATCACTCGATTAAATGCCTTTTGACTATTGAATAGATCCCCAAAATACTGCCAGTTCTTTCTTACAATTTCTCCTAAATCACCAAAGTTAGTGTAATCAATTTCATGATCAGACCTTTGGGTAAATGCAGAATCGATCTCATTTTTGATATTTGCCTTCACATTTAATCTAATGTGATCTGGTATTTCGGCTTTAAGCCACCATTCACCGCCTATCTCTGATTCAAGCTTGTCTTTTATTATCGACCTTATCGACACCTCCAAACAGTAGAATAGCTCGTAATGGCTAGCCATATCTTTCGCTTGCGTCCGTACTATCTGATCAAACTGTGGGTAATATTCCTCATCCTTTTCTTCGAGTTGGTTATTTTCTCTACCAAGATCAACTTTAAAAGTGGACTCTAAGAAGTCCAAATCTCTTTCTGCCATTTGATTACAGATTGTGAAAAGTTTTATTTTATCTTCCATATTATTTCTTCAGTAAATTTTCTTTAAGGCTTCTGAAAATTGCGTTAAATACCGCGACATCATCTGTTTTGGGGAGAACCAAATTAATCGTATAAGAGAGATTTAATTTCAGTTCATCCTCTAAATCATTCAAGCCGTCACCTATATCTGTATCAATACTTGCTGGTGTCTTAGTGTGAGTATCATTTTCTGTGATTTTTTTTTCAAAATCTGCAAATCCTTTCAGAACTTCAAATGTTGTCACAATAGCTCCAACTGCTTTATTACCTTGCTCAGCACCAGTGACTTCTAAGATTAACCCTTCAAGCTCTTTTTTGCCGAGACTGTGAGCATATTCATTTTTAGTATAGAGATCTGAGTACCCCTTCTTGATTGCAACTGCCATTGCCGCTTTAGATGTTTTTGAGTTGCGAAATTGTTTATAAAGCTCTGTTGGTGTTCCGTCAGTACTTAATAACTCCAACTTTTTCGCAAATGGGATGAAAGCTTTAGGGCTACCTCCTGGAAAATTCAATTCAGTCGCAAGGTAGTCCTGCGTAAATCTAGATGGAGTTGCGGCAACTTTAATTTTCTCAAGAATTTTTGAAATCGTTCCTGTTGCATTCATATAAGGGGGGTATTGTTTTGCCATGGTATCTCCTATTTCGGCAGCATATTTTGTTACTTAGTTTTTCTAGTTGGACCCACTTTGTTTTAAACGTCCGCTTTGGGTCGTTTGCGGACTTAAAATCAACGCGAATAAAGGGACCATACCCGTAGAACGTCACAAGATTCTTGACTACACTTCAATCTTTGAGTTCTGTTATCGGATTTTACCCGGTTAGCGAAAGGAATGGAAGAGCGTTGGTCCTTCGAGTGGCCTCAGGACGACAATTGAGTTAAATCCACACCCCTCCCTGCCTCCCCTCATGAAAGGGGAGGAGTTTGTTAACATGGGTGCTTTGCCGCTTATTCCCGAGGTTGGTTTTCACTCCCCCCGGTGGGGTCACCGGAGCTCTGAAAGTTTCTTTTTTGCTTCTTCGTTGGAAGGGTCGATTTCCAGAATGGTTTTCAGTTCCTTTTTCGCGCTCAGTGGATTCTGGTTTTTTTTGTGAATTTCATAAAGCTTCCAATGCATGGAGAGAAAATCGATGCCCTGTTTTTGGGAGAGCTCAAACTTTTTACGGGCTTCATCCAGACGGTTGAGCGCGAACAGGGAATTACCCAGGTTGAAATTTGCGATGGCAAATTCCGGGTCCAGAGACAGTGCTTTTTTCAGATGCGCAATGGCTTCCTCGGGTTGGCCCTGTTTGTTCAGTGCCGCGCCTAAATTGGAAAGGGCCTGAATAAAATTCGGATAAACCTGAACGGCTTTTTTAAACAACTCCACTGCTTGATCCAGCTTCCCCGAACGAAAATAATATCCTCCCAGATTTGACAATGCCTCCGGAAAGTCCGGACTCAGCTCCAGGGTTTTTTCATATTGTGCTATGGATTTTTCTGGCATCCCCAGATCCCGGTAGGCAACAGCCAGATCGTAATGGGCGAGGGTAAAGTTTGGATCACTTGCCAGTATTTTTTCAAACTGGGCGACTGCTTTGTCAGGATCTCCCAGCCCGTACAGAAAGAAATTTCCCCGATAATACATGGCTTCCAGGGAAGTCTGATCCTCATTTAGAAGTTGCTGAAATGAGAATGTAGTTTTTTCGTGCAGAAACTCTTTGACAGAATTTATGGGAAGGGCAAGATTGATGGATCGCCCCTCTATGGTGGCCAACCCGACAACCTGATTGGAACTGTTGACAACCGGTCCACCGCTGAAGCCCGGACTGAATGGAGTGGTCGTGTAAATAAAAGATATTTCAGGGTGAGCCTGGGGGTGAACCCCCAGAACAAAACCATAGGTCTGCACGAGTTGGTCCCTGTCTTTTGCCTCCTGTGCGGAAGGATATCCCAAAGCACTGGTGTAGTCATGGGCTTGCACGGAGTCACCGATTTCGAGAGTGGAGTAAAACCCTTCTTTTAATTTTAAGATGGCAAAATCCCGAGCCCGGTCGACCTTGAATATTCCTTCTACAGCAGAATGCGAACCATCGGGAAAATGTACTTCAACGGTATGGGCATCGACGAGAACGTGATAATTGGTAATCAGAGTTCCTTCGGGGCGGGCTACGAACCCCGATCCGGTCCCAACGGTTTTCCCGGCTTTGTCCTTTGCGATGAGCAGGGCAATCGCGTTTTTATTGACCTCATAAGCACTTGCAACCCCTGAAAGAATCAGTGCGCTGGTGATGATGAGATAAAATAGAGGTAAAAATAAACGGTTTCGCATTCCTTGCTTTCTGCAAAGTATTATTATTGGGTCAACCCATTTTATAAACTGGATGGAACGATTACAACTGAATTTAAAAGGAATTACTTGCAGGGAGGGGTGAAAATAAAAATCCGGGCCGACCTTGAGGCCGACCCGGATTGATAAAGCTTCTACTTAACGTTAATTGTCACCGTTGCGGTCAAAGCCGGATTGTAGGGGACGTGATTGCCTTTGGCAAACAGGGTGCGGATGATGTGCTTACCGGCAGAGAGTTTGATTTCTTTGCAGGTGGAGCCATCGCCCATATGGATGTGGTTTGCATCTTTCCCGATCGGTTTGCTCAGGTCTTTTGGCAGTTCCACATCAACGATAATGTGATGATGGCCTTTGCCCTCGTTAACCCCCTTCTTGGCTGGTTGAACTTCAACCCCTTCTGTGGCCATGCATACTTTTACCGGGCTGGAAACCATGGCGCCATTGGGAGGGTCGGTAATCGTCACAGCGTTACCTGCGAAAGCACTGGTTACTCCGAGGATAAAAAGGGAAACAAACAACGTAACCAGTTTTGTGTAAATACTCTTCATTTTTTTTCTGAGCTCCTTGCTAAGTGATTGGTTATACAACTGTTTTTAAAGCCTGTGGCCAGTTTCCGGCCGCAAAATATCAAGCGTACGTATGTTAAGTAGTATGCTGGTGGGCCAAGGAAAAAGTCAACATCTTCATCATTTTTAAGATTCTTTGCCGACTCAAGGTTTCCCAAGGTTGAAATCCGGACAGATCGGTCAACCGAGCAATTTAATACTGCGCAATTTATTCTTGATGACTTAAAAGAGCAGTACCAACTTAGATCAAAAAAAAGAGGAAAAGTTTCAAAAAAAAATATCCCTGACAGGTATTGTTGGTTTTTGCCCTATTTCTCTTGACATCGGAATCCGAGTTCCATAACCTCATTATTCTGTTTCATTTCCCCAGGGAGCTTGTTGGAATAAGAGCCCATTATTGTTTTTTCAGGAGGTTTAGATGGTAGTTACAGGAGAATGTCGACTCCTTCACACTTGTGAAATGTGTGAGTTTAATACTGAGGCCGACTGCAAAGCTGACAAAAACGAGCACAACCGCTGGCTTGTCAACAAGCGGATGAATGATATCAAGCACAAGCTTATTATCGGTAGTAACAAGGGCGGGGTCGGCAAAAGTACTGTAACCACCAACCTGGCTATTGCCCTGGCAGAAAAAGGTTTTGCTGTAGGGTTGGCGGATGCTGACCTTCATGGGCCCAACATCCCGAAATTACTACAGGCCGAGGATGTCCGGTTAAAAGCTACGGATACCGGCATCGACCCTTATGAAACCCGCAATGGCCTGAAGGTGGCTTCGCTGGGGTTTCTTATTGAAGATCCCAATATGCATATTGCATGGCGGGATGCTGTTAAATATGACTTCATTATTGAGTTGCTGGGAAATATTAACTGGGGCACATTAGATTATCTCCTGTTTGACCTTCCCCCCGGTACAGGCAATGAGCAAATCACGATCATCGATTTTATCGGTGAAGTCGATGGGGCTGTGGTGGTTACAACTCCTCAGGATCTGGCGATTCTGGATGCGCGCAAAATGATCTCTTTTGCCCGTGACAGCAATGTCCCCATAGTGGGGGTAATTGAAAATATGAGTACGATGGCCTGCCCGCATTGTGATGGAGAAATCGATGTGTTCAAAAAGGGTGGAGGGAAAAAATTAGCTGAAGAACTGGTATTGCCCTACCTGGGCAGTATTCCTCTTGATGGAGAGATTGTCGCCAATTCCGATACCGGGGAGCCTGTTGTCTTGGCTCGTCCGGATTCCGCCGCAGCCAAAGCTTTTATGCAATTGGCTGATAATTGCCATAAATTCCTCAACCCCGAATAGCTCGGTAAAATTTGACAGGTTGAACCCGGCCTCACTAGGCGTGGGGCCGTATTGCCTCCCTAGCTAGAGGGTGTTTTTTTAGTGTAAACAATGGATTGCGTTTCACTGTGGGATTGAGGGATAATACTGCTATAAGTTCAGTTTTAGATTTGTTTATTATTTGTTGACCCTTCGATGAAGGCTTTTCCCTTCTTTTAAAGTTCCGATGGTTTTTCATTTTTCTCACAAACTAATAATTCAGAGAATACTGGCTGCTTCCCTTATGCTGTTTGTCGTTGGGGCTACTGAGGGTTTTGCGAACGATATCAAAAAGCCTGTCTATTCGAATAATCCGATAGCCGCAGAAGTGGATGGGGAACCTATTTACCTGGATGACCTCAAACATGTCCGTATCCAGGAAGCTCTCGCGCAACTGCATGAAATGCAGACCCGCGCCTTGAAGGAAAAAATTCTCGATAAGCTTGCAGAAAAGCATCCGGAATTAAAAGCAGAGCAAACTCCCAAAGTGACAGAAGTCGAAATTAAAAAGTTTTATGAAGGCAATTCCGGCATTAAAGAATTGGGGAGTCTGCAAAAGGTAAGCGCTGAAATCCGGGACTACCTGGAAAAAAGTTTCCGGCAGGTTCATATTGAGCAGCAATATCAGCATGCGGTCCGGCAGGGCTGGGTCAAGGTCTACTTAACGCCTCCTAATGATTTCCATTTGGTAGCGGGAGTGGGCACGGCCATGTTGTGGGCGGAGGACAAAGCCCTTTCGAGCAAGCGAGTATTTGTATTGGAATATTCTGATTTCCAATGCCCATTCTGTAAGCGAGTACAAAACACTTTGCGAAAGCTTAGAAAGTCGTATTCCAACGAAGTTCAGTTTGGCTACAGGCATTTTCCGCTTCCCTTTCACAAAGAGGCAAAGGTTCTGGCCGAGGCTGTTGAATGCGCTAGAGATCAGAATAAATTTTGGGAACTCCAGGATCTTTTCTATAAACATATTTCCAACACCGCGAACGAAAGAGAAATTATGAGGTTGGTCAAGCTTGCGGGAATCGAAGATATCCCGGCTTTCACAGCCTGTTGGCGAAAAGGAAAATATGCTCAGCGGGTTCAAAATGATATCCGTGAAGGGGTTGAGCTGGGAATACAGGGAACCCCAACTTTTATTTTGGGAGCTTATGATCCTGAAGCCAGGACTGTTTCCGGAAAAATGTTTTCCGGTGCGGTTTCTGAAGAAAAGTTTGTCCAGGTTATCGAACAATTTCTTGCCTCTACCCGCATCGAAGCTAAACTGAACCGATAGTTTTTTACGATCCCCCCTTTGCCATGATCAGGATACTGATTTTCACCCTGGCTGGAATACTTGTTCATTCATTCGCAGAGCCAGGTCCGTTTTCAACCCTTGAGCCTTCATCCGGCCCTGGAATAAAAATAAGCGCTCTGGCAGACAATGTTCATCCAGGGGGCAGATTCAAACTCTATTTGTCTGTCGAGATTGAAGAGGGTTGGCATATTTATTCCCTGCACCCTTTGGATGGAAATGAATTGCTGGCAACTCAAATCATTCTTGAGGATAATGTTTTCGAAAGTACAGGGCCTTGGCAGGAATCTCCACCCAGCCTGATTCAGGATGATGCGCAGGAAAAGCTGGTCCGGGGCCATACCACCACTGCGGAATTTCATAAGAGTTTCCGCGCGCATAAAAAGTTTGATACGGGAAGTTACCCCATAAATGGGAAGCTGGTATACCGTGCCTGCGACAACAAACTCTGCACCCTCCCTCAAAGCCTTCCCTTTGGAAGCCAGGTTCATATAGGTATAGTCCCGTAATATAACCCTCTCTTTCCCCAGTGTGTTGCTTCGAATTTGGTTTCTCCCTCCAGCCGGACAAACCAAGAATCGTCTTTCCTTATTCAGATACAATAGGATAAACTCTTATTGTCAGGTTAATTATCCCCAACTGAAATTAAACGGATTCGTACTGCAGAAACCATGCAAGTCATCACAACACATTTGAACGCGGACTTTGATTGCCTGGCTTCCATGATGGCGGCTAAAAAGCTGTATCCACAGGCCCATCTGGTCCTTCCAGGTTCCGCAGAGCGTTTGGTGGATGATTTTCTGAAAGAAGGAAGCCCTTCTTTAGAATTCACCCGAATCAAGGACATTTCTTTGGACCAAGTCAGTCTTTTAGTGGTTGTCGATACCCACGCTCCGGAAAGGATCGGGGTTTTTGGTTCTCTGCTGGATGATTCGCAGGTGGAGGTTCATATTTATGATCACCACCCGGACCCACAACTTGAACTCAAAGTTGGTCGGAAGATAATAAAAAAAAGAGGCGCAACAAGCACTCTCCTTCACGAAATTTTACTTGAAAAGAATATATCTCTAACACCAGAAGAATGCACCTTGATGGTTCTGGGGATTTACCAGGATACACATTCGCTGGTTGCCGTTTCCACAACTCCAGAGGACTTGACAGCTGCCGGAGACCTGATTAAGCGGGGAGCGGACTTGAGCCGGGTTTCCAGTTATATGCGGCAAAAGTTGAACTCGGAACAACTGGATATTTTTAATGGAATGGTATCCAGTCTGGAAAATCACCTGATAAACGGTGTTGAGGTTTCACTCACTACAGCATCTTCCGATCATTTTGTCCGGGACCTGGCTTATGTGGTTCAAAACGTCATGGATTTGGAAAACCTTACTGCTGTGTTCGCCTTGATTCGGCTGGACAAGAGAATCTATTTAATCGCACGCAGTAGTATCCCGGAAGTCAATGTCGCGGAGCTGGCCCAGGTTTTCGGGGGAGGCGGTCATGATAGCGCGGCATCTGCCACTATCAAGGAACTCACACTGGTGCAGGCAAAGGAAAAACTGCTGGATAATCTGGAAAGCCTGGTTCAACCGTTGAGTCGCATCAGGGATATCATGCATGCCCCCGCCATTGCGGTGGATGTGGGCGACAGCATTCAATCGGTTGAAAAAAAACTGACGCTTTATAATTTAAATACGCTTCCGGTTTTGTCAGGGGAGCAACCGGTGGGCCTGATCACCCGCCAGATTGTAGAAAAAGCCATCCACCATGCCATGGAAAAGGACTGTGTGGAAGACTTGATGATAAGTCGCTTTACGGTTACGACTCCTGAAGCTTATTTCAAGTCGATAGTCCCGCTGGTAATAGAGGAGAAACAGAAACTCATTCCTGTTATCGATTCTGAGAACAAGTTGCTCGGTGTGGTAAGCCGGGGCGACTTGCTCCGGGCATTGCACAATGATATGGCGTCCTCCAAAATCCCATTCCAGGGAAAGGCCGGAGACCAGAAGAGTTTGAAGAGCCTGATTAAGGAAAGGCTGGATAAGAATGTTTTCAAACTTCTTGAACGCATTGCCCAGGTTGGGGACCGTTTGAACCTGTCTGTTTACGCGGTTGGAGGTTTCGTGAGGGACCTGCTTTTGAATATCCCTAACCAGGATATTGATATTGTTGTTGAGGGGGAAGGGATTTCTTTTGCCTCCCACCTGACGGAAGAATTTGGCGGCAGGATGAAGTCGCATGAAAAGTTCGGCACATCGGTAGTGATTTTCCCTGATGGCTATCGTATAGATGTGGCCACAGCACGTATGGAATATTACCAGCACCCTGGTGCTTTGCCGACAGTAGAAAAAAGTTCGGTCAAGTCTGACCTCTTTCGGCGCGACTTCACCATAAACTGTATGGCGGTTAAGCTGACAGGGGCAAACGCGTTTTGCCTGATCGATTTTTTTAATGGGGAAAGGGATTTAAAAAATCGGGAAATCCATGTCCTGCACAGTTTGAGTTTTATTGAAGACCCTTGCCGGTTGTTCAGGGCCATACGGTTTGAGCAGAGATTTGGTTTCGCAATGGGTAAACAGGCCGAGTCGTTTATGCGCACCACCATCAAAAAGCGCCTGGTCGATTCTTTAAGCGGAACGCGTTTGTTCAACGAGATCAAACTACTCCTCAATGAGAAACGCCCGGTGGATTGCATACACAGGATGCGGGAGTTTGATTTGTTTCAGTTCGTTTCGCCGGAAATGTTGCAAGACCCTAAAGACATGGAAACTCTGGCAAGACTGGAATCAGTGATTTCCTGGGGGAGTATGACCACTCTCCCCAGGGAGCCGGAAATCTGGCGCATCTATTTTATGGGACTGTTTCACTCTCTGGAGGAAGAAGCGTTTTTGAAAGCGGTTGATCGCCTCCAACTGCCAACTCGAATGAAAAGCTCAATGGGGCAGGACAGAATCGCCTGCCGTGAGAGTTTGAAACGGTTGCAGTCCCAAAAGGAATGGGGACCGAAGGAGATTTACCATACCTTTGACAGCCTTTCTGTTGAAGCGGTTATTTTTTTGATAGCATTGTCTTCCTCGGACCGGCTCAACCAATACGCGAATATTTATTTTACCCAGTACCAGGGCAAGGCAGAGCCATCGTTGACAGGGGATGACCTGGTTGAAATGGGACTGGAACCCGGCCCGGTTTTTCAGTCCGTATTCAATGCGCTTCGGGATGCACGGGTGATGGGCAGGGTGAACACTCGGGAAGAAGAAGTGGCTCTAGTTGAAGAACAATTCCTGAAAACCTGAAATTCCCAGGGCGCGGGGAAAAAATTGTGGAACCTCTTAAACATCGAGTCGACCGTTTTTTTCTATTAACTCAGAATGGGACGGATATCCCCACCGAAATCAGGGCGGGACTGGTCACTTTCCTGACTGCTTCCTATATCATTTTTGTCCAGCCTGCTGTTTTGTCCGAGACGGGAATGGATTTCGGCGCAGTGATGACGGCAACCTGTCTTTCTGCCGCTTTGGGATGCCTGATAATGGGGCTATGGGCCAACTACCCCATTGCCCTGGCTCCTGGAATGGGAATCAATTTTTACTTCGCTTATACCGTTGTTATCGGTCAGGGAATTTCATGGGAAACAGCTCTCGGTGCTGTTTTTTGTTCCGGCCTCATTTTAATTGTTCTCACCCTTATGCGGGTGCGTACGCTTATCCTTAACCTGATTCCCGATTTCCTGAAAAGCGGAATCGCCGCAGGGATCGGATTGTTCATTGCGTTTATCGGGTTTGTCCAAGGCGGACTGGTCGTGGAGAATCCGGGAACTCTGGTAAAACTGGGGAATCTGAAAAGCCTTCCCGTAATCTTTACCCTTTCCGGATTGGTCCTGATCGGGGTTCTTCTACAGAGAAAAATCAAAGGTGCGATTTTAATCGGCATGGTTCTGTTGACCTTGTCGGGACTTCCTTTCGGACTGGTGACTTACCAGGGGCTGGTTTCTCTGCCGCCTGCTATCGGGCCTACTTTGATGAAGATGGATATTGCAGGGGCGTTCGACCTGGGCCTGATCACCGTGGTTCTGGTATTTGTGTTTGTAGACTTGTTCGATACGGCAGGCACCCTTGTTGGAGTAAGCCAACAAGCTGGGTTCATGAAACATGGAAAACTGCCCCGCGCGACTCGCGCGTTTTTGCCGGATGCGGTGGCCACCACTGCGGGAGCCGCCATGGGAACCTCTACGGTGGTGTGCTACATCGAAAGTTCTACTGGTGTTGCGGAAGGAGGGCGCACTGGCCTTACCGCTGTCGTGGTTGCGGTCCTGTTTTTGCTGGCGCTTTTCCTGTCCCCAGTGGCTCAAATGATTGGTGGGGGTTACACTCTGGAGACGGGTAAGACGCTCTATCCTATTACCGCTCCGGTGCTGATCATTGTGGGTTGTCTCATGGCTTCCAACCTGACCCGGATTGACTGGAATAAATGGGATGAAGCACTCCCCGCTTTCCTGACTTTTGTGGGCATGCCTTTGACCTATAGTATCGCCGATGGCATGGCCCTGGGTTTTATTACTTACCCTATCCTGAAAATCTGTTCAGGCAAGTCTGTCCACCCCGTAATGATCCTGATAGCTGTGCTGTTCCTGATGCGATATGTCATGCTTGGGGACTAAAGCCGGCAGGGATGTGTTACAATGGGGAATCCTTGGATTTCCATTTTTAACTTGTAAAGAGGTGATGGGTCGTGGCGAGTGTTGAATATCTTGTTAAACAGTTTTTAACTCCAGACAAAAAAAATCTCGATTTGAGTAACCAGAATATTGGGGATAAAGGGGCCATCAAGTTGTCCCAATCCAAGAACCTGCGCAGGCTGAAAAAGCTGATTCTGCCAAATAACAATATTGGCGACGAGGGAATTGCCGCGATTGCCAACTCAGAAAACTTCAAAGGGCTGACGGACCTTGATATTTATGGCAATGTCATAAGCGATGACGGAGTCAAGGCGATTGCGGAATCGCCTTATATGAGCAACCTGAAAAAGCTCAGTCTTTATGGCAACCTGGTTGAAGATGAGGGCGCCATCGCTATTGCCGAATCCCAAACGCTTTCAAAATTAAAACATTTGTTTATCACCTCAAACCGAATCCGGCGTGAAGGGATCGAGTCGCTTCAAAAAGCAAAATGCCGCACCCGGCTTTGCCATCTTCATGTGGACGACCTGAAGGATTTCTTCTATGAAGAGGCCACGGATGAGGATGACGAGGATTTGATCAATAGCTGGGAAGAACTTAAGGCACGGGCCGCCGCGAACAGAGACTCAGAGGACTGACCTTCCAGATGCAGAAACGAAAATGGGTTTTTCTGTTAATGCTCTTTCTCCTGCCGACAAACCCGGTAAATGCCCAGTTCGACCTGACAGGGCCGGTGGATTACGAAAAACTCTTTATCGAAAACCTGTCAAGAGGGGTTCTGAACCTGTCGGGAAAAAAGATAGGAGATGAAGGTCTTGAAATTCTCCTCAAACAGGATTTTATAAAAAAACTCAAAAAGATCGATTTGAGGTACAACGACATCAGTCCGAAAGGGGCCGAAATTCTGGCCCGGTCCCAGCCGTTGCCAAAACTCAAAACATTGATCTTGAAACACAATTTTTTCGCTGATGAAGGCACCATCGCCCTGGCGAACTCTTCGAGCTTTCCTGGCTTGCAAGTTTTACAGCTGGGATGGAATGAGGTCCGCGATGCCGGAGCACTGGCCCTGGCGAATTCAAAAAACTTTCCCAAATTGAAGAAGCTCGACTTAAGGGGAAACTTCCTGGCAGGTAAAACTAAAGAAATCCTGAGAACCTCCCTGGCTCACCTGAAATCCCTGCGCATATTCCAGGACCACTGACTGCCAGCGAGCCGCCGTTATCAGTGATTTTTTCCTTTTTATCTTTAAATGTTAGTTATAAAAAAACTCAGCTATGAATAGAAAAGCTATCAATCTCCAGGAACTCGTAAAAGACTCCGTTGCCTCTCCACCTGAAGTGTATTTAAAAGTCAAACAGGCCATAGATAACCCCGATTTTAAATTTGATGATCTGACAGTGATCATCAATAACGATCCTGCACTGGTCGCTCGAATTCTGCAGATTACCAACAGCCCGATGTACGGATTCGAAGAAAAAGTGGAAAACGTGCCTCATGCCCTCAATGTGTTGGGAGTTGAACAGCTTAATGAGTTGATTTTGGCAACCTCAGTAATGAAAGAATTTAAAGGTTTTCCCAAAGGTTATTGCGAAGGATTGGTGGACATGAAATCTTTCTGGAGGCACTCCATTGCTTGTGGGGTCATCGGGAAACATCTGGCCCAGAAAACTAAAATGATGAATGCAGAAAAGTTTTATTTGCTGGGCATGTTACACGATATGGGGAGTCTGGTTCTTTATAATAAGCTTCCTGAATTGTCCATGGAGATCTTGGTTCGCTGTAAAGAAAATAAAGAAAACCTTTCTGATGTGGAAGTAGAGTTGCTTGGCATGAGTCACGCAAGAATAGGCTCCTATTTGATGAAAGAGTGGGGACTTCCACAAAATATTTATGAGCCTGTGGCTTTTCATCATCAGCCTTTACAAGCCGGTATGTTTGCTAAAGAAACTGCCATTCTGCATTTTGCGGATTGCGTTGCAGACGAGCTAGAGTTGGGGAATAGTGGGGAGTTCGCTCCTTCCCCCATCCATCCAAGTATTTTGCAACGGTTCAAACTTAAAGAATCTCCCGCCAAGTTTATCGAAAGGGAAATCCGGGATAAATTTTATACCGCTCTTTCGATTTTTGCTTAACTGATTGGAATCCATCTGTTCTCACACTGAGGGGGGAACATGTGTAGCCCGATGCTCGAGCTTAAAGGGGCGTGAGAGCTCAGGAAAAATATCACGTCCACCTTGTCAGGGGGAAGGTTGTTAAAGTATTACCCCTCCGGGGCACGAGAGCTAAGGTTAAATATCACGTGCGCTTTACCCCTTCGGGGCACGAAAGCTGTGGAAGAATACCACGGAGCGTTGCTTACTTGACGGGTAACGTAGTGCTGGCCGTGCGCCCAGCACCGCCTAGTGGCTATACCTGAATGATGCCACTGTCCTCGTCGTAGAAGAAGGTGTCGCCGTTGGGTCCGCGGTAGGATATTTCTTTGACTTCCCAGATGTGCTTCTTTTTAACATCTGCTTCTGCGGCGTGGAACCTTCCGTCCTCTTCCCGTTGCAAAAGAAGAAATTTGTTGTCGTTATTCGAAACAATTTTCCAATGGAAAAAATCGCTTTGAACGGTTCCTTTTTCGTAATCGATGTTGATGATATTCATTTCTGGCAACCCCTGTAATCTTAATGTGGACTAATAATTGCTATTGGCAGCTATTTCACGGGCTTTTTCCATCGACCGTTTTTTGCTGGCCACGGTAGTGTTTTTCAGGATACGAAGCGCAAGCTCCACGGTGGCATCATGTTCCATGTTCAAAGCAACGCCTTGCTTTTCAAAAAATTTATTGAGGTTCGATACTTTTAAATTCAGCGAAGGCAGTGCGGGGTCTTTAGATGTTTTGTCTGAATCCAGAATCTCTTCCCCTGCGACATCATTGATGATACGAACCTCAGGAACAATGCCACGCTCGGTGATGTCGACCCCTGACGGTGTATAATATTTTGAAGTGGTGAGGCGCAGTCCCGAGCCATCGCTTAACCTGAAGATGGTTTGCACGGAACCCTTGCCGTAGGAATTTTCACCAACGATCAGGGCCTTTCCCGAATCTCGTAACGCCCCGGCGACAATTTCTGAAGCGCTGGCGCTGTACTGATTGATGAGAACCGCAACCGGGACCTGATGCAGGCTGTCTTTATACAGGCCGCGGTATTCATGGTAGTCGTCCTCGGCTCTGCCCTGCGTATAAACCACCATCCGTCCCTTGAAAAGAAAATGACTGGCCACCTTCACCGACTGGGTGAGCAGTCCGCCCGGATTTTCACGCAAGTCCAGAACGAATCCTTTTACGCCCTCTTTTTTAGCCTGCTTCAAACCTGCTTCCAACTGTTTCTCGGTCTGTTTGGAAAAACTATTGATCTTTAAATAACCAATTTTGTCCTCGAGTGTTTTGTATTCTACCGTGTTGATTAAAATGATTTCCCGAGTGAGGGTGTAGGTGCGGTTTCTTTTTTCGCTGGGCCGCAACAAGGTGAGGGTGACCTTTGTTTCGGGGTACCCTCGAAGCAGGTCGGCGAGTTCTTGAATATGCAGACCGGTGATATCTTTGCCGTTCACGCTCACGAAAGAATCCTTGGCAAGAATTCCTGCTCTTTCAGCCGGTGAATTGTGCATGGTTTTGACCACATAGAGCCGGTTATCTTTCATGGTGATAACCATCCCCAACCCGCCATATTTTCCTTCTGTATCACGCATGGATTTTTCAAAGGAGTCCTGATCCATATATTGGGAATAGGCATCCAGCGAACTCATGATTCCTTCGATCGCCGAGTTTTCCAGGCTTTCCTTGGTGATCTCTTTGCGGGACTGGTCGTGAAGAAAATAATAAATTTTCTGGAGTTCATCCCAGTCGTGGTTTCGGTCGTAGGTCAGCTTATATTGAGTGGCTCTGCTCCTGTATCTCAGAGTATTGATGCCAGGATTTTTGCTGAGTGTTAACTCTTCCGAGTCAGCATTTTTTATCATTTCTTCAATAGCGGCGGTAAACAGTTTTTTATGGTCTGGAGGGTAGACATATTTTTCAGAAACCAAATCAATGACCTCTTCAAATGTTTCCAGGTCATTGTTGAAAAAACCCGCATCAGCCGTTCCCTGGAAGTTGACTGGGCCCAGAGTATGGACTTGAGGCAGGCATAGGAGAGCCAAAAGCCCTGCCACCAGGATCAACGGATATTTTCGGAAGTTTCGTTTCATTTCAGCTTTTCAGAATAGGTCGAGATTGTAGGTACAGGTGGCCACTAGCTATTCTTCTTTAAAATGTCTTCAAAAATTGTCATCAGATTGTCCGTCATCTCCTCGGTACTTCCATTGGTCATACTTGGTGCTACTTTCAGGACATCGTTAATGATTATTGTTGGTGTTTCAGTGGCATTGAATTCCTTGGCCAACTCCAGAGAACGATCAGTTTTGGCTTTGATGTGAGCCGCTTGCATGCCCTCTGTCATTTCCTTGCTTATCTTGAAGTCGCGGGCCAGAAACTTGATGACCTTGGGTTGAAAAATATTGATGTTCAGTTTGAAACTGGTATTAAACAGTTCCTGGGTAAACTCTTCTTCCACCCCCAGTTCATCGGCGATATAAAAAGCCATTGCCGGGTAGGCTGTCTGGTTGCCCCAGTAGATGGGAAATTTTTTGTGATGGAGCTTGTCCTTGAACTTGCTACGCAGACGTTTGGAAGTCTCCAGAAACCGATAGCAATGCCCGCAGGAATAGTTGAAAAACTCGACCATCTTGATCGTTTTAACATCTTTGAGTTTGTTTATGTCACCGATCACTTCATACTTGCCGCGAATTTTTTCATCGGCCTGCACCCATCCCGGCAACAGGAAAAGTACAACCAGCAAAACGGCGGAAACCTTTTTCATGAACCACTCCTTAATATGTTTAAAACGTAGTTTCGGGGATTTCCCGGTTCGTTAATTTTCTTTGGCGAGCAATGGGCCAACTCAGCCCAAAGAGCTCTTGCCAGTTGCCACCGGCGGCTCGCCGGTTCAATGTTTAATTTTTGGCCAATATTCCGTGTAATTAAAACGCGGACTATGATTTTTCACATGGCATTGTTTACAAGCCTCTGTGGCCTGCCTGCCAAAACCCGATTGCGGGGACGATGCGTGGTCCCGACCGGGACCGTGGCATACCTCGCATTGCACATTTTTCAGGCTCGGAGTATCCAGCTCACTTATAAAGCCGCCCGGAAGGTTAAAGCCGACCACATGGCAGGCCAGACATTCCGGATCAAACGCCTTGTTGATTTTCCTTAAAGTGTCATAAGCCCGGCCGTGACGCGACTCCGACCAGACTGTGTGCTCTGCCAAATGGCAGGTCTTGCACACAGTTTCCCCAGCGTAAACAGATTGTTTACTCTTGTCTCTCTTACTCGCCAGAGTCTCGAAGAACATGGCTTCGACTTTTTCATTATACTGTTCATATAACTTTACCATTTCAGAGTCAAATTTTACACTTGAATCCAGTTTCACCATGCTGTGATTAAAAGATTTGTTGCCCTCCGGGTCGACTTGCACCCTCAATTCTCCCATTTTCTGTCCCCTGGGAGAGGATTGGACGAAAAGTTTCCCATCTTTTTGTACCGGTGCCATATCAATGACATCCGATTCGGTGTCAATATGGCCGTTGATCACAATATCCACCCCATCCAGTTCCAGGTAATCCAGTGCTGTTTCCCGTTTCGCATGGGTGAGAAGGACGATGAGGTCCGGCTTTTCCGTGTCACGCATACGGGTAATATGTTTTAAGGCTGCAGACTTTGGGTCGTTAATATTCAGACCGATATGGTCATAAAACAGGCCAGGGTCTGCCACCGCAAGAATGCCCACTTTTAGCCCGTTGGTGAATGTTTTTATCCGTGACTGGGCAGGTTCAAAATGATCGATCGTCAGGTTTCCCGCAATCCAGGGGATCTGCGCCCGGTGCTTTAAAAAATCGGAGCCATAAACCAGGTCCCGGTCTCCCAGAGCAACGGCATCATATTGCATTTGTTCCGTTGCGATAAGAAGCGTTTCGGCTTTCAGTTTTCCCTGGCGGGTGGGTTCTTTAAAATGGTCGCCGGTATCCACAAGCAGAAGGTGAGGGTGCTCTTTGCGAGTATCTTTGAGGTACTGCATGCGCCGCTCAATGCCGCCTTGATCTTCTTCCTTGGAGCATCCGCAGGGTTTCAGCTCTGCCAGCAGGTTGCCGGTGTACACAATGAGAATTTTCCGCTCCGGGGATTCTGCTGTTGAGGAGGTGTTCCGTTCCAAAGCAAGGCATCCCGCCATAAATATCATAAAAATCAATAGTATTTGCTTCATGGGCACTAAGGTAGCGCATTTTGTTATGAAATACATGGAAAACCCGTTAGTATACATAGAAAATGGGACGGTTATTCTATGCCAATGCGGAAGTCCGAAATTCATATGCATTCTATCTTTTCCGATGGCGAGTTTTCGCCTGCGGAACTGATTGAGATTGCGGAAAAAAATGATGTTTCCGTTCTGTCCCTGACCGACCACGATACTTTCGAGGGTATTCCAGAGTTCCTTCAGTCTGCGGAGGAAACGGAAATTACCGCTTTCCCCGGTATAGAAATCACCGTAAAGTTTCACGATTTTAATATTCATCTATTGGCCTATTTTAGGGATTATGAATCCCTGACTCCTGCGCTCAAAGATCGGGTGCAAACAATGACCGAAACGCGGGAAAAGCGTATGTGCCAGTTGATTGAGCGGATAGATGGGGTGATTCCGGAAAGGTATCGGGGAATGCTGAAGCTTGAGAATGTGAAAAGAGCGGCCGAAGGGGTTCTCGCCCGGCCGCATCTTGCACGCGAGATGGCGAGGCTCGGCATTGTTTCAAATGCGGGTCAGGCGTTTGAGAGGTATCTGGTCAAATATAATGTCGAGCGGGAAAATCTGGACGCGCAAACTGCCATCACTCTGGTGCGGGAAAGTGGGGGTGTGCCGGTGATGGCTCATCCGGGCGAGCGGTCTTACTCACTTATCTGTCCCGAAAAGGGGAGACATCCCGAAAACGCTCCGGTTTTGCTGGAAGAGTTGAAGGAAATGGGGCTTCTGGGCCTCGAATGCCATTACCCCTACCACGAAAGAATGGGCACCGTTCCTTATTTCGTAAACCTGGCTGAAAGTTTCAATCTGATCGTGACCGGTAGCCGCGACTTCCACGGCTTCAATAACCATCAACAGGTTAATATTTTTGGCACCACCAAAATGGAACCCGATTTTCTTGAACAGTTCCAGGAAATCTGGAGCTGAGAAAGACAACCCGGCCTGCTTTATTCGACGCGAAAGCTCACCAGAATCCCGCCCATCACATCATCCAGCACAAAATCTTTTTTCGGACTGCCGGGGTGGCCGTTGTGGCAGTTGACGCACCCGCGCGTCACCGCAATATCTGGATAAATAGCCTGGAAATATTCTTTTCGACCCACCTTGGTATGCTTGACATAAGGGCGAATGGGGTGCACCTCCACGCTTTCCAGTCCGTTCTGCTCAAACTCGTTAGCGGGCCGGTTCAGTGGATTAATGGGATAAAGGCTGATCAATCGAAAATACAGTCCCAGTTTTTTGGATTTAATCGCCTCGGCGCTATTCAATAAAAACTGCGCCGGAAGCATGATGGCCTTAGCATTTTCCCATTTTTCTTTGGACTGCAGAATGCCGCGCTCCTCCAACCGGTTGACAATGTGCCGGGCGTATACCGTACGGTCCGAATCCAAAACCGAGTGCACATAGTCTGCTACCACCTCCGGAGCAAGCAGAAATTTTTCATCGACATTTTTTTCAGTGCGTCTGCCTAAAGGCAGGTCGATGATGATTCCCCCCATGACATCGCCCTTTTTAAAATTTGTTTTGGGACTGTTCGGGTGATTGTTGTGGCAGGTGACGCAGGTTTCCGAGACGGCGATATCCGGATAAATCGCCTCAAAATACCAGCGCCCTTCACGCGGAACGATCCAGGTGAAAGGTTTGTCCGGATTCTTTGCGACTTCTTCGAGCCCGAGTTTTTCGTTCTGTGATCGGGGTGAGTTGTGTTTGTTGAGGGGCCAGAGGCTCATCAGCCGGTACTTCATGCCAACCCTGCGCGAGTTGGAGATTTTGGATGACATCGAAAGAAACTGTGCTGGCAAAAGCAGGGTATCTTCCTGTTCCCAATCTTCAGAAGCGGCGAGAGCGTTTTGCCGGGCTAAATGTTCCACCACTTTCTGGGAGTAAGTGGTCCGCCCGGCCTCGATCACCGAGTGGATGAAGTCTGCCGCCAGCCTCGCCGGAATGCCATGCTCCAGGCTTTGAGCCGGGGAGGGAATGAAGAATATGAAGATAAGTAACGCGAAAGATCTCATGGGCCTACCTCCCTAAAATTGCGTACCCAACAATATGGGTTCTAAAGGAAAAAATCTCAACCACTAGGCGTGGGCCAACGTGCGTTATATTTTTCATTAGCCTTTACCCGTTCCGGGCATGAAATTTATGGTTGGGGATACCACACGTGCCCCGAAGGGGTACCATCGCTTTATTTGCTGAACAACAATTTGTCTCGGCTTAAATGAGGTTTTGCCTCATTACCGGCTGGCAAGCCCCCCCCATTCGTGGGAGGCGAAAAGCATTGAAATTCCCTGTCTTATTGTGGGTGCTAAATTAATGATGTTTAAGGGCGAAATTTGCCTTGATTTTCTCTTCTTTGCCTATAGAGTGACATTGGTGTAAGGATTTCTGCAAAGCTTTGTAATTTCATAACTCTTTGAAACTGTTAGGAAAAACACATGCTCCCCTCTCCCTGCAAGCCAATCACGAAACAGAAAAAATGTATTCAATTTTTCGCGATAATTTTTGTACTGGTTGCCGCATGGGCAACTCCGGCCATAGCCGATGATCATTGCGGGGGAGCAGACGAAAAGATATGTGGAGATGGTGTTTTCAAACGCTACTCGTGCAATCCCGGACTGCGAGGAGAATGGGTTGGTCTAACTATTAGATGTAAACCCATGGACCGAATCGCCGAGCCGACCACAAATGTTAACCAGTTGGATACAACGTACCAGTCACAACCTTCTGGTCAGCCATTGCGGGGTTATGCCGACCTTCATGCCCACATGTTTTCCAACGAAGCCTTTGGAGGACTGGTTCTATGGGGGCAACCTTTCAACTTTGGCGGTGTCAACAGAGCTTTACCTCCCGACGATTTTTCCTATCATGTAGACGCAATTTATACTGCCTTGGGAATCAACTTCTCGGTTGCCGGCACCATTAAAGGCCAGCCAGTGCATGGTAAAAACCATGGTGATTTGCCATTTAGCGGCGACCCTATTGGCAAAGGTTTGCACGATGGAGCAGGAAGTAATAATAATGGAATCGCTCCAAGTAGCGACGCAGATGGCGGGCATGATTTTACCGGGTGGCCCCGGTCTACCAGCACCACGCATCAACAGATGTATTACAAGTGGCTGGAGAGGGCCTATCAGGGAGGCATGCGTTTGATGGTGATGCTGGCTGTCAACAATGAGGTGCTATGCAGGGTTGGAATACGCAAGAAACACCGTGACTGCAAGCAGAATATGCAGGATATTGATATTCAATTAAGCAACGCCTACCTTCTGCAGACGTATGTTGATATGCAGAACGGTGGAGCAGGAAAAGGTTGGTTCCGCATTGTTAAGAGCCCGGCTGAAGCTCGGCAAGTCATTGAGGATGGCAAACTGGCAGTGGTGCTCGGTATAGAAACCGAAAGCCTGTTCAATTGCAAAAAGGCGGGGGATTGTTCTCAAAGTTTCATTCGAAGTGAAGTCGAGAAATACTACAACCGGGGAGTGCGGCATATGTTCCCCATTCACGATTTCGATAATGAGTTCGGCGGCGCGGCCACGTTTAAAAGCGCTATAAACACCGGCAATCGTATAGCTAGAGGGGAATATTTCAGTGTGCGGGATTGCGCAGCAGAGGGCTATAACTTCAAGTTTGGCGGAAACGCCCTGGACCCATTTCTCCTTTTTCTACTTGGAGGCATTACGGATAGCCCCAGTTACCCTTCTTCTTTTGGAGCCCACTGTAACACTAAAGGGCTTTCGTCCAAGGGCGAATTTCTCATGAATGAATTTATGGATAAGGGAATGGTGATCGACATTGATCATATGTCGGCATTGGGAGTGGAAAGAGCTCTGCAAATCGCCGAAGCCCGAAACTATCCACTCGTTGCCTCTCATGTTAATTTTGTGGATCAACAGGTGGAGAAAAGTGAAAAGGAAAAAACTCATGCTCAACTCCAACGTATCAGGAACCTCGGGGGGATGGTGGGAGTAGGGGTGTTCAAGGGCGGCGACCGGGCGGAATTCATACAATATGATGACGATAATAATTCGGCAACTCCTGCCCCTGTAACAAACGATTGCGGTAATTCAAGCAAAATTTTCGCACAAAAGTATCTCCAGGCGGTGGAAGAAATGGGACCTTTAGGGGTCGCTTTGGGTACCGACTTCAACGGCATGACCCAGCACCCTGGACCGCGTTTTGGACCTGTTGCGTGCAGAAACCCGGCGACGGGATTATTAGATGGCAGTCCGCAAACGAACGAGGTTCAATACCCTTTTACCATTCCCGGTTTCGGAACGTTTGACAAACAAGTTACGGGAGATAGAACCTTCAACTTTAATACAGACGGTCTGGCTCATGTCGGGCTGGTGCCTGACTTGATTGCCGATCTCAAGAATATAGGGGTGACCGACACCGATCTGGACCCGCTGTTCAATTCCGCAGAAGCCTATATCCAGATGTGGGAGCGCTCTGAGGCGGCCAGTGACACAACTTCTCCCGAGATCTCGGCTCCTGCCGACATCACGGTGAACACCGATCCGGGGAAGGCAACGGCAGTAGTCGATTTTGCCGCGGCAACGGCGACCGACAATTCCGGCTCGGTGACGGTGACGCAGACGGCTGGACCTGCTTCGGGTTCTGCATTTTCGATAGGCAGCACCACGATAACCTGGGAAGCAGAAGACGAAGCAGGCAATACCGCTGAGGCTTCGATAAAGGTAACGGTGGTGGATAATGAATTTCCCGTCATCACGGCTCCAGCAGACATCACGGTGAATAGCGATCCGGGGCAGGAAACGGCGATAGTGAGTTTTGCGTCCGCAACGGCAACGGACAATTCCGGTTCAGTGACGGTGACACAGACGGTTGGCCCCGCTTCGGGTTCTGCGTTTTCGTCAGGTACCACAACGGTAACCTGGGAAGCTGAAGACGGCGCAGGCAATATATCTGAGGCTTCGATGACGGTGACGGTGACAGTGGATAACGAAGCTCCGGTTATTACGCCCCCTGCCAGCGTGACCAAAGAGGCGACAGGTCAGCAGACGGTGGTCAATCTGGTTGCTCCGACAGTGACCGATAACGTAGGGGTTGTTTCCTTAGATAATAATGCTCCGGCCACATTCGGTCTGGGTGATACGACAGTGACCTGGACGGCAACTGATGCCGCAGGCAATGAGGGCAAGGCAACGCAAACGGTAACGATTGAGGATACCACCGCTCCGGTTATCACCGTACCGGGTAATGTGACCGAAGAAGCAACTGGTCTGCAAACGATAGTTGCGATTGGTACAGCGACAGGTACGGACGCTGTGGGACCCGTAACGATCACCAGTAACGCACCGGCGACATTTGGCCTGGGTGACACGGTTGTGACCTGGACAGCCACCGATGCCTACAACAATTTTTCAACGGGTACGCAAACGGTAACGGTGGAAGACACGACCGCTCCGGTTATCACCGTACCGGGTAATGTGACGAAAGAGGCCACGGGTCTGCAAACGATAGTTGCGATTGGTACAGCGACAGGTACGGACGCTGTGGGACCCGTAACGATCACCAGCAACGCACCGGCGACAT